>JAEEGF010402015.1_pt1 | contig 111595 bp, 78 predicted proteins | sample 9134171 | NCBI WGS metagenome assembly JAEEGF01 (sample SAMN16246542, study PRJNA631951) | gut metagenome | biome: gut microbiome; feature: rumen; material: AP-attached | host: Bos | place: Iran: Karaj | collected 2018-10
ACCCTTTTTCCTTAACCGCCTTTAGCGTTTCCAGTGCTCCGGGCATAGGTTTAGCCTCGGGGCAAGTGTTAAAGACCTTACTCTTGACCTCGTAGATAAGTTGTTTTTCTTTTTCTGTGGCATCTCGTCCCCAGAAACGTTGGGCCAACATATTGATGGTAGCACTACCCGTTCGTCCTTCATTCATATACACTTCTTCTGGTGTCATTGCCAGACCGAATTCAGTCATGGCATGACTCCATGCATAAGCGTGGTTGGGCATGCTGTCGAACAACACGCCATCCATATCAAACAGGACGGCTTTTGTCATTTCTTTGAATTAAGAATTATGGATTAAGAATTAGGGATTAGAGTTTCGACCTCTAATCCCTAATCTCTATTCTCTAATTTTAGCGAGCAAGGCGAGCCTTGATTGCTTCTGTTTCTTTCTCGTAACCAGGTTTGCCAAGCAGAGCAAACATATTCTTCTTGTATGCCTCAACACCAGGCTGGTTAAATGGGTTAACACCCAACAGTAAACCACTGATACCACATGCCTTCTCGAAGAAATAAATTATCTGACCCAGATTATACTCATCAAGACGTGGAACAATCAGACGCATATTGGGAACGCCGCCGTCAACGTGTGCCAACTGAGTTCCCAACTCTGCCATTTTGTTTACCTCGTCAACACGTTTGCCAGCCAAGAAGTTTAGACCGTCAAGGTTCTCCTCGTCGCTGGGGAACAAGAGCTTGTGTTCTGGCTCCTCGATGCTAACTACAGTTTCGAAGATAGTACGCTCACCTTCCTGAATCCACTGACCCATAGAGTGGAGATCGGTGCTGAAATCAACTGCCGCAGTGAAGATACCTTTGAGGTCCTTGCCCTCTGATTCTCCGAACAACTGCTTCCACCATTCATTCATGAAGTGCAGTTTAGGTTGGAAGTTCACAAGGATCTCAATCTTTTTGCCCTCCTGATACAGCGCGTTACGTACAGCTGCATACTGGGCACAAATATTCTCATTGAAGGGAACGTTGTTGGCTGTTGCAATCTCCATATCGGCAGCACCCTTTACCAATTTTGCAATGTCGAAACCTGCTACGGCAATGGGTAGCAAACCTACAGGTGTGAGTACGCTAAAGCGACCACCTACATTATCGGGAATAATGAAGCTTGTATAGCCCTCTTTGTCTGCGCAAGTGCGGGCAGCACCCTTTTTGGCATCAGTTATAGCAACAATAACCTTCTTGGCCACATCCTTACCGCGCTGCTCCTCACATTGCTTTTTCAGTAGACGGAATGCCAAGGCTGTTTCTGTGGTAGTACCGCTCTTGCTGATGTTGATAACACCAAACTTTCTGCCTTTCAGGTACTCTGTCAACTCATACAGGTAGTCCTCTCCAATATTGTTACCTGCAAACAGGATGGTAGGATTCTCTCCATTGTTAGTAAGCCACTGGAAACTGTTGCTCAATGCCTCAATTACAGCACGGGCGCCCAGGTAAGAACCGCCAATACCGGCAACTACTACAGTGTCGCAATTCTCACGCAGCGTCTGAGCACATGTCTGTAGTTCGGTCATAAACTCTGCGCTGATGCTGCTGGGCAGGTGTAACCAACCCAAGAAATCGTTACCGGTACATGTTCCATTCTCCAGTGCCTGCTGAGCTTCTGTTACTTTGCCTTCGAAGGCAGCTACTTTTTCGGCACTAACCAGTGCCTTTGAAATGTCTAACTTAATCATAATATGTTACCTTTTAACCTTTGTTTCTCTACCTTATATATAATAAGTGGGTTAGCTTAGCACCCCACATAGTTTCTTAATCTCCCTTTCCGGACGGGCTCGTTCATACAGAATGTTATACACAGCATCTACGATGGGCATATCCACACCTATGTGTTGTATGATGTCCTTCATACATTTGCAACCATAGTATCCTTCTGCTACCATTTCCATCTCTAACTGAGCACTTTTTACGCTGTACCCCTGTCCGATCATCGTGCCAAATACACGGTTACGACTAAAGTGAGAATATCCGGTAACCAAAAGGTCGCCCATGTACACCGTGTTGGTGATATTGCGTTCTATAGGGTAGATGGTATTCAGGAAATTCTTCATCTCGCGAGCTGCATTGCTGATAAGCACTGCCTGAAAGTTGTCTCCGTACTTCAGCCCATGGCAGATACCCGCTGCTATCGCGAATACGTTTTTCAGCACTGATGCATATTCAATGCCAATTACGTCGTTGCTGGTGCTGGTCTTTACGTAATCGCTTGCCAGCATTTCGGCAAACGCTTCTGCTTTCTTCTGGTCAGCACATCCGACAGTCAAGTAGGTAAGACGGTTCATCGCAACTTCCTCGGCATGACTGGGTCCGCCTATCACAGCCAGATTCTCCTCGGGCACGTTATACACTTGGTTGAAATAATCCGAGCAAATAACATTCTCATCTGGAACGATACCTTTGATGGCAGTGACAATGAATTTATTGTCAAGTCTTGTGTAAAGTTTCCTTAGATGGCCTTTCAGATAGGGTGATGGTGTAACAAAGATGAGTGTGTCAGCTTCTTCCACCACCTCATTTATATCGCTGCTGAAGTTAATCCTTTTAACATCAAACAGAACACTTGTCAGGTAAGCTGGGTTGTGCTTTAAGCGTTTGAAGTCCTCTATACGGTCATCTCTGCGCAGATACCACCATATGCTGTCGTTCTTCTCCAACAGCATCTTGGCAATAGCAGTCGCCCAACTTCCTCCGCCTAATACGGCTATTTTTCCTAAACTGTCCAAGTTGCTATAGTATCTTGGCTGGGTTTTTCTACTTCCAGCTTATATTTCTTAACAATTTCAATAATCTGCTGCTGAATCTTGGCAGGAGCTACACCTTGCAGCGTGCTTACCAGATTGTATCCGGCTTTGCGCAGAATAGGAATGATATCGGCAGGAATGCCTTTCTCCAGGAACAGTTCATCCTTGTCGCGAGGAGCCTTAACCTCGGGTTTCATCTGTGGGAAAAGCATTACTTCTCCAATCTGGAACTTACCTGTCAGCAACATTACCAGACGGTCGATGCCAATACCAATACCAAAGGTGGGAGGCATACCATACTGCAGGGCGCGCAGGAAGTCCTGATCGATAATCATAGCTTCGTCGTCTCCCTTCTCGGATAGACGCATCTGCTCCTTGAAGCGTTCCTCCTGATCAATGGGGTCGTTCAGCTCGGAATAAGCGTTAGCCAATTCCTTGCCGTTAACCATCAACTCGAAGCGCTCTGTCAAGCCGGGCTTGCTGCGATGCATCTTGGTCAGGGGGGACATCTCAACGGGATAATCTGTTATGAAGGTGGGCTGGATGAATGTGCCTTCGCAAGTCTCGCCAAAGATTTCGTCAATCAACTTGCCCTTGCCCATGGTTTCGTCTACCTCAATATTCAGTTTCTTGGCCACTTCGCGAATCTCATCCTCGTTCATGGGATAGAGGTCGTAACCAGTCTTCTCCTTAATGGCATCCAGGATGGGCAGTCTGCGGAAGGGAGCCTTGAACGAGATAATCTTGCCGTCAATCTCCACCTCAGGCTTGCCGTTTACGGCTGTACAAATCTGTTCCAGCATCTGCTCTGTGAAGCCCATACCCCAGTTCAGGTCCTTGTAGCTGATGTATAGCTCCATGCAGGTAAACTCGGGGTTGTGGGTCTTGTCCATTCCTTCGTTACGGAAGTTCTTGCCCATCTCGTACACACCCTCGAAGCCGCCAACAATCAGACGCTTCAAGTAAAGTTCTGTAGCGATACGCATATACATATCTTGATTCAGGGCGTTGAAGTGTGTCATGAAAGGACGTGCACTGGCACCGCCAGGAATGTTCTGCAGAATTGGTGTGTCGACTTCGGTATAGCCGGCATCGTCCAGAATCTTACGCATGGTTCGGATGATGGTGGCACGTTTCAGGAAGGTTTCCTTTACACCGTTGTTAACAATCAGATCTACGTAGCGCTGACGATAGCGAAGCTCTGGATCGTCGAACGAGTCGAATACATTTCCTTCAGCATCTGTTTTTACGATGGGCAGTGGCTTCAAGCTCTTGCTCAGTACCGTCATCTCCATTACATGCACGCTTATCTCACCTGTCTTGGTGCGGAAAACATATCCCTTTACTCCGATGAAGTCGCCCAGATCCAGACACTTCTTGAAGACAATGTTGTAAAGGTCTTTGTTCTCGTCGGGGCAAATGGCATCACGTTGTACATAAACCTGGATGCGACCCTTGGAGTCCTGCAGTTCTGCAAAGGCAGCCTTACCCATGATACGTTTGCTCATGATACGGCCAGCCACGCTTACAATGGGGCTGTTTTCGGGTGTTGCGGTCTCACGTACATCATTACCTTCTTCGTCCTTGCCAATGATAGGCAGGTCTGTAAAGTCTTTTACGATATCCGTGCTCCATGCAGTTACGGGATATTCAGCAGCAGGGTAGGGGTCGATGCCCAAGTCGCGCAACTGCTGCAAGTTGTTACGCCTAACAATTTCCTGTTCGCTCAGTTCCAGTATATTCATCTTTTTATCTATCTATTGAAAAACGGGTGCAAAGGTACAAATAATCTTGCAATTCCCCAACTATGTTGGGGGAAAACTTCACCTCACTATTTTTCTGCCATTTACAATATAGATACCCTTCTTTAGTTGAGAGTTTAGAGTTGATAGTTGAGAGTTGACTTTTCGACCGCTCAAATCATAGATGGCATCTGTTGATTTTTCACTTTTCACTCTTACGTTTTCAATGGAAGTATATCCATCGGTATCGTACATTATGTTGTTCATGATGTGGAAGTCAAAGTGTAAGTCAATGTTCCAGGTGCCTTGCAGATTCCAGCCTTTAATGGGACTCCATCCGATGCATCCATTTTGTTTGGCGGCAATTTTGACGGTATAGACCCCGTCTGTTAGTTCATTAGGAAGGTTCCCGCTGAAATTGAAATAATCGGTAAAATAGTTGTTCCTTGGAAGTTCTGTATTAACCTTCACAGTCTCTCCAAATTCAGTTAACAGACTGTCTTTTTCGTCGTAAACCACCATGGAGAATACACCTTTGAATGGGTCGTCTCCACGGTTAATGACATTGGTCATCTGCATATCTATTTGTCTGGTATAGGGGTCGAAGGATTTTACACTCATATCCGTAGCTTGAAGGTTGGCGTAGTACTCAATCGGCTCGGACTCGGGTTCTGGGTAGGTAATCTTTCTGTCTTCTAACAAGAAGGGGATGCTCAAATCTTCCCCATTAAATCCGGTTACCTTTCCCCATTCAAGATATCCGTTTTGGTTCGCTGCCAGACACAGATGGTATTTGCCATCGTCTAGGTTATCGGGTAGCTGACCTGAAAATGTAATGCCTTTTCTCAAATACTGGCCTTGTTCCAAGCCGTTGATGTAGTAAACACTTCCAAAGTGAAGAAGAATACTCCCTTCCTCGTTGGTTACCGCCATTTGTAACCACCCAGTAAAGGGCATAGGATCTGTGTTGAGGGGGTAAGTGGCATATGTTGCCATAGATAACCCATTCCAGTCTTCTCCTTTGTTAGTCAGTTCTTTTACTGCCATTTTAGGAGTATGATATTCTGTAATGCTGCTTACAGTGAGTATTACGGGCGGCGAATATGTTACAGTCTCATATTTATTGCTGTCTGCTGTTTTGCTGCGTATGATTAGGGTGTAGTCGCCCTCAGCTATGTTTTCGGGAAGGGTGGCATCTACGCTCATAGTCGACATGCCGTAGCAGAAAGGTACGTTGTATATATTTTGCGTAGCCACAAGTATTTCTTTGTGGTTAGCGTCCTCCAGATAAAACTCAAATTTCCCATTAAATGTTTTATAGCTGTAGTTGAACAGGTTGTTAAGCGTTATGGTGAAGTTCTGTTTATCTTTGGGGTTAATCCTGGCTGGTTTTAGAATCGCGTCTTGTGCTTGCCAGAATACTTCCGAGTCTCTCTGCTTGTTGTCGGGCATGAGATAGATAATGGCCTCGTGGCTTTGGCTGTACTCGTCGCCGTCAGCATCCATGGCACTCAGTTTGTAGAAGTCATCACAGTAACCTTCCCATCCCCAGTTTACATGATAGAAGGGGTAACCGTTTTCGTCCGCTTTGTATCCGTCGACGATAAACGAGTGCCCGCCAACTGTCGGTGATTTGGCGGAATAGATGATAGGGCGTTCGTTGTTTAACTCATTTAGCATCAGTGTCTGCCACTCGTTGGTTGTTGTGTAGTCCTTGCGTATACAGGCTATATCGGGGTCGTACCCAAAGTTTTCTACCAATGCTTTTACTTGATTGATGCTTGTGGCTCCACTCTCTTTTATTCCGAAGTCCATTTGCACGGCTGCGGCGCAAGCATAAACCAGGTTGGCTACCTCGTTGCGCTCTTCTGTGGTCGCCTCGTTTTTGTAATTACTTTTGATATAAGGCCAGTTGAACTTGAAAGTCGATAAATCTTCCTGTATGGGAATCTTGTTGGTCTTGGAAACGTAGTTTACTGTTCCTGTAGCTGAGTCTGGATATTGGTAATAATATAATGTCTGAGAGGTGCTGATAGCCACACAGCCCGTTATGCATTTTTCTCCGTTCAGTTCGGGGCATCGGGTGTTGAAGGGGGTGCCTTGTCCCCATTGTGTTGTGAACAGCGGTCCCACCTGTTCCTTCACCCCCTCAATCCTTCGTGTTACCAGTCTGGCGGGTTTTCCACTTGTCAGCGCCTCATACTCTCGGGTATAGCTGCTCAGCAGTTCCTGTAATCCGGCAGGGATATTGTCGGTGTCAAATCTTCTGTTCTGCGAGAAGCCCAATACGGGGTTCATCCTTTCGTCAGCCGAGATGACTGCGTAGCCGTCGTCTCCCGCATCGCAGATATAGAAACCGCTTTGTTGAGCATTCCTCAGTTCGGATGCAGCGATAATTCTTTGTGTCCTTATTGTCTTAACTCTCTTCCCAAATCTTGTGGGGCGGTTCAGGATGGAGTCAGCCAGATGCTGTACATCAGCTATCTTGCGCTGTTGTGCCATGTTGGGTACTAATCCCAGTAACCAGCACGAAAATATTATAAGTAATTTTTTCATGACACTAGATTTTGGGCATTTTTTTTCATTCTTTTATTCTTTCATTCTTTCATTTTCCCTCTCACACGCTTCCTGAGTTTACAATGGGTTGTGCGGGCTCGTCGCCACAAAGAACTACCAGCAGGTTGCTGACCATAGAAGCCTTCTTTTCCTCGGTTAGGTTCACAATGCTTTCTTCCGAGAGTTTGTCCAGTGCCATCTTCACCATGCTGACAGCTCCGTCAACAATCTTTTCACGAGCTGTGATGATGGCAGCGGCTTGTTGACGTCGAAGCATAACTGCCGCAATTTCAGGAGCATATGCAAGATAGTTAATGCGAGCCTCCATCACTTCAAGGCCTGCCATGCTTAACCGTTCGTTCAACTTGTCGGTCAGCACGTCATTGATTTCTGCGGCACCACTCCGCAATGTTATTATCTCGTTTTCCTTGGTGTCCTCATTATCATAAGCATACATGCCAGCTACCTCGCGTAGGGCAGAATCACTCTGCACGGCAACAAACTTCTCGAACTTGTTCATTCTGGCTGTTGCCGAGTTGCCAACCTGGGCACCTGCTGTGTTAGAGACGTCTGTATCAATGTCGAAGATGGCCTTGTAGGTGTCCTTCAGTCTCCATACCACTACCAGACCTATCAGAATGGGGTTACCTGTCTTATCGTTTACCTTGATAGGCTCAGCGTTTAGGTTACGAGCGCGCAGGCTGACATTCTTAACGCTCATAAATGGATTCAGCCAATAGAAGCCCGTCTTACGGAAAGTACCCACATATTTGCCGAAGAATGTCATAACCTTAGCTTGGTTGGGTTCCAGCATGCTGAAACCACAGCAGCAGATAATACTGGCTATTAACAGTATAATGGTCGGGATAATCCATATGGCAATAGGCCGGCCAGCTTCTCCTTCCACTATACTTAGGATAAAACAAAAGATGGTGGCGCACCACAGCAGGATATCGATGAAAATCATCAGAAAACCATTTAGGTAGCCACCTTTAAACTCAAACTCCTTGTTCATTGTTTCCATATGTTTTTCTTTTTTTTGTTTTGTCGGTTTTTTGTTTAGTTTTTGTTGATAACTTTGTTATCATCAAACAAAGATATGAATTACCCCATAATTTGCCATATCTTTCCAATCCTTTAACATATTTTTAACGTTCTGTTTAATCTGTTTTTTGTAATTTTGTTGCCGAAAATGAAAGATGCAGAGTTTTACATTGAGGATCCGGAGCTGGGACGAATCTTGCTACGCAGTAACAGGCGTTCCAGAAGATTTGTCTTCCGTTGCCAGGAAGATGCTTTTGTGTGTACTTTTCCCGTGGGGGCTCGCAAGTCTGATTTGCTTCGTGCTATAGAAGAGTTGCGCCCACGTCTCAAGTCTATGCTGCAACGTACAGAAGAACGTCGTGCTCATCAGCGCCATGTCAGCCCCGAGGAGATAGAGCGTTATCGTCAGCAAGCCAAGCTCCTTCTTCCTCCGCGATTGCAAGCTCTGGCTGCTGCCCGAGGTTTGTGCTATCAGAAAGTGAGCATTCGCAAGAGCGTTTCCCGATGGGGGAGTTGCAGCAGCAAGGGCAATATCAGCCTTAGTCTGTTCCTTATGATGCTGCCGTTTCACTTGCAGGATTACATCATGCAGCACGAACTTACTCATTTATTGGAAATGAATCATGGTCCTCGTTTTTGGGCTTTGTTGAATGAAGCAACCGGCGGCAAAGCTCTTCAGTATAGAAAAGAGATCAGAAAATTCAGTAACTCTATCTGTTTGCAAAGTTGAAATTCTTTTACATTCTTTCACTGTTATCTACTCTTTGTTTCTTCCCTGCTAGGGCAGAAAAGATTCTCTGGTATAATGCGGAAAACCTTTTTGATACCAGACATGACACATTGAAGAATGATTTTGATTTCCTACCAAACGGAACCTACCATTGGACGCCTGGACGCTATTGGAGGAAACTTGACAACTTGTCACGTGTGGTGGCTGCTGTTGCCGAGCAGGACGGATGGCCTATGTTGGTGGGTATGTGCGAGATTGAGAATGACAGTGTCTTGCATGATTTGACCACTCGTTCTCCTTTGCGTGCTGCGAGGTATCAATATGTACATTTTGAGGGGCCGGATTTGCGCGGTGTAGATTGTTGCTTGCTTTATCAGCCCAGGCTGTTCCGCCTTCAGGGGACTGAGGCTATCAGGGTTCCCTCTGCCGAGCAGGGGCTGCGCCCTACACGTGACATCTTGCATGTCTGGGGTACGTTGATCCGTACTGACTCCCTGTTGCACATCTTTGTGCTACACTTTCCTAGTCGAGCGGGTGGCAGTCAGGCCAGCACGCAGAACCGAATGTTAGCGGCTCAGACTCTTTGCGGGGCACTCGATAAATTGCAAGGCCAGCGTATCCTTGTGATGGGCGATTTTAATGCCGAGCCAAAGGATCCTATCTTCCAGCCTATCTTGCAACGTCTGGTCAGCCTTGTTCCGCAACGTCGTAAAGAACTCAAAAAAGCTCAAGGCTCGTATTGCTATCAGGGTCTCTGGGGGTATATCGACCATATGCTCGTTTCTCCTTCCATGCAGTCGTGTTGTGAGTCTCTGGTTCATGTTGCCAAGTTTCCCTTTTTGCTTACCGAAAAAGGCACACCGTGGCGCACTTTTCAAGGTCCGGTTTATAAGGGCGGCTACTCTGACCATCTTCCGTTATATATCAGTGTGTGGTAATTTCTCCGTTTTGTAACAATATTCTTTCTGAAATATGGCTAATTATCTGGTTTTCTCCGCTCTTGCACTTTACATTCTGTTGTTATTTCTCTCGGCTAAGTTGGCAAAGTCAACGGGAGATAATAATGCTTTCTTTCGAGCTGGAAGGAAGTCGCCATGGTTGCTTGTAGCCTTTGGTATGATAGGTTCCAGTATCAGCGGTGTGAGCCTTGTAAGTGTGCCTGGTTGGGTTAATCAGAATGGCATGACCTATATCCAGATGTGCTTAGGTTTCTTTGCCGGTTTTGTGTTTATTTCTTTTCTTCTATTGCCGCTTTACTATCGATTGCGCCTGACCAGCATCTACAGCTATCTTGCTGAGCGTTTCGGACGTAGGAGTCACCTTACGGGAGCCTGCTTCTTTCTCCTCAGCAAGCTAACTGGAGCTGCTGCCCGCCTATTCCTTACCTGCACTGTGTTGCACGAGATGGCCATCCTCCCCTTGGGGCTTCCCTTCTGGTTTACCGTGAGCATCGTGCTATTGTCTATATTCCTCTATACCCGTCGTGGCGGCACTGAGAATATTATCCGCACAGATGCCTTGCAAACTTTCTGTATGCTTGTTGCTACAGGCTGCATAGTCTGGGTTGTCTCTGGCAAAATGAATCTTACGCCGTTGGGCATTGCAGATATTATTGCCCAGAGTCCTATGGGAAGGATGTTCTGCTGGGATGCATCCAGCACGCAGTTTTTCTTCCGACAGTTCATCAACGGCATGTTCATAACCATAGTCATGAACGGATTGGATCAGGATATGATGCAGAAAAATCTTACCTGTTCCTCATTGCGTGCTGCACAAAAGAATATGTGTCTTTACGGTCTCTGTATCCTGCCCGTCAACCTGCTTTTTCTTGTCCTTGGGGTGCTGATTTACACCTTTGCTGCACAGAGCGGGCTGACTGTTCCTGAGTCTGGAGACCGCCTGTTGCCCATGCTTGTTGGCAGTGGAGTGCTGGGAACTTTGGTGGTGTTCCCCTTTACCATAGGTATTACGGCAGCGGCACTTTCCAGTGCCGATAGTGCCATGACTTCACTCACTACAAGCATCTGCATAGATATTCTTAGGGTAGAGCGCGAGGGGGCCAATCCTCAAAGGGCTCTCCGTACTCGCTATCTTGTTCATGCTGCAGTAGCTTTAACCTTTGCTCTTTGCATAGCCATTTTCCATTTGGCAGGAAGCGGAACCATCATTGATACCATTTACCGCTTGGCAGGTTATACCTACGGCCCGTTGCTGGGCCTCTTTAGTTTTGGCCTTTTCACCCGCAGAAGGGTTGTTGATGGCGCCGTACCCTATGTTGCTGTCTTCTCACCCGTTCTCTGCGTGTTGCTCGACTATCTGGCTCCCATCCTTTGGAACTATCATTTCAGCTACGAGCTCCTGCTCCTTAATGCTGCCCTGACGTTCCTAGGTCTCCTTCTTAATTCAAAAACTGCTACCCGCGTATAAGGGATTACAGAAAAACTGAGTTTTGTGTATAAAACATGCATTAAGTGTAAAAATAATACGTTTTTTTGAAGTTCCACTGATAAAGAAATGATTTTTTACATATCTTTGCACAAGTTGATATAATGTACATAACAGAACTGGAAATGAAGAATATTGCCATCTTCGCATCGGGAAGCGGCACAAACTGCGAGAATCTGATTCGTTATTTTGAACATTCAGACTATGTTTGCTGTGCTCTTGTTGTCAGCAACAAGCCTGATGCCTATGTGCTGGTGCGGGCAGAACGTTTAGGAGTGCCTACGGCGGTGGTGTCTAAGGTTCAACTGAACGATGCTGATGTGATGATGCCATTGTTGCAGCAATATGGTATTAGTTTTATTGTGCTGGCTGGTTTCCTGCCACTGATTCCCGATTATCTGGTGGAGGCTTTTCCGCGTAGGATTATCAATATACACCCTGCTTTGCTGCCTAAATATGGGGGCAAGGGTATGTGGGGGCACCACGTACATGAGGCGGTGAAGGCTGCAGGCGAGACTGAGACGGGTATGACGGTGCATTACGTTACACCGGTCTGCGATTCGGGAGAAATCATCGCCCAGTATCATGTCGCTCTCTCATCATCGGATACAGTAGATGATATTGCGGAGAAGGAGCATCAGTTGGAGATGAAATACTTCCCCAAGGTGGTGGAAGAGGTTCTTAGTCAATTCATAATTCATAATTCGTAATTCAGAATTCATACTTAAATTGTTTATTATGAAAGGATTTGCTATATGCCTATTGGCTAGTATGTATGCGCTCTTTGCTGCGGCGCAGACGGAGAAGGAGGGGTGGAAACTTGTCTGGAATGACGAGTTTGATGTGGATGGAAGGCCTGATGCTCAGAAATGGGACTATGAGCGGGGCTTTGTTCGTAACTATGAGTTGCAATGGTACGCTCCCGAGAATGCGTTCGTGCGCGACGGCAATCTGGTGATAGAAGCACGCCCGGCTGATTTTCCTTGTCCTGCCTATCAAGAGGGAAATAAGAATTGGCGCAACAGTCGCAAGAAGGTCGAGTGGACAAGCGCTGCACTGATTACCAAAGGTAAATATTCGTTCCAGTACGGCCGACTGGAAGTTCGTGCCCGCATCCCAGTTTGTAAAGGGGCCTGGCCTGCCATCTGGCTTCTGGGAATGGAGCATCCATGGCCTGGAAACGGCGAAATTGACGTACTGGAGTATTATCAGCATAAAGGAGTCCCTACCATTCTAGCTAATGCTTGTTGGGCTGGTGATACGGATGAGGATGCCGAGTGGGACTCTTCTTATACACCACTTGCGCACTTTACTGAGCGCGACCCTGCGTGGGCAGAGCGTTTCCATGTTTGGCGCATGGACTGGGACAAGAACTTTATACGTCTGTATTTGGATGATGAACTGCTGAACGAGATAGACCTAAAGAGTACCATAAACGGAAAGGCAAGTGGAACAGGTATCAATCCCTTCCATTACCAACAATATCTGCTGCTGAACTTAGCATTGGATACAAGGGTAAAGGAACTGAACCCTGCTGATTTTCCAATGAAGTATGAGATTGATTATGTACGCGTCTTTCAAAAATAAAAATTTTTCCCCAAAAGTGTAGCAAATAGGATAGTGTTTGCGTCATAAGAGTGAGATTGAAAAATTGCTACCGCTATAACAACTGTCAACTAAATAAGGATGGATGTAAAAGAACAAGAATTCTCGCGGATGGTCAGGGAGCATAAAAGCACCATTTACACAGTGTGCTACATGTTCTCGAACGATGAAGATGAGGTGAGCGACCTCTTCCAGGAGACACTTATAAACTTGTGGAAAGGATATGAATCTTTCCGCCACGAGAGCAAGTTGAGCACGTGGATTTACCGTGTGGCTATGAATACCTGTATCTCGGCCGACCGCAAGAAACGTAAGCAGGGAACCAAGGTGCCGCTGTCTATGAACATCGACCTCTATAACGATGAGGATCACGAGACCAAGCAGGTGCGTCAGTTGCATGAGCGCATTCAGCGGCTGGACTTGATAGACCGTGCTCTGGTGATGATGTGGCTCGAGGGTATGAATTACGACGAGATTGCCGATGTTATCGGTATTAGTGTGAAGAATGTAGGCGTTAAGCTGGTAAGAATTAAAGAAAAATTAAAGCAGAAATAAGATATGGAAGAATTGAACTTTGACGAGATGCGTAATCAGATTACGTTGCTCAAACAAAAACTAGACCATGAGGAAATTGTCAATGACCACCTCCTCCGTGAAACAATGCGTTCAGGAAAGGGTGCTATTAACATCACAAAGCGTCTGTCTTATTTTTGTGCCTTCGCTAGCATCTTTATTTATCTGATGCTGTCGGGTACTGGTACGTTCAGTCTTGCTTTTATAATAGCTACATGCATAATGATGTTATTCTGTGCTGTCGCTACGCACTATGTGCACAGACCTGTTGACCGTATGAATCTGATGACGGAAGACTTGGCAACAGTGGCTCGCGTGATGGCTAAGTTCCGTAAGCAATACGACCAGTGGCTGCACTATGTTACACCTGCACTGCTTATTCCATGGTTCTGTTGGGCAGTCTATGAATTTGCATGGAAGAATGCTCCGGAAGGAGTGAACCATTGGATGATGGCACTGCCTTTGCTGATTGGCGCAGCTATAGGCTTGTTTATCGGCTACTATTTCCACTGCAAGGCTGTGGATGCTGCCGATAATATCATAAAGCAAATAGAGGAAAACTAATCTTAAATGGTTTTTGTTTGTTGTAGCAAATAGGCATCCAGTATGGTGATGGCTGCCATTGCTTCAACAACAGGTACAGCACGTGGAAGGACGCAGGCATCGTGTCGGCCACGTGCTGTTAGTTTTGTGGCCTGGCCTTCGGTATTAACGGTGTCCTGTTCCATCAGTAGGGTTGCAACAGGTTTGAATGCTACGCGGAAGTAGATATCCTCACCGTTCGATATGCCGCCCTGAATACCACCGCTGTTGTTGGTGGCAAATCCCACCTTGCCGTTGGGTAGGGGGTGCAGTTTGTCGTTCTGTTGGCTGCCACGCTCGGTAACGCCGGAAAAACCCTGCCCGTATTCGAATCCTTTGACGGCATTTATACTGAGCATGGCGTGTCCTAATAAAGCGTGCAGTTTATCAAAGGCAGGTTCTCCTAATCCTACGGGGCAACCCTTTATGACACATGCAATCACACCGCCTATGGTATCGCCCTGAGCTTTGACCTCTGTTATCAGGTCAGCCATCTTTTGAGCATAAGTGTCATTAGGGCAACGTACATCGTTGCTCTCTGTCAGAGCCAGATCATAATCTTTGTATGTTCCTGGTAGAACGATGTCGCCTACCTGCTGGGTGTAGGCTTGAATGCTTACGCCTATCTGGCTGAGTGCCAGTTTAGCAAAGGCACCACCCACCACACGACTGATGGTCTCACGGGCCGAGCTGCGTCCGCCACCGCGATGGTCTCGGATGCCGTACTTCTGAGTATAGGTATAGTCGGCATGGCTGGGACGAAACACATTTCGCATATTCTCGTAATCCTGGCTGTGTTGGTTGGTGTTGCGAACCATAAAACCGATGGGCTGCCCTGTGGTTTTTCCCTCAAAGATGCCACTCAGGAGCTCAACCTTGTCGGCCTCGTTGCGTGCCGTAGTTAGCTTACTCTGGCCGGGACGGCGGCGATCCAGTTCCTTCTGTATGAAATCTTCATCTACCACAATGCCTGCTGGCATGCCGTCAATAACACCGCCTACGGCTACTCCGTGGCTTTCGCCAAAGGTGGTTATGCGAAATATTTGTCCGAAACTGTTCATCTGATTAAATGAAAAGTGAAGAATGAAGAGTGAAGAATTTGCTAGCGCAATGGAGGCTACTTTTCGCAACTTCCACAGCCGCCTTCACCGCAACTTCCACTATCACAACTTCCACAACCACCACTGCATCCGCCACATCCACCGCTGCATCCACCGCCAGTCATAACGTTCAGGGCATCCTGAATCTCCTGATTGGTAGCTTCACGGCTCTCTAAGACCTTACCTACAAAATTCAGTTCCTTTCCGGCAAGGGGGTGGTTCAGGTCTACAGTAATTTCTTTCTCAGTTATTTCTGTGATAGTGCCGTTAAAGCGTTCACCGTCGGCATTCTGTAGGGGTACAACGGCCCCCTCGTAGATGTAGCGTGTGTCTATCTTACCGTTTATCATAAAGATGCTGGCAGGAACTTTCTGGACGGCTTCGGGAACAAAAGGGCCATACGCATCTTCTTGGCTCAATTTGATATCGAACTCTGCTCCGGGAGCCAATGGTGCAATCTGAGCCTCGAAGGCATCTAAGGTCATACCCAAGGCCGATATAAACTGGAAGGGGCGTTCGGTGGTTGCCTCTTCTATAAGTTCGCGTTCGTTCCCCTGCATAGGGGCAAATAGCTTGTAAGCTACAGTAATGTATTTATTCTCTGCCATATTCTTTGTTTGTATTACGCCGCAAAGGTAGTATAAAACGTGAGAAATACCAAGAAATTTGCTTTTTCCTTTGCATTTCGTTTAATAAATCGTATCTTTGTCCTCGTAAAATCGTATTTTAGGTAAAAACGATAAACACACCATATTTTGAATTGTAAATCAACATATGTGGTATTTGTCAGACGTCGAGTCCTGTCTGTTGGCATTCTTCCCACCGACTTTGTCACCTCTGTCGTATGGGTTTCTAACTCATTGTTTTTCTGGGCATTTCATTTTTGCAACATTCTTTTACGGAATTGCACCCACGCGTTTACATATTATGTTGACGCCATTTATTAATTTTGCATCAAAATTTTAAAGTAATAATTATAAAAAAAATGACTATGAAGAAAAATTTGTTCATACATTGTTTACTTGTCTTTACAATGGCATTGACAGGACTGATGTTTATAACTTCCTGTTCAGACGATGAGAGCAATATGCCCTTCCTGAACGAAGTTGATGCGAACACTGCTGCGTTCTACGAGGAGCTAGGTATTACTGATCAGATTAAGGCCGAGTTGGCCACGGGTGAGTATCATGTTCATGGTTGTCTGGCCATCTACGATCAGTCTGGCAGTCAGGTGTGGTATGCAGAGGAAGACTGCACGTCCATTAGCCCGCTGACTTTTAAGCCTACTAATTTGCCGAAGGGTAAGTATACTGTTGTTGGCTTCCTGACAACGTGTACAAAAGATGGTAAAATGTCTTGGAAACTCATGAATGCGGAACAACTCAGCACAGCAAATGTAGTGACTACGGAGGAAGGAGCACTTCCCTTCACCTCAGCCATTGGCTATGCATCTACAACCTATACCGTTGGCGATAACAAATCCCAGGTTAGTCTGATGTTCAAGTCGTTGGGTTGCATTGTTGATGTGCGTGTCGATAACTTTACAGCCCAATCGGATTATTCCAGTTTGAAACTGAACTGTGGTCATCAGGATATTCATCGCGGCTTCTATCTTGACCCTGCCCGTAGCGCTGAGGACCGCTGGGTTGTGATGAAGGATGCTGACACTTCTGCCAATATCTGTGACATCAAGCCCGGAGCACCTGCAGCTATGTACTTCACCCTGAATTGCGGCGAAGATATGAGCCTATCTCTGAATGGTTATAAGGATGGAACAGAAGAGTCTTCAAGAATCGCTTCCGGAGAATACGTAGTTACTGCTGGCAAAAACTATATTTATTACTATGATCTGAATCATCTCTATTGGCAACCTCCCTTCTTCGGTTCACACGAGGATTTCACCCCATGGAAGGCTGACCGCGATAACGGAATCCTCGTTGGTGATCCATGCATTAAATGGGGTGCCTCTATGGCTGAGGTTGAAGCCTATGTCAAGGCCAAGACATGGTGGATGGACGAAAATGAGGAGTTGGAATACTGGGACCCCCACGGATGGTATAAAGGCTACTGTGTAGCTGACACTATGATTACTGAGTCTTATGTTTTCGACGAAGGGGACGGAACTGGTCTGAATGTTTCCTTCATGGTATGTTACGATACCACTCTGTCACCTGATGTGGCGCGCACGATGCTCAAGAATCAGGGCTATGTTTACCATGGCAAGATTCAGTTCCCCGACTTGAAACCCCTCGACCTCTACTATTCTCCTGACGGAGTTACCGAAGTAATGATATATTACCTCGATAACGATCCTACTTGGTGGGAGATATTCTACCAGCCTACGGATCCCGATGACTTCCAGTATATTCTTCCGGATGAAAGTGCTGCTAGAGCGTACGACCCTGAGGTGTCCGACTATATTCTTAGCGCTAGGACTCGTGGTCCTAGGACGCGTGGTCCCAGGACTCGTGGTCCCAGGATGGTTAGTCCCATAGGTCGCAGTCTTAGATAAGATACGCCGCTGAATAAGCCAACCCCTCAGTAAGAAATATAATCGCCGAGATACCTCATAAAAGGAAATCTCGGCGATTCCTGTTTTAAGGATTCATGCCTTCTTTCACTCTCATACAAGTGATAATGGCCGGTAGGATGGCACGTTGTCGTGATGCTGCTTCACTTAATGGTACTCTTGAAGTTTATCTAGCCCATTTGTTTTGTCGGATTTCTGCTTCTTTTGATAAAAAGATGCAGGAAAAAGACATATTTTAAGATTGAGGGTTGTAGAATTTGATTTTTTTTACGATTTTTGTACCTGAGAAACAATTAGTGTGCAATAGAAAGATGAAAAAACTTTTGTTATTAATCTTTGCTATACTGTTGAGTAGCACCATGAATGCGCAGCCGGATAGTACTGTTGTCCATAGAAAACGTGTGGGCGTTGTGCTTAGCGGCGGTGGTGCCAAGGGTATGGCGCACATAGGTGTGCTGAAAGTTCTGGAACGTGCTGGCATTCCTATAGATATCATTACGGGAACTTCGATGGGTAGCATCATTGGCGGCCTTTATGCCATAGGCTATAATGCCACCGCACTCGATTCTTTGGTACGTCAGCAGGACTGGAGCTATGTCATATCCGACAAGGAAGACCTGCGCAACCAGAGTTTGAGTGATCGCCAGAAACAGAACACCTATCTGTTTACGACTGGTATGACCATAGGTAAGCGCGATGTGAATGCAGGCGGCATCATTAAGGGTAAGAATCTGGGTGAACTGTTCCGTCGTCTCTGTACAGGATATACCGATTCGTTGGATTTCAGCCGCGACTTGCGTATCCCCTTTGCTTGTGTGGCTACAAACATCGTGGACAATAGTGAGGTGGATTTCCATAGCGGACGCTTGCCGCAGGCCATGCGCGCTTCTATGTCCATACCGGCAGCTTTTTCACCCGTCCGGTTGGGTGACATGGTGCTGGTGGATGGTGGACTGAAGAACAACTACCCCGCGGATATTGCCCGCGAGATGGGAGCCGACATCATTATAGGTGTTACCGTGCAGGGTCCTCCAAAGGTGGCTGATGACCTGGGTAATACGTTGAGCATCCTGAACCAGATTATTGATGTAAATTGTAAGAACAAGGTCGAGGAGAACCTCTCCATTACAGACCTGCACTTGCAAGTAGACACCAAAGGTTATGGAACGGCTAGTTTCACACTCAACGCCATAGATACACTTATTCGTCGTGGTGAGGAGATGGCCATGAGCCACTGGGATGATATTCTGGCCCTGAAGAAACGCATTGGTGTTAGCGATTCCTTTCGCCCGGAAATACCACAACCGCTTCGTCCGAAGGTGTTAACCGAGAAGGTGCACGTTACGAGCTATAGTTTTGAGAATATGACGCCGCCTGCCGAGCGCTTTCTGCGTCAGAAATTCAATTTGAATAAGACGGATAGCATAGATGCTAAACTAGAGAAGGAATTGACCACGTCTATGCGTATGGACCTCTTCTATCAGACAGCCGAGTGTCGACTGATACCTGATGGTGATGGTGTGCGTGTTGTCCTGGAGGCTGGTAATCGCAAGTCGGTGCAGCTGCATATAGGTGCCCGCTACGACATAGAGGAACATGCCGCCCTGCAGTTGGGCTTGGACATCCCACTGAAGACGGCCGTGCCCATCAATACTGAAATTACACTGCGACTGGGCAAGCGTATGATGGCCCGAGGTGAGATTACCATCCATCCGCGCAGTTTTACCCGTCCAACGCTTAGCTACACATTCCGCCGTAGCGACGTCGATGTGTACAGGGATGGCGATTTGGACTATAACATCCGTTATTTCCAGTCGCAAGCCGAGTTCCTACCCTTTAATTTCGATCTGCGTCACTTTAACCTGCAGATGGGATTGCACTGGGATTATTTCACTTATCGCGACAAACTGGGTTCCGACACTTCCGATTCTTTCTCGCTGGAAAATGAACACTTCTTCAGTTATCGCGCTCGCGTGAATTATAATAGCGAGAATAGTTGGTATTTCCCTACGCGCGGAGCCCGGTTTAATGCTGAATATGCTTATGTAACCAGCGACTTCCTTCGACTGAACGAACTGGACATCAATGGTGAAAAGATAGGAAAGACAGCCGGTATGCACGAAGTGAGTGCCAACTGGCGTATGTCGTTTACTATGGGCAAGCGTTTCACTCTTCAGCCAATGCTCTATGGACGTTTGCTCTTTGGAAGCAACACACCCTTCATCCTGCGTAACACTATTGGTGGCGACTGGTTCGGTCGTTACATAGAGCAGCAAGTGCCCTTTGCAGGCATTGGTCACATGGAGTATGTGGGTCAGCAGTTCGTTGCAGCCCAGTTGCAGGGGCAGCAGCGGATAGGAAACAACCATTATGTACTGCTGCGTCTGGCCGGTGGCTTGCAGGCAGAGAAACTGGGAGAACTGTTCGACAACAGGGTTCTGTTCGGTGTGCAGGCAGCCTATTACTATAACACGATCTTTGGCCCAGTGGGTGCCTCCTTCGGTTATAGCAACTATACTAAGAGGCCCTACTTCTTCCTGAATCTGGGATATGAATTCTAAGGCCATTTTTTTCTTCCCAGGGGAGAGTTTAGCGTTGAGACTAACTCAAAAGAGCAGCGTAGATATGGATATGCCGCAGTTGAGCATTGGCCGCTGGCTATAATCTCCAATCTGCCAAACACGCCAAACGACTAAACAACCAAACGCCCAAACAATAAACAACAAAATAGAACCAAAACATGAAACTAATTAAGACTAATGCTATTGCGCTAACTGCAGCGGTTTTACTGACAGCATGTGGTGCTGGCGACAAAAAGGAAAATGCCGAAAAGGTTCGTAATGTAATGACTGTGTTGCCACTGAATCGCCAGGAATCGGTAGTGAAGAATTTCTCAGGTGTAGTAAAGGAAAATAGTACTGTAAGTGTGAGTTTCCGTACTCCCGGACAGATTATGCGTATACTGGTGAAGGAAGGTGCGCACGTAAGGAAAGGACAGCTGTTGGCTACCCTCGACACGAAGGATTATCAATTGCAGGTAGATGCTGCACAGACACAGTATGACCAGTTAAAGAACGAGGTGGAACGCCTGCGTAAATTGCATGAGGCCAACAGCCTCTCTGGTAATGACTTCGAGAAGGCCACAAGTGGTCTGGAGCAGCTACGCATAAAGTTGCAAAATGCTAAGAATCAGTTGAGCTATACTCAGTTGACGTCTCCCGTAGATGGTACTGTTCAGAAGGTGAATTTCGATCCTTCCGAGATGGTGAGTGCAGGAATGCCCGTGATGGATATTTTGGATATTCGCAACATGGAGGTGGAAGTGAACATTCCCGATGATGTGTACCGATTGCTATGCAACACCACCGAGGCCTATTGCATAGCTGCCGGTGAACGTTATAATCTGCACAAGAAGAGTGTGCTGGCTAAGGCAGATGCCAATCAGCTCTTTACCGTGAAATATTCTATTGATGGTCATCTTAGTGCTGGCGTGAATGTGGATGTCTTCATAGAAATGGGGGGCGATGTTGCCGTCAGTGGCTTGTCTATCCCTGCCCACGCTGTCTTTGAGGACGGTGGTAAGACCTATGTGTGGGTGGTCGAAGAGAATAATATTGTGAAGCGTCATGCCATCACGACCAACAGTGTTGATTCGGAAGGTATGGCCGTCGTGGAGAGTGGAATTACGGCTACAGACCGTGTGGTTAAAGCCGGTGTGAAGGCCCTGCACGAGGGTGATAAGGTGAAAATCGTTACACAAAAGAACACTAACGTTGGAGACTTGTTGTAAGTCACAATTCATAATTAAGAATATAATATGAACGCAAGAGCACTGACAGAATTTTTTGTCAAGCGACCGACAATATTTTGGAGCTTCGTTGTAGGCATCCTCTTAGTTGGCGTATTCAGTTACATCAGTATGCCTAAGTTGGAAGATCCTGCGGTAGCAGTGAAACAAGCCTCGGTTGTATTGGTCTATCCAGGTGCTACGGCACATGAGGTAGAGCTGGAGGCCGTGCAGGTCATGGAAGATGAACTCCGCACGCTGGCCGATGTAAAAGAACTGAATACAGACTGCCGTCCAGGCATGGCCATCATAGGCGTGAAGTTTTTGGACAAAGTTAAGATGTCTCAGATGGAGCAACATTTTGACCAGCTGCGCCGCAAGACCAATGATGTGCAGTCTAAGTTGCCATCGGGCTGCTATCCGCCCATCGTGGTGGACGATATGTTGGATGTATATGGTCTGTTCTATTCCTTTACAGGCGATGGTTACAGCTACTCAGAACTGGAGAAATATGCCAAGTTGGTACGCCGTGAGTTGCTGACGGTGAAGGGTGTAAAGCGCATCAACATCATAGGCACTCGTTCAGAGGTAATCAACATCATCATCGACAAGGAAAAACTTGCCCGTTCTGGTCTGATTCCTACCCAGATAATGATAGGTTTGCAGAATGCAGGAAAAACGGTGAATGCCGGAAATTACGAGAATGGTGACGACCGCCTGCAGCTGCGTGTGAACAATGAACTGGAGAATGAGAAGGATATAGCCGACTTGAACATCCACACAACAGGAGGAAAACTGATTCGCCTGGGCGATATAGCCACGGTGGAACGTAATTATAAGGAACCGCAGACGGGTGGTTTCTTCGTAAACGGAAAGCCAGCCATGGGCATCTGTATCACACTGAGCGACGATGCCATTGTGCCTGATGTTGGTAAGGCCGTGGATGAAAAACTGGCTGGCGTCATGGAGCGCGTGCCTGTGGGTTTCGAGACCGACAAGATATTCTTCCAAGCCGATCAGGTAACTAGTGCTGTGAACGGCTTCCTTATCAACCTACTGGAATCCGTACTGATAGTGATTGTCGTGCTGATGTTCACCTACGGTTTCCGTGGCGGTATGATTATCGGAACCAGTCTGGTCCTTGCTATCTTCATCACGTTTCCAATTTTGCTTATGGTCAACAGTACCTTGCAGCGTATCTCACTGGGCGCATTTATTGTGGCGATGGGTATGCTGGTGGACAATGCCATCGTTGTGATGGACGGTATTCTGGTGGATCGCAAACGCGGACTCGGACCTAAGTCTTACCTTTATAATATAGTCAACAACACGGCATTGCCCATGCTGGGCGCCACGGTAATTGCAGTGCTGACGTTCCTGCCCACATTCTTGTCGCCCAACACGGCAGGTGAGTACTGTCGCGACCTGTTCCTGGTACTTTGTATATCACTTCTGGCATCGTGGGTGATGGCCATGGTACAGGTGCCATCGTGTGTAGCGGCATGGATGCCTCTTCGTTCGAAGCAGAAAGGTGGCAATGGCGATGTGAAGGATACTCGTATGCAGGCCTTCGTGCGTAAACTGATAGGAACACTCATCGGTTACCGATATACCTCGATATGTGTGATGGTTGCCTTGCTGATACTCAGTGCTTTTGGCTACACAAAGGTCAAGCAGGTATTCTTCCCCGATTTCGACTATGGCCAGTTTGTGGTGGAATACCACTTGCCAGACCAGACCAGTCCTGACCGTGTGCGCGAGGACCTTCTGGCCATAACGGATACGTTGCTGAAGAATCCTAAGATAGATCGCGTAGCCGCCACTATGGGATCCTCGCCTGTGCGATACAGTCTGGTACGCCCCATGAACACGGGTGGTACTAACGATGGCGAACTGATTGTGGACTGCAAGGATTTCAAGACCATGAAAGCAGCCATCCGCGAGATTCGCCCGCAGTTGCGTGCCGCTTATCCGGATGCCTATATCCGTTTCCGTAACTATAACTTCAGTATTTCTACCACGCACACCGTAGAGGTCGAGTTCCAGGGACCTGACCCCGAGGTTTTGCGTCGTCTGGCACATCAGGCCGAGGCTATTATGCGTGATTCGAAATACGTAGATACATACTCTGTGCAGAACAACTGGCAGCCCAAGGGTAAGTCTATCGTGACGAACTATGTGCAGACCGATGCCTTACGCAGCGGACTGAACCGCGAGAACGTGGCCGATGCGCTATTGGCTGCTACCGATGGAATGCCCGTGGGTATCATCAGTGATCAGGACAAGACTGTTATTGTTCAGATGCAGGTGCGTAACGAGGATGGATCTAAGATTAAGAATATAAGTACTATCCCTGTATGGAGTACCTTGAACTTGCATCTTACCTCGGATGATGTCAAAGGTGTGATGATGGGCATCACCAGTGTGGATGATATAGAGAGTAAACTCACCAACAGTATTCCACTGAGCACCGTCAACAGTGATATCCACTTGGAATGGGAGGAGGACTATATCTTCCGTCGTAATGGACAGCGTACCATTCAGGCTGAGTGCGACCCGAATCCCAATCTGGATGATGCTACTCCCAAGAAGGTGGAGGCCGACATACGCAAGGCTATCAGTGCTATTGAGTTGCCCGAGGGTTATTCCATGTCATGGAAAGGTGAGGGCGGTAGCTCTGGTGATGCCACTGGTTCACTGCTGAAGCTGTTCCCCATAGCTTTTGCTATGATTATGATTATCATGCTTCTCTTGTTTAATAGCTGGAAGCAGGTACTCATCGTAATATTCTGCCTGCCGTTTATTCTTGTGGGTATTGTGCCGGCACTGTTGTTGTTGGGAATGCCCTTCACGTTTATCGCCATCCTGGGTGCCATGGGTCTCGTGGGTATGATGATCAAGAATGGTATTGTGCTGGTTGATGAGATTAACCGTCTGCGTAACGAGGAGAAGCTACCAGCCTATGATGCTGTTGTGAATGCTACCGTCAGTCGTACCAGCCCTGTTATCATGGCTTCACTGACTACCATTCTGGGTATGGCTCCGCTTATTAGCGACCCGATGTATGGTTCTATGGCCGTATGCATCATGTCTGGTCTTTTCATGGGTACGCTCATCATTCTGGTGTTCCTTCCCATTTTGTATTCAACCATCTTCAAAGTAAAAAAATAAATCTTTCCCCCAGCCCTGCTCCCGGGAGAGAAGGGAGCTACATGGGCGAAGGGGAGAGATAGACCAAAATAATAAATATCAGACAGATAATATGAAAAAGATATTTTTGTTTTTTTATACATTAATCTTGTGTTTCTCTGCGCAGAGTCAGGAAACGTCTCCTCTCTCTTCTCAGGAGAGGGTGATGCCTCTGAGTCTGCAGGACTGCCGTCGTCTGGCTCTTGAACAAAACGAGAAAATAAAGACAGCCAACAATGCGGTTGATAAGGCTAAGTTGGATCGCCAGATAGCTTTTGCACAGTATCTTCCTAAGGTGGACGGCTCCTTTACGTTAGCCCATATGAAGAATATAGATCTGTTAGACCAGGATTTTTTGGGATTCTCGTTGCAGACACGCGGTACCTACCTGGCTGGTGTCAGTGTTACACTGCCCCTCTATGCTGGAGGACAGATAACATCTGCCAACCGCTTGGCTAATATCGGCCAAACCGTCAGTCAGGAACAACTGCGTAAGACTCGCATGCAAGTTATTACTGATGTCGATAATGCCTATTATACTCTCATAGCTGTGCATTCGAAAGTGCAGATGTTGGAGGCATACGCCTTACAGATGCAGGATCTCTATGATCAGGTGAAACTGGCTACCAATGTTCAGATGGCAACAGAAAACGACTTGTTGCGTATTGCCACTAAGCAGAATGAGGTCAGCTATCAGTTACAGAAAGCCCGTAATGGTGAACAACTCTGTGGCTTGGCGTTGGCAAACGTGATTGGTACTGATTTCGAACAGACGATTATCCCTACAGATACCATTCTGTCTGTCGCAATGGCATCACAACTCAGTGAAGATTTCTCATCACGCCCCGACCTGCTTTTGCTCCAGCAGCAGGTAAAAGCCAGCGAGGTGCTGGTAAAGAAGTCACGTTCCAATTATCTGCCTACGGTTGCAGTTGTGGGTCGTTATTCGCACTATGACAATATAAAATTAAAGGGTGAATTGAACCTTCCTAATAGTAATCCGATGAGTATTAGCCATACTATTGGCGGTGGTAACCCCATGGCTCTTCTTTCCGTTAGCTTGCCCATTTTCCATTGGGGGGCTGAACTAAAGAAAGTCAAGAAGGCAAAACTTGACCTTAGTGACTCGAAGTTGCAACTGCAGCAGAGCGAACGTGGCATGCGTGTAGAGGTTCGAAGGGCTGTACAGAACGTTACGGATGGTCAGCGTATGGTAGAGACTGCTATAGTAGGGCGTCAGCAGGCCGATGAGAACTTGCGTGTCATGCGTCAGAAGTTCGATAACCAGCTGTGCACCATGACAGACCTGCTGGATGCTCAGTCTCAATGGCAGCAGGCACGCAGCAATCTTATCGAGGCACAGACTCAGCTAAAGATTTACGAGACTGAGTATCTGCGTGTAACAGGTCACTTGGAATAGAAAAATAATTATAATATCCACTTTATTAATTTAAGATCATGAAAATTAAAGCAGATTATGCAAATGCACCGCAGTGGAAGACGTTGAACGTTAAAGCTACGTTGCCTGAAGAGTTGAAGTGTTTGGAAGAGATAGCTCGTAATATGTGGTGGGTTTGGAACTATCAGGTTCGTGGCATGTTCCGCGACTTGGACCCAGAGCTATACGATACGACGAAACATAATCCTGTGCTGCTATTGGACCGTCTAAGCTTCTCACGTAAAGAGGAAATCCTGAAGGACAAGGCCTTGATGAAACGCATCCAGGAGATCTATGGCCAGTTCCGTGAGTATATGGACGTGGAACCTGATCGCAAACGTCCCTCTGTGGCCTACTTCTGCATGGAGTATGGTATCCATTCGGCTCTGAAGATCTATAGCGGTGGTCTGGGCATGTTGGCTGGTGACTATGTGAAGGAGGCCAGCGACAGCAATGTGGACATGTGTGCCATAGGTTTCCTGTACAGATTTGGCTATTTCACCCAGAGTCTGGCGATGGACGGTCAGCAGATTGCCAACTACGAGAGCCAGAATTTCGGTTCATTGCCCATTGTGCGGCAGCTCGACAAGGATGGTAGTCCGCTGGTGATAGATGTGCCCTATAACAACTATCAGGTGCATGCCTATGTGTGGTGTGCCAACGTGGGACGTGTTAAACTTTATCTGCTGGACACCGACAATGAGATGAACTCAGAATTCGATAAACCTATCACGCATGCCCTTTATGGGGGTGACTGGGAAAATCGTCTAAAGCAGGAGATCTTGTTGGGTATCGGTGGTATGCTACTGCTGAAGAAGCTGGGTATCAAGAAGGATATTTACCATTGCAACGAGGGACATGCTGCCCTCTGCAATCTGCAGCGTCTGTGTGACTATATTGACGAGGGACTGACATTCAATCAGGCAATGGAACTGGTGCGTGCCTCTTCTCTGTATACTGTTCACACGCCAGTCCCTGCCGGACACGACTATTTTGATGAAGGACTCTTTGGAAAGTATATGGGTGGATATCCTAGGAAGTTGGGTATCACATGGGATGAGTTCATGGGCATGGGACGTACCAATCCTGATGATAAGAGCGAGAAGTTCTGTATGAGTACCTTTGCATGCAATACTTGTCAGGAGGTGAATGGCGTTTCTATGCTTCACGGACAGGTGTCACAGAAGATGTTTGCCAATATCTGGGCGGGCTACTACCCCGAAGAGAACCATGTGGGCTATGTCACTAACGGTGTTCATTTCCCCACCTGGTGTGCATCGGCATGGCGTAAGCTCTATGCCAAGTACTTCGATGAAAGACATATTACCGACCAATCGAACGAGGAGATCTGGCACGCTATCTACAACTGTCCCGACGAGGAGATATGGGCGGTGCGTCAGAAGTTGAAGAAAAAACTCTTTGTGTATGTGGGCGAGCAGTATAAGGAGACCTGGTTGAAGAACCAGGGAGATCCTTCGCGCGTAGTCAAACTGCTGGAGCGTTTCAACCCGAACGCGCTGGTTATCGGCTTCTGTCGTCGTTTTGCCACCTACAAGCGTGCCCATCTGCTGTTTACTAATCTGGAGCGTCTGAGTCGTATCGTTAACAATCCTGAGCGCCCCGTTATCTTCCTCTTTGCGGGAAAGGCACACCCGGCAGACGGGGCAGGGCAGGGGCTCATCAAGCATATCTATGAGATAAGCCAGCGGCCTGAATTCCAGGGCAAGATTATCTTTGTGGAGGACTATGACTTCCTGTTGGCACGCCGCCTCGTATCGGGTGTTGACATCTGGATGAATACACCTACACGTCCGATGGAGGCTTCAGGCACCAGTGGCGAGAAAGCCGAGATGAATGGCGTAGTCAATCTCAGCGTGAAGGACGGCTGGTGGTTGGAGGGCTATCGCGAGGGTGCCGGATGGGCACTGACCGAGAAACGTACATACGAGAATCAGGACTATCAGGATCAGTTGGATGCAGCCACCATATACGCCTTGCTTGAGAATGAGATTGTACCTCTTTATTATGATAGGGATAAGAAGGGTATTTCTAAGGGCTGGATAAAGGTTATCAAGAACTCTATCGCCCAGATTGCACCGCACTACACGATGAAACGTCAGCTCGATGACTACTACAGCAAATTCTACGTGAAGCAGGCTCGCCGTTTCCACGAGCTGGCCAAGGACGGCTATCGTCTGGCCAAGGAGATTGCTCATTGGAAGGAGACTGTGGTAGCGCGGTGGGATGCTATTCACGTAGTCAGTTCCGAGTGGGACTTCCCTGCATCAGGTGGTGGCACGGGTCAGAAGTACCACATAAAGTATGTTATCGACGAGCAGGGATTGGACGATGCCGTTGGACTGGAAACGGTAAACATCACCTATGATAAGGATGGCGTGGAGCGCATCTTCTCCGTTGAACCGCTGGAGGTTACTGGCCGTGAAGGCAATTGCTTTACCTTCGAGGCTATGCTTACACCCCGACAGGCCGGACAGTATAGAAGTGCCGTTCGTATGTATCCTAAGAACAAGCACCTGCCGCACCGTCAGGACTTCTGTTATGTAAAATGGATTGAATTGCCTGATTCTCATTAATCGGTTTGAAAAGAACTTGCGTTGTTATATTGATGCTGATGGCGGTTGTATGCACTGCCTTCTCTCAGAGTAAGTTTAAGAAGTTTTACCTGCGGGCCGATAGTCTGTTGCGTGAGAGGTACGAAAGGGTCACCTACGATACGCAATATATCTGTCGGCCCGACAGAAGGTTTCTGTTCAGGATAAGGGCAAATCTCTCAGGTACTTCTATCCGCTATAAGAATGTGACGGACGGATACGACTCGCATGCCCATGTTTCAACCGACCCCAGAGGTACGCTTAGCTTTGGTGCCAGCTATATGGGACTGGCAGCTTCATTTGCACTGAACCCTGCTAAGATGACGGGTCGCAACAAGGACTACGAACTGACCGTCAGCGCTTCTTCGAACCGCTACATCATAGACTTCGAATACCAACGGTCCAACACACTATCGGGCGATATCACAACCAAGAACCGGATGTGGCAGGTTGACAAGAATTTCCTGAAGATGAAGCTAATGAATCTTACGGCATGCTATATCTTCAATCATAGAAAATTCTCATACCCTGCGGCCTTCACGCAGTCATACTTTCAGAAACGTTCAGCAGGCTCGTGGTTGGCAGGCTTCTCTTTAATGGGAGGAAATGTTCATACCAACGATGATGCTCCAGCTGAGGCCCCAGATATACACTTGAAGGTTTTCAATATATCCATTGGCGGTGGATATGGCTACAATCTGGTGTGCCGCAATTGGCTCTTCCATCTTACTGCCATGCCCACTATCATTGTTTATAATTATAACAATATCTCTATAGAGGGCGTGGAGATGGAAGAATTTACCCACTTCCCCGACTTGCTTATCAACTGCAGGGCGGCAATCATCTACAACATCAGCCCTCGTTACTTTATAGGGACTAGTCTTGTTGTCAACTCCTCTACGCTCGGAAATTTCAATCACTACACTTTCCAGACAAAATGGCGTGGGCGCCTCTTCTTCGGCTTCCGACTTTAATGTGTTTAAATCGCTCTCGTTCCTGTCGTATTTATGCAAATGGTTTTGCATTTGTTACAAAATGAGCATAAATATCGGCTAAATCGTTGCAAATGAGCGAGATTTTGATTACTTTTGCCCCCTCATAATAATAAGGTAAAGAGGAGACAATATGAAACATCAACTGAGGAGTGCCGTTTGTACGGAGGGGCGCCGTATGGCAGGAGCCCGTGCCCTGTGGGTGGCAAACGGAATGAAACGCGAACAGTTTGGCAAACCCATCATAGCCATAGTAAACTCATTTACACAATTTGTGCCAGGCCATACCCATTTGCATGAGATTGGACAGATTGTAAAGGGCGAGATAGAGAAACTGGGCTGTTATGCTGCAGAGTTTAATACCATTGCCGTGGACGATGGTATTGCTATGGGTCATGACGGTATGTTGTACTCTTTGCCTTCGCGCGATATTATTGCAGACTCAGTAGAGTATATGGTAAATGCGCACAAGGCTGATGCTATGGTGTGCATCAGTAACTGCGACAAAGTGACACCTGGTATGCTGATGGCTGCCATGCGTCTGAATATTCCTGCCGTATTTGTGAGCGGCGGTCCTATGGAGGCCGGTAAGGTGAACGGCGAGAATGCAGACCTGATCACTGCTATGATCAAGGGTGGTGATCCCACTGTCAGCGACGAGGAACTGGAGGTGGTAGAACACAGCGCCTGTCCCGGTTGTGGTGCATGCTCTGGTATGTTCACTGCTAACTCTATGAACTCACTTACCGAGGCCTTGGGCTTCTCATTGCCTGGCAACGGAAGTATCCTGGCTACCCACGTAAACCGTGTACAGCTCTTCAAGGATGCTGCCAAGTTGATTGTAAAGAATGCCTTTGCATATTACGAGGATGGTGACGATTCGGTTCTGCCTAGGAGCATAGCTACCCGACAGGCTTTCCTGAATGCCATGACATTGGATATTGCCATGGGTGCCTCTACTAATACGGTGCTTCACCTGTTGGCAGTTGCACAGGAAGGTGGCGTAGATTTTAAGATGAGTGATATTGATGCACTCTCACGTAGGGTTCCTTTCCTCTGTAAGTTGGCTCCCAACTGGCAGAAATATTCTATCCAGGAGGAAAACCGTGCAGGTGGTATTCTTGGTATCTTGGGCGAGTTGGCAAAGGGCAACCTGCTGGATCTTACCTGCAAGCGTGTAAATGGTGCTACCCTGGGCGAGGATATCAAGAAGTACTCTATCACGGGTGACACCATTGACCCTGAAGCCGATCGTATCTATCATAGTGCGCCTGCCGGCAAGTTCTCTACTAAGATGGGGTCGCAGGATACAAGATGGCCTTCTTTGGATACCGACCGCGTGAACGGATGTATCCGTGATATAGAACATGCATACACAAAGGATGGCGGTATGGCTGTTCTGTTTGGTAATATCGCACAGGATGGCTGTGTCGTAAAGACTGCCGGTGTAGCCCCCGAGTTGTGGCACTTCGAGGGTCCTGCCGTTTGCTTCGACTCACAGGAAGATGCCTGCGAGGGAATTCTGGGAGGTAAGGTAAAGAAGGGCGATTGTGTAGTAATTACACACGAGGGTCCCAAAGGCGGTCCTGGTATGCAGGAGATGCTTTATCCCACATCGTACATTAAGAGTATGCACATGGGTAAGGAGTGTGCCCTGATTACCGACGGGCGCTTCTCTGGCGGTACCAGCGGTTTGAGTATTGGTCATATCTCGCCCGAAGCAGCCAGTGGTGGTAACATCGGTAAGATTAAGGATGGCGATATCATCGTTATTGACATCCCCAGTCGTTCTATCAATGTAAAGTTAACTGATGAAGAATTGGCCGCTCGTCCACAGCAGCCCCTGAAGCGTAAAAGAGTTGTAAGTAAGGCCCTCCAACATTATGCAAAGAGCGTAAGCAGTGCAGATAAAGGTGGGGTAAGATTATAAAAGCCCCCTCTAGCTCCCCCTTGGGGGAGAACGAGTATTAGAGAATAGATAAAGCAATGATATTAGAAAAGGAAAAAAATAATCGTTCCACCCCAAAGGGGGAAAAGAAGAGAGGCCAAGGGCCTTCCTTAATCTCTGGTGCAGAGGCTATGATGCGTAGTCTGGAGAATCAGGGAGTGGATGTACTCTTCGGCTATCCTGGTGGTGCCATCATGCCTACGTATGATGCACTCTACGATCATAAGGAAAAGTTACATCACATACTGGTACGTCACGAACAGGCTGCCGTACATGCTGCTCAGGGCTATGCCCGTGTGAGTGGTAAAGTGGGATGTGCCATTGTTACCAGTGGCCCTGGTGCAATGAATACCATAACGGGCGTGGCAGATGCCTTGATGGATTCTACGCCCTTGGTTGTTATCTGCGGCCAGGTAGGCGCTGCCATGCTGGGTACGGATGCTTTTCAAGAGGTAGACGTGGTGGGTGTAACTCAACCTATCACTAAGTGGAACTACCAGATACGTAGGGCTGAGGATATTGCATGGGCCGTTGCCCGTGCCTTCTTTATTGCCAGTAGTGGCCGTCCTGGTCCTGTGGTACTGGATTTTACCAAGAATGCCCAGACGGCAATGATAGAATATCAGCCACAAACCATCGACTTCATCCGCAGCTATAACCCTAATCCTCAGCCTGCTGAAGGTGCTGTGGAAAAGGCCGCCCGAATGATTAACGAGAGTGTGAAACCCTTCATGCTGGTGGGTCAGGGCGTAGAGCTGGCTGGTGCCAACAAGGAGTTGCTGGCATTGTGCGAGAAAGCACAGATCCCCTTTGGAACGACCTTCTTGGGACTTTCTGCTGCCCCCACAGATCATCCGCTGAATATGGGACGACTGGGTATGCATGGTAATCTGGCACCCAACGTGATGACTAATCAGTGTGATTTGCTGATTGCCGTTGGTATGCGCTTTGACGACCGTGTAACGGGTAACCTGAAGAGTTATGCCAAGCAAGCTAAGATTGTTCACCTGGAGATTGATCCCAGCGAGGTGGACAAGAATGTGAAGGTGGATCTGGCTGTTTTGGGCGATTGTAAGCAAACAATGCCGGCCATTACAAAGTTGGTGGAAAAGGCTACACATAAATCATGGATCAATGGCTTTAAGCCTTATGATGAAAAAGAATATAATAAGGTAATAGAGCCTGCTTTGCATCCTACGGATGGTCCTCTGCTGATGGGCGAGGTAGTCCGTAAGGTGAGCGATGCGGCCAACAGTGAAGCTATCATGGTAACGGATGTGGGTCAGAACCAGATGTTCGGTTGTCGCTACTTCCGGTTCACCAAGCCCCGTTCTGTAGTTACCAGCGGTGGCTGCGGAACCATGGGCTTTGGTATTCCTGCTGCCATAGGTGCTACCTTTGGTGCTCCTGACAGAACCGTTTGCATGTTCTGTGGCGATGGCGGATTCCAGATGACCATTCAGGAACTGGGAACTATCATGGAGCAGCGTTGCCCCGTGAAGATGATTCTGCTGAACAATAACTATCTTGGTAACGTTCGCCAGTGGCAGTATATGTTCTTCAACAAGCGTTATTCCTTTACGCCTATGCTGAATCCGGATTACGAGAAGATTGCAGCGGGATACGGTATTCCCTGTAGGACGGTTGTTGACAGGAAAGACTTGGACGCTGCTATCCAGGAGATGTTGCAGACCGACGGCCCTTACATCCTGCAATGTGCTGTAAAGGAGGAGGATAACGTCCTGCCTATGACACCTCCGGGAGGTAATGTAGACGAGATGCTTTTAGAGGTCGCCCCCCTCTAAATCTCCCCGAGGGGAGACTTTCTCTCTTAAATGATAAAGTGACAGAAATATTATGAATAAGAAACAAGATAAATCCATTTCCTCCCCTCGGGGAGGTCAGGTGGGGGTTACCCAGTGTGGCGATTGCAACACCTGCGGAAAGTGCGATGAACAGGATGTAACGGAATCTTTTGATGCAGCTGTCAGGGCTGCTGCTTCTGTCGACCGTGACTCGTATGAAAAGAACTTAGCCCGTCAGCGTCAGGCTACTCTGGCCGATGATGTAAGGAGCGACGGACAGTACGAAACATTCTCGCGAAATGCTGTTGCACGCAGGTCCACCGCCGGCAAGGAGGGTTCTTTGCTCAACCACAAGGGACTTACCCTCTATACGTTGATTATTTATTCCGAGAACTATGCCGGTGTACTGAATCAGATTACGGCTGTCTTTACCCGTCGTCAGGTGAATATCGAGTCCTTGAATGTTTGCTCGTCCAGTACTCCCGGTGTACATAAATACACCATTACCTGTTTTTGCAAGCAGGAGATGGCCGAGATGTTGTGCAAGCAGATAGAGAAGAAGATTGATGTCCTGCAGGCCAACTGCTTCCTGGAGGATGAAATCTTTATTCTTGAGACTTCCTTGCTGAAGCTCTCTACCCCCAAGGTATTGGCTAACCCCGAGATTTCACGTATTGTACGTAGGTTTGATGCCAGGATTGTGGAGGTAAACCCCACTTATACTACCGTAGAGAAGACTGGTGTGACAAGTGATGTGCTCGAGCATTTCAAGTGTCTGGACGATCTGGGCTGTGTGCTCCAGTTTGTCCGCTCAGGACGCATCGCCATCACCAAGTCATGTGTAGAGCGTCTCGACCAGTATATTGCCAAACGCGAGGAAGAAAGGGATAATGCATGAATGTGCTTGAAAAGATAGACACTCATCCCTTCTACGTTGAGCCCTTCCATGTGGACTTCACGGGCCGTATCTTCATGGGCATTCTGGGTAATCACCTGTTGAATGCTGCGGGCAATCACAGCCAGAAAAGAGGGTGGGGCATAAGCGCGCTCAACGAGAACCATTATACGTGGGTGCTGAGTCGCTTGAGCATCGAGATGGAAGAGCTGCCCCGCCAGTACGAGCATGCCGAAGTGAAGACATGGGTAGAGAGTGTGATGAAACTCTTTACCAATCGTAATTTCTCCATTCTCAGGCCTGATGGCACAGCTTACGGCTATGCACGCAGTGTATGGGCTATGATAGATATGGATACGCGTAAGCCATGCGACCTGCTGAGTCTCTATGACGGTGATATTCTGAACTATGTGGTGGAACCAGAGGAGAATATCTGTCCCATAGCCGGACACGGACGTTTCCGTTTTAAGGATCCACAACTGGTACGGACCATAGATACATTTTACAGCGATGTAGACATAAACGGACACATCAACAGCATTAAGTACATCGAACATATTTTGGACTTGTTCCCACGCGAGAAGTACGAGAAGCAGTTCATCCGCCGCTTCGAGATTGCCTACAAGGCAGAATCTTACATGGGCGACCGGCTGAGTTTCTACGTCCAACCCGTTGACGAGAATGAGATGGACGTTGAGGTGTTTAAAAATGAAAGCGAAGTGGTCTGTCAGGCAAAAATTTGTTTTCGATAGTGCGTATTCCAATATTATTTTGTAACTTTGCAAACGATTTAGGTTAAAGAATATCAGACAATTATAATCCACATAAAACAAATCTAACAATGGCAAAAATGAATTTTGGCGGCGTTATCGAAGAGGTAATGACCCGCGAAGAGTTTCCTTTGGAGAAAGCTCGTGAGATTTTGAAGGACGAGACCATCGCCGTTATCGGTTATGGTGTACAGGGTCCTGGTCAGGCTTGTAACTTGCGCGACAATGGTTTCAATGTAATCGTTGGTCAGCGTCAGGGTAAGACTTTCGAGAAGGCTATTGCTGATGGATGGGTTCCCGGTGAGACATTGTTCTCTATCGAGGAGGCTGCCCAGAAGGGTACCATCATTATGTGCCTGCTCTCTGATGCAGCTGTAATGAGTGTATGGCCTACACTGAAGCAGTATCTGACTCCTGGTAAGGCTCTTTACTTCTCTCATGGCTTCGCTATCACATGGAACGATCGTACAGGTTGTGTTCCTCAGAAGGATATCGACGTTATCATGGTTGCTCCCAAAGGTTCAGGTACATCACTGCGTACGATGTTCCTCGAGGGTCGCGGCTTGAACTCTTCATACGCTGTTTATCAGGATGCTACAGGTAAGGCACTCGATCGTACTTTGGCTCTCGGTATCGGTATCGGTTCAGGTTATCTGTTCGAGACCACCTTCCAGCGTGAGGCTACCAGCGACTTGACTGGTGAGCGTGGTTCACTGATGGGTGCTATCCAGGGTCTGCTTTTGGCTCAGTACGAGGTATTGCGCGAGAATGGTCATACTCCCTCTGAGGCTTTCAACGAGACTGTCGAGGAGTTGACTCAGTCTTTGATGCCCCTGTTTGCTCAGAAGGGTATGGACTGGATGTACGCTAACTGCTCTACAACAGCTCAGCGAGGTGCTCTCGATTGGATGGGTCCCTTCCACGATGCTATCAAGCCTGTAGTAGAGAAGTTGTATGCAAGCGTAAAGAGCGGAAACGAGGCTCAGATCTCTATTGATGCTAACTCTAAGCCCGACTATCGTGTTGGTTTGGAGAAGGAACTTGCTGCTCTGCATGATTCAGAGATGTGGCGTACTGCTGAGGTAGTTCGTAAGCTTCGTCCTGAGAACAACTGATTCTCGGAGATATAACACAATAATATAGAGAGGGGCAACCAAATTGGCTGCCCCTCTCTTATTGTTTTCCTTATCTGATTCTTATTAATAGAAGAGGTAACGCTTGTCCTGAACGTCAGCCTTCAGATACAGCTCGTTGGTGAAAGCGCCGAGGGCACGCATGCTCATCTGAGCAGCCTGCTGCTTCTCCTGCTTAGCATCGAACTTGGCATCTGTCTTGCTCTGGTTGAGAACCTGGTAAGCATAAACTGCACCGTTACCCTTCAGGCCGGCCTTAAAGTCACCCTTCTTAGCTGTGCTAACAGAACCGCTCAGTACAGGCTCGCTGTTACCAACCTTAGAGATAAAGGCATTGCTTGCAAAGCTGATGTGTTTAACGGTATCGGTAACAGCACCTTCCATCTTAGCAACGTCAGCAATGCTCTTGGCAGCCTGCATCTTCTCCTGCAACTTAACGGCCTTCTTGTCCTTCTGAACTTCGCTTGTCAGGTAAGCCTTAACCTGCTCGTCATCCCATGACATATAGCCCTTGGGGTGAATGCCTGTGAGCATTACAACCAACAGATGATCATTGTCGCCACACTCATAGAGGGGAGAAACATCACCTACCTTAGTCTTCTCGTCAAAGATCCAACGGAGTGTCTCGCGTGTGCTGTGAACACCGGCTACAGTGTGCTCTGTGCTTGCCATAGTGCGAGTCTGAACAGTATAGCCTGCCTTAGCAGCATTAGCCTCGATGTCTTCGGGATTGGTGTTTCCTGCAAGGAAGCTGCTGAAGTCGTTAAATGCCTTGTTGTAGGTGTCTTTGCTGAAGTCTATAGAACGCTTGATAACAGCAACGTCGTACTTGTTGATCATGTTGCGCTTGTCAGTAACCTGTGCTACAATAACACCCTGTCCGTCCAGCACAATCTTGTTGTTCGAACCAACAGCAGCGGTAGAAAGTGTGTTGATGAACTTGCGGTTGTTCTCGTCTAGAGTCTGACCCTCGTACTGGGCACTGGTAATCCACATCTTTTCTGCGGGCTGGTTGTACTTCTTGGCAATAGAGTCGAAGTTCTCACCGGCAGCCAGAGCGTTCATAATAGAGTCTGCAGTCTTCTCGGCAGCTTCCATATCCTTGCCGGGAGCAGCAATCTGACGTACCTCAACAGAGTCTGGACGAGTAACCTTCTCAATCAGACGGACAATGTTAATGGTGTTGTCATGCTCATGTACGAAAGGACCCACCTGCGTACCTGCTGCCATAGAGTCAAGAAGCTCTGCAACATCGTGGGGCAGAGACTTGCTGCTGATGGGCAGTGCGCTGTAAGAAACCTGGCTGGCAGCCTCACGAACGGTCTTTGCAGGGTCAGCACCTTCGCTCAGAGCCTGAGCATAGCCTTCCATTTCCTTCTGCAAAGCATCCTTGTCGGCCTTGCTGGCAACAACAGCGATGTCTATGTATTTGAATTCGCGGGTTTCCTGAGTGGTGCGGAAGATTTCCTTCATCTCGTTGTACTTAGCCTTCAGGTCGGCATCGTCAACTGTGATGTCAGCATCTTTAACGCTGGTGTAGGGGAGGGCAGCCAAAAGAATCTCGCTCTCGTTGTTACGAGCTTCGAAATTTGCCTTGGCAGCTACAGGGTTGCTGATGATAGTACCGGCAAGCAGTGTCTGGTACTTCTGGGCCAGTGTCTGCTGGCGGATATTCTTCTCTACAAACTTCCAGTAGTTATACATCTGCATGTACTGCTCCTTAACCTCAGAACTCATTTCTGCATTGTTCATCACTTCGTCCTTCTGGCTCAGGAACTGCTTCAGCTGGTTAAAGTCGAAAGCGCCCTGCTGGTTGCGGAAAGGAGTCTGTGCCAGCATGGGGTTCTTGCCTGTGCTGATGATGTTCTGCAATTCGGCATCTGTAACAGTAAGACCCAGCTTCTTGCACTCGTGCTCGATGATCTGCTGGTTTACGTAGTTCTGCCATACCTGGTCGCGGATGGAAGAAAGCTGCTCGTCAGTCAGTGAGCTCAGTCCATTAGTAAATTTAATAACATCTGTGTACTCGTCAACCAATGCATTGAAGTCCTGCACGTTGACATTCTCGCCATATACCTTACCGATTCTCTGATGTCTCTCTGACTGGGTGTACGAGAGAGAACGGACAAATTCCTCGGCAATGAAGGCGAACAGGGCGAGTCCAACTACACCAATGAGGAACTTGCCCTTGTTACGGATTTTTTGTAATGTTGCCATTTGTTTTTGTTTTTATTTTGTTATTGTTATTTTCACAATTAGCGTACAAAGGTATGAAAAAAAATCTATACCTCTCTTATTTAAAGGGGAAAAAGTGATGTTAATTTAGAACTTTCAGCCTTACAAGCTCAATCTTGGTGGTTGTGTTCTGAAGGATTTTGAACTCGTATTGGTCAAATTTCACTACTTCGTTTAGTTTGGGGAAACTCTGGTATTCATGTAGGATGAGGCCTCCAACAGTCAGATATTCATCACTTTCCGGCAGGTCAAGTCCTAATAACTCGTTAGCTTTTGCTATTTCTATGCGAGCCGAGAGCAGGTACTCATTGTTGCCCAGATCTTTGGCCACATAGTTGTTGCTGTCGTGCTCGTCTTCAATCTCTCCGAAGATCTCTTCTACCAGGTCTTCCAGGGTGACAATACCGCTAGTGCCTCCAAACTCGTCTACAATTACGGCTATGGATTTCTTTTGTGCAGTAAATATGCTCAGCAGTTTCTGCGCATTCATGGTTTCTGGCACAATGGGAATCTCCTTTATGTTTTTCCTCCAGTCATCATTTTCCTTTAGTCGGAACATCTCGGCCGTGTGAATGTATCCTGTGATATTGTCAATGTCGCCTTTGTAAACAATGATTTTGGAGTGCCCGCTCTCTATGAAGTGTCCTCTCAGTATGCGCAGTTCGGTGTCTTCGTCCACTGCATCTATCTCGGTACGTGGTACTATGCAGTCTCTTACCTTAACGTTACTGAAACTCAGCGCATTCTGGAATATCTTTATTTCTTCCTCGATTTCCTTTTCGTCTTCTATGTTTTCTATATTGCTTTGGATTAGGTAGTCCAGGTCCACCTTGGTGAAGGTCTTCTCCTTTTCGGCTTTCTTGACTTTCTGTCCCATTATCCTGAGCAACAGTTTGCTGACGCCCGATGTGAATTTGCTGATGGGCCACAGGACAATATAGATGATATAGGCCGGCACGGCAAAAATGTTCATCATTCTGTTGGGATTCAGCTTGAAAAGTGTTTTGGGCAGGAATTCACCAGTCACCAGTACCAACAATGTGCTCAGAATGGTCTGGGTGAGAAGGCAAATAACCTCGTTCGGGCAGTCTCCCAATTGATGGATGCCTAAGGGCACAAGAATGAATGTGTTGATAAGTCTGGCCATCAGGATACCGTAGATTACCAACGCTATATTGTTCCCGACCAGCAGGGTCGAGATGAAGCTTTCCGGGTGCCGATAGAAAGTGTCAATCAGTCGTGATGTGAATCCCCTCTGTTCGCGTTCCATCTCAAAACGTAGCTTGCTGCTCGAGACATAGGCTATCTCCATTCCGGAAAAGAATGCGGAGAAGAACAGTGCTATCAGGGTTTCTATGATAAGAGTACTTTCGTTGTACATTATTTTCTTTTATATGATTGTTAGGCTAAGGGTTAAATCATCTTTATGGTCATCTTTTGTCCGGTGCAGGCAGGAATCTCATCTGTTTGGTATGTAGCTTTCTCTGTCTGGGCGTAGCCGTAGAATCCTTCCCGTTCTCGTTGACGTTGACGTTGACGTTCTCGTTGACGTTCTCGTTCCCGTTCCCGTTCTCGTTGACGTTGACGTTGACGTTCTCGTTCTCGTTTTCGTTAACCGGGAAGGCACCAATCGAATTGTTAACGTAGTATTGCGTCATCTGTTCGTTGCTGTGGAACTCGGTTCCTTCCAGTTCGCGTTCAGGTGTTACAATGCGTATGTATTGATAGCTCCACATCTCATGTTTGTTCAGATCCCAGAAGAGTTCTTCCGTACGGAATACGTCTCCTTGTATGTTCCTTACTACCACACGTCCTCTTAGCTCCCACAGATGTTGTTCGTGCAGGTACGCCGTGTCAGACTGTACGTATAAGTCGATGTGAAAGTTCTCGTCGTAACGTTCCATCAGCAGGCCCTTGTAGAATTTCCATGTAGGTGCTTTGCCGTCTGTTCCGTTGTATATGTCCCATTCTTCTGCCACCATGTGGTAGCGCATGACGCCTGAGTCAGATATAAACGTATTCACCCCTTTTACATGCATAAAAAGGAGTGAGTCGGCATCGCTTAGGGCATCTGCCACATGTTCCACTCTGGGGCTGCACGAAAAGGTGATGCCAAGGGCAGTTATCAGGCTGCAGAGAATTATGGTTCTACGTAATTCCAATATCCGGACGTGTATACTAAATTACTGAATCTTGTATTTCCTGAACCATTCCTCGTTGAAGGTAACGCCAAAGTTCAGCATGAAGTAGTTCTCTGTGATCTGGTTGGCTACGCTGGGACTACGTCTAACCCATTCCAGGCCTACGTTCACGAATGAGGTGCGCTTATTGAAGATGGGAAGTCCTACTCCGGCGGTTACGGAATACTCTTTGGGACCGTCATACCCGTTTACTTTCAGGTATGGGGTAGAGTAGTTGGCACCGATGCGATATTGGATAAGTTGCCAGTAGTGGTCACCGTGCATTTTGGGGGTGTACTGGGCTCCAAGGGCAATCTTGAATCTGTTTTTGTATCCGCCTGTCTGTGAAGTGAAAGTGGGAATACCACCTATCGTAACTATCTGAGGTGCACGACATGACCCCCAGAATTCATGCTTGAAGTCCAGTCCCACAATCAGGTTTTCTTTGTGGTTCCACGTAGCGCCAATGCCATAGGTGTATGGCAGGTCAAAGGCATTATGGATGGTATCTGATGGGATGTTTGTGCTCTGGTTGTCTGTCACTCCCACGTCTGTGACTCGGGTTAACATGGCGTCGCTCTTAATCTTGTGACCGATGCTGGCTGTAGCACCCAAGATCAACTGGTTGTTCTTGTCCAGTCTGATAGGGTACTGGGCACCGATGTCAAGTTTCCATGTCCTTATCTCAGCAGCCTGTACGGAGTTAAGGCCGTTAAACTGGGAAGAAGCAGAACTTCCCTGATAATAGCCCTGCAGTATGGTGTGTGTGTAGTCGCCCCAGATAAGGCTGGCGTTTGCACCTACTGATAATTCCTTGAAAACCTTATATCCTAGACCCAGATAAGCTTGGTGCAAACCTCCTTTGCCGCTATAATTAGTGATGCTGGTGATAGTCTGCAGTGTGTTAGGGTCGTTGGCGACCTTGCTTGAGGTGGTGAAGTCGTATCCGATGGTCGTGTACGGCATAAAACCGACAGACAGGCCCAGGTTGCGGTACAATCTCAGTCCGATGTTGACGTAATCCAGTTTACACTGATATACGTTGATGCGGTTGCCGTTTTGCTTCATGTTGCCATAAGCGGCAGTCATACCTACATCCAACAGGAAGGTAATGGAATCTATGGCCGAGTATGAGGCAGGGTTAAGTGTGTTTATGCGATTGTTGGCACGGTAGCCCAAGCCTATGCCACCCATGGCTTTGTTAAAGCCTTGAGACTGGTTCTCCAGTGTCCCTAGTCCGAAACGGGAATAAGAAGAGCTGCTTCCGTTACTTTGTGCCCATGTATTTATGCACAATGTACAGGCCAATAAGAAACCTCCTATTTTGCTATACTTTATCATAATTGTAGTCTAATATCTTGTTAAGTCCTCGCGGAACTATAAATTTGTCTGCAAAGATACTGTTTTTAATATTGGTGTCGAAATTAATCTTGTCGCCTCCGGTCAGGAATACCAACAGATGGGGGTATTTGGCCCGCATGGACTTGATGTACCCTTCTATCTCATACTTCATGCCACGCAGCACACCGGAACGGATAGCTGTTTCAGTGTTATATCCCAAACCTGGCACTTCACCTTCAGCCTGAACAAGGGGTAGCCTTACGGTGTACTCGTGCAGGGCATGAAGTCGCATTTGCATGCCAGGAGCGATGTTGCCACCCCAGTAATTCTTCTTGGCGTCTATTACGTCGTATGTTATGCAGGTTCCTGCGTCTATTATCAGAATATCCTTCTCGGGTTTCAGAATGCTGGCACCTACGGCAGCAGCCAGACGGTCGGATCCCAGCGTCTGCGGTGATTTGTATTTGTTGCAGATGGGGATGGGGGTGTCTGGCGTAAAACGCAATATAGGGAAAGGCATGCTGGTAAGCATGTCTTCCACTTTCTCGGGGATACCTATAACGGATCCTATGATACCACGGTCAAAGTGGTATTTGCTTGCAAACGCTGGCAGTGCAGCCAGTGTTTCGTTACTCGTTTTTATCTCCTCTACGGGTTCTTCTCCCTCAAAGGCTACCAGTTTGGCAACTGTGTTGCCTATATCGATTATCAATTTCACGGGTGCAAAGATAGTGCTTTTAGTTGATATTAGAAACAACAAAACTGAAAGTTTTACATTCCTTAGCAAAAATATGGACAAAAGAGGTGTCCTTTTAATGAAATGTGGTACCTTTGCATTATGTTTTTAAGACGTATTATCATATTTGTGTCGTTATTGCCGATACTACTCCTTGCTAAAGCGCAGCAATTAGACAGTATTCGGGCCAGTCTGATTACATGCTCTCCCGGCCAGGAGGTCTATGCGCTGTATGGCCATACGGCACTTCGTCTGCAGAATTTTACTACGGGCGAGGATTTGGTTTTTAATTACGGCGTTTTCTCATTTAAACAGCCTCATTTTATATGGCGTTTCGTCCGTGGTCAGTGTGATTATATGGTAGTTCTTGTTCCTTGGCAGTATTTTACCCGGGAGTATGAAGAACGTGGCTCCTCTATTACGGCTCAGGTGCTGAATCTGACGTCGGAAGAGGTGAATCGTCTGTATGGGAATATGCTGGAGGATTGTAAGCCTGAGAATCGTCAATATAGGTATAATTTTCTTTACAACAACTGTACCACAAAAGTCAGGGATGCTATCGAAAATTGTGTCGAAGGCCATGTGGTTTATCCTGACAGTATACCCGTCTATACCTATCGGCAGATGTTGCACCAATATACTTGTCAGCATCCGTGGGCTCAAGAGGGGAATGACATTCTGTTGGGTGCTGCGGTCGATACGTCGTTATGTGCACGTGCAGCGATGTTTGCGCCGGAATATATGCTCAGGTATGCCGACAACGCCTATATTTATGCCGAGAATAACGACAAGCGTCCCTTGGTTCTGCAGAAGGAAATTCTTTTACATGGGTGTCCCCCGAAAGTGAAGCTGGAATTTCCTCTTTCTCCCGTGCAGGCTATGCTTGTTCTGGTGGCATTTGCCGTGCTGGTTGTTCTGGTCGAGCGCTGGCTTAACTGGCAATTCTGGTTGTGGGATGCCGTCTTGTTGTTAGGGCAGGGTGCTGCAGGCTTGTTGCTCCTGTTTATGTTCTTTTTCTCCGAGCATCCGGCTGTGGACAGTAACTGGCAGATTTGGGTGTTGAATCCCATAGCGTTGATAGCACTTCCTATGGTAATAAAAGCAGCTTATAGACGTAAGAAGACCTTGTGGCATGCAGCATTTTTTGTAATTTTATCCACTTTTTTGGTATTTTCTCCTTGGATGCCACAAGAATTCGGAAAATTAGTTGTACCTTTGGCGCTAACTTTGCTCACAAGGCCTATAAGTTACTACTTATACTACCGTAAGAACAACAAGAAATGACGCCAAAAGGAAATAGGTTCATAACATCGCTCATGGCTTTGCTTGCCATCATGGGAGCAGAGGCACAAACAGCCTCCGAGGTGCCCAGTCTGGTGGTGAATGTCATGATAGACCAGCTTCGCTCTGATTTTCTCGAGGCCTTCTCGCCGCTGTATGGTCAGGGTGGCTTTGCCCGTCTCATGGAGAAGGGACGTGTGTATACACAGGCCGAATATCCTTTCGACGGTCCCGATGCGGCATCTTCTGTAGCTTGTTTCGTCACCGGAACCAGTCCTTACGAAAATGGTATCATCGGACAGCGCTGGTTGGATCGTCAGACCTTGCAACCTGTCTTCTGCGTAGATGATAACAAGTACAACGGCATCTATACATTAGATAAGTCATCGCCTCAGTATCTGGCAGTTTCTACTATTGGCGATGAACTGAAGGTGGCCAGTGAGGGCAAGAGTGTAGTTCTTTCTATTGCTCCCAACCGTGATGCAGCCATCCTTTCTGCCGGTCACGCTGCCGACGGAGCCATTTGGCTCGATGACTGGACTGGACGTGTCTCGGGTACCTCATATTATGGTGCTTTACCCTCGTGGGCAACGGATTTCGATAACGACAGTCCATTGGCATCACGTATTGGCAATATAGTATGGAAACCGCTTAACGACGAGGTAGTCAACTTCAGCTACTTTGTTTTCGAGGGAAGCAAGAAGCCATTCAGCCACAAGTTTACGGGTGACAGGAAGTTTCGTCAGTTCAAGGCCAGTTCTTGTGTCAACGACGAGATAAACCTGCTTGTCAAGCAGTTGCTGGATAAAACCAACATTGGTGCCGATGGCGTGCCCGACATGCTCAACCTTACCTATTATGCAGGCGGTCTCGACCATGAATCCGACTCCAAGTTCGCTATGGAGGTTCAGGACACCTATGCACGTCTGGATCGTCAGCTGGAGGAACTCATTAATGCCGTAGAGAGTAAGGTAGGGCAGAATAAGGCCCTCTTCGTGGTTACCAGCACTGGATATTGCGATAGCGAGGATGCCAAGGATCTCAGTCTATATCGTATTCCTACAGGTACTTTCTCTATCACTAAGGCCAAGCTCTTGCTGAATATGTACCTTATTGCCGTTTACGGTCCTGGCGATTATGTCGAGACGGTGATGGGCAACGAGTTGTACCTGAACCTGAAGCTGATAGAGAGTCGTAACCTGAACCTTGCTGAGGTTTTGGAGCGTAGCAGCGATTTTCTAATCCAGTTGAGTGGTGTCAAGGATGTCTATAGCAGTCAGCGTCTGGCTCTTGGTGCTTGGACGCCTGGTATCAGCAAACTCCGTAATGCATACAACCCCAAGTGCTCTGGAGATATTACCATACAGGTTTCACCGGGTTGGAATCTGAAAAACGAGGATACTCTCGAGCAGTCTTTTGCTCGCGAATCCTATATGAGCTTCCCCCTCTTCCTTTTCGGATGCGGAGTAGCTCCCGAGAAAGTCAGCATTCCCGTCAGTATCGATAGGGTAGCGCCTACCATTTCCAAGGCGCTCCGTATTCGTGCTCCGAACGGATGCTCCCAGGCTCCGCTAAATTATTAAGAGCCTATCCCCGACCCCTCCCCAAAGGAGGGGATGACCCCTCTCCGTCTCCCCCAGGGGGAGTGATTGGAGAAGAAATAAAGTGATAAATATAAAATTAAAGAATAATAATTCAAATAAAATGCTTCCGTTTCTCTTCTCCCCCTCGGGGGAGTCAGAAGGGGGTTAAATTATAGATATGGATATAGCAAAGATATTAGTTAAGATTTTTGGTGACAAGAAGTCGCGCGACCTTAAGGCTTATCGCCCCTTGGTAGAGAGCGTGCTGAAAATTTACCCCGAGATACAGGCCCTCAGCAACGATGAGTTGCGTGCCCGCACACAGGAGATAAAGCAGCGCATCCAGGGGTCAGCCAGTGAGTTGCGTGCTCAGATTCAGGAATTGAAAGACCGCATTCCCAATACCGATATTCAGGACCGTGCACCTATCTTCCATCAGATTGATAAGCTGGAGAAGGACGTTCTGGAGGTGTTGGAGAAAGCACTCGATGAGGCTCGTGCCGAGGTCTTCGCCATCGTAAAGAGTACAGCAGATCGTCTGGCTCATGCCGAGAATGGTGTTATCGAAGTAACAGCCAACGATTTCGACCGCGAGTTGGCCGCCACCCATGATTTCGTTGAGATTGAGGGTGACAAGGCCATCTATCATAACCACTGGGTAGCTGGTGGTAACGACCTGTTGTGGGATATGGTACACTTTGATGTACAGCTCTTCGGAGGTACCGTGCTGCATCAGGGTAAGATTGCCGAGATGTTTACGGGTGAAGGTAAGACCCTTACCGCTACACTCCCCGTCTTCCTGAATGCCCTTACCGGTAACGGTGTTCATGTTGTTACCGTGAACGACTATCTGGCCAAGCGTGACTCAGAGTGGATGGGCCCCATCTACATGTTCCATGGTTTGAGCGTCGATTGTATTGACAAGCATCAGCCCAATAGCGAGGCTCGCCGTAAGGCTTATTTGGCCGATATTACTTTCGGTACCAACAACGAGTTCGGTTTCGACTATCTGCGTGACAATATGGCGCAGGATCCCAGGGATCTGGTACAGCGTATGCACAATTACGCAATCGTCGATGAGGTCGACTCCGTCCTCATTGATGACGCGCGTACACCTCTTATTATTAGTGGTCCTGTTCCCAAGGGCGATGATCAGCAGTTCGAGGAGTATCAGCCTCTGGTAGAGCGTCTGGTAAACGTGCAGCGCCAGTTGGCTACCCAGTACCTGGCCGATGCCAAGAAGCTGATTACCGAGGGTACCGAGCAGGGCGACAAGCAGAAGACAGCCGAGGGTTTCCTCTCACTCTTCCGCTCTCATAAGGCATTGCCCAAGAACAAGCCCCTTATCAAGTTCCTCTCTGAGCCGGGTATCAAGGCCGGTATGCTCAGTACCGAGGAGATTTATATGGAGAATAACAACCGTCGTATGCACGAAGCCACAGATCCTCTCTACTTCGTTGTAGATGAGAAGCAGAACAGCGTAGACCTTACCGATAAGGGTAACGAGTGGCTGGCTTCTCAGGTCAACGATGCCGAACTCTTCGTTTTGCCCGATATAGGCTCTGCCATGCACAAGATCGACTCTACAAATCTGACGGCCGAGGAGAAGATCGAGGAGAAGGACAAGGTCTTCAACGACTATGCTGCCAAGAGCGAACGTGTACACACCATCCAGCAGCTGCTTAAGGCTTATACAATGTTCAATCTGAACGATGAGTACGTCATCCAGGATGGTGAAATTAAGATTGTCGACGAGCAGACGGGTCGTATCATGGAAGGCCGCCGTTGGAGCGATGGTCTGCATCAGGCTGTCGAGGCCAAGGAGCACGTAAAGGTGCAGGCTGCCACACAGACCTATGCTACCATTACCCTCCAGAACTACTTCCGTATGTACCACAAGCTTTCTGGTATGACGGGTACCGCTATTACCGAGGCTGGTGAGTTCTGGGATATCTACAAGTTGGATGTTGTGGAAGTTCCCACCAACCGCGAGGTGATACGTAATGATATGAACGACCGTGTTTACCGCACACAGCGCGAGAAGTACAAGGCCGTTATCGAAGAGGTAGAGAAGATGCGCAATGCAGGTCGTCCTGTCTTGGTAGGTACCACCAGCGTGGAGATTTCCGAGATGCTTAGCAAGATGCTTCAGATGCGCAAGATACCTCACCAGGTTCTGAACGCTAAGTTGCACCAGAAGGAGGCCGACATTGTGGCCAAAGCTGGTACCAGCACCCTCACAACAGTTATGGAGGACGGTCAGCCCGTAGAGCATATGCTGGGTACCGTAACCATTGCCACCAACATGGCCGGTCGTGGTACCGATATCAAGCTTACCCCCGAGGTAAAGGCCGCAGGTGGTCTGGCTATCATCGGTACCGAGCGTCACGAGAGCCGCCGTGTTGACCGTCAGTTGCGTGGACGTTCCGGTCGTCAGGGTGACCCCGGTAGCAGTATCTTCTTTGTGTCTATCGAGGATAAGCTGATGCGTCTCTTCGCCAGCGAGCGTATAGCCCGTGTGATGGACCGTTTGGGCTTCAAGGAGGGCGAGATGATAGAGCACAGCATGATTACCCGCAGCATCGAGAATGCCCAGAAGAAGGTCGAGGAGAACCACTTCGGTGTTCGTAAGCGTTTGCTGGAGTATGACGATGTGATGAACAAGCAGCGTACTGTTATCTACGAGAAGCGCCGTCATGCCCTGATGGGTGAACGCCTCGGTATGGATATCAGCGATATGATCTGGGACCGTGTATGCAATATCATGGAGAATAACGACTTTGCAGGTTGCCAGCAGTGCTTCCTCGAGATTATGGCCATGGAGTTCCCCCTCACACAGCAACGTTTCGAGGATGGTAATATGCCCGAACTGGAAGAAGAGGTATATCAGGAGGTGTTGAAGCGCTTCAACCAGAAGACCGAAATTATGGCATCCAATGCCTACAAGGTAGTTAAGATGGTATACGAAGGTCCTCAGGGTCAGATGTACGAGAATATGATGTTCCCCGTTCTGGCCGGTAAGCGTCAGTATAATATCCCCTCTAACCTCAAGGAGGCATACGATACACAGGCACGTAGCGTGGTGACATCATTCCACAAGGCTCTTATCCTGCACACCATCGACGATGCATGGAAGGAGAACCTGCGTCTCTTGGACGAACTCAAGCATAGCGTTCATAATGCCAGTTACGAGCAGAAGGATCCTCTGCTTATCTTCAAGCTCGAGAGTGTGAAACTCTTTGACGATATGGTGAACCGCATCAACGACCGCACTGTTTCCGTTATCATGCGTGCTATGGTGCCCGAGTTGCAGATTCAGGAGGCTCCCCAGCAGGAGATGCCCCGTCAGGAGCGTGTACGCACCCAGGAGTCACGTGGCGAGCTTACCGATGCCGGTATGCAGCAGGCCGCAGGCCGTGATACCCGCGACCGCCAGCCCGTTCAGCCCATGCGTGCCGAGAAGTTGCCTGGACGTAACGATCCCTGTCCTTGCGGCAGTGGTCTGAAGTTCAAGAACTGTCACGGAAAGAACCTGTAACATTAATAACCCCTCTCCCCGCTCCCCCGAGGGGGAGGCTTTCAATTCATAATTTTAACGATAACGTCAACGATAATGATAACAATTCGCTCTCTTCTAACCGTTCCTCCCCTCGGGGAGGCTGGGAGGGGGTCTTTAATCTTCAATAAATAAACTCCATGAAAGCTTCACAGCAAACCATTCAGCAGATTGAGCGTACGCTCAGGAAGGTTATCGCAAAGTTCCCACAGGATGCCGATCCTCTGATGACCGACATACACCTGCTGGTTAGTAATTACACGGGCGAGATTCGTACCTACAACGATGACGACGAAGAGTTGGATCGTTGTGTTGTAGAGGAATGGATCAAGAGTAAGGAAGAGGATTTCTACGATCAGGTAGCTTCCATCCTGCGTAAGTGCATTCAGAATCTTCGCCCCGAAGTGGAGCAGATGAGTATCTTGCAGCCCTTCTCCTTTGTTCTAATCGACGAGGATCACGAGACGTTGCAAGACCTTGTTATTATAGATAAGGAAGAGACGGTGGTGCTGGACCACCAGCTGTTGGAAGGCTTCGAAGAAGACCTGGACCAGTTCTTCGAGAATCTTATGAAAGAGGAATAAAAAAAAGGGCCCCCTTCCCGTCCCTCCCCCGAGGAGGAGGGGGATATTTCCTTGACATTTTTCTATATAAACGCAGAAAAGGTTAGACAATTGTCTAACCTTTTCTGGTATAAGAAGCGCCTCTTACTCCCTCCTCCTCGGGGGAGGGACGGGGAGGGGGCTGGTCTTATTTCTTCGTAAATTTAAGTCCCATATACATTCCCTTCACATTCTTGGTAAGGGTACCCAGCGTGCCGAGTTGACTGTTAACTGTACCAGCCTTCTGTGTAATGGCATTCAGCAGGGCCAGCAGTTTGTCAGCCTTCATAGCCACTTGTAGCTCGCCACCGCTCAGTTTGGCATTCATGGTAACGCCCTGGTTCAGCAGGGGGAAGGTGAGTTTCAGGTTGGTGCCGTCTACGGCCCAATTTACGTCAACACCCTTGCCGTTGTACTTGATAACACCTGTCTTGTCCTCCTTCAGTGTCATCACCACCTTGCCGCTGGTAAAGCCTACCTTGGTAAGGCCGTTTTTCATTGTCGATTCCACCTTGCCGCTTATCATGCTGCTACCCACAGAGGTCAGCAAATCTTCGCTCTCGAAGGCCACACATGGCTGTGTATAGGTCCATGTGCCTAACAGATTCTTCTCCGATATGGCGGTAGTGCCCAGCAGGTTGCCAATTAGGTCGGCAGCCACATTTCCAGCGGTAGAGCTGCCTGTAGCCTTGTTAACGGCTGTCCCGGCTGCATTCTTCAGGATGTCGCTCAACTGTGCGTTTGCATTGCTGCAAAGCATGATTCCAAAGGCCACAAAGGCCACTTTCAGCATGTTCTTTTTCATCTTATTTGTTTTTTGCTAGCTAGTTTAAACTAGTCTCACTAGTTCTAACTAGTTTTTTTCCTCTTGCAAAATTACAAAGAAAAAAGATAAACGCCAAGAAATTATCTTAACAACTTTTCTAAAATTCCCTTGTAGCTGTCCTCAAAGGGTAGGGTATCCTCGGGGTATATGCTGGTTTATAATTTTTGCAAGGGTGGAGGTCGCCACCCCCAACCTATACAACCCGATATGTTCGAGGCTTTCGCCGCCGCCGACTAAGGTGACAGCCCCTCCTCTTAGGCCCCCCTATAAGGGGGCCATAGAGGGGGGCTTAGCCTAACCTTTAGTATTCAAGCTGAATTCGAGAAGAATTCTGCGTGCAAACTCCTTGGATTCAGCCTTCATGCCAAACGTAACTATTGTATCGGGATTCCTGAAGAAAATTCAGAAAAAAGTGATTAATTGTCCCTGATGTCCACCAAAGACCACCAACGTCCTTGTCGGATGTCTTACCTTTGCACCTGGTAAGCGAACCACACGGAAGCCCGTCATCTTTGACTCATTGAGATTATCTGAACAAGTCGTTCGGATAAGGGGAACAACTCATCGGGATAATCCCTTACCCCCCTAAAGCCTTATCCGAACGACTCGTTAAGACTATCCGGATAGCTCGTTCAGATTATCTTAACAAATCCCTCTGTGAGTTCAGTCTTTAACCTTTAACCCATAAACGTTAAACTTTATTTTATGTCACAGAAGTTCATTAAAAAGCAAAACAAGAACAGCCAAAGCCTGGCATACGGAAAGTACTTTGCCCAGGCAGTGTATGACAGCCATTTTATCGGCACCGAGGAGTTGGCCGACTTCATCCAGCGTCAGGCCTCCGTGAGGAAGAGTGATATCAAGGCCGTCCTCCAGAAGCGCATGGCCAAGATATCTTCAAAGGAAATCGTTAACGTTAACGTTATTTTATTACCTTTTTTCCGTTCCTTATGTATAGTCCCTTGGACAATTGATAATTAACTTTCCTACCTGACAAATCATATATGGATGCATCCATACCATTCTCTGTACTGATATGTTTAATCCCCGTCGCAGATTCACTGACTGTGAAATAATGCCTTACATTATTGCTGGGAATCCATGCGCCTATGGTATTATCACGGACTATACAGAAATAGCTTCCAGGCTGAAGGTCGACAATTCCGCTAATCTTAATCTGGTTTTTCTTGTTCGCCGTAATACGACATGAAACAGGACCCAAAACACCTACAGAATTTACATCACCACTGGTGTTAGGGAAGAAATAGGCAGCAAACTCATGTTCTGTGTAACCTCCTGTGTTGGTAACGTCCATAGTAATATCTACAGGAGCTGCCTCTTCAACTCGGGCGCCAAAGAAAGTGGGAGTGGAATAAGTGAGTTTTGCAGCAGCAGGAGCCTGATTTACAACAACAGTTGTGTATTTGGTCCCAATTCGATCATAATCATTCAAATGACCATATACCAAATAAGCCTTGTACGAACCGATAGCCAACGTACTTGCATCAACCCTTATCAGGAAATCCTTAGTGCTTCCACCTGGTATAATTTGACAGTCAACCCCATATCCTACGCGTACACCCTTGGAATTAACTAGTTCCACACCAATAAGATTATTAAACTCAGCTGCTCCCTCTTCGTTTTTAACTTGAGCCTTGAAATAAATGGGATAGCCTGAAAAAGCCCTGTCGTCAACAGTAAGACTTACCTGAGTCAGTTTGGCGGCGCCCGTTGTAGGATTACTTACACTCAGTGCTCCGTCTTTACTGGTTATAACAAGATAATCTGACTCATAATTAGGGACGGTAAGCTTTACATACTTTCCACTCTCATCCTTGTAAGCCGGGTATACATGGCATTCTTTACCCTCGCCAATTTGGCTGGCAGTTAAACCCAGTTCATTCAATCCATAATATAGTATTATATCATCCATGGATTGGAGTGCATCTTCCGAAAAAGAATCCATCAGACTTGCAATAATAACACCGTCTTTCTCTACTATAATACCAGCCTCGCCATAGAAAGGTTCCAGACCTTCATTCAATAAAGTCAAATGGAATTCCTTCTTTGAGTTGAAGGTGAGGCCTCTTTGGGCGAACAAGTTGTAGGCGTATGTTGAATTGCCTTCTTTATCAGGATACAAGTCTACGAGGATGGTTTGATCGCCAACATATCCTCCATTACTACCACCGATACCCTGATAATCGGGACTCATGAAATTAACATCGAAATAGCCGTTGCTGGTGCCACCCCATCCCCAATTAACATGGTAAAGACCATTTGTGTTATACCCATCCAAAACAAATTCATGACCAACCAGTTCTGTATAGTTGGTACCTGTCATAAGGACAGGGCGTTTTTCTGCCAGTTCGCCTTTGATGATATCATTCCACTCTTCAGAACTATAATAACACCTTTGCAGGAACTTCACTCCCTTATTATAAAAGAAATTGTTTGCAAGAGCCGATGGAATCCTTTTTGCAGCTGCTCCGCTGGAAGGCCCATAGTTCATCAAAACGGAAATACCCACATCGCTCAACAATTTTGCAACAGCTGCTGCCTGCTCCTCTGTGTATTCGCCATCATATCGGTTAAGCATTGAGGTCCATTCGTAAGTAGATTGGCTGAAGTCTGCGTTTAATTCAATTCCATAGGTTGAGGTTACATAGGATACCTCTCCAGTTCCGTGCGCAGGCCACTGCCAGTATTTCATCACCATTGCCATGGCTGTTGCTACACAGCCCGCAGCACATTTGCTTCCCATTACCAAGGGGCAGTTATTATTATAGGGAGCTCCCTGATTCCATGCAATATTTCCCAATAAGGGAGAAACTATTATAGGCAGGTTAACACGTGCAGAGTGGCTGCGATGCATACTGCGTCTGTAATCCTCTCTAAATGCAGACTCCGGCTGATTAGCGACAAAAGTCAGCGCATTACGACAATCGGTAACCCACGCCTTGAACGATGGAATCGACAATGCCTCTTGGAATGTACCGTTACCGGTATATCCCAATACAGGATTAGCATTATCATTGGCTGATGCTATCAGGAATCCGCCCTTTGCTGTTTCAAAGACGTAGAACAATGTATTGTCACCAGATTTCTGGGTATACATCAAGCGTAATCTCTCGCCATCGTTAAGTATTCTGTCAGCCTCGGCATCCCCGTTAAGGGCCACAAGTGCATTATGCAATGCTTCGGTGGGTGCAATCTCGCGAGCTGCTGCACTGAGGATACCCGTCAGTGCAACCAGTAAATAAAGTAATGTTTTCTTCATACTGAAAATAACTGTGTGATTTATATTTGCGATGCAAAGGTACGGTATTTTTTGCTTATAGCAAAAAGAAAAGAGGATGATATGCAATTTCCGGCATACCATCCTCTCTATAGAAGATTAATTAATTTATAAGCTATTATTCAGCGTTCTTTTCTTCCCAAGGTTTTCTCAACCATTCGGTAACATAGTAGCTCTGATAACCATTACCGAACGAACCGGCAGAAACGCTTACCGACCAGGGCCAATAGAATTCCATTACAGGTTCGCCTGAATTCTTATCTATGTACTCGCTATAACCCATGTCATAATCTTCAAGAATGGTAACAGAAACTTCACCGTATGAGGGATGGAAGTAACCTGTACTGAACTTTGTGACATGTTTACCCTTGGCATCTGTAAAGTAGAATTCCTGCTTTACATAAGTTGTATCAGTATCCTCCTTCGTTTTCTCTGTTACCTCAAATTCATCGAAGTGGAAGAAGTAATATACACCTTCAAAGAACGGAGAAAAACGATAAACTTCAAGAAATTCTGAATATTCCAGAGGTGCCTCAAACTGCCCCTTCAATGGACTAACTGTAGAAACAAAAATACCATTAGCAACAGGTTCCCAGTCCTCTTTGTAAATAGTGAAGCTATAAACTGGAGAGCCAGCATCCTCTTTGTAAGCCTGAGTATACTCCTCTGGGATACTAATCTTGATTAAGTATTCTGTACAGGGATTCATACCCTCGCCAACTTCAATTGTAACAGTCGTCTGAGCTTCACCTGCTGCAAATGTAGCAGTGGCAGGAATCTTTACGAATTCAGGAGCAGAGTTTACAATTAGGGGTACAGTAAGTTCACCCTCAGTATTAGCGCGATTAAGGGTAATTGCTACAGTATTCTGATCTGCTGCCAAAACCAAGTCCTCCTCATCTTCGAAGAACAACTCCTTGTCATTTGTAGTGGCCTTGCCAGGTTCATATTCATAATCGTTCTTGTTACAAGCTGTAAAACCAAGAACCAGTGCCAAAGACACTAATGCGAACTTTATCTTATTCATAATAATATTCTTTTAATTTTAGTTTCACATTATTCTGTCCATTGGGTATACAAACCAGAAGGATCGGGGTTGTTCATACCCTCCAAAGCATGGTTGTTGTTAGACTCTGTACGAACCATTACGATGTTCATCCATGCAGGACGACCGTTGGTGTTCAGACAACTTCTTGCATCAACACAGTTTGTACCTTTGTAACCACGTGTTACAGACATATTAAGACGCTTGATATCGAAGAATGTCTGTCCTTCACCCCAAAGCTCGACACGCTTCTGGAATACGATTTCCTCAACAGCACCAAAGCCCTGATCAACAAATGAGTAGTTGGGATCGCGATACTTCTGCATGAATGAGGTAAGCAATGCAGCACCTGCACCAGCAGATACATGCTCTGCAGCCTCAGCCTCGATGAAGTACATTTCCTCAACACGCATAACAGGAATGGCTGTAGCAGCAGCAATAGTACTCTCGTCCGAATTACCCTGAGCAGGACGGAACTTAACACTTGTATAAGGATCCAGATAATTGTTAATAGGACCTGCCACTTCAGATACAACACTCTGAATCTGCTCGTTCAGAGGACTGCCTTTGGGGGCAATCCACTGCAGCTTACGCCAGTCTGTATCAGAGATACGATCGTACATACTCTTGTCGATAACAACATACAATTCTGTTGCAGGACCAGTATAAGAGAATGTACACTGATTGCTAACCCAAGATGTCCAGTTTACAATACCTGTCTGTACAGCAGTAGTTTCTGAGTTCTGTTGCATAGCCCACATAAAGTCACTGGCTGTATTGTAACCAGTACTGGGATTCAGAGCAACCTCCTTGGTAAGAGGAGAAACAGAGGCTGCGTCAATGGCCTTACGTGCATATTCCTTAGCTTTGGGATAGTCTTCAACCCACATATACAGACGAGCCTTCAGACCATATACACAAGCCAAGTCAGGCATTGTATTACCATTGGTAGAGGTCTGGAACTGAATGTACTTCTCTGCATTGTTCAGGTCACCCTCAATGAATTCAAACATCCTCGCACGTTTAACACGGGGGTTATTTGATGCCTTCTCAGGAGTGGTCTCCTCTGTTACGATGGGGACCGTAAGACTGTCTACTCTGTTACCATCGCTATTCTCTCCGTCTGAGAACTCTGTAGGCAGAAACTCATACATACGAGCCAAATCCAGATAAGCCAATGCACGGAATGCCAATGCAGCACCCAAGTAACCCTTCTGCTCATCAGTTGCATTTTCGGGGTCAACAGCACCTACCACCTGGTTAACGCCCAAAAGCCACCACAGATAGTGGAAGTTCCAGTGGTACTGTGTATTCAGATAGCCATCGCCCATATACATATTACGTGCCCAAGAAATAAAGTGACTGTAGCCTGTCTCACCAGTTTGGTAATAGTCACCAGTAAGCATATCACGGATAATCATTTCGGTAGGATAGCCGAAACAGAAATGAGCATTATTTTCGTCTACCCAAGACATGGGAACGTACAGCATTGAAGCCGGCATACCATCGGCCAAAGCCTTAGTAGCTGCTGGAGACTGCTGAACCTGCTCCTCTGTAGTGGTGCTGCCCAAGGGGAAAGTCTCTTTGATACATCCCGTCAAAGCGGTCGTGCACAAGAGAACGGCAACACCCTTTATAAATTTAATATCTTTCATATCTTTCTTTAATTTAATCTTTAACAGTATAATGTGTCTAAATTAGAAACCAATCTGAACACCACCGCTGACAGTGCGCATGGGGCTGTAGTTAAGAGCTGTACTCTCGCCCGTGGGGAACATGCTGGGGTTCAAACCCTTGCGAGCTGACCATGTATACAGGTTGTCACCTACTACGTACAAGCGTACCTTATTAATACCAATCTTGGAAAGAAGGTTCTTGGGCAATGTGTAACCAAATGTTACGTTGCCAAGTGTCAAGCAGCTTGCACTGGTAAGGAAGCGGTCAGAAGCAGTTGCATTGAATGTATCATTAACATTCAGACGAGGAATGTTGCTGCTGCTGTTCTCGGGAGTCCAAGCGTTCAGCAGGTCTACGTGATAGCCGTAACCATCGTTGAAAGCCATCAGGCTCTGATATTCGTTATCAAATACCTTACCACCCAACTGATACTGGAAGTCAACGCTCAGGTCGAAGCCCTTATAAGTAAGGGTTGTACCGAAACCACCATATACACGAGGCAACACATTACCGCTTACATAGTAGTCACCTTCAGAACCATTCAAAGTAGCAATAGTACCTGTTACGTTACCGTCAGCGTCCTTTATGTTCTTCCAGTACATAGCCATACCGCCCTTAGTGGGATCATATGTTCTGTCACCAGTCTTAGTGTAGGTGTCCTCGCTATAAACACCAGCATAACGCTTTGTGTAGTAGGTGTAACGACTCAGACCCTCGGTGTAGAAATAAGCACTACTGCTGTAGCCCTTATACTCCTTGATAAGGTTACCGTCAGAATCTATATCCCAAACCTTCTGAGTCTTACGACCATCAGCAAGTTCTGTAATCTTGTTGTGGTTGCTGGTTACGTTAGCATATACAGTCCACTCCAAATCCTTTGTGCGAACAGGTACTGCATGCAGGTCAAGTTCAACACCCTGGTTGCTCATGTTACCAATGTTGTCATAGAAACTTGAGTAACCGAATGAAGGAGCATAGGGAACGGAACTGATCAAACCGATGGTGCGGTTGTTGTAGTACTCGATACCACCATACAAACGATCCTTAAACAAACTGAAATCAAAACCGGTATTGAACTTACCACTCTTCTCCCAAGAGAAGTTCTCGTTCTTACCCAGTGAAGAAGGAGTAAGAGAAACAGAGTTGTTAGAGTTCTTGATAGTATAGCGATTGGTGTAGTAGTAGCCATTCAAGCTGGCATCGTTACCATTCTCACCGTAGCTAACCTTGAACTTCAAGTCATCTACCCAATTAACCTTGAACCAGTCTTCCTTTGAGATCATCCAACCGAAGCTGGCGCTCCAGAAAGTACCCCAACGATGATCGGGATGGAAAGCAGAAGATGCCTGAGTCATTACTGATGCCTGTGCATAGAAACGGTCAGCAAAGCTGTACATACCACGGAACAACCAAGACTCTGTGTTGTACTCGCCAACACTACTACCTGTCTGATCCATAATTACAGCACCGTTCAACTCCTTGTTCTGCTGAGAGAACATATTGTGCTTCTGACCATCCAGATCGTATGTCTTATAACGATAGTACTCGTGTGCAGCCATTACCTCTACATCGTGCTTACCGAACTTCTCGTGCCAGTTCAGACGCTGCTGGAAGTTGGTACTCAGGAAACGATAGTGCTCCTTGGAAACAATACCGTTGTTAGCCTTATACTGACCAAAGTAGGGGTTAGTAACGAGGGTATTACGATATTCGTTCAAGTAAACATTATTAATAGAAGTGAATGTAATGTTCTTGGGGAAGTAAACATCAAAGTTGAAGTTACCGTTAAAGGTGTTACCCTCTCTGAAACGGGTATCCACCTGCAGGTCGCTAAGGGGGTTACTCTGACCCAGATAAGGACGGCTCAGGCCCAATACAGAAGTTGCATCACCATAGTCGTACATGGCAATACCAGAAGCCTGGTGATTCAGAATTTTACCATCCTTGTCACGGATAAACATGGGATAGATGGGAGAGATGTTATACAATGCAAACAGGTTTCCAGAATCACTGTTACCCTCATTACCCAGGTTGTTACGCTCGTAGTGGTTATAGCTCATGTTAGTGCTGAACTTCAACCACTTCTTCAGCATATAGTCAGCCTTCAAACGAGTAGTCAAACGCTTGTAATCGCTAGCCATAGTGATACCCTCGTTGCTGAGGTAGTCAGCGCTGGCATAGTAAGAACCCTTATCGCTTGCACCGCTTGCAGAAAGGGTGTACTGCTGACGCAGACCCTTCTGGAATACAGCATCGCTCCAGTTATCGGGAATCAACAAGAACTGTGTTACACCATCAGAACCTGTTACAAGATTTCCCAGAGTAGCATTGGGGTTGAGCTTACCGTTGGTACCAATCAAAGCCTGACCAGCGGGCACATTGTAAACATTATAACCCAGACCGAAACCGGCACTACGGTCGATAACATTCTGGTTAGCCCACTGCCAAGAAGCAGCCGAAGGCAAACCTAAGTTATTCTGAGCATAATTGTAAAGACCCTGATAGTATGTCTCGTAGTAACCACGGGGATCCTTAATCTGGTCATAGTCGCGAGTACCCTTCATATTAGCACCCCACTTAGCCTCGAAAGTAATCTCAGCATCCTTCTGGCGCTTACCAGTCTTTGTGGTGATGATGATAACACCGTTACCACCACGGGCACCGTACAGAGCAGTAGAAGCTGCATCCTTCAGTACAGTCATACTCTCAACGTCACCAGGATTGATGTCGTTCAGCGAACCATCATAGGGGCTACCGTCCAACACAATCAAAGGAGCCTGACCGGCAATCAGAGAGTTGAATCCACGGATACGGATGGTAGGAGTAGTACCGGGCTGACCAGAACCAGAGTAGATCTGCACACCGGCAGCCTTACCCTTGATAGCGTCAATAGCATTGGTAGCCTGAATCTTACCAATCTCATCTGAGCCAACTACTGCTGCAGAACCCGTAAAGGCACTCTTCTTCTGCTGACCATAAGCCACAACGATAATCTCGTCCATAGCCTTAGTGTCGGTTTCCATGAAAACCTTCATACCGTCACGGGCGGTCAGAGTGGCGGGCTTCATACCCATAAAACTAAAGAACAGGCTCTTCTTACCTGCAGGAAGAGTGATTGTAAACTTACCGTCAACGTCTGTCAGCACACCTGCAGAGGTGTCAGGGACACGTACGGCGACTCCAATCAGAGGCTCACCAGACTCAGAGTCGACTACAGTACCTGTAATCTGCTTCTGGGCCAGTGCCATGCTTGCTGTCATCAACATACAAGCAAGGATTGAAAGGAATTTTTTACCCATTTTGTTTTGTTTAAGTTAGTAATAAATTTTAATGAATAATTTGTAATCTCTAATTTATGCTTGGGAGTTAACTCCCTTTTTTTATCTGCTTTTTCTATTTGTCTCCTTAGGTTTTAGATATTTTTTAACAACATCAGCTGCAAAATTACATAATTTTATTTAAATAACCTTATTTCAATGTTAAAAAATGCACTATTCCCGTCATTTTGATACAAAAACTACACACTTTGTGCTATAAATGTGCAAAAATAATGCATATTTATGACAAATGCGCTATTTCTGCAAAACCGTCCTTTTTAAGGAACTTTAAGAAAAAAATCCTTTTCAATCGGATGAATAACTCAGCTTTGATAGAAAACAACATCAGCATCCCAGTATGTGGAACGCTGAAGATTTCTAAATTATGCAGTCTGGTTCTAAGGAATTATATAACACTGTTTAATTGCCTATTTATCAAATGTTTACGAAATGCTAATAATCCTTTTTTTAAATTAGAATAAAGGAGCAGTGAAACATGATGAAACATTTTTTTCAACAGACATACAGGGACTATATATAAAGAACGGTAAAAAGGTTGTGGTTAGGTGATAGGTGACGCAAACCCAAAAAAGGTGTTACGGGTACACGCGGAAATGATTCTGCACGTACCCGTAACTTGTTTAAGGATTAAGGAAAGAATTCCTTTTTATTAAGGTTGTAAAGGTTTTCTATTTCTTGAATGCAATCTTGTTGACTTTGTAGCCGAAGCCTACGACCAGCATGCCTTCCTCTTCCTGAGCTTTCTGCTGGTGCTCAGCAGTATAGGTGAACTCGTAGGGGGTCGGTGTCTCATCGGTGATGTCGAACTGTGGAACGAAGTCATATCCCCACCAGTTTGAGGTGATGCGCAAAGCGTGGTATTCGGCATCTACTGTCTCGTAATATATGCGGATGGTTGCATCCGACGGAACAGTTGCCAGCTGGTCTGCTGTGAGGTGGATATTGCTGTCGCCCCAGTTGATGACAACGGGATCGCCTTCCCACAATACAGTCTCGGCATTGGGAGAGAGGGCTTCGTAATAAACGCCTTGTACCTCGTAGCCGAAGCCTACGATAAGCATGGCTCCCTCTTCCTGAACTTTCTGCTGTACTTCAGCCGTATATTCGAAACTGTAGGGGCTGGGAGTCTCGCCTGTGATGTCGAACTGTGGTACAATCTCGTAATCCCACCATTCAGTTGTGATACGCATAGCATGGTATTCTGCCTCTGGTACGGTGTAATTAATATATAATGTGGTGCCCACAGGTACATCTGCCAACTGCTCGGCAGTAAGGCGTACGTTTGCATCGCCCCAGTTGATGACCTGACTGCCTTCCCACAGGAACTTCTGCTCTACGTCGGGATCAACATACTTCTCGTTAGATACGGTTACCAGTCCCAAACCAAAGCGTTCTCCGCTTTCGTAAACGGCTGATACGCGGTAGGAGCCCTCTGGCATATCCTCGGGCAATGTTACTGCTACGCTACTGCCGTCCTCGCTGCCAACACAGCTGACCTCGATGCTGCCGTCTCCAATGGGCTGCTCATCGGCTCGACTGGCCTCTTCTACCTCTTCTGCCTCTTCTTCCTCCTCGATGACGGGAGTGAAGATGAGTGACTTAACCTGTGTAAGGTTGGTACCCACAATGGTGAGGGGCTGGCCGGGGTTCAGCCAACGGTTCTTCTCCTTGTTGTTAAATGTGGGATCATCTGCCATGGCGCTGACAGAGAGTTTAACGATGCGGTAAGCCTCCTTGCCGGCCTGTGTGGTAGCCTTGATGGTCAGGTCGTAGTTGCCTGCCTCGAACTGGCGGCTGAACGATGCTCCTGTACCCAGTACGTGGCCGTCGGAAATCCACTGGATAGTGGTATATTTGGCAGGAGTCACCACAATATCCATAGAGAATGTCTCCTCGCGAGTCTGGCTCACGCTGGTCTGCACATTTCCTTCAATGGAAGACGGTGCCAGGAACCGAGGCGTATCGTCCGGTCCTGCTGTGATGAAGGGATCCTGGTTGGAACAACTTGTAAGGAGTCCTCCTCCCATCCCCACAAGGGGAAGGGCCAACAGCATATAAGCCATATATTTTGCAAAATTCTTTTTCATATCTTTATAGCTTCTGTATTAGTTATTGTTGTTTTCTTCTCTGTCAGTTGCGGACATATGCCTTGTAGTTCTGATCCTTGGTATCCCACCACATGCGCTTGTGCCAGCTGAAGCCGCCCATACGTTCAATGACTTCGGAGAAGTTCTTGTGGTTATAGTCGTTCTCCTCCTGAGGATAGTAGAGACGAACCGGCTGACTCATATCTCCGTCCTTATAACCGTTCTGTCCCTGTCCGAACTGTGTACGCTCATAAAGGGCAGGGTAGTCGCTACGGCGCAGGTTGGCCCATGCCTCCAAGGGGTTGGCAAAGTGCAGGAACCATGCCTGGGTGTTAATCTGCTCCTTGGCTTTCTCGGGATTGGTGCTAAGGGTGTGGCTGGCTACGTATTCTGCAATCTCGGTCGTGCTGACGGTGCTTGTCTGGGCATAGACCTTATTGTGAACGGTACCGATGGCTACCTCTATACCACGCTGGTAGAGCGCATTGGCATCCTCGTTGATCCATTCCTTTACGGCGGCCTCTGCCTTCAGGAAGCAGACTTCGGCACCACTGACCAGCATACCGGGTGTCTCGGGCAGTACATACTCTGTAGCCACGCTGCCACGTACGGTCTTGTAGTAATAGTCTGAAACAACATCTCTTTCTCTGCCAGCGATAAACTCCTGGTAATGCTGACTCTTGATGACACAATCTGCATCGGGCCAGGGGAAATAACCCTGATCCTGATCGTACCATGCCCAGCAGGCAGGAACCATCTGCACACCCTTTGTCTTTTCGTCGCCGTCATATTCGGCAGCCAGCACCTCTTCGGTGAAGTCCTCACGACCGATGCGCGGGTCGGTATTGTCGCGGAAGTTGTCGTTTATGAAACGGCAGTAGTGGTGCAGACGCGGGTCTTTCTCGTCGCGCAGATAGTCATACAGTGTCATACCGAAGCCCGTGGGCTGTGTCTTGTCCTGACCATAGATGATCTCGGCAAAGGCATTGACGCGGAAATCCACATCCTCGTTGCTGGATTCGAAGGTGAAGGGCTGGTGCAGATACTTTACGTAGGCATTCTCGATGGGGTCAAGTGCACCTTCGCCCTGCATAGCCTCCAGGAACTTGGTCTTTGCCAATTCAGGGGCTACGTCAGAGATACGCATAGCCAGACGCATCTTTAACGAATTGGCGTAGCGAATCCACATCTTTACGTCACCGTCCATAGAGGTTACGTCGGCTTTCTTGAGGGTCAGCGAGTTCAGGTCCTGACGGAAGAGCTCAATACTGGCATCAATCTCGTCGAAGAGGAAATTGTAGATGTCCTCCTGCTTGTCGTACTTAGGTGTGATGATACCCCCATGAGCAGCTTTACCTGCCTCTGTTACAGGTATATCGCCATAGACATCGGTGAGGATGTTAAACAAGTATGCCTTGTGCAGTCGGATAGCTCCCAGCATAGCCTTATCGTTCTGGCAGTTATACTCGGCATCTACCAGATTCTTGATTCCATTCTGGTAATGTACGTTCCATAGTGACTGGGACACATCGTTCTTGTAAAGGTTGGCACCTCCCGCATTGGCCGAGTTCCAGCTACCGCCATACATCTGAGTGTAGGGGGCTACATAGGCACGTACAGCCTCCATAGAGCCGAAACTACCGTATGTGGAGAGAAGTGCAAAGGTAAGCTGATAGGCAGGTTCCGAAACGGATGTCTTGGACTTGTCGGTATTAATGTCCTCCATATGGCCGTCACTGCATGAGGAAATGAAGAATGAAGAGTGAAGAATGAAGAATGCTGTGCAGAGCCACTTCATTGTTCTTTCCAGACTTCTATTTCCTTTATTATATATTATCTGTTTCATAATTATACGGTATTAATATTTGTTTTGTGTTGAAGAGCAAAAATTAATTCTTCACTCTTCATTTTTCACTCTTCACTTTCTTTAGAACTTCATGTTAACATTCAGACCATAGCTACGGCGTGAGGGCAGTGAACCATACTCGAGTCCCATGCCTGTGCTGCTGTAGTTGGAGTCGGGGTCGATATTAGGAATATTCTTCCAGATCATGAAGGGATTACGTGCCACAAATGAGAGGTCGAGGCTCTTCACGAACTTGTTGTTGCCCAACAACTTGCTGGGGAAACTATAGGTAAATGTAATCTCGCGACACTTGACGTAGGAATTGTCATATACAAACATTGAAGCAGCATTGGTGCGTACATCGTCCCAATAGGTCTGGGGATCGATGGCGTAGGTGTTCGGGCTGTAGGTTCCGTCGGCATTTTTCACAACACCGTCCACAACATATCCGCGGCATTTTCCTTCCTCGCGCCACTGATTCAGTGTCTTACCAGCCTGGATGCGCTCGGCCTCGGAGGTGTACCACTCCTCGCGGCCCTCCAATGTGCGCAAATCCTTACCTGTATAGCAGGCATCAGACATAGTCATGGAGAAGACATCGGCACCGACCTTAACATCAAAGCCTGCAGAGAGACGGAAGTTCTTATAGGTAAAGGTAGTGTAGAAACCACCGGTCCAATCCCATGATGCATTGCCGATAGTCTTGGTTGTTTCCTCGTACATAGGTAAACCTACTTCATTAACGAGGATTTGGCCCTGCTCGTTTCTCATGAAGTCGCGACCCTTGATGGAACCAAAGTTCTCGCCAACCTCAGCACCTACAGAAACGCCCATCCAGGGAGCTTTCTCAATCTCGAAATAGTTCATGCCTTCTGTCAGCTCCAGTACCCTGTTCCAGTTCTTGGAGAAGTTGAAACCAAGATCCCATGCAAAGTCCTTCACCTGCAAGGCACGTCCGTTGATAGCCAGTTCGACACCTTCGTTCTTGATCTTACCGGCATTGACCAGTGACTCCTTGTAGGAAGAAGCTGAGGAGTTGGCCAGACGGATAATCTGGTCACGAGAGGTCTGGTTGTAATATGTAAAGTCTATGCTCAGACGGTTGTTGAAGAGCTTCAGCTCGGTACCTACCTCGAATGAACGGGTGCGGGTAGGCTTCAGTGTGGGATTGGGAACTAAGTCGCCATTGATGTAGGCTATGTTATAGCCGGAGTAGGCAAACTTGGCATTGGTGTAATACTGTTGCAGCAGGAAGGGGTCTGTGTCAGAACCAACCTCGGCAAATGAACCGCGCAGCTTACCGTAAGTCAGATACTTCTTGGCACTGTTGGGAACCAGCTCTGAGAATACCCAGCTACCGGATACTGAGGGATAGACATAGATATTATTGCCAGAGGGCAGGGTAGAGGACTTATCGCCACGAACCGTTGCATCAACATAGTAGGTATGCTTGTAACCCAGACTGGCACTACCATAGAGTGAGTTGATCTGCTTGTTGTACATATCCTCGTGTGCTGTCTGCTGGCTGTAGTTGCTGATGGACTTCAGATCTCGGAATACCTCGTCCTTACCCAGCGCAATAGAAGTCTTGTTATCTACCTTATAAATACTACCACCTGCTGTGGCGTTCAGATCGAAGTCGCCCCATGAATTGTTATACATAGCCAGAATCTCGGCATTCAGGGTGCGGTTGTTGAACTGCTGGGTGGTCATCTTACCCTTCTGCTCCTGAGGAGAAGAATAGGCAATGTACTCCATGAAGTCCATATTGTTGATGTCCGTACCAATAGTACCCTGGATCTTCAGGTGCGGGTTGATATTGTAAATAGCCTTGGCGGCAAAACGATAGACATTCTTGGTGGACTCGTTGGAATTCTTATACAAATCCCAATAGGGGTTTACATTATATATCTGCAAACCGTTCCAGTCGGCATAGGTGCCGTCCTCGTTCTGATAGTGCTTGAGCCAAGCCTGATCGAAGGTGGTGGCCAGCGTCATCAGGTTCTTACCGACGTTGGTGGTGGCACTTGCCAGGGCAGGACGGTTGTTAACGCCCTCGCGTGTGTAGTTGGCGGTAAAGTCCAGATCCAACTTGCCCAAAGAGGTGTTGACGCGCAGGTTGAAGTTGTCGCGGTTCATGCCGCTGTTGGGCAGGATATCCTTGTTGCGCATATCGGTGAAAGAGAAACGCATGCCTGTCTTGCCAGAACTGGCAGAGATAATGGCTGTGTTCTGTGTGGTAAGACCGGTGCGGAAGAAACCGCTGGCATTGTTGGGAACAATGCTGTAGGGATGATACTGACCGTCGAACTCGTAGTAATGAGAATAGTCGTCGGCCTTGGGACCCCAACTCATGTTGGTGGCATTACGACCGGAGGTAATGTACTTACCATGGTCGCCCTGACCGTATATCTGCTGGATGTTATCCCAGTTGGCAGCCTGTGTATCAAAGGTAAGAGAACCGTTGTATTCTACGGAAATCTTCTCCTTGTCGGCCTTCTTGGTGGTGATAAGGATTACACCGTGGCTGGCACGTGAACCATAGAGGGCTGAAGCGGCAGGACCCTTCAGCACGGTCATGTTCTCGATATCATCGGGATTGATGGCAGAGATTCCGTCACCCAGGTCGTAACCGCCCTCTGCCTTTGCTCCGCCACCGAAATTAGTGTTGTCCAAGGGCACACCGTCGATGACGTAGAGAGGCTGGTTGTTACCTGTCATCTCTGTGGTACCGCGCAACTGTACGTGTGTAGAACCGGAAGGACCGCCGGCAGTATTCTGTACAACCAAGCCAGCTACTTTACCAGCCAGTGAGTTGACAACGTTGGTCTCCTTGGCCTTGGTCAACTCCTCACCCTTAATCTCAGAAACGCTGTAACCAAGGGCTTTGCGCTCGCGCTTGATACCCAAGGCAGTAACAACCACTTCGCCCAGTTCCTTGTTGGCCTCTTCCAAGACAATCTTCATGCCCTGCTGAGCCTTAACCGTCTTGGGGGTGTAGCCAATGTAGCTTACCAGCAACATGTCTCCAGGCTTACATTTAATCTGGAACTTACCGTTCATGTCAGTCAGAGCTCCATTGGAAGTACCTTGAACCTTTACTGTAGCTCCAATCATAGGGCCTAAGGCGTCCTCTACCGTACCAGTAATTACCTGGTCATCTTCGGGGGCGGCCGCGGTCATTCCTATACTACCGGGGATGGTAGCAGCAATGGCTGTCATAGGCATCCACATCATGCCTGCGCTAAGCAGGCAGAGAAGCATTCCTTTTTTCTTCATGTTAGTTTTGTTTAAGTTAAATTATGTAGTTTAAGTTAATTTTTCCACACTGAATAAACAAGTTTGTACCGCAAAGTTATCATTTAAACAGAATCATAGGGGTTTGAAAACATTCAAAATGGGTTTGATACCTGAGAATTGTCAGTTTTTATGCCCTTTCTGATAGATTTCAGACTTTTTCGCAACATTTTACATCATGATGCCTTGCAGCACCCAGGGGGTCTTCACCTTTAATCCATGATCACGGTCAATGATGCCGAACTTGTCTGTTCCGCTTCCAAAGTGATTATTGTCCCATACAAAGGTTGAGATGCCGCGCTTCTTGGCTTCGCTGACCAGGAAATGGCAATAATAGGTCATATTCTCGTGGATGGCATCGGTAAGGCCGCTCTTCTGACGATCGGAAACGCCCCATTCGCCCATTACAAGGCCTAATCCCCTGTTGCCCCATGTGTCCACAAGACGGTCAAAAAAATCCGTCATGGTCTTCTCGTTGCTGGGCGACACCTCGCCCTTGTCCTTGAAAGGCTCTCCCCAGAAGTGGCATTTGCACTCGCCGGCGTAGTCCCAGGGATTATAATAATGGAATTCCACACTCATGTAGTCGTTGCCATTGCCCTCGGCATCTGTGGGAATGATGAAGTCGCCATTGTTGATGCCGAACTCAGCATTGCAAGCATAAGTCTGTACGATGAGGTGACGCTTGGCATTGTTCCCGCCAGTGGCTCGCACCACATCAATGAAGGTCTGATTGTAGGAGTTCTGGATGGCCAGATTCTCAGCCTCGGGCTTTCCCCAGTTGTCGCGGATATGCACCTCGTTGGTGCCGGCAAAGGCTACCCTGTAGTCATAGCTGGCAAACTCGCTGGCGATGTTCAACCACAGAAGGGCCAGCTTCTGGTTGTTCTCCTCCTTAAACTGATTGGTGAGACGACCTTCCAGCCATTTGTCGTGATGGGTATTGATAATCACCTTCAGGTCGGCAGCCAGGCACCAGTCTACAATCTCCTTTACGCGTGCCATCCATGCCTTGTCGATACTCATGGCCATGGGGTTGGTGATATGGCATTGCCAACGGATAGGAATGCGTACGGCATTGAAGCCGGCATCTTTTACGGCTTTGATCAGTTTCTTCGTTACTACGGGATTGCCCCAGGCGGTCTCGGCCTTGATGCTGTTATCTGCCATACCTATGAGCATCGTCTCTCCATCCTGGCCAGGTGCCGAGCACTCCAGTTGGTTTCCCAGGTTCCATCCAACAACACCAGCGTTCCATTCCTTGGCGGTAGGCTGTGCGTTTGCTTCAAATAATATGAAGCAGAGCAGGAAAGTATATAATGTTCTTGCTTTCATTCTTTCAATCTTTCATTTTTTTATTTTTTTTGGTTGTCGGCCTCTTTTTTCACTCCCCCAAAGGGGGAGCAGGGAGGGGGCTTTATTTTGCGACACAGTTCACCTCACAATACTGATTGCCAATCTGCAACTTGAAGACACCGGGTTCCAAGTGCCAAAGTCCGTCAGTCCCTACAAACGCAAGGTCGCTGGCGGGCAGACGGAAGGAAACGGTTTGCTGCTGGCCTGGCTTAAGCTCAATCTTCTGGAAAGCTCTCAGACGACGGCTCTCGGGAACAATGCTTGCTACCATATCGCGGCTAAAGAGCAGAACGCTCTCCTTGCCGACGCGATTGCCTGTGTTCTTTACGTCAATGCTGACGGTGAGTACATCGCCGTTGTGGAATTCGGGTTTGTCTACACGTAGGTTACTATAGTCAAAAGTGGTATAGCTAAGTCCGAAGCCGAAGGGCCACTGTACATTCACCTGGGCATTGTAGTCGTATACGCCTTCCATAGTGCCTGTTTCCTCGCTCACGCGATAGTCATAGGTGGTAAGTGAAGCGGAGTGGCGGGGGTAGGTGTAGGGCATACGACCCGAGAAGTTCTCATCGCCAGCCAACAGACGTGCCAGGGCATCACCGCCCTCATTTCCGGGCAGTAGGATATCTACTACAGCGGCAGCCAAAGGCTCTATGTCGCTGATGAGACGGGGACGACCGCCGTTGATGATAAGGATGACGGGCTTGCCTGTAGCAGCCAGTTCCTTAACCAGCTGACGCTGATTGGCTGAGAGTGCCAGGTCGTCAAGGTTACCGGGTGTCTCGGCGTATGAGTTCTCGCCTATGCAAGCCAGGATGATGTCTGCCTTCTGGGCAGCAGCAACGGCCTTGGCAATCTGTGGCTCATTCTCCTCCCAGTACTGTCCGTCGTTGTTATAGGTAACACCGGCCTCGTAGATGATATTGGCCTTACCGAAACGCTGTTGCATAGCTTCCAGTATGGTGTTCTTGGCTGATGCATATTTGTCGGCGTCCTTTCCTTGCCAGGTGTAGCTCCAACCACCGTTCAGGCATCTCATAGAGTTGGCATTAGGTCCTGTTACAAGGATGTTCTTGCCTTGCTGCAGTGGCAATGTGCTGTTTTGGTTCTTGAGCAGTACCATTGTTTCTACGGCAGCGTCAAGAGCTGCTTTCCTGTGAGCTGCTGAACCAAATTCGGGATAGTCCTTGGGGTTGGTGTTGGGACGTTCAAATAGTCCCATACGCATCTTCATTCTTAGGATGCGACGAACGGCATCGTCTATGCGCTCCATGCTTACACGGCCTTCGCGTACCAATTCCATCAGCAAGTCGCAGAAAGAAAGGTCGTATGGCTCCATTGTCATGTCGATACCTGCGTTGATGGCCATGCAGATAGCATCTTTCTTGTTGGCAGCCACCATCTCTCTCTTCCAAAGGTTGTCTATGTCGGCCCAGTCGGTAACGAGCATGCCATCCCAACCGGTTTCCTCCTTGAGCCATTGTGTGAGGTATTTGGCATTGATGTGCATGGGTGTTCCGTTGACCGAACCTGAATTGACCATAACGGATGTTGCACCAGCCTCGACACATGCCTTGAAGGGGGCAAAATGCTTCTCGCGCAACTCAAATTCAGGTACATAGCTTGGCGTACGGTCTTTGCCCGTGCGGGCAATACCGTATGCCATAAAGTGTTTAACAGAGGTACCTATATGATTGCGGTCAAGATTCTTTTCTTTTCCCTGGAATCCTTCTATCATGGTCTTTCCCATAACGGCATTGACCAGACAATCCTCGCCGAAGTTCTCCCATACGCGTGGCCAACGGGGGTCGCGAGACAGGTCAACGGTTGGAGAGTAGGTCCAGGGACAGTTGGACGCACGTGTCTCGTATGCTGTGATAGTAGCAGCCTTGAGCGCCAAATCGGGATTGAAAGAGGCACCCAGGTTGATGTTCTGCGGGAACAGTGTACCGCCCAATGTGTAGGTGGTGCCGTGATTCTGGTCGAGACCATATACACAGGGGATGCCACAGCTACGTATAGAATAATCATTAATGGTACTGATGGTCTTATACCAGTATTCCGGTGTCTGAGCCACAGGACCGGGTGCGTTCAGGATAGAGCCTACCTTATATTTAATTAGGGCACGTTCCAGTTTGTCGTTGTCCAGGACAAAGTTCTCTCCTTCCCAGTGTCCAAGGACGTCGATGGCCAGTTCTGTCATCTGACCTACTTTCTCTTCGAGAGTCATCTTGCTGATATGTGCATTGATGTCCTGCTCTGTGCGGAGCTTTACAAGCTGTTGATCAGCAAAGACGGTGCATTGAACCGCCAGGAAACATGTTGTTAAGAATAGTTTTCTCATATCGTTTTATGTTTTTTAGGTTGATTTCCACGACAAAGATATTTGTTACATCAAATAAAACAGGTTAAAAAGAAAACAAAAAAAGGTTCCAAAACAGAAATATGATAGTTTTGAAACCCTTTGTGATAGCTATTATACCCCGTTTACTGGTACTTGGATGGCGAGACGCCAAAATATTTCTTGAAAACGGTGCTGAAATACTTTGGGTTATCAAATCCTGTAAGTGTGGCTGCATCTGTTACGTTCCGGCCGTTCCGTAACAGGGCGGCAGCACGTTCCAGACGGATAATTCGGACAAAGTCCTGAGGGGATTTACCCGTATAGGATTTCAGCTTGACGTAGAAGAGAGTACGGCTCATGGCCATCTCGCGGCAGAGGTCGTCTATGGTGAAGTCCGACTGACTTATATGTTCCAGAATCAGTTTGGTGGCTTTGTCTACAAAGTCCTTTGTCGCTTCTTCCTCTGGCATTGCATTCTGCACGCCGGGTATGCTCTCTTCCATCTTCTGGGTAACCTGTGGCTTGGCTTCTGGTGTTTGCAGATGCTGGATGGTCAGACGCATGTATTTCTCGTGCAGCTCGTACACACGCCATGCACCGTAAAAGGCCAGCAGCACCAGGAAGACATAGATGCACCACATCCACCAGCTGTTCCACCAGGGCTGACTGATGGTGATGCCGATGGTCAGTTGGTCTATTACCATGTTGCTGGTACGGCTTACGCATTGCAGGGTAAGTTCGTGCTCGCCTGCTTCCATACTGACAAAGCGGATGAACTGTTGGGCGGTGGGTTGGCTCCATTCGCCCTCGTCTATCTTGTAGCGGTAGGCAATGTCGAAATGGTTGCGCATGTTCACGCTCTCGAAGTTCAGGTCGAACGTGCGTTGGCTATATGCGAGGTGCAGTTTCCTTTTGGCCAGCATGTGGTGCACCTCCTGGTTGAAACACTCCACGTCTGATACCTTGCAGCTTACGCCCGTCAGACGCAGCTTGGCGGTGTGGCTGATGGCCAGTACATCCTTGGGGTGGATAATTACGGCACCTGTGGTAGAGCCTAACAGAATGTCGCCGTCGGGGAGATGATGGGCAGCACCCCGTACGTATTCACGATCCAAGCCGTAGCAATAATCCACTCCTATGGCCTTGCCGGGATTCTTGGGCGAAACGTATGCCAGACCTTCTTCCGTTGCTATCCATACGTAGCCGTCTTTCCCTTGTGCTATGCTGCTCACGTAGTCGGAGGGGAGGCCGTCGTTCTTGGTCAACTGGCGCCCTTCTTTCTTCTTCAGGTCCCAAACATAAACGCCTCCGCCTTCGGTAGCGATCCATAGTTCCTGACCGCATACCAACAAGTGGGTGATGAAGGTGTTTACGTCCGTCACATCCTGTGGGGCATAGTTCAGTTCTTCTACCTTTCCGCTTTCGGGCTCTAATATATTCAGGCCAAAGGCTGTGCCTACGGCTATCTTGCCCGAGGGCAGCGGAATCATGGTCATTACATTATGGACGGGGTAGTTGTGACGTTTGCCCTGGGCATCCACTTGCAGCAGGTCGCCGTTCAGGCTTCCTATCCACAGGTTCTTGCGGCTATCCTGGCAGACGGCATATACGTGGTCGTCGGTCAGGAAACCATTGCTGGCGGTATAGAGCTGGCGGGCATTGCCGTTACAGCCAATCTCATAGATACCCTTGCCATAGGTGGCAACCAGTACTTTTCCGTCGGACAACTGACAGAAGTTCAGTGCTACGGCTCCCTGCAGGCAATGTTGCCATGTGCCTGTCTGGGTGTTAAGGATACTTACACCATTGTCGGTGCCAATCAGCAAGCATTTAGACATGGGTAGAACAGCGCTCACATGGTTGTTCTGCAAGCTTTGCTGATTATTAGCTATGTGCGTATAGACGGTTATCGTGTTGCCGGTGAATCGGGCAATGTCTATGCCACCCGAATAGGTGCCTATGAAGATGTTCTTCCAGTTGTCCACCAGCATGTCATACACGCCGTTTCCGTGCAGCATGCCGTGTTCCGACTCATTGGCATCGAACAAGAGAGTCGGCTCTCCTTTTCCGTCGCGCTGCATCTGGTAAACTCCACCACCGTCTATACCCAAGAGCATGGTCTTCTCGTTGTAAGGGCTTATCTGTCGGATGGGGTTCTGCTGGGCTTTCCCGTTTGCCTGCGGAGCCATATCGTACCTGATGACCTGTCCGTTGGCTCCCATGGTCATAATCATTAATCCGCATTCATAGCTGCCCAGCCATAGCTTGCCCGTCGTCTCGTCATAATAGCCGCTCTCTATGTTATAGGGTAGCAACTGGTGTCCCTGTTCGTCAAAGACGCCTTCACGTGCACAGAACAGCAGGCGATCGTTCATGGGGATTATCTTGTTTACGAAAGGACCCTTCAATACTTGCGTCAGGGTGGTGTCCTGTAGCAGGAATACACCGTCATACATCGCCAGATACAGCTTATCGTCCGATGGGTAGAGATCATTCAGCCCCTCCCGACTCAGTTTCTGAGGCAGTAGGGGGGTGAAACGGTCCTGAATGGAATCGAAGGTAAAGATGTAGCTGCGACTGTCATAGGCATATAGGTGTGAGGCATCTGCTGCCAGCTTAATAACACGGGCTCCCAAGTGGGCGTAGGGCATTTCTTCGTTCAGCGAGTAGTTTTTCACCGCCCATCCGTTGTAACGGCTCACTCCTGTCTTGGATGCCCACCAGATAGCCCCCGATGGTGTCTGGCAAATGCTGAAGATGCGTTGGTTGTCAAGTCCTTCTGCCCTTCCTAAGTGCGAGAAAGTAAAATCATTTACCTGCAACTGGTTGCTACCAAAGGCACTCCCCATTGTAGTCATCAGGAGTGTCATAAGCACCAGTTTCAGTGTCTTATAGTGTGGATGCAGGGTCATTCTTTCCGTATCTTTGTTGTTTAGGTAAAAACTTCTTCTGTTGCAAAGATACGAAGAAGTGAGCAGAGCACAAAATAAAATACTTTTTATTTTAGTGTCGGCACATCTTTACTATGATAGTAGGCACCCTAACTATCATACTGTGTAATTTGTTATTCTACCGTTACGCTCTTGGCCAGATTGCGGGGACGGTCAACATCCTTGCCCTTGCAGACGGCAATGTGATAGGCGAGAAGCTGCAGGGGGATGCTAGCAATGAGGGGCTGGAAACATTCCAATGTATCGGGCAGAGTGATGATGTGGTCGGCAAACTTCTGGATTTGCGTATCACCTTCGGTAACAAGAGCTGTGACGCGTCCGCCACGGGCACGCACCTCCTGAATGTTACTGATGACCTTCTCGTATAAGCGGTCGCGTGTGGCAATGACAAAGACGGGCATCTCGGAGTCGATGAGAGCGATAGGACCGTGCTTCATCTCGGCAGCAGGATAGCCCTCGGCATGGATGTAACTGATTTCCTTCAGCTTCAGTGCACCTTCCAATGCTACCGGATAATTGTATCCGCGACCCAGGTAGAGGCAGTTCTTGGCGTAGGTGAAGATGGGAGCCAGACGCTCTATCTGTTCGTTGGTCTTCAGGGCCTCCTCCATCTTCTCAGGAATCAGTGTCAGTTCCTTCACCATCTCCTTGTACTGATCGCCTGGGATGGTGCGGCGTTCGTTGGCAATACATAGGGCCAGCATAGATAGAACGGTTACCTGACCGGTGAAGGCTTTGGTGGAAGCCACTCCTATCTCGGGCCCTACATGAATATAAACACCTGTTGATGTCTGACGGGGAATGCTGGCACCAATAGCGTTGCATACACCGAAGACGAAGGCGCCTGCCTTACGTGCCAACTCTATGGCTGCCAGTGTATCGGCCGTCTCACCACTCTGAGAGATGGCTATTACCACATCGTCGGGATAGATGACAGGGTCGCGATAGCGGAACTCTGAAGCGTATTCAACTTCTACGGGGATGCGGCAAAGACTTTCGAAGAGTTGCTTGCCGATGAGGCCCGCATGCCAACTAGTGCCACAGGCCACAATGATGATACGTCGGGCACTGACCAGCTTCTCGCGATAGTCGATAACGGCAGAGAGGGTGATACGGTCGGCATCTACATTGATACGTCCACGCATACAGTCGCGCAGACAGCCAGGTTGCTCGAAGATCTCCTTCAGCATGAAATAGGGGTAGCCGCCTTTTTCTAACTGCCCCAGTGTGACATCAATCTGTTTTATCTTGGGTGACTGCGTCTCGTTGTCCATGTTTACCACCTTCAATTCTTTTCCCAACTGAAGGACAGCGATGTCGCCATCGTTAAGATATACAACCTTGTCTGTGTATTCTGCAATAGGACTGGCATCGGATGCCAGATAGAATGCTCCGTCTTCGCCCAGACCTACCACTAAAGGCGAGCTCTGGCGGGCACAGATGATTGTGTCGGGATGTTCGCGGTCGAGTATGGCGATAGCATAGGCACCAATAACCTGATGCAAGGCTACTTGGACAGCCTCCAGGAGTTCTATGCCATTGCTCTGCATGATATATTCCACTAACTGCACCAGCACCTCAGAGTCTGTGACACTCTTGAACTGGATGCCTCTGCCGACCAGTTTTTCTTTCAGGGTGATATAATTCTCGATAATACCATTATGGATGAGTGCCAGTCGGCCTGAAGCCGAATAGTGGGGATGAGCGTTTGTACTGTTGGGCTCGCCATGAGTAGCCCAGCGTGTATGGGCAATACCTGCGCAGCCAGTGATATCTTTCTCCTGGCAGAATGCCTCCAAGTCACTAACTTTACCCTTGGCCTTGTATACATTCAGACTGCCCGTTTCGCTAATCATTGCCACGCCGGCACTGTCGTAGCCACGGTATTCGAGTCGTTGTAGTCCTTTAATCAAAATGGGATAAGCACGCTTGGTGCCAATGTAGCCAACTATTCCGCACATATCAATAATAGGTTATCTGTTCTTTTCTTTAGTTTAATTTGTCACTTTGTCTAAAAAACGGTGCAAAGATACGTCGTATTGGTTAATTTTCCAAAAGATTTGGAGCAAAATGATAACAAAAAAAGTTGTTCCGTTACATGAAACAACTTTTCTTTGTCTGTATACTTTCAAAAACGGAATTTTTCCCTGTTATTCTTTCTTCATCAGTAGTAGTCCGATGGCAATCCAGATGATCTCCCTGACACGACATATGATGCTGACAAACATTCCTGTGGCTCCAGAAAGGCCCAGTGCTGCTATGGAGAGCATGAAACCACTCTCCTGAATACCCAACTGCAGGGGCAGGAAACCTAAGAGGTTGGAAAAAAGAGAGGCGAAGGCCAGAATGAATACACTATGCAGGAAAGTGAGAATATAGCCTTCTATACCTCCGCCACAGTTAATGCCGATGCTTAGGAGCATGAACATGATCTCGAGACTCTGTACAATACGTGACAAGTACTCCAGCAGGAAGCTGCTGTAGAAGGCTTTCTTATCCTGCTGATGCAAGGCAGCTATCTGACGGTCGACGTTATGAAGGGCTTCTGAGTGTTTCTCTAAAAAGCGCTGGCTCCAACCCTTAAGGCCAGGTATCTTGCCAACCAGGCGAATCGTCTTGACCACCAATCCCTTGCGATAGCCGCGAGAGAAAAGGTAGAAGGCTATGAGGCAGAAGACAAAGGCAATACCGAGAAGGGTACCATATAGGGTGTTAAGCTTCACGTCGGGATCGCCATATGCAACAAGTCCCAGCCAGAGGAAGATACTGGTGAACCAAAGCCAGAAATGGGCAAAGATGTGCATCATGGCATAGAGGATAACGCTGGAGGTGGCTTCTTGCTTGTTGATGTCGCGAGACAATTCCAGGATACGGTAAGGTTCGCCGCCTAAACCGCCAACGGGTGTGGCATAGTTAAGGGCATAACCTGTGATGGTCAGCTTGAAGATGCGCCAGAAGCTGACTTTGTCGGCATCCTTACAGTTGCCACGTATAACCTGACGCCATGAGAGGGCATTGATGCCATATACGAAAAACCAGACACCCACAATGGCTATCATCCAGTAACCTGTATCGCAGATGTATTGCCACAGCTCTCGGAAGCTGACTTTGAAGGTGAATATCATCCCCACCAGAAAGGCAACTCCTACAAGGAAGAGGAGATTATTGATGCGTTTTTTTGTCCACTGCATAGTTAAAATGAAGAGTGAAGAGTGAAGAATGAAGAATTTGCTGCCGCAATGCTTTCCTTAAATAACCACTTATCCTTGAGATACATAATCTGCTACTCGTTTGCAGAAACCCTCGTGACGATGTCTGATCCATCGGCAGAAGATCTCCATGCAAGTAACCTCGAACACGATAAAGTAAACAGAAGGGAGGTCGATGAGGCAGAAGAGAATAAAGAAGGCGGTGCGGAAGTTGAACGTAAGCATACCGTTCCACTTCATTAACTTGAGCGACTCGTCGTGCAACTCCTGACGAACCTCGGCAGGCATGTTATTGGCAGAGCCGAATTCCTCTTTCATAACGCGCATCAGGCGCTGGAACTGAGGAGTTGCCTTCTCCTGCTGGCGGGTATAAGAAATGTAAGATTTTAGGAATATCTTCCAAAGGCGGTTTCCCTTGGTGGGGGTGGCATCATATTCCTGCTGTTGCTGCTCGGAATTTACCAACTCGCTTCCTTTCTCGCCCTTTAGGAAGAAAAGGTGTGTCTGTATGTAATAGTCTGCAATGCGCTGCTGGCCGCTCATGCTGTAAAAGCCGGATATGAGGACAAAAACAAACAGAATGCCAGTGGCTATAAGTGCATTGGTGGGGGTGTCTGCAATGCCAAAGAAATTGAACTCCAGACTATGATGGCAATAGAAACGATAGGTCAGAGCAATGTAGATGGGAACAAACCATGTGGGACCTGCTAATCCGTCAAGAATTCTTCCCATACGTGACGACTTGCCTGTCATACGAGCCAACTGCCCGTCTGTACAATCATAGACGTCAGCCCAAATAAGTAGGAAGATTGCCAATAGGTTGTACCATAGGCCGCTCATGCCCTCGTAATAATAACATCCGTGGGCAAAAAATACACAACTGGCTGCACCGATAATCATGGAGAGTATAGTGACAGTATTGGGGTGGATGTCAAATTTTGCGAACCCAAGCGCACAGTAATATGCCAGTGGACGGACAACACGAATGTCCAACCAATCGTCTGTTTCGGAGGATTTTAATGTAGATAAAACTTTTTCTTTCATATTATGACTAATGTCGTTTTTTACAGCGTGCAAAATTACGCCAAAAAAACTAAAGAGCAAAATATTCGGGGAAAGTATTTTGTTATCCCGCGATTTCTATGTACCTTTGCATCAGTATTAATATAAGAAAGAAAAAATTCTACATAGAATATGAATTATCTGGATAGAAATGAATTTAACTTCGAGCCGTCTGAGAAGGTGGTTGAAGCCATAAAGAATTTTAAACCTGAAACGCTTTGTTTTTATACCCGCATATACGATCAGGGAAAGAAAAGTGTAATATCTGTAAGGCTTTCTGAAATCTATCATGTACCCGAGGAGCAGGTGCTGCTGGGTTATGGTGGCGAAGAGATGCTGAAGAATGCTATTCACTACTTCCTAATGGAGGGTAATAACAAGACCATCCTGATTCCTGAGTTCTCTTGGTGGTACTATAATCGTGTAGCCGGCGAGTGTGGCGGTAACTTTGAAATGTACCCCTTGTATGAGACAGGCGATACCTTTGCCTATAATGTTGATGAGGTAATAGAGTATACCAACCGAATACATCCCCGTATGTTGTTGCTGGCTTCGCCCAACAACCCGACTGGTAATAGTCTGACCAGCGAGGAGATTGGCAAGATTATGGAAAATATTCCTGCTGATACGATGGTACTGGTGGATGAAGCTTATGCTAGCTTTATCACATCAGATACTGATTATATCGCTCCTCTGGTGAATAAGTACAATAACCTTATTATTTCACGTACCCTTTCTAAGTTCTATGGCCTGCCAGGACTCCGTGTAGGTTTTGCCTTCATTGGTGCCGGACACGATCAGTTCCTGTCATACTGTAATAAATATTTGGGCTACAATCGCTTCTCTGAGGCTGTGGCACTTGCAGCGTTAGAGAGTGATGACCACTACCGCCGTGTAGCGGATGAAATGGAATGGGACCGTCAACTCTTTAAGAAGGAGTTGGGTGATCTGCCCGGCTTCAAGGTATATAAGAGTGTAGCTAACTTTATCCTTATCAAGTATCCTACAGAAATCAAGGAGGCATTACAGAAGGCTCTTGCTGATCAGAACTACAAGATCAAGTTCATGGGCGATAAGGGGCTGGAGGACTGTCTGCGTATCACCTTGGGTAGAAAAGAGCAAATCCAGGTGGTTGTGGATACTATCAAGAAAGTTTACCTGAACAAGTAAGCATAAAGTAATGAAAGCAATTATATTGGCAGCGGGCATGGCTTCAAGGCTACGCCCGCTTACTCTTACTACTCCGAAGAGCCTGCTGAAGGTGGGTGAGCGTTCGCTCCTGCAGCGTAGTATGGATGCCCTTATTGCCAACGGCGTCAAGGAGTTCTGTATTGTTACCGGTTATCTGCACGAGATGATAGAGGATTTCGTGAAGCAGCAATATGGGGGAAAGATAGACGTTACCTTTATATATAATGAGGTATATGAGACAACCAATAATATCTACTCCCTCTGGTTAGCTCGTCCTTTTGCAGAAGGACAAGAAGTTCTGCTGTTAGACAGCGACTTGCTCTATGACCCTCAGATTGTTGCACGTGTTCTGGCCACAGACGCTCCCAACGTGCTTACACTCATCAGACATGAGTTGGGCGAGGAAGAGATGAAGGTTGTAACAGACGAGGCAGGTAGCATCAAGGAAATCAGCAAGACCTGTAACCCTGAGGATGCAGTTGGAGAGAGTTTGGGCATTGAGAAGATGGGAGTGGCATATACAAAGGCTCTGTATAAGGAACTGGAGCCTATGATGAACAAGGAGCACCTGGAGAATGTCTTCTACGAGCGTGCCTTTGAACGTCTTATCCCTCAGGGCCATACGTATAAGGTGTTGGATGTTACGGAATTGTTCTCTTGTGAGTTAGATACCATAGAGGACTTTGAGAATGCTAAGGCAAAGATTCCTGCCAACCTTTATTAAGCATAAAAAAAGCGGATGAGAAATCATCCGCTTTTTTATTTGTAATGTATAAATTACTTCAGTGAATTAATGGTGTCCTGCAACGCTGCAATCTTGCTCTCTGCATCTGAGAGTTTCTTGCGTTCCAGTTCTACTACCTGAGCAGGTGCATTCTGTACGAAGCGCTCGTTCTGTAGCTTCTTCTGGATACCCATCATGAAGCCTTGCAGACGCTTGATTTCGGTTTCTGCCTTTTCAATCTCTGCTGCTGCATCTATCAGGTTGCCCAGAGGAACGGCATATTCTTCAGTGCCGATAAGGAAGGATTGTGTACCCTCGCTCTTCTTCTCAACGACAGTAATCTCAGAGAGGCCTGCCAACTTGCATATTAGGAATTGAGAATTGAGAACTGAGGATTGAGAATTTCCGATTACCTCCAAAGTGAGCGGCTCACGGGGAGAGATGTTCTTACTCTGACGGATGGCACGAACGCCGGAGATAACCTGCTTGGCATGCTCGAACTGAGCTATTAACTCTGCATCAGCCTTGCTGGGAGCATCCAGCTTCAGGGTGCTGACCATAATGCTTTCGCCCTCCTTGCGCTCAGCAATATGCTGATATAATTCTTCGGTGATGAAAGGCATGAAGGGGTGAATGATCTTCATCAGTTGCTCGAAGATGTCCAGCGTTGCCTGCAATGTAGCTGTATCGATAGGAGCCTGATAAGCAGGCTTAATCATCTCAAGGTACCAGCCAGAGAACTCGTCGGTGAACAGTTTGAAGACTGTCATCAACGCCTCGTTAAGGCGGTATTTGCTATAGAGGTCGTTGATTTCTGCTACTGCAGTGCGAATGGTGGCTTGCATCCATTGGATGGCCTTCTGGTTGGCGTTAGGCTGTTCAATATCTGCGATCTCCCAACCCTTTACCAGACGGAAGGCGTTCCAGATTTTGTTGCAGAAAGCTGCACCCTGCTGGCAGAGATCTTCCTTGAAGAGAATGTCGTTTCCGGCAGGAGCGGCAAGGAGCATACCCATACGTACACCGTCGGCTCCGTACTTCTCGATAAGACCGATGGGGTCGGGACTGTTGCCAAGGCTCTTGGACATCTTGCGACCTATCTCGTCACGTACAATACCGGTAAAATATACGTTGCGGAAGGGGACATCCTTCAGATATTCTTCGCCGGCCATAATCATACGGGCTACCCAGAAGAAGATGATATCAGGACCTGTTACAAGGTCGCTGGTGGGGTAGTAGTATTTAATCTCTTCGTTGCCGGGGTTGTTGATTCCGTCAAACAGAGATATGGGCCACAACCAGCTGGAGAACCATGTATCAAGGGCATCCTCGTCCTGACGGAGAGTCCAGACCCCCTCCCCGCTCCCCGAGGGGAGTGCCTTCAGGTCAGGGTATTTCTCAAGAGCCTTCTTGTAGGCTTCTTCTTCTGTAAGCGCTACCACGAAACGCTCTTCTTCCCCCTCGGGGGAGGTTGGAGAGGGGTTGCTGATGGTTATGAACCATGCAGGAATACGGTGTCCCCACCACAACTGACGAGAGATACACCAATCCTGGATGTTCTCTAACCAGTTCTTGTAGGTAGTAACGTACTTGGTGGGATAGAACTTAATCTTGCCTTCGAGTACTGGGGGCAGGGCAATGTCAGCAAAGTGCTTCATAGAGAGGAACCACTGCTTGCAAAGACGGGGCTCTACGGCAGTATCCTGATTGCGCTCGCTATAACCTACCTTGTTCTCGTAATCCTCAATTTTCTCCATAAGACCAGCATCTTGCAGATCTTTGGAAATCTGTTTGCGGACGTCCATGCGGTCCATTCCAACGTAGAGTGGGCTCTGGTCGGAAATGGTGCCATCGGGATTGAAGATGTCTATGGTTTCCAGATTGTGGGTCTTACCCAACTGATAATCGTTTATATCATGTGCAGGTGTAACCTTCAGACAGCCAGTTCCGAATTCTACATCTACATAGCGGTCTTCGATAACAGGAATCACACGGTTTACCAATGGTACAATCACCTTATGACCACGCAACCATTGGTTCTTGGGGTCCTTGGGGTTGATACACATAGCAGTATCGCCCATAATGGTTTCGGGACGTGTGGTAGCAACAACGGCATAATAGCCTTTCTCATCCTTGTGGATAATGTTGCCGGCAGCTTCAAGGTCGTTAACGTCCTTGAGCTCTTTAAGGTCCTTAACATAATACTTCAAGTGGAAGAGGTGGCTCTTCTCGTCGCGATAGATAACCTCTTCGGTAGAAAGTACAGTCTGTGCCTTAGGATCCCAGTTGACCATACGAAGGCCGCGATAGATGAGGCCCTTGTCGTAAAGGTCGCAGAATACCTTCAGAACGCTCTCGCTGCGTGCTTCGTCCATTGTGAAAGCTGTACGGTCCCAGTCGCAAGAGGCACCAAGACGTCTCAACTGCTTTAGGATGATACCTCCGTGCTCGTGTGTCCAGTCCCATGCATGCTCGAGGAACTGCTCACGTGTAAGATCGCGCTTCTTAATACCCTGAGATGCCAGTTTATTTACCACCTTGGCCTCTGTGGCTATAGAGGCGTGGTCGGTTCCTGGTACCCAGCACGCGTTCTTGCCGTCAAGGCGTGCCTTGCGTACAAGAATGTCCTGGATGGTGTTGTTGAGCATGTGGCCCATGTGTAGCACTCCCGTCACATTTGGTGGGGGAATGACGATGGTGTAGGGGTCACGACCATCGGGCTTACTGCTGAATAATTTGTGGTCCAACCAGTATTGGTACCACTTAGCTTCTACATCGTTGGGAGCATATTTTGTTGCTAATTCCATATTATAATGTATTGTCTTTCTTAATTGCCTGCAAAGGTACAAAAAATATTTCAAGTTGAGGTGCAGGTGGATAAAAAATTGTATCTTTGCCGTCAAATATTGGAAATAAGAATAATGCATACAAAAGAAGAAAAATTGGCAGCGTTCGGCAGGTTGCTGGATGTGATGGATGAGCTAAGGGAAAAGTGCCCTTGGGATAGGAAGCAGACGTTTGAGAGTTTGCGCCCCAATACAATAGAAGAGACGTTTGAGCTTTGTGATGCTTTGCTGAAGCACGATGAGAAGAATGTCTGCAAGGAGTTGGGAGATGTCCTGTTGCATGTTGTGTTTTATGCCAAAATAGGTAGTGAAAGTGAGTCTTTTGACATTGCTGATGTATGCAATAAGCTATGTGATAAGCTGATATTCCGCCATCCTCATGTCTATGGTGATGCTGTGGCTAAGACGGCCGGTGATGTGGTGGAGAATTGGGAGAAGATAAAGCAAAGAGAGAAGGATGGTAATAAGACCGTTCTTTCTGGCGTTCCCGGCGCATTGCCTTCGCTAATTAAAGCTTATCGAATACAGGACAAAGCCAGAAATGTTGGCTTCGATTGGGACAAGAAAGAGGATGTCTGGCAAAAGGTGCACGAGGAATTAGGTGAACTGGAGACAGAACTTAGCCAGGAAGATAATAAGGAAAAGCAAACGGCAGAACTGGGCGATTTCTTATTCAGTGTGATAAATGCAGCCCGACTGTATCACCTGAATCCGGACAATGCCCTTGAGCATACAAATCAGAAGTTTATCCGTCGGTTTAATTATGTAGAACAAAAGGCCAAGGAGATGGGGCTACAACTCCAGCAGATGACTTTGGCTCAGATGGATGAATTATGGAATGAGGCAAAGAAAACAGAGAGTCAGGGTAAATAAGAAAGGATGAGAGTTCCCGAAAACTCCCATCCTTCTCATCATAATTTAACTTGAATGATTGGTTTGTTTAAGCAATGAAGACCAAACCTTTTGTTATTTTGGATGTTGGTTATTATTTCTTTTCCTTTGATTGAATTGACGAAGCATCATGCGATGGTAAATGTCCTCGGCTAAAAGGGCTTTGTAAACTTTCTGTGCCGGTACGGCCTTAGACAACTTTTTGTAATAGGATTCTTGAATCTCTGCCATCTTGACGTTCAGTTCACAGATTCGTTGGATTTTGTTGGCATATTCCTTTTCTGAAGGACAGCTATCTTTAGGAATCCTCTTTAATGTAAAGATTTCCTTCTGCAAATTGCGCTGCTCTTCCTTCATCTTGAAAAAGATAGGGAAGAAGGTTTGTGCCTCTGTGTTGGTGAATTCTGCCTTTTTAGTGATAAATTCCTCCATCTTGGCACGGAATTCCTCTGGATTGAATTTCCATTTCTCATGCTGAGCCATTACGCTGAGGCTGACACAAAACTGTAATATGATAAGGATAAATATTTTCTTCATGTTTCTTTATTCTGCCTCCGTCAGATATGTTGCAATTTCCATGTTGTTAATCATGCTGTAATCCAAAGCATCTTCTATGTACTGGCTATTTTCGGCCTCAATAGACAAATCCTGCTGTCCGTTTCGATTCATAAGGAACATCGCACTCAGGGCACATCCTGCCAGCATAGCTGCAATGCTCCAACGTATAATCCTTCTGCGTTTCCTCTGACGTTCAATGCGCTTCATCATACGCTGAGGAAAATCCTTGAAGTAATTCTTTGGAACAAGAAAAGGATTCTCATTTCCAAATCTCTCAATTATAAGTTTTTCCTCATTCATTGTTTCACTCATTTTGTCTTTCTGTTAATTTGATATGTTATTTTGCAAATGGTTTAATCGTTTTGCTGAAAAAAATCAGTTATTTTTCTTACAGCGTGATGATATGATGCTTTCAGTGCTCCTATACTGGTTCCCAGCACCTGACTCATGTCTTCGTATTTCATTTCCTGGAAGTATTTCAGATTGAAAACAGCCTTTTGTTTGCTGGGTAGAAGATCTATGGCTTCCTGGAAGAGTGCCTGTGTCTCGTCGCCATCGAAATAGGGGTCGGAAAGAAGTTGCTGACTCAGATACTCGCTGGTGCCTGATATAATGTCTGCTGTTCTTTTCTTTTTCTCGAGAAAAGCTAAGGACTCGTTGATGGCAATGCGAAAGAGCCAAGAGCTGATTTTGGACTCTGCGCGGAATTCATCGAGTGCCAGCCATGCTTTCATAAATGTGTTCTGCAGCACGTCATCTGTATCGTCGTGAGAAATGACAAGTCTTCGGATCTGCCAATAGAGAACCTCTTGATACTCTTGTACCAAGGTGTTGAAGGCTTTATCTCTTTGCGATTCGTCTTTTAACTGGGCTATGATGCGAGCTTCATCAATCATCTCTCAGTTTATTAGATATTGAAAAGCGGTTTTGGTTTAAAAACTATCCAGTGCTTTTTCAATAATCGTGTCGTAATGATAATTATCAGGGTGTTCTTCTAATGCTCCTTTATGGTTGGGGTAGAGGGTATAGTAGTCCAGGAAAACAGCGAAACCGGATTCGATAGGATAAACCCTGTTCTTAGGCCGTTCTGCTGCTTGTGGATTCTCTTCCTTGTATTTCTTTCCCCATTGTGTCAGGGGTAACTTTCCGACCTCCATACGTATCTTGTCTTGTTGAATACTATCGAGGTTCTCCATTACGAAGAAAGCCAGTTCCAATGGTTTCTCCAGTCGGATGCATCCATGGCTGACAGCTCTTGTTGCCAGTCTGAAGGCTGATGGCATATTGGTGTCGTGAAGATAGACGGAATAGTCGTTGGGGAAACGGAAGATGATACGCCCTAAAGAGTTACCACCACCGTTTTCCTGCCTGACGACATACTGTCCGCTGTTTAACTGTGCAGCATTTAGAGACATTGGACTTACGCTTTGGTGTGTCTTCTTGTCAATGATGCTGTATCTGTGGCGGGAAAAGTAGGCCGTGTCACCTGTATGGTTGGGTGCTATCTCGTGGCGTATAATGCTGGGCGGAATGTTCCAGTAGGGATTCAGTTCCAGTCTGGAAATCTTGCTGACTAGCATAGGTGATTTGTGGGCTATAGCTCCTCCGCAGATGCGCATGCTAAGGACGCTGTCAGTCTCTTCGTTTACGGCTGTTAGTTCAAAGCCTGCCAGATTTACCCAAATGTATTTTCCTTGCGGGCGCGGATAACGCCATCTAGCTCTCTCCATGTTGATGCGTGCCAAACGGGCACGTTCTTCGTTTGCGGCCTTCTTGGCAGTGAGAAAATCTTCTTTCATTGTCTTGAAGAGGGGAATCTGCGGCTGGATTGTGCCAAGGAACGTCCCCAGGTTTCCTGTCTGTACCTCCTGAATGGCATGCAGGTAGAAACTGTCTGTTGCCGTTTCGTTGTGAATACCGAAATGGTGACGCTGTGAAGCCTCGGGGTATGATTTCTCGGATTCGATGTTGTTCAGGATGTGCGATGGCTGTGTGTATCCGTAGCGTTGACCTGCAGCATATCTAAAGTAGGCCTTTGTGAGCTGAAATTCCAACCTCCCCAACAACTTGTTGACATCTTCCTCGTTTTCCTCCTTGCTACGAAGCTGCTTTAGGTCTTTCTCTATGTTGGAAACAAGGAAACTGGATGGTTTTAGCCCTTCTTCGTCAACTTTATTCAGATAAGAGAGTAGTGTGTCCGCGTTACTGCCCACTCCGTGTCTGGTTATCCATACGAAACGTCCCCTTCCTGTATAGTATTTCTTGGTGAAGGCGTCGGCATACATTTTAGCTTCTTCTTGTATAAGCTGGTCAATCTCGTTACGTATGTGCCGGCTCTTCAGGCTGTATTCCGGAAGAATCCAGTCTTGTATGTCCTGGATAAAGACAACACGTTCCTGCTTGCCACTTTCATGGCAAGATACGAACAAGGCAATAAAAAGAAGTAGGATGGAATGTTTATGGAGACGAGGCTTCATCGGATAGAAATCTTACGCACTACCTTTCCGATTTTTACCAGGTAGCAACCCTTGGGCAGATTGTAAGAATATGTCTTTCCGGTTGTGTCTGTCTTTATGGTAGTAATTCTAGTGCCGGTAAGATTGAAGATTTGTATATCCTCGCCATTAGTGCCAGAAACACGAACGGTATTCCCGTTAACCTCAATGCTGACAGTAGAAACGTTGGTTTCAATACCATCGTTATCTGCCAATTCCATTGTAAATGCTGGTGTGAATGCCAACATCATGGATAATACTATGAGTAGAATTTTCTTCATATTCTGGTCATTCCTAACGCAAAGTTAGGTCTTTTATTTTATTGGCACAAGTTTTTTTGCTAAAAAATGATGTTTTTATCCTCTTTTTCCTATAATTTGATGTTTAGCCCTTCGAAAGCAAGTCTTGTTTGAGGAAAAATGGCAGTTGCTTCGGCCAATAAGCCCTTTTCGTCTTTTACTCTGGCACTAAAGTGTCCAATACATAGTTTTTCTGCGTGTGATTCCTTGGCTATGGTAGCTGCCTGCGAGGCTGTCGAATGCAGTGTTTCCTGTGCTCGTTTGATAAATTCCTCGGGGTATGTGGCCTCGTGATAAAGGAGAGTCACATCTTGCAGCATCTCTATCAGGCAGGGCTGGTAGGCTGTATCCGAGCAGTATGCATATGAACGTGCTTTTTCTGCAGGTGTTACTAACCTTTCGTTGGGTATTACGGTTCCGTCTTCTGTTGTCCAGGATGCACCTGCCTTGATGTTGTTGATTTGCGAGAATGGAATATTGAAGGCGTCTATCATTTCGCGACGGATGTGGGGCAGGGGAGATGTCTCCCTAAAGAGGAATCCTGAACAGGGAATTCTATGCTGAAGGGGAAGGCTCCAAACTGTTACGCTGCGGTCTTCATATATTATATTATGTACGCGCGTATCTATGGCGTGGAAAATAATTTTGAATGTGATTCCTTCGCAGTAAACACGCATTGTCTCGTCCAGGAATTCCTGCAACTGCTGTGGACCGTGAATATGCAGTTCGGCAGTCCTGCCCAGCAGCGCCATGGTACTGATAAGTCCAGGAAGGCCAAATACATGGTCTCCGTGATTATGCGAGATAAAGATGTGTCCTATCCTGGCCATAGGCAAACGCATTTTCTGCATCTGGATTTGTGCCCCCTCGCCGCAGTCTATCATATAGTATTTACCTCTGATATTCACGATTTGTGAGCTAGGCAGATGCCTGAGTGTTGGCTTGGCCGATCCGCATCCTAATATGTTGACTTCGAATATCTCCATTCTTTTTTCCCTATGGATGTTACTTGTGTAAATTAGAAAAGGGACAGCCATTTTGCTGCCCCTTTTGTTATGAATTGCAGGTTATGCCTTGATTATTCGCCAGCCTGCATCTTAGCCTTCAATGCTGCCAGTGCATCCAGGTCGCCAAGAGTAGTGCTTGCTGCCTGGTTCTGGATTGCAGGAGCTTCCTCCTTGCGGGGAGCAGTACGCTTTGTAGCCTTCTTGGCCTCGCGAGCTTCAGCACGCTGAACATCCTCGTAGATGCGGCTGTGGCTCAGGATGATGCGCTTGCTCTCCTTATTGAACTCGATAACCTTGAACTGCAACTTCTCGTTGAGCTGAGCCTGGCTACCGTCTTCCTTAACAAGGTGCTTGGGAGTTGCAAAACCTTCTACACCATACTCGAGCTGGATAACAGCGCCCTTGTCGAGCATCTCAACGATAGTACCCTCGTGGATGCTATCCTGAGTGAATACGGTTTCGAATACGTCCCAAGGATTCTCCTCCAACTGCTTGTGGCCGAGAGAGAGACGACGGTTGGTCTTGTCAATCTCAAGTACGCAAACCTCGATCTCGGCACCAATCTGAGTAAACTCGCTGGGGTGCTTGATCTTCTTTGTCCAGCTGAGGTCGCTGATGTGGATAAGACCGTCAACACCTTCCTCAATCTCAACAAATACACCAAAGTTGGTGAAGTTGCGAACCTTTGCAGTGTGCTTGCTGCCAATGGGGTACTTCTCTTCGATGTTCTCCCATGGATCGTCCTTCAACTGCTTGATACCCAGGGACATCTTGCGCTCCTCGCGGTCCAGAGTCAGGATAACAGCCTCTACCTCGTCGCCTACCTTCATGAAGTCCTGAGCACTGCGCAGATGCTGGCTCCAGCTCATCTCTGAAACGTGGATCAGACCCTCTACGCCAGGAGCGATCTCAACGAATGCTCCGTAGTCAGCCATAACTACAACCTTACCCTTAACGTGGTCACCAACCTTCAGGTCAGCATCCAAAGCATCCCAAGGATGAGGAGTCAGCTGCTTCAGACCCAGTGCGATGCGCTTCTTCTCGTTGTCGAAGTCAAGGATAACAACGTTGATCTTCTGATCGAGTTCAACGATTTCCTTAGGATCGTTAACGCGGCCCCAGCTGAGGTCTGTAATGTGAATAAGACCGTCTACGCCACCCAGGTCGATGAATACACCATAAGAGGTGATGTTCTTAACAGTACCCTCGAGTACCTGACCCTTCTCGAGACGACCAATAATCTCTTGCTTCTGAGCCTCGAGCTCTGCCTCGATGAGAGCCTTGTGGCTTACTACAACGTTCTTGTAGTCCTGGTTGATCTTAACAACCTTGAACTCCATAGTCTTACCTACGAAGATATCGTAGTCGCGGATGGGCTTAACGTCGATCTGTGAACCGGGCAGGAAGGCCTCGATGCCGAATACGTCGACAATCATACCACCCTTTGTGCGGCACTTAACGTAACCCTTAATAATCTCTTCCTTCTCCAGAGCCTCGTTTACACGATCCCAGCTGCGGCTAGCGCGAGCCTTCTTGTGAGAAAGAATCAACTGACCCTTCTTATCTTCCTGATTCTCGATGTAAACCTCTACGGTGTCACCTACCTTCAGGTCGGGGTTGTAGCGGAATTCGCTTGCAGGTATGATACCATCGCTCTTGAAGCCGATGTTAACTACTACCTCGCGCTTGTTCATTGCGATTACAGTACCATCAACTACATCGTGGTCATTTACCTTGTTCAGAGAGCCATTATAGGCCTCTTCTTGAGCCTCGCGGCTTGTTTCAGTTTTGCTGTCACCATTGGCATATGCTTCCCAATCGAAGTCTTCCAGAGGTGCAACGTTTTTCAAATCTGCCATACAGATTAATTAAATGTTAATAATAAAATTAATAAACTCGGGGTGCAAAGGTACAAAAAAAAGAAAGAGCAACGGTTCTTTGTCGTCCCTTTTACCTTATTATAATAAGGTTTTTAAAGTTATTTAACAAAATCAAGAACGTTATTGCCTTCTTTCGCCTCATTATTTTCACGAAATCCGGTTTTGTCCAATTCTTATGCAGCTGCTATTTCCGCTGATAATCAGCTCTTTTCTATAACAAATGTGACGTTATAACCCTTTTGTGGAGAATCTGCCAAACAGAGGGTCATACCCTGCATCATCAGGATGAAAGAATCAGTTAATCATTGTGTTAAGTTAGTTTTAAGGTAAAAAAAAGAAAAGAGAAGCCCCTGCGTTGAGAAACGTGGGGGATTTTTTTTGTATTTTGCATACTAATCTGTACTTTTGCAGAAAGAAATACAAAAGAACAGGAATATGAAATTCGTCAGTTGGAATGTAAATGGCCTGAGAGCCGTAGTGGCTAAGAACTTTAAGGAAGTGTTTGAAGGACTGGATGCAGATTTCTTCTGCCTGCAAGAGACGAAGATGCAGGAGGGACAACTGGATTTGCAGTTCCCTGGATATCAGTCATACTGGAACTATGCCGAGAAGAAAGGCTACTCCGGAACGGCCGTCTTTACCAAACATCACCCCCTGAATGTTACCTATGGCATTGGTATTGCTGAGCACGATACGGAAGGACGTGTGATAACACTGGAGATGCAGGATTTCTATCTGGTCTGCGTATATACACCCAATAGTCAGGACGGACTGAAGCGCCTGGGTTACCGTATGAAATGGGAGGATGATTTTCGTGCCTATCTGCTCCAACTGGATGCTAATAAACCTGTCATCGTCTGCGGTGATATGAATGTGGCACATCAGGAGATAGACCTGAAGAATCCCAAGACCAACCATATGAATGCAGGCTTTACCGATGAGGAACGCGAGAAGTTCACACAGTTGTTGGCTGCCGGCTTTACGGATACGTGGCGTACCCTGAATCCCGAGGTAAAGGAAGTTTATTCGTGGTGGAGCTATCGTTTCCAGGCTCGTGCCAAGAATACGGGGTGGCGTATTGACTATTGGCTGGTATCGAACCGTCTATTCCCCAAGGTCACGGAAGCCAAGATTCATACGGACATCATAGGTAGTGACCACTGCCCGGTTTCTATGGAGTTGAGAATTGAGAATTGAAAATTATCCGCTAACCGCTAACCGCTAACCGCTCAACGGTAAACAGTAAACCAACTTACCAACTCAAAAACTTACAAACTCAAATTGCTATCTCTGAATAGCAAGCCGCATACTTATCCGCAATTTCTCTGTATGGAAATTTGCGGATTTGTTGTTTCTTCTTACATTTGTGATGATAGAAATATAAATTAACCAACACCTTGGAGAGAAAGCGTCCTCTCCATATATGCCATGAAAATGAAAAAAAATATACTGTTGCTTGCTATTCCCGTCACCATTGGGATGGGATTCATGCTGACTGGGTGCTCTGATACGTACTCCAGAGATGATGATGGCCCTACCACTCAGGCCGACTTTAACCTGACACAATCATCCGATTTTATTTACTATTCAGCAACTACCCTTATTGGGTCTACAATAGGAACACGTGCCAACGATGCCAGTGGCAATATTTGGTATCAGACGTGGCAACGCCCTGTTAATATTACTGACGAGGAGCGTGCTAAGGTTGCTGAGGAATTCGGTAAGGTACGCGAGGGTGCCAAGAACTCGGTTTCTGTAACATGGAAGAATATTTGGGTCCAGCAGGTGTATAAAGGCCAGACAACCTATACCGATGGTTTTAATAACAACATCGGCCTGGGTTCCGATGATATGGACATGCTCTCTGTATTCAATAATCTGAAGACGGAGGTTATCAGCTGGTGGCCCTACGAGGAGAAAACCACAGAATATGAGGGGCAGTACGAGTTCATCTGGAACTTTAATAATGGTAACAACACGATGACATATACTGACGATGTTACCCATCAGGAGTATTATGGTACAATGCTGGTGAAAAATGTAGGCACCGACGGACGTGATGAGCAGTTTTCCTACTATAATAAATTGGACAATAAGTACCATTATGAGTACATCATCCTAAAGATTGACGGCTCTTATTACATCGGTTTCGACTTCTATGCTCACGGCACAGATGTGAATCCTTATAGCAAGAATCAGGATGTAGAACGCGACTGGGTGTTTGATGACTGGATTATTAAGGTCTCTCCGGCACAGCCCATCAACGGCGAACAGGAAGATACTGATCTGCACGAAACCACAGAAGGACCTGCCAATCCTGAGGATCCAGGCCTGCGGAAGGGTGAGGTAGAGGTGAACCTGAGCATGAATGCCGTTCGTGACGAGAACGACTATATCTTTACCAAATTATCACTTCACATTCGTGATACAACGGATCTGGAAGTTTTCATCCCCGTGACGCCTGAATACTATTGCGAGGCTGACGATATGGATATTGTCCTCTCGCATCAACAGGGGATTGAGATGCACAGTCCTCAGCCTGACCGCATCGAATATGAGGTAAACGGCTATATGATAGTTGCTACGGTAAGCTATGAGGCTTCCGGTATTAGAATCAAGACGGAGGGCATGGTACCTGAGGTGCTGAAGTTCCTGCGTGATTCGTATGCTGATGGCCTTACCATTCAGATATGGAACTACTACAACACCTATGCGTTGGAGAAGGGAAGGGCCGAGCTGAAAAAAATGCTGGACAAGAGCACTATTACCTTTAAGATAAAGCCTGAGAACTACGTTAATGCCATAGTGGAGGACAATCCGCTGGACTGCGTGGTGACGGCTAACCTTTAATCACTTTCCGGTATTCGCTTTCAAAGTTAGGAGTGAAGATGTCCTTGCCCAGAGAGGCTTCTATCTCTGCAATGGACCAGAATCGACCGCCATCTGTCTCTTTGCTGGGATGGATGGCGCTGTCGTATGTAGTACGGAAAGGGAATACGAGTTCGCGTTCGCGTTCAGACTGGAAGACGTAATGGGGTAGGGCTTGAGGATTGAAATCGGTAATCCCCAATTCTTCTTGAACTTCACGGCGAAGTGCGTCCTGGATGTTCTCGCCCAAATCTACGTGTCCTCCGACGGCTGTGTCCCACTTATCGGGTTGAATGTCTTTCCAGGCGGGGCGCTTCTGAAGGTACAACTGCCCCTCGGAATTAAAAACATGCAGATGCACAACGGGATGCAACAACATACTGCCGTTATGGCATTCGCCACGTGTGGCGGCTGAAAGGATATTGCCCTCTTCGTCTACAATGGGGAATAACTCCTGACTGTTATCTTTACCTTCTGCTATCATGGGATAAGGAGTGAACTGTCACCGTAACTAAGGAAACGAAAATCGTGCCCTAGGGCGTAATCGTAAATCTTGCGCCAGTTGCCGTTCACAAATGCACTGACTAAAAGGAGCAGTGTGCTTTGCGGCTGGTGGAAGTTAGTTACCATCATCTGCACAATGTGGAACTTGTAACCAGGGGCGATGATAATCTGCGTGCTGCTGTGCAAGACATCAAGGTGGTGTTTCTGCATGTAATGCTGAAGGGAAGTAAGAGACCCCACCTCCATCCCCTCCCGAGGGAGGGGCGATAAATTAGTCTCCCCTCGGGGAGATTTAGAGGGGGTCGAGAATTGAACCTCATATGGCATCCACTGTTCAACGTGCAGTTCTTCTGCATCGCCGGTATCCTTTCCTGCGTTCATCAGTTGCTGGGCTTTGATGCCCATATAATAAAGACTCTCGAGGGTGCGGACGCTGGTGGTGCCTACGGCTATGGCTTTACCTTCGTGGGCAATCAATTTCTGGATGGTTTGCAGACGTACGGCAATATGCTCGGTGTGCATCTCATGATCTCCAATCTCTTCGCTCTTAACAGGCTTGAAGGTGCCGGCTCCTACATGAAGTGTCAGTTCCTCGCGTTCTATGCCGTGTGCGTCCAGGTCGGTCAATACCCGCTCGGTGAAATGGAGTCCTGCCGTCGGGGCTGCCACGGATCCTTTAATCTTAGAGTAAACGGTCTGATAGGTACGAAGGTCACTCTCTTCTGTCTTACGGTTAAGATACGGAGGGATAGGCAGTTCACCCAGTGATTCCAACACCTCAGAGAAGGCGAAGTTACCCTCCCAACGAAAACGGATTTCATAGCTGGTACCATGAGGGGCTACACGCTCGGCTGTGATGGTGTAGGAGGTTCCGTTGATCTGAAACTCGCCATAGAGCAGGCCTTCCTTCCACTTCTTGGAATTACCTACCAGACAATACCATGAACATTCTGAAGTTGCTATGAAGTTTTCCTGATATTCTATGGGAGAAGCCGGTTCCAGTAGGAATACCTCGATTAGCGCACCTTGTACCCCCTGCTGGGTGGATAATTTGCGGAAATGCAAACGTGCCCGAATCACCTTGGTGTTATTAAAAACCATAAGGGCTCCCTTGGGAAGGTACTGGGGCAAGGAACGGAAACAGTCTTCCGATACCTCTCCACTCTTGTATACCAACAGCTTGCTGCTGTCGCGCTCTGGAAGGGGAAATTTTGCTATGCGTTCATCAGGCAACGGATAGTTGTAATCCCTGATTTGTATCTCTTTAGTATTCATTTACATTAAATTTTGTGCAAAATTACAAATAAAAATGCTAATTTTGCATTCAAAAAAGAAAAAAGAGCATGGATTTTAAGTTAGAGGTATGCTGTGCCGACCTGCCAAGCCTGCGTGCTGCTGTTGCTGGCGGAGCACATAGGGTGGAGTTGTGCCAAGCCCTTGATGTGGACGGACTTACCCCATCAGCCGGTATGATTGAAATGGCAGTGAACAGCGGTGTTGCTGTACATGTGCTTATCAGACCCCGAAGTGGTAACTTTGTGTATTCCGAGGATGAGGTAGACTGTATGATTTACGACATACAGATAGCTCGAAAGTTGGGCGCACAGGGTGTGGTAATAGGAGCCTTGACACCAGAAGGCGACGTTGATATTCAGGCATGTCATCGTATGGTGGAAGCTGCAGGAGACAGTATGCACGTTACCTTTCACCGTGCTTTTGATGTGTGTCGTAACCCGGAAGAGGCTCTGCTGGAAATCTATGCCTTAGGATGTGACCGCGTTCTTACCAGCGGACAAGCTGGAAGCGCAGAAGAAGGTATTGACCTGTTGAGAAAACTGGTTACGGAGAGTAAGCAGTTTGAACGAAGAAAAGGATGTGGCGTACGGGGTAGCTACATTTGTATTATGCCTGGAGCTGGCGTTTCACCCCAGAATGTAGCCCGTATCATAAAAGAAACGGGAGCCACAGAAATCCATGGCTCCCTTAGAAAGAACGGTCATACCGACGCGGTAATGGTGCACGAGACTATTTCTCGTTTATCATCAGCTGTCGGATGACACTCATAATCTGATCAACAATTCCTATTGTATATCCCTGCTGGAACCACACTACGCGATTAAAGGTATCTGCCATCATAAGAATGGGTAATTCCTGGCTGCCGTGTGTGAGTTCCTGGATGTGCATTGCCTCGGCGGTTTCGGGGTCAGCTACGCCAAAGATAAAGTTATCCGGCAGGTCGTCGAAATCTCTGCGGTGCGAGCGGAAAGACTGCAGTTCTTCCTGTGTGGGGAATAGCATCACAAACAGATGAGGCCACTGTGAGAGATAGATATTTGCCTCTTCGCACTCGTGCAGAATATGAGCGCTGGGCTCGTGATTATCGCGAATGAGTGCTACGATATAATAGCCACGTCCTGTGCTTTCAAGCAGGGTCTTATGCACACCCTTATAGTTGGTAAAGTAATTCTCGCAGTTGAAACTGCCTATTACACGCAACTCGTTAGCGTTGTCGCGTAACTTAAGTGGCTGCTTCTGTGTGGCATCAGCCTTCACACCAAAAAACTCCAGATGTGCCAGCACACTGCCGTTTGCCATGCGGGTTCCGGAAACCAACAGATACTGTCCAGCATCTACCTGAACACCCTTGGCGAAAGTGTCTTTCCAAGTTGCTTCCTCTGGGAATTCCTGTAGCGAAAGTGTACCGTTCTGCAGACGAGACAGACTGAAATGTGAGTAATAAGAGGGGTTCTCCTTGATTCTGTAATCGGAATAGACAAGACACAAGGTTCCCTGTGATGCTGAATCCTCTTCGGTTGAGCCGAAGTGCACATCATGCCATAAAGATTCATTATCAGCCCACTGTACCTTACCTGTTACTTCATCAATACGAGCTGCTATACCTGCACTGCGGCATGCGGCGACAAAGAAAATGTCACGACTATGAGCATCGGTGGTGCGATGGCGATAAACGCCTTCGGGGTTCATACAGAGTTTCTGTGGATTGTGTGAATTGTCCACGCTGATGCTGTCTTTTATCCATTGGATAATCGCTGTGGCATCTTTTCCGGCAAAGGCTTGGCCCAGTACCTTGCGGTAGGGAGTAAGCATCTCGTTACTGATACGGGGTGCCAAGATATACTGTTTCCAAAGTGGAGAGTCAGACTCTGGCGTATTATCAGTTACATCGGTCAAAACCTCTACGGAAATATCGCAAAGGTCTTTTGGACGTAGGGTGCTGATGACATCCTTCCCGTTCTTGTGCGACTGGAAGTCTTTTATCACCTGCCAGTTCTGGCGTGCAGCCTTCAGGTCTTCCTCCTTACTGAAAGCCTGTTCCATATAGGCATTGCGCAGGCTATCTTCGCGATGCAGTCGCATTCTGTTAGTACGTTGCTGCGTGTCTGAAAGATCAGGTACATATTCCTTGGAAGGAGGTGGCACCAAATCTAAATCGAGTGATCCTGTAAAACTGTCGTCTTTATCAATCACAACCGTTACAGAATCCATTTGACCTACGCTGGCTTTCTCGAATCCGAAAAGACCGTCTTTGCTGGTCCATACAATCAGGTCGCCTTTGCCGCATCCCAGCCAAGTATGTCCTTTCTCATCAGTCTGCTTAGAGACCAAAGTGTACAATTCTGCATAGTTGTAAAGGCGGAAATCAACTTTGGCATCTTGTAGCGGAGCTCCTTCTGCATCTACCACCTTGACAGTGATGGTATCCGTTTCGGCATAGTTGGAGGTGACGTTTATCTCTGTGTAGCATGCATTACGGCTGACTACATCCTCAGGACCGTCATAGTTGCCAAAAACCTTTGTGTGCATGAGCATACCACGAGAGGCAGGCTCGTTGAACCAACCCATATTCAGCACGGGCATTGGCTCGCAGGCTCCCAGAAAGTACCATCGGCCGTTTACCCAAGCCTCTACCCAGGCATGGTTGTCATCTGTATGAGCCCAGCGTGGGGTATAAACCTGACGGGCAGGAATGCCAACGGCACGTAGTGCAGCAACGGTGAAGGTGCTTTCCTCGCCACATCGACCAGTTGCCGATTGCATGGTTACGAGAGGTGATTTTGTTCGAGCATCAGAGGGGGCATACGTAACATGTTCATGACACCAGTGGTTTACCTCCAGCACGGCATCATACATGTTCTTATTCTTTACCCTGTCCCTTAAAGCGTCATAGAAGACGATGCGCGACGAGTCGAGGTTCTCGTTGTTGACACGCAACGGAAGTACGAAGTGTTTCCACTCGCGCTCGGGAACTTTCTCGCCCCAAGGCATTTCCTGACGTGCTTTCAATGAAGCACGGATATTAGCCTCCCAGAACTCGCGGGGGTAGTCTACACTATCGGGCAGCGGCATGCTGGCATACAGAAAGTCGAGCGCCTCCTGTACCTCTTGTTCCGAGTGGTTACTGCACCCTGTCGTAAAAACCATGAGGAGCCCTATAGATAAGGCTCCCCACAATGTATGATTTTTATTTCTCATATACGTTATTTACTGAGCGTACATATCAACAATAAGCTCGCCAAACAGCGTGTTTGCCCATGCAAACCAAGAACGTGTGAAGTCCTTCGCATCGTCTTTGTTGAAAGATTCGTGCATGAAGCCTGTATCACCGTCGGTCTTAAGAATCTGCTGAACGCACCATTCCTTCTCGGCACGGTCGTTGGTAGTGAAGGCTTTCATTACCAAACTCATAGGCCAAGGCTTGTTCAGACCGCAGTGAGGACCACCGATACCTTCACCAGCCTTACCCTTGAAGAAGTATGGATTGTCCTCGCTCCAGACAAACTTGCGGGTGTTCTGGTAGATGGGATCGTCAATAGACACATCTGTCAGATAGGGAAGACAGAGCAGAGAAGGAGCGTTAGAGTCGTCCATCAGAAGAGCTGAACCGTATCCATCCACCTCGAAGGCATATATTTTACCATACTTGGCATGCTCCACTACGGCATACTTCTGCAGAGCCTCTTCCACTTGTGTTGCCATGCGGCGGCAATCACTTGCCAGTCCGTACTCCTTATTTACATCATTCAAGATGATGGCAGCCTTGCGCAGAACGCTTACAGCAAAGAAGTTGCTGGGAACCAGATAGGGGAAGATGGTACTGTCGTCGCTGGGACGGAAAGCACTGGCAATCAGACCGCAAGGTTTACCGGGATGACCGTAACCTTTGTTAGAGCGTGTGTCGTGCAGAGCTTCTGTCTTGCGGGTGAAGCGGTAGTTGGTGATGGGGCCGTTCCAGTTCTGCTGGTCCTGGAAGACATGCAGAATCTCACGTACAACCTGAAGCCACTTCTCGTCGAAGATGCTTGTGTCGCCTGTCTGCTGCCAGTAGGCATAAGCAAGGCGCAGGGGATAGCAGAGCGAGTCAATCTCGTACTTACGCTCGTGCAGTTCCTTCTTCATCTTTGTGTTGTCCGACATCCAATGACCGTTTTCGATAGCCTTGATGTTGAAAGCATTGGCGTATGGGTCGATGAGGATGCTGGCGAACTGACGGCGGATGACACCACGAATAAGGTGACGCAGAGGTTCGTCCTTGTTCACATAACGCAGATAGGGCCAAACCTGTGCAGCACTGTCGCGCAGCCACATGGCTTCTATATCACCAGTGATAACGAAGGTGTCATCATCACCGCTCTCGTTACTATACCATACCGTTGTGTCAAGGGTGTTGGGGAAGCAGTTCACGAACATCCAGTATAACTTGGGGTCAATAGCGGTAAGCTTCGACTTAAGGTCGGTAATTTGCTTCTCAATAGCTTCGCTGCGGAAGAGACGCTTCTCGGGCGCAGGACGCAGGTCTTTGATGGTTGACTGTGCAGCTACTTCCTGCTTCTTTGCAGGCTCGGGCATTGCATAATTCGTGGCGCTGAAGGCGGACATTGGTACCCCCATCAGCAGGGCTAACATAATTTTCTTCATTGTTATTTTGTTTTTTCGTTATTACGTTATTTTGTCATGTAAACATCCAGTACACCACCGGCCATAATCTGGTCGTGTGTGATGGTTGTGCCCTTCAGCTGCTTGCCGTTCAGGACATACTTCTTAACGTAAATAGCCTTCTGGCTGCCACCATGTGTGCGGATGGTAAAGCTCTTGTTGTCACCTACGGGGATAACAGCCTCCTCAACGATGGGAGAACCCAACTGATAAACACCACCGCAAGGCTCAACCTGATAGAGGCCCAAAGCTGAAAGAATATACCATGCGGACATCTGGCCAACATCCTCGTTACCGCAGAGACCTGCAGGCTGATCGGTGTAAAGCTCGTCCATCACGTAGCGAACCCATTTCTGAGTTTTGCGTGGCTGACCAGCATAGTTGTACATATACAAAACGTGGTGGCTGGGCTCGTTGCCGTGAGCATACTGGCCAATCAGACCAGAGATATCGGGAGCTGCGTCATCGCCCAGGTCGCTATCGGCTGCCAAAAGGGCATCCAGGTGATCGCCCAGGCCCTTATCGCCACCCAGCAGACTGGCCAGACCCTTTACATCGTGGGGTACCAGGAAGGTGTACTGCCAGGGGTTACCCTCGGTATAGTCACGAGTCTGACGATTAGGGTTGAAGTTCTCGGGCAGGGGACGGAACTCACCCTTCATATCCTTGGCACGCATACACTTAACACGTGCATCCCACAATATCTTGTAACCCTGACTCAGGTTGTAGAAACGAATGCTGTCTTCCTTGTGTCCCAACTTACCTGCAACCTGAGCGGCAGCCCAAGCGGCAATGTAGTATTCCATGCTCTTGGCAACAGACTCACTCTCGCGGCCGTCATAGGGAAGGTAACCCAGTTCGGCCAGATAATCCTTGCCACGCAAGGGAACACGACGGTTCTTTGCGTATTCTGTGGGCAGCATGCTAGCCTTAATAGCCTCGTACATTTTCTCGGCATCGATATCTGTGCACTCGTTCTTCAGGATGATGTCAGCCAGAACGGGAACAGCAGGCTCGCCAACCATACAATAGGTATCGCAACTTACCAAGTGCCATACGGGCAACTCGCCCCACTCGTAGTACATATTCATCATCGTGTGTGCGTAGTCGCGCATACGGTCTGGCATAATAAGGGTTGCCAGAGGATGTGCAGCACGATAGGTGTCCCAGAGGCTCCAAGTGGTCAGGTTCGTGAAATCTGCACCACGATGAACCTTAGCATCACAACCCATATAGTCGCCTGTTACATCGTTCCAAATCTGAGGAGCTACCATGTAGTGATACATGGCGGTATAGAAGATGGTGCGCTCGCGCTCTGTGCGGAAGGTTGCCTTAATGCGACCCAACTGCTTGTCCCAAGCTTGGCTGGCAGCATCGGCAATCTCGTTGAAGTTAAAGCCGGGCATCTCGGTGTTCATGTTGATAAGTGCGTTTGCTTCGCTGGTGGGAGAAATAGCCACCTTGGCCAAAACCTGGTCACCAGGACCAACCTCGAACGTAGCCTGGCCATACTTGGCATTTACGCCTTCGGAAAGCCAGTAGTGCATGGGATGGCTGAAACGGATGCAGAAGAATACTTTCTGGTCAGAAGCCCATCCTGCGCTGCGGCGATAGCCCATCAGTGTATAGTCGTCTATCTGAATAGCTCTTGCCTCGCGTGTGTCATCACCAATGGTGTTCTCCAGGTCAATGATGATGCGTGCGTTGTTGCTACCCTTGGGATAGGTAAAGCGGTAAAGAGCTACACGCTCTGTTGCTGTTACCTCAGCCTTAATGCCAAAGCGATCCAGCACTACGCTATAGTAGCCGGGAATTGTAACCTCGGTCTCGTGGCGGTAATCGCTGGCCAAACCTTTACGAGACATCTCTAGCTCGCCATAGGCAGGCATCAAAGAGATATCGCCCAGGTCGCCACAACCGGTACCGCTAAGGTGCATCTGGGCAAAGCCGATAATCTGCTTGCCGCTCTCGTGGTAACCAGAGCACCAGTCCCAACCCTGCTCAATCTGAGTAGGACCGGCATTTACCATACCGAAGGGAACATTAGCACCTACAAAAACATGACCGTGGTCACCTGTACCAATACGTGGATCAACGTACTTAGCAAGGTTGTCGGCGGTTGCTGTCATACTCAAGAGCAAGCCGACAAATAAGAGTTTACTTTTCATTGAAATTGGATGTTTTTTCTATTAAAGTTTATAATATTTGGTTCAAAGTTGGCGCAAAGTTACGAATAAGCGAGAGAAAAGCAAAAGAAAAGCCGTTTTTTTTCTTTTCTTTTCCGAACCGAAAGAGCAGCGAGGGCCATAGAAAGCCTACTTTCATTTGGCCGAGTCGCGTTTGAGGTCGACGAAGTCAGCGAAAGTAACGTTGTCTCCCATTCACCTACTCTCTGTACAGTTCCTACACGCTGCCTACACTAATAGGCATTTTTTAATGTAAGTGTATCCGTTTAGACGCCTTTCTGAGACATTTTTCATCACTTTCCATGCCCTTGGAAAAATTTTTTCCATGGGGTGTTGTGCTTTGGATTTTGTAATTAACGGATTATCAGCTATTTGTAATATCTCATAGATTCTGAACTTTCCATAGGGTAACTGACATGGCATTTAAAATAATGTTGTAACTTTGCCACCGGGAAATGAAAAAATACAGTAATCATGTATGCCAGAACATTATACATATTTATTTTAGGCGTCCTGCTGATGGCTTGTAGCCGACAGGAGGAGACGACGTCACAGACGGCAGCAGCGTGTCTGGAGGAGGCAGAGGCTGCTTTGGCCAACGACAGCATCCGTCAGGGTGAGACCTTGCTGCGGAAGGCTATCCAACTGGCGGAAGAGTCTGAGGATTGGCATACCAATTACATCGCGTACCAGCGATTGGCGCAAGCCTTGTCGCAGAGCAACCCAGAGAAGGCTTTGCAACTGATGAAGAAATCCCTTGCCATTTATGAGAAGCATCCCGACGATGAGCACAATTATGTTATCCTGCTCGATTATGCAGGAACTTACGCTGCACAAGTGGCTTTCACCACAGATGGTTCATACGACGAGGCACTCGATTACACCCGTCGTGCCTACGACATTGCAGCGACTCTTCTCCCTCCTTCGGGGGGAGACCGAGAGAGGGGGTTCGATCTGATGTGCCAGACACTTACCAGCCTTGCAAACATTGCTTGGGCCATGGAAGACTATCGTCAGGCACTCGATTACGCTCATCAGGCTGAATCAGTAGCGACTACCGACCTGAGGCCTGGCATACTACAAGTGTTGGCTCGTAGTTACCTCAGCCTTAACATGCTTGATTCGGCGGAAATAGCCTATCGACAGATTGAGGCAGGCAATGATGTTCACATGGCTTATATTGTGAAGAGCAACCTTGCCAGGATAGCGCTCCGACGGATGGGAGCCACACAGTTGGAAGACAGCATAGCAGAAGCCTTCGGACAGATAGAGGGCTTCTATTACAAGGCCCTTGAACAGAAGGATGAGTACTATCAGGAAACGTTGTGTCAGGAAATGGAGAACCAGCGGCTGGAATGCCGTTCACAGATTTATGGACGAACGCTCCTGATTGCCATTATTGCAGTCATTATCATCATCTTCGTAGCGGTGATAGCGCTTCGCTATCGTATCCGTATGCTTCGTCAGCAACGGGAATACGAGCAATCGAAACTGGAAAACGAACTGCTCATGCAGGAACAGGAGAAACGTCAACTCCTGCAGGAGGCTGAACATCAGAGAATCCTGTTGCATCAGGCAAACGAAGTAGTGTCTTTCCTACAGAATTTTATTCTCGAACGTACAGAGGTGATGAAGAAGCTCAACAAAGGTGGCGATTCATTCATCTATCTCAGCCCGAATGAATGGAGCGAGATAGAACGAACGCTTAATGCCATCGATAACAATCGCTTTGCCAACATCCGTGAGCAGTACCCCAATATGCAGGAAGACGATATCCGCCTGTGTCTTCTCACGAGACTTGGCATCAGCAATCGTGCCATCGGAAACATCTACTGCATCTCCATCTCTGCCGTTCAGCATCGCAAGCTCAAGCTGAAGAAAGATGTATTTGGAGAAAGTAACCCAGACATCACGCTGGAACAGATATTGACAAATTAACAAAACTTGACAGATATGAAACGAACATTACTATTTATGACGTGCGTGCTGGCATCTGTTATGATGTATGCACAAGAGGAGTCAAACGAATATCGTCCCTTAGTTGTGGAGGGGAAGCATTGGACTTACGACAACTTCATGCCTTTGCGTCCAGCTAAGTACGATCACTATTATTGGTATGATTTAAAAGGAGACACCCTGATTTCTGGGAAGAAATGCCTAAAGATGTACTCTGAGAATTTGGCCAATGATAGTGTCGTCAGATATGTGGGCGCCCTGTACGAGGAAAGCAAGAAGGTGCATTGTTTCTATCCAGGAAAAGATAAGGCAGAACTGTTATACGACTTCGACTGCAAGGTGGGCGATACGCTTCATATTGATGGGAGTCGTTTACTTGTTAAAGATATTCGGACGGAGGATAATGGTGGCATTGCCATCAAGAAGTACACGCTTTGGGACTATGAGGAAGTTTATGTGGTTTGGATAGAGGGCGTGGGAGCTATGACGGATTTCTTCGAAATGACACCATTACCAGGAAACTACAACAGCCTGAATGCCTGTGAACTGAATGGTGAAAAACTCTATCAGAGGATTGATCCGGATTACACAGAAAAGGACTATCATAAAATGGGCATTGAAGGAAAGCGATGGAACTATATTCACTATTATTTAGACGAGGACGGCGAGCATCGCGCCCCATATTCGTACGTGGTGAAAGGTGATACCGTCATCAGAAGAACCACTTACAAAAAGCTTTGGTATCAGGATGAGAAGTCGGAGCGGCTTGTATGCCTCATTCTTGAACAAGGACGTGAAGTTCTAAAAAGCCTGGATTTTGGTGACAACTCTTATGACGCACCGATTATGAGGTCTTTCTTTGATTTCGGCCGCGATGATTTCGGGAGGGTTTTTACCTGGAATGCAAAGGTGAATACAGGCAATACCAACTGGATGCCCTATGGCGTTGATACCATAGAGGTGAAAGGTCAACCGTTTCGCAGATTTACTTGCCTACAGAAGTATTCGAAGGAAGGCGAAACGCTCACCACGATTGAATACAATGGGGAAGATGTATGGCGTGACATCTGGGTAGAGGGTATTGGCTCGGAAAGCAGCGGTATCGAAGACCAGATTCCATTGCATGAACAGCCAGTGAGAACAACAAGCGATTACACATATTTCGTTTCTTGCGATGAAGGCGGAGAATGTATATTTACAGCATTCGACTTCAATATCCAGACCAAATCTGTCGCTGACATGGCCTACCGTCCATTCATTGAAGAAGGTAAAGTATGGAAGGTGGGAGGCATAGGCTCGGGTAATCCTGTCAATTTGGTTGAGTATTACTACTTCGATGGCGATACTATCATCAATGGAAAAACCTGCAAGCAGATGATGCGCCAGCGATTTGTCACCCCAGATCATCCAGATTATGCGATTATTTCACGATGGCCCTCCCTGAGCTATTTTGGAGCTTGGTACGAAGAGGACAAGAAAGTGTACCTTTGTCCGGAAGAAAGCAAAGAGTTCCGGAAGATGTACGACTTCTCTCTCGAAGCTTATGATACATTGAAGGTTGATGGTGGCCATATTCCTTATGTGATAGGGCCAAGGGAGACTGGAGGATTAAAAGGTTTCAAGGGCGTATATAGAGATATAATGTGGGCATGGGGGGCAAATAGCTATAATACCACATGGCTAGAAGGCATCGGAAACATTGATGGCCCTCCATATAGTGTTTATTTGGGGAAAGAATATCATGCGCTGTTCCTGATGTCATGTACCGTGGGTGATGAAGTCATTTACTTCAGCGACGAATATGAGGACGGAGCCACTCCTGATGTTTTGGAAACAAAGAAAGTCCGCTTCGACTTCACTCATACTGTCAAGACACAGCCAAAAGCACCAAAGAGAAAAGTGGCAGAGAAATCGCTATATGGTGAATACAACGCCCAGCAGTTAGATATCAATTTATCTTCTCTCGAAGATGAATATATGGTACACATTACCAATGCATCAGGCAAAGTCGTTTACGAGAAAACCATCAACGCTGGCAATATCGTTGGCCTCAATGTCGACATCTCCACCTTTGCAGAAGGTTGTTACACCGTATCTGTGGAGAATAGTCGTGAGTCCTTCGTTGGCGAATTCAACTCAAACACGACGGGAATAGAAGAGGTGAGAAGTAAGAGGTTAGAGCCAAGTGGTCATTATATCTACAACCTCCAGGGGCAGCGCCTTTCTGACAAACCAGCCAAGGGACTGTACATTCAGAATGGGGTCAAAAGGGTGATTAAGTAAGATGTAATATGGCTGATGTCAGACTGTCAACTTCCTAAATTGATTTTCTTGTTACAAAATGACGGGTTGTGAGATATAATATTGGAGAAGTTTAAGAAATAGATGAAAAATTCTTCATATATTTGCATCAGCAACCTTGAAAATATGCGTAGAATACAGCTTTTCTTGTCATTCGTATTGCTTTCTGTATCTATCTGGGCACAGGACAATTATGTTTTTCCCGAGGATGTCAAACCTCTCATCCTAACACGCTGGGGACAGAATTATCCTTTCAACCTTTTATGTCCCAAAACCACAAATGAAAATGGTGAAAACACCAATATGAAGGCTGGTTGTGGATCTGTAGCTATGGCACAAATAGTAAACTACCACCAATATCCAGCAATGAGCCCCGATAAGGCATACGAATATAATTGGGATTTGATGTATCCCACTGTGACTATAGGCCTAAGGAGAGAAGAGATTGTAGCTGTTGCCAAACTCATCAGCGACTGCGGAGTGTCTTCCCTTACTGATTATGGCGAGAAGACAAGTCAAACTTCTATCTCAAAAATGATGGGAGCCCTTAAACGCCTGTTTAGCTACAGCAACTATATGGCCATTTATGAGCGTTCCCAGTTCACCACTCCTCTGCAGGACAGCCTTTACCGACAACTAATATTTAATGAGCTAAAGGCCCGCAGACCCGTACTATATCGAGCTTATAGCGAGAAGGAAAAGGGTGGGCATCTATTCATCATCGATGGATGTCGTGGCCGGAAGGTACACGTAAATATGGGTTGGGCAGGAGACAGAGATGGGTATTACGACCTAGACGACCTGTCGGGATACAGCCAGCAGCAATGGTTACTTGTGGGTGTGGCAGACACTACCTATAAGGCAGAAACAAAGGAGATGATACTCACCGAGCCGGGCACTCTGAAAACGATTCTTGACAGTCATGAACTATTGACTACACAACATATAAAATTGAGTGGGAAGATGGACAGAAGTGACTTCTCTACCCTTCGCCAAATGTTGAAAACGGGATTATTGCGCACAATAGACATGGAACAGGTGGATTTGGAGCAATTGCCCGACTCTGCATTTTTTGAGTGCACCTATTTGTCGCACTTCGTGGCACCACGTACTATGCAAAATACAGGACAATGGTCCTTCCGCGGCTGCCGCAACCTTAACCGCATAGTTTTTCACGAAGGACTACGTGCTATAGGAAACGCATCCTTTATGGGCTGTAGCAACCTGCTTAGGGTAGAATTACCATCAACCACAACCCAGATAGGGCACAATGCCTTTACCTCATGCTCAACACTGCTCAGTGTTACTCTGCCGGAAGGTATACAAAAAGTAGGACACTATTCATTTTCCTACTGCAATCACCTGTATTCCATCAAATTACCTAAGACACTTCGTAGCATAGGTAAAGAAGTGTTTAAAAGCTGCGAGCGTCTGACCCATGTTCACCTTGACAAAGAGAATCCCTATTTCGTTGTGGACGAGCACAACGAACTAAAAGCCATTGCACAATGAAATCGACGTACTTATGCGGCGAAAACGTTTATAATAATTAAAATGGATGTACTCTGGGTAACCATGATGAAAAAAGCCCTCGACAATCCGATTTTGTTGATTGCCGAGGGCTTGGTATATTATCTATGGAAAGACATTACATCATGCCACCCATGCCACCCATGCCGGGAGCACCGCCCATAGGCATCTCGGGCTTTTCCTCCTTAGCCTCGCAGATTACACATTCTGTTGTCAGGAACATACCTGCAATAGAAGCGGCATTCTCCAGGGCTACACGGGTTACCTTTGCGGGGTCAATGATACCAGAGGCCTTCATGTTCTCGTACTTGTCTTCACGGGCGTTGTAGCCGTAGTCGCCCTTGCCGTTACGAACGTTGTTGACTACTACACTTGCTTCCTCGCCAGCGTTCTCGACAATCTGACGCAGAGGCTCTTCTATAGCACGGCGTACAATCTGAATACCGGTTGTCTCGTCAGCATTAACGCCTGTCAGACCTTCCAATACCTTCTGGGCACGGATGTATGCTACACCACCGCCAGGGATGATACCTTCCTCGATAGCTGCACGGGTAGCGCACAGAGCGTCGTCAACGCGGTCTTTCTTCTCCTTCATCTCTACCTCGCTGGGAGCACCTACATACAGTACAGCTACACCACCGGAGAGCTTAGCCAGACGCTCCTGCAGCTTCTCCTTGTCGTAGTCGCTGGTTGTATTGTTGATCTCGTTCTTAATCTGGTTTACACGATCCTTAATCAGCTCGCTTTCGCCATGACCGTTAACGATAGTAGTATTGTCTTTGCTGACAACAACCTTGTCGCAAGAACCCAGCATTTCCAGAGTTGCCTGCTCCAGCTTCAGACCTGTGTCTTCGCTGATTACCAGACCACCCGTCAGGGTAGCAATATCCTGCAGCATAGCCTTGCGACGGTCACCAAAGCCAGGAGCCTTGACAGCACAGATCTTCAACTGTGTACGCAGACGGTTTACAACCAGTGTGGTCAGTGCCTCGCTATCTACATCCTCGGCAATTACCAACAGAGGACGGCCACTCTGAACGGCAGGCTCCAATATGGGCAGGAAATCCTTCAGGTTGCTGATCTTCTTGTCATAGATAAGGATGTAGGGATTCTCCATTACGCACTCCATCTTCTCTGTGTCGGTAACGAAGTAGGCAGACAGATAGCCACGGTCGAACTGCATACCTTCTACTACGCCAATGGTGGTCTCGCGGCCCTTGGCCTCCTCGATGGTGATAACACCATCCTTGCTAACCTTCTTCATAGCGTCTGCCAGTAACTTACCGATTTCGGGATCGTTGTTGGCACTTACGGTAGCCACCTGCTCAATCTTCTGATAGTCGTTACCTACCTGCTCGGCCTGCTCCTTGATGTTGGCAACCACGGCAGCAGTAGCCTTGTCGATACCACGCTTCAGATCCATGGGGTTAGCACCGGCAGCTACGTTCTTCAAGCCTTCGCGAACAATAGCCTGAGCCAGTACGGTTGCTGTTGTTGTACCGTCACCGGCATCGTCACCAGTCTTGCTGGCTACACTCTTTACCAACTGGGCACCTGCATTCTGGAAGGGGTCTGACAACTCAACTTCCTTAGCAACTGTTACACCGTCCTTGGTGATCTGAGGAGCACCAAACTTCTTCTCGATAATTACGTTACGTCCTTTGGGGCCCAGTGTAACCTTAACGGCATTTGCCAAACTGTCAACGCCCTTCTTCATCTGCTCGCGGGCATCTATATTGAATTTAATATCTTTAGCCATAACTTTATTTAAATTAAGAATGAAAAGTGAAGAATGAAGAATTTGCTTCCACCCTCACACCTTTCATTAGTTTATTATCTGTTTTTAAATGAATTAATCACTCCTCTTTTTTTTGAGGGAGTAGGGATGGGGCTTTTAGCCTAAGATTGCTACTACGTCGCTTTGACGCATAATCAGGTACTTGGTTCCTTCGAACTCCAGTTCTGTGCCGGCATACTTGCCATAAAGAACCTGGTCACCTACCTTCAGAACCATCTCCTCGTCCTTTGTTCCGTTACCAACGGCAACAACGGTACCCTTCAATGGTTTCTCCTTGGCTGTATCAGGAATGATGATACCACCTACTGTCTTAGTCTCTGCGGGTGCGGGCTCGATGAGCACGCGATCTGCTAATGGTTTTACGTTCATAATCTTTATATTTTGTTTATGTTTGAATTTTCTTCACTTCCAATACAACGAAAGTTGTGCCAAAAAATGCAATACGACAAAATGTCACTCTCCTAATGACAAAAAATGACATTTCCTTTGCCTCTACAAAAAATAGTCGTATTTTTGTGCCCATGGAATATATGTCACAAGAAGGCTACGACAAGATCGTAGAAGAATTGCGCTATTTAGAGCACGTGGAATTGCCCAGAGTAAAAGAGGCTATTGCAGAGGCCAGAGATAAAGGTGACCTTAGCGAGAACTTCGAGTATCATGCTGCCAAGCGTGAGCAGGGACGTCTGTTGAGTCGTATACGATTCAAGCAGCGTGTGCTGGAGTTTGCCCGCGTTATAGATAAGTCCAGGCTTGGTGGCGATGGAGTAGGACTGCTGAGTAAAGTCGAACTAACGAATCTGGGCAATAATACCAAGATGACCTACACTGTGGTTAGTCCGCACGAGGCTAATTTGCCAGAGGGAAAGATATCTATTAAGTCGCCCATCGCCCAGGCGTTATTAAAGAAACAGGTCGGCGATGTGGTTGAGGTAAAGGTTCCTGTCGGGACGATAAAGTTGCGCATAGAAAGCATTACGTTATAAGGAAAGAGCAATATGCCATCTTTAAACTTATAAATTTCTCTCATTCAGAAAATTAATTCATTTTTTCTGTTCGTACTTGGTTGAATTTTTGTACCTTTGCGGCGGCAAAAAGTTTGTAAAACCAGATAACACCAATAATGAGAAAGATTAATTGTATCGGAATTCTTACCAGTGGAGGTGATGCTCCGGGTATGAATGCAGCCGTTCGTGCTGTTACTCGTGCCGGTATAGCCAACGGTTTCAAGATAATGGCTATTTTCAGAGGCTATGAAGGTCTTATTAACGACGATATAAAGGAGTTCACGACAGAGGATGTAAGTAACATCATTCAGCGTGGAGGAACGATTCTAAAGACAGCCCGAAGCAAGGATTTCGAAACAGTAGAAGGTAGGCAGAAAGCTTACGAGAATATGCAGAAGCGTGGCATTGATGCCCTTGTTGTGATAGGCGGAAACGGCTCTTTGACAGGTGCTCGTATCTTTGCTCAGGAATTTGATGTCCCCTGCATCGGCCTGCCTGGAACTATCGATAACGATTTGAACGGGACAGACAGTACCATTGGTTATGATACCACCTTGAATACCATTATGGAGTGCGTAGATAAGATCCGCGATACCGCTACCAGTCACGAACGCATTTTCTTCGTTGAGGTTATGGGTCGTGATGCCGGTTTCTTGGCGCAGAACAGTGCTATTGCTGCGGGAGCCGAGGCTGCCATTATTCCAGAGGACAGTACGGGTGCAGATCAGTTGGAGCAGTTTATAGGCCGTGGAATCCGCAAGAGCAAGTCCAGCAGTATCGTTCTGGTTAGCGAAAGTCCCAAGTGCGGTGCTATGTATTATGCCGAGCGTGTAAAGAAAGATTATCCCGAATTTGATGTGCGTGTTTCCATCCTGGGTCACTTGCAGCGTGGAGGTAGTCCCAGTGCCAGCGATAGAATCCTGGCAAGCCGTCTGGGCGTAGGAGCAATACAGGCAATTCTGGAGGGTCAGCGCAATGTAATGGTTGGTATTAAGAATGACGAGGTTGTTTACGTGCCTTTCTGTAATGCCATCAAGAGCGATAAACCCGTGAAGAAAGAATTGATTGACGTTCTTGCCTTGCTCAGTATTTAAGGAAGTTAGTCGCTCCCTATTATATTAAATAATGTATATGAGGGGGAATGGTAACTTTTTTTTCAAAAAAAGACTGAAAAGCTTGGTGGGTATCAAAAAATAGTGTACCTTTGCACTCGCAAATCGGAAATGGCTACGCCGAGCGCGGTAAATAAAGGCCTCCCGATGATGCAAGGGCGTTTAGCTCAGCTGGTTCAGAGCATCTGCCTTACAAGCAGAGGGTCGGCGGTTCGAATCCGTCAACGCCCACGATACTTTACATGGCTCCTTAGCTCAACTGAATAGAGCATTTGACTACGGATCAAAAGGTTGCAGGTTTGAATCCTGCAGGAGTCACCTCCTGGCAGTGGCCAGTGGACGGGTAGGTAGGTAAGTGGTTAAAACGGG
>JAEEGF011560117.1_pt1 | contig 111573 bp, 86 predicted proteins | sample 9134171 | NCBI WGS metagenome assembly JAEEGF01 (sample SAMN16246542, study PRJNA631951) | gut metagenome | biome: gut microbiome; feature: rumen; material: AP-attached | host: Bos | place: Iran: Karaj | collected 2018-10
CGCATAGGGATAGACTCCGTTTACGGAAAGCATCTTTACATTATTGTCTCCCACCATGGAACTTAAGTAATATCTGAATGAATAACCGATGGATCCTCCGAATATTGCAAGAGGATGTCTTTTTGTTATCATATTGTTATCCATGAACTTTTCCATCATGGTCTGGCTTCCCGAACCCTTTATCCTTATAAGGGGGTAGATCATTTTATTGGGGCCGCCTACTTTATTCCAGTTAGTTATCTCCCCTCTGTAAATAGATCGGATCTCATCGATTGTCAGCCCATCCACAGGGTTATCCTTGTTTACAAAGAAAACAAAAGCTTCGTAACCAACGGGTATTATCTCCAGCTCTACGCCTTTCTCTTCTGCGTAATTCATTTGTTCGGCAGATGGATGAGCCGTAAAGAACAGGTCTACGCTTCCTTCAACCATCGCATTAAAACCACGAATGGTGTTTTGATACTTCATTGCGCTGTCATCAGCAAAGTTCTCACCGTATTTATTGTCATCGGAGAACGCTCCGCCTTCATAAGTTACGCATCCTTCGGGATAACATTCATCGATAACGGAAGCATATATTGGGACCAGCGCTGCTGCCCCATCAAGTACAGGCAACTCATCCTCGTCGGTAAGTTTAAAACTTGAACCCGTCCTTGCAAGAGTCGACTCTTCTTCAAAAGGTAAGTACTTTTTAACATCGATCATTTTGTACTGATCGGCTCCGCCAAAATTATTGGCAAGTCTGCAGGTTATCTTCCTATACAAAAAAAGATTAGCAGCTGCAAAAACTAAAACTACTCCGGCAATAACAGCTATCTTTCCGATAAAATCCTTCTTTACCATCCCGTTTCCCTCGATATAAATTGTATGATTGAAGAACTTTCATAGACGTTACAAATATAGATCGAGTGAGCAATGGTTATTAGCAAACATACCGCGATAACAGAAATGAGAATTATATAAAACTTTTTATTGCTCATATTTCCCCCGCTATTATTCATTTACATACTGGATACGATTGCCATAGTCAGAGCAAATAACAGTGCGCAGAACACGATGGTCAATCCCAAAAGTGCCATCGCAACGATGAACATAACAGTTAACCCTACCGTACGTTTTCTGCCTTCTCTTTTAGCGTTAACGCCGTCTACGATAAACAATACTATTGAAACGATCACGTACGCTATAAAAATACATCCCAAAAGTGTAAATAAAATTGATGCCATTGATGTAGCCATAGTTTTCCCTCCTCGAAAAACAAATCTTTAATACTATTTATCCAACCGATCCGTCTTCGCCTACTTCCTCATATAATTCCATGTAGTCCTCATCATCACCGTAGCCGTCCTCGGGAGTGATGGTGGGTTCCATAAGTGTGCAGTCTTCGAAGAGACTTTCGTCATAGTACGCCCACTCATTTGACTCGTTCTGTCCGAAGGTGCAGCGAACAAATTTAATGGTCGATCTATCGCGATAGTCGTAGAAAACTCCGCCGTAGCCGGAACCGGTGAAGGTGCAGTCTGTGAAAATATATTCACCCTTGCAGTTTATGATTGAAAAAGGTCCCTGGCTGCAGTCCCTAAGGATCGTGTTGCTGACATAAAGATTCTGTGTATTGTCCTCGCATCCGATGCCGTAAACTCCGCATCCGTAAAAGTCGCAATTATCAACCTTGGGATCCTTGCAGTATTTAAAATCAACAACATCTCCCACGCACTGTCCGACATCAGTGTGGCCCATAGTAAGCCCGGAGATCTCAACATTATCCGTTGCGTTAAAATATAATACTGCCACATATCTGGGTTCTGTGATCAGCTCAGTATCGGAATAGTTTTCACTCTTACTTGTGATGTGAATTCCATGAGCATCTTGTATTACCATTTCTCTTCCGTCGAACTGCTCTCTTACCTTAACGTATTTATGAGACTTGTTCCACTCGTAAAGGTCCGGGATGGTCTTAAGGAAGTTGCTGATGTTATAAACGCCGGGCTCGATAACTACGGTTACATCAGGCTGGATCGCATTAACAAGATCCTGAACGGTTGAAACTGTGATTTTTCCGTTTTCGTCAGGCTTAAGAAGGTCACTTTCTTCTTCAGCAGGTGTTTCTAAGCCAACGGTTGCTTCTCCGCTTTCGTTTCCGGAAACTACCGTCTCATCTCCCGTATTCTCTTCGCTGCCCGTTTGCTCGGTTACTTCCGGATCAGTGGGGCCATTAACCTCTCCTGTCTTTGTACATGCTGTAAAACTCATACACAAGATCATGGTGCTCAGAATAACTGCACCGATCTTTATCCCTTTTCTTTTCATAGTCCCTCTCCTTTGTCTTTCTCCTTTTAGCCTTACAAAATGCAACTACATCTAAAGTTTACTACATATTCCTTTTAAGATAAATCCCAATCTTGATCAAACCCTATCATTTAACTCTTTTCTTCATACTTTTGCTTTTAATTTTAAATAAATTTCCCGGTTTATGGTCCGACTCCTTGACTGGGAAACTCAGGCAAATTATTATTTATATGTATGGGCTACCATATTTAACAATTTTATATGGAGGTATTAAGGTATGGCATTGGTAACAACCAAAGAGATGTTCAAGAAAGCCTACGACGGCGGATACGCAATCGGTGCTTTCAACGTCAACAACATGGAGATCGTACAGGGTATCACCGAGGCTGCAGGGGAGCTTGAAAGCCCTGTTATCCTTCAGGTTTCCAAGGGTGCGAGAGCTTATGCAAATCATAAGTATCTTGTAAAGATGGTAGAAGCTGCGGTGGAAGAGAATCCTCAGATTCCCATCGCACTTCACCTCGATCACGGCGACACATTTGAGCTTTGTAAATCATGTATCGACGGCGGATTTACTTCCGTTATGATCGACGCTTCTTCCAAGTCTTTCGAAGACAACATCGCACTGACCAAGCAGGTAGTTGAGTATGCTCACGATCATGGGGTAGTCGTAGAAGCTGAGCTGGGAACTCTTGCTGGAATCGAAGACGAAGTAGTTGTTGAAGCAGGAAAAGAAGCATACACAAGACCCGAAGAAGTAGAGGAATTCGTATCACGTACAGGATGCGATTCACTTGCTATCGCGATCGGAACCAGCCACGGCGCATATAAGTTCACTGCCGCACAGTGTACAAGAAATGCCGAAGGAATCCTTGTTCCTCCGCCCCTTAGATTCGACGTTCTTGAGGAGTGCATCAAGAGACTTCCGGGATTCCCCATCGTTCTTCACGGATCATCATCAGTTCCTCAGGAATTCGTTAAGATGGTCAACCAGTATGGAGGAAACATGCCCGATGCGGTAGGTATCCCCGAGGAGCAGCTTAGAAAAGCAGCAACCCTCGCAGTCTGCAAGATCAATATCGACTCAGATATCAGACTTGCTATGACAGCAAATATCCGTAAGTATTTTGCAGAGCATCCCGATCACTTCGATCCCCGTCAGTACTTAAAGCCCGCTCGTCAGGCTGTTAAGGACATGGTTGCTCACAAGATTGTTAACGTTCTCGGTTCAGACCATAAGATCTGATAGTTATTAAAAACCTGCACATTTGTGCATCAAAAAGGCACGTTGCTTTAACCGGCAACGTGCCCTTATTTGTCTGTTAAATAATTCCGCTAGTTTATGTTAGTTCAAAGCATACTCAGTAAGAAGTCTGAGAACGTTCTCTGCTCCGTCGCGGTGGCTTCTCTCATATCCGTGGGAAGCGTAAACACCGGCGCCGATAAGTCCATGCTTTATATCGCTTCCGGCTGAAAGAGTAGCTTCTACATCGCTTCCGTAGTGAGGATAAATATCTACAGCGTAGTCTGCACCACTTTTCTTCGCAGCTTCCACAAGTCCTTTAACAACGGGATAACTGTAAGGTCCCCCACTGTCCTTTGCGCAGATGGAAACCTGTCTCTCGGTACATGTAAGTCCGTCGCCGACGCAGCCCATATCAACAGATACCGCCTCCGTTACTCCCTCAGGGACATTAGCACATCCGCCGTGTCCTACCTCCTCAAATACGGTTACGTGAACATAAAGAGCGCGCCTCGGAACAGCCTTTTCGTCCTTGATATACTTAGCAAGTCCGAGGATGATTCCTACGCTGAGCTTGTCATCAAGGAAACGTGACTTAATATATCCGCTCTTGGTAACGCGAACATTAGGCTCGAAGCAAACGATATCACCAACGGATATTCCAAGCTTCTCTGTATCTTCCTTAGTCTTAACATCCTCATCAAGAACAACTTCACAAGTATCCCAGCTTCTCTTTGTGTCATTGTATTCGCCGTTTACATGAATTGAAGCATTGTTAAGCTGGAAAGTTCCCTCGTAAATACCGTCAAATTTCGTTACAACTCTTACGTTCTCTGTCTCTGCGTTGTTGGGATTCATTCCGCCAAGATTAGTAAGTTTAAGTCTTCCGCTCCCCTTGATCTCTGAAACCATTCCGCCGAGGGTATCGGTGTGAGCCTCGATGAGAAGTCCGTTCTTCTTGTCCTTTCCACCCAATTCAACTATAACGCCGCCCTTGTTGGTAAGAGATGCCTTAAATCCAAGCTTCTCAAACTCTTTCTTAACCCATGCAGCCGCCTCTTCAGTGTAGCCGGTAGGGGAATCGATATTTAATAGCTCGCAGGTTTTCTCCACAATGAAATCTGTATATTTCTTTAAATTCTTTTTTGTCGCGGTTTTTTCCGCAGTTTTTTTAACTGTCTTTGTTCCTGCCATTTTAAGTCATTTCCTTTCAGTATCATTTGGATCAGATGAATCAGATCCGTCAAGTCAATGTGGTATAGATTCAAGGCGCCTAATGATCTCGTCGGCTTCCTCTTTGGTTAAATGTCCCTTTCCGTCAAAGATCTTAAGAGGCTTTTCGGAGATGCCTTTTATCGTAACCCCATCCATTATACATCTTAAATAGACTTGTGCGATATGATTTACGCAAATTCTGCAATCGTAAAGGTCTTTTAATTCTTCAGCGGTTGAGATATCGGGAAGATCTTTTATCCCAAGTTCCTTTTTCATGTATTCGTGAAGGATCCTCGCGGCGCTTCTTCTCTTGATGGGCTCTTTCCAACTAAGTTCATCCGCTGCTTCAAGAAGTCCCTTATCTCTTGCGCTTTTCATATCAAGCCCCGTCAGCAAATTTACAAATTCACCAACGGTTATAAACTCATTCGCTTTGATCATAGCTTTTGCTTTTCGCACTATTCCTCTATTGGAGTAACAATAAGTGTAACATTGTCATGAGGAGGAATGTTTGAAACAGAGAATTCCTCGCCTCTAAGGTGGGTGCGCTTCTTGGTCCAAACGTTGTAAACCTCTACTGCATTTGCCTTCCTGATCTCTTCTCTGTTGATGACCTTATCTCCGAGATAAGAAAGGATCCTGTACTTATCAACTGTAACGGGCTTTACTCTCTCAGTATCGCTAAGGTTGATAAATGAGATGGCGAAGTTGCCATTCTTAAGAGGCTTTGCAAGAACATCAACTCTGTCGTTATCCCTGATATAGCATTTATCGGGGCGGCATACATCCTCACAGTTATCGTTCCAGCAGTCACGCTCTTCAAAAGTGGTGTAAACTCTCTTTGCCTGAATTCCTAAAGCATCCTGATTAAGAGCGATTACGTCTTCATTTGAAATGATCTCGTAGATCTCATCACCTTTGGTTACTTTTCTAAGATCGAGCCCCAGCATAAGAGGTGAGTTCATAAGACACCACATAGTCATATGAGTTCGGCACATGGTGTTGTCCAAGCCGTTCATTCCGATCATCAGCATATCGGGATCGTTCCAGCCCTTGTAAAGGCCTGCAAACTCATCCATGATAACTGCTTTGTTGTACTGGGCGCATACGCTGGTAGTATAGTCGCTTGCCCAGGCTCCTTTTCCGGGATCTCCGTCTGAGCCAACCTGGAAAGTGATGTCATTTAAGATTCTCCAGGAATCTCCAACCTTGTATCCCCAGTTCTGAGGCTGGGTCTTACCCCATTCGCAGATAGAAAGAACGATATCTCTCTCCGGATCAGCTTTCATAAATCCTTCGTGAAGAGCAGCATATGAAGCAAGGGTGTTCTCCTGTCTTCTGTGGTTCATAAGCCTGATAACATTTTCGCCCTCATTAAGCTTTACCTTAATGGGCTGAGATACCTTAAAGCTCATGGTATCCGCCGTCTCTTCAACGAAATCATCGTATACTACATTCGATTTCTCATTGTAACCAACGGCTACCTGAAGCCAGCTTCCGATTCCGGGTTCTTTTCCTGTTGCATACTCAACAGTTAATTCATATTCACCTGATACCGGTACATATACATTAAGCACTGCCTCAGCGCTCATGGCTCCAACAGGAGAATGGTCGGGGCCGGTTCCGTCGAAGGTTCCGATGTTTGTAATATATTCAAAGTTCTCGCCGGTTATCTCCTCTGCATTCTTTCTCTTTCCGCCTTTTCCCGTTAGCTCCATGTCAGCAGCAGTAAACTCAACTTCAAGACCTTCCCCGCTGACTACGGCAGATTTAATATTGGGGGCATAAGTGTACTTTGCATTCTCTGCATTTGAGAAGGTTGCGTTATCCCAAAGGTAGTAGCAATTATCAACTTTGATAAAATCAACGTCCCAATCAAAATATGTCTTTGCATCAACGGTCTCATGTCCGCAGGTTCCAACAGCGGCGCCGGCGCAAAGGTTTGTTCCGATATCGTTGTACATACCGAACTTAAGGCCTTTTCCGTGAATGTAATCAGCAAGAGCCTTAAATCCTGAAGGGAATTTTACTTCTTCGTTTGAAAGAAGGCCTTCCACTCTCTCGGGCTTATAGCATCCGTCGTCCAAAACAACGTACTTGTATCCCAACTTGTCGAGGCCAAGTTCTACGATCTTGTCAGCCATATCCTTGGTAAGGGCTTCGGTATTTCCGCTTCCGAAAGCATTCCAGCTGTTCCATCCCATGGCAGGGAGGCGTCCTTTTTTCTTGCCTGCAAGTACTTCTCCGTTTTTAAAACTGTCGAATCTTGCAGCCTTATCAGTTATCACAACAGGTCTGTCCATAACGAATTCCTTCCAAATCTTTGTAATTTGCTCCCTTGGGAGTTTTTCTTTAAAACAAAATACAGTGGCCAAAGGTCATCGCCTTAAGCCACTGTAATTATATCTTAAATCTTATTTATCTATAAACTCATTAAACATCATTTAATGCCCAAATAATGCTAACTTGCATTAGATGTTAAGGAGGTCTGAGTACTCCTTAAGAGCGCCATCGGTCTCATGAGCAAGAACCTTCTTTGCAAGGACTTTACCAAGCTGTACGCCTTCCTGGTCGAAGCTGTTGATGTTCCATACAAATCCCTGGAACATAACCTTGTTCTCAAAGTGAGCAAGGAGTGCGCCGAGAGATTCGGGAGTAAGCTGGTCGCCGATGATGATGCTTGAAGGTCTTCCGCCTTCGAAGTTCTTGTTGTTGTTCTCATCCTTCTTGCCGCAAGCAAATGCAACGATCTGAGCTGCTACGTTAGCGCAAAGCTTCTGCTGGCTGGTGCTGCCCTGGATATCAACATCTGTTCCGATCTGGCTGTTCTTGAAGCCGATGAACTGAAGAGGAACGATGTCGGTTCCCTGGTGAAGGAGCTGGTAGAATGAGTGCTGTCCGTTAGTTCCGGGCTCACCGAAGATAACGGGACCGGTTACATAGTCAACGGGCTCGCCGAAACGGTTTACGCTCTTTCCGTTTGACTCCATATCAAGCTGCTGAAGGTGTGCAGGGAATCTTGAAAGAGCCTGTGAGTAGGGAAGAACTGCAGTTGCAGGATATCCCAAAACGTTTCTCTCGTAAACGCCGATAAGGGCATCGAGCATTGAAGGGTTCTTGAAAAGATCCTTGTTAGCAGCAAGCTTATCTTCCTCAGCTGCACCGTTTAAGAATCTTGCGAATACATCGGGTCCGAATGCAAGTGAAAGGATTGCTCCGCCTACACCTGAAGTAGATGAGAAACGTCCTCCGATATAGTCATCCATAAAGAAAGCCTGGAGATAATCAGAGCTCTTTGCAAGAGGTGAAGTCTCACTGGTAACGGCGATCATATGCTTTGAAGCATCAAGACCTGCTTTCTTGAGAGCATCCTTAACGAAGGATTCGTTGGTAAGGGTCTCAAGGGTTGTTCCTGATTTTGAAACAAGGATAAAGATTGAATGTGCAACGTCTACTGAATTAAGGACTGCTGCAGCATCATCGGGATCTACGTTGCTGATGAACTTAGCTTCCATCTTGAAGCATCCGTTCTTCTTTGCCCAGTTCTCAAGAGCAAGGTACATAGCGCGGGGGCCAAGGTCACTTCCGCCGATACCGATCTGTACAACGGTGGTGAACTTCTCGCCCGCACCGTTTACGATCTCTCCGTTATGTACTTTATTTGCGAAATCAGCGATCTTCTTCTGCTCGCCGATGTAGAACTCTCTCTTGTCGCCGCCGTCAGCTACAACTGCGTTTCCCAGCTGGCCTCTGGTCATGTGGTGGAGAACCATTCTCTTCTCACCGGTATTGATAACTTCGCCGTTGTAAAGAGCTTCGAACTTCTCTGCAAGCTGAGCTTCCTCGGCAAGTTCCTTTAAGGTGTTCAAAATATCGTCATCTACAGCCTTTGCAGCATAATTGAACTTCATGCCTGCTGCCATGGGAACGCTGTACTTTCCGACTCTCTGCTTTCCGCTTTCACCGGCCATAACCTCCTGAAGCTTGACAGCCTTGGAAGCCTTTAATTTTCCGTAAGAAGAAAGCTTATCAAAATTATTCCATGCAACCATTTTTGTTTCCTCCGTTTCTCTATTGCAATGTTATAAAAATCAGAATGTATCGCGATATCTCGCGATAACCAAAATTATACTTTATGCGGAAAGCGATTTCAAGGTTGATTCTGCACAATATACTTGTTTTGGAGCCCCTTTTACAAGTATAATGTTATAGATTTGCAAACCTTATTTTTATTCTAAAGGAATCATCAATTGACAGAACTTTTAAACGAAGAAGAAATTTTGACGAAAGCGATCCTCGTAGGTCTTGAATCGGACCTTGGAGGAAACGAATATTTTTCCGATTTCGACCACTCCATGAAGGAGATGAAAGCCCTTGTGGAAGCCTGCGACATGGAAGTCGTAGAGATCATGACCCAGGCTCTTCCCCATCCGGACAACGCAACTTACATCGGAAAAGGAAAAGCTCACGAACTGGCTGACGCAGTTAAGGAACTCGAGGCTGAATATGTTATCTTCGAGGGAAACCTTTCCCCCGCTCAGATGAAGAACCTTGTGAACATTGTCGGTACTCCCGTTTGGGATAGGACAAATCTCATCCTTGAGATCTTCTCAAGAAGAGCCCGCACAAGGGAAGCAAAACTTCAGGTTGAATCCGCATATTTACAGTTCATGCTCCCCAGGCTCACCGGCATGTGGCAGCACCTTGGCCGTCAGGCAGGCGGTGGTGGAAGCAGCTCCGGCGGCGGAAGACGTTCCAACAAAGGTATCGGCGAGACCCAGCTTGAGCTGGACAGAAGACATATTAACCATAGGATAGCCGAGCTTTCCAAAGAGCTTGAAACCATCAGCAAGACAAGAAAGCTACAAAGAGAGGGCCGCGAACGAGGAAATCTTCCTTCAGTTGCTCTTGTTGGATACACCAACGCAGGAAAGTCTTCTCTTATGAACAGACTCCTTTCCGACAGCGAGAAACTGTCAGTCCTTAACGAAGAGAAAAATACCGATAAAAAGGTTTTTGAAAAGGACATGCTCTTTGCTACCCTTGATACTTCCATCCGTCGTATTTACAGAGAGGACAAGAAGGATTTCCTTTTATCCGACACCGTTGGTTTTATCGAGAACCTGCCCCACGGCCTCGTTAAAGCCTTCCGCTCGACTCTCGAAGAGATCAAGTACGCAGACGTACTTCTTATTGTTTTGGACAGCGCGGACCCGTATCACAAACAACACAAGCAGGTTACGGAAAACACTTTAAAAGAACTGGAAGCAGGCGACATTCCCAGGATCTATGTCATGAATAAATCCGACCTTCTTCCTGAGGATGAACTTAGACCCACCGTTCCCAATGAGAACACGGTCTATATTTCAACCAAAACAGGAAGCGGCTTAAAGGAGCTTCTTGAAAAAGTTACGGAACTTGCTTACGGAAAGGCTAAAACCGTTAAAGCTCTCCTTCCTTTTTCGAAGGGGGATCTTTTGAACAAGCTTCACAGCTGCGGCGCAGTCAAGTCCGAAGAATATACAGAAGGCGGTTACCTTATCACCGCCGATTGCCCCATGCATTTGCTCAGTGAACTCAGTCAGTACGAAGAAAGGAACTCGTAATGTCTCATCGCAATAACGGCGATTCCCTTGAATCCCACGAGAGAGCCAAATCTCTTTCGGAAACCGCTTATATCATCATCCAGACCACTGTCCTGTTTTTCATAATCATCATACTGGCCATTTACGCTTACGGTCAGTTCATAAAACACGCTAAGACTTACTATAATGACCAGTGCACCGAGTACAAGAACGAATGGCACTGGGACAGCAAGGACGGCATTTCCGAATCCTTTGCCGCCCCCTGCAACTTCAGTTCAGGCGAGGGCGAAGTCGTAACTCTCTACACCACCCTTCCCGACGAGATCCCCGAAGAAACCTATCTTTATATCCGTACAGGTATCAACTTTAAGGTCTTTGTAGGCAATGAGGAAAGATACAATTTCCACATCGGCGAATCCACGCTTCCCGGTGAGAACGCCAAGAGCTTCTGGCTCCCCATTGAGCTAAAGCCTACAGATGCCGGCAGAACTTTGACCCTCTACCGCTACGACATCCATCATTACAACGGTCATTTAAATACAATGTACATCGGTAACACGCAGGGATTTTTCCGTCAGTGTCTCTTGGACAACGGCCTCATCCTTCTGATGGCATTTACCCTTATGGTCCTTGGATTCATCATCGCCATCATAAGCATTATTTACCGAATCCGTTCAAAAAAGAGTTTCCCCCTTATGTACCTAAGCGTAGGCGTCCTTGCAGCTTCCTTCTGGCTCATATTGGACAACTATACTTATCCTTTTATCTTCAATAACTATTTTGTAGACGGAATCGTAGAGTATCTGCTTGTCATGCTGCTCCCCTTCCCCTTTGTCTGCTTCCTCAATCTTTTGCAGAAGAGAAGATACCAGCATTTGTTCAATGTACTCAACGCAATAACCGTAGTCAGCTTTGTGGTTTTCTCGCTCCTTCATTTTACTAATATCGTGGAATTCGATAATTCCATGATCCATATCAACATCATAATGGGCGTTGAGGCCGTTATCGCCACTGTAGTCCTTGTTCGCGATGTATTTGTAAAGAAGCACAGCGACTATTTCCTTATTGCCATTGGTTATTTTGTCCTCATCGCTTCTCTTGTGGGTGAGATCATCCATATCAATCTCCCCGTCCACAACAACGACGGTATCATCGCAGCCTTTGGTCTTTCCTTTATCCTTGTCTGCGCCATCGTTGAAGAGATCCAGGCTCTCAGGACTTTGCATTTAAGAACTTTGGAAGCTACGGAAAGCAACCGAGCAAAATCAACCTTCCTTGCAAATATGTCCCACGAGATCCGTACCCCCATCAACGCCATCATGGGTATGAACGAACTCATTCTCCGTGAGAATTCCAGTGAGAGCATCCGCGGCTATTCTGAGAACATCAAGAAAGCCAGCCAGTCCCTTTTAGAGATCATCAACGATATCCTTGATTTCTCCAAGATCGAACAGGGTAAGATGGAGATCATTGCCGAGAAATACGATATCCGCGAACTGTTGTTAAGCGTTATTACAATGAATAAAGTTAAGGCTGACGAGAAGGGCTTGCGACTTAACATTGATATCCCCGAAGCTCTTCCCACCATGTTCTCCGGCGACTCAAAGCGCATACGTGAGATCATGACAAACCTTTTAAACAACGCTGTTAAATACACTCAAAAGGGTGCGGTTACTTTCTCCGTTCATCTTGCATACAGAAGCGGTCAGACCCATCTTGTTATCAGCGTAAAAGATACGGGAATCGGAATCAAGGAAGAAGATCAGGAAAGACTTTTCAAACAGTTTGAACGTCTTGATTTTGTTAAGAACAAAAGCATTGAGGGAAGCGGTCTCGGTCTTGCCATTACAGGAAATCTTGTTCACCTGATGAACGGAACCATCGAATGCAAGAGTATTTATGGTGTAGGCTCCGAGTTCATCGTTATGATACCTCAGAGGATCCTTGATGAATCCCCCATCGGAGATTTGGAGCAATATAGGATGAGCACCTTCCTCACCGAGGACGACGGCGAATATTCTTTCGTATGTCCTTCAGCCAAGATCCTTATTGTTGATGACAACGATATGAACCTTAAGGTTGCCGCAGGTCTCATCGAGACTACAAAGGCTATTGTCACCACCTGCGTCAGCGGTTTTGAGATGCTTGACCTTATCACAAAGGAAAAGTATGACATCATCCTTCTTGACCACATGATGCCTGATATGGACGGTATCGAAACCCTTATCGCCGCTAAGAAACTTGATAATAATCTTAACAGGACCACTCCCGTTATCGCACTTACCGCCAACGCCATCGTTGGTGCAAAGGAAATGTATCTGGAGAACGGCTTCGCTGATTACCTGAGTAAGCCCATGGATGTTAAGCATCTTAACATGGTCCTTAAGGATCACCTTCCCGAAGATAAGATCATGTATATCCATGAATCCGAGGAACAGCACCAGAAGCGCCACAACGCTTACAATTCCTCCATCATTGACAGAGCTACCGGTCTTACATATTGCGGAGACATGGAAGATTTCTACCATGATGCTCTTAAGCTTTATGCGGAATCTCTTCCCGAAAAGATGGAAGCCCTCAGTTCTCTGTTAGAAAAAAAGGACTTCGTAAACTACGAAGTCCAGGTACATTCTCTTAAATCAAATTCCATGACCATCGGTGCCACCGACCTTTCGGCAATGGCAAAGGATATGGAATTTGCATGCAAGGAGAACAATATCAGTTTTGTTGAAAACAATCACAGACGTCTCATTGAAATGTGCGGCGTCGTTTTAGAAGAAGCAAACAAGATGCTGAATATATAACCGTTGTTTATCTTGTTTATTTTCTTCTTTTACCACCGTGTCCCCGGTGCGCTTTATTTGCGGCAGGCATTGCCTGTAATTGTCTTCCGTAACGCGCTCCGGGGATTCCTCTTAAAGCTTCAAAAGTTGCTCTGCATGCTTCGCATCTTTCGAATGGATGTCCCATAGGGAGCTGTCTTCCGCAATCCTTACATCTCTTAATGAATTTATTCTTGTTACCGCTAAGGTAATCTTCAATCAAAAGCTCGGTATTCTTCTTTTCCTCCATGAGCCACTCTTCGTCCATGATCTTGCCCATGTGTACGGAGAAAAGATGATAGAGTTCCAAAAGCTTGTAATAGGTCTCAAGCTTTTCAAGCTCATTATGGCCGCTCCTTGGATAAGAAGGCTTTTCAAGAGAAACATCAGCTGCATAAGTTAAGCAGTACTGTACCCACTGATCCACAACTCTGGGGTTTCCGTCATCAATGGGACAGGAGATCATATCGTAAATGATATCCTTTTTATTCTCGGAGTCACCGTAGATAAGATCAAAGTCAAGGCTCTGATCCTTAAGGGTGTGATAGAGGGAAAGCATCCTGTCTATCTTCATCTTCTCGTAAGGCTTTTGAGGATGAATATTGTACCATACGGTAAGTATCTCGCTTAATGTAGCATCAAGGTTTACCAGCATTCTGGGGAATCCAAGGATCGCTGATCTTATCTGAGGAAGAGGTTTGCCAATGGTTCTTTTAAGAACGGGAAGGAATTCTTCGTCAGTTGTCGTGACATAACCAATGTCATATTTTCCGAATCGTCCCGCACGTCCGGCAATCTGAAGGATCTCGTCGGGTTTTAAGTCACGTCTCTGCTGTCCGTCAAACTTCCAGCTCTCTGCAAAGATTATTCTCTGGATGGGGAGGTTGATTCCCATTCCGATTGCATCGGTTGAAATAACGACTTTCGTCTCGCCATTTGCAAATCTTCTGACCTCGGATTTTCTTGTTTCCGGAGGGAGCTTTCCGTAGATAACGCTGGCCTTTATTCCCATCATTTCAAAGCGGGCCGCAAGGTCAAGGACGCGCTTTTTTGAGAATAGGATATAACAGTCACCGGGGCGAACCTGGTTTCTTGTAACCCTGTTGCTGTCGCTTAAGATAAAGGGCTCATCCTCCACCACAAGACCTGTTTTTCTCTCGTGGTGAGTAATGTCATATTTATCTCCGCAGGTATCGATGATCTCTGTCAAAAGCTCGGTTACATTATCACTTGATAACAGATATATTTCCTTTGCCTTAACGCCAAGGATTGCTCTTGACCACGCAGCACCTCTCTCGGGATCTGCGATCATCTGGCACTCGTCGATAACTGCAATGTCGTAATCATCATCTAAATTCAGAGTCTCAACAGTCTGAGAAAGAACCCTGCTGTTCTCAACGGTTATATGCTCTTCACCGGTCCTCATGGAAGTCGGAGTTCCGGCGTCGTTAAGGGTATCGTAAACCTCAAGGGCAAGAAGTCTTAAGGGTGATAAATAAACACCCTTCTGAGCCTCTTTTAGATGCTGAATCGCCTCGTAGGTCTTACCGGAGTTGGTTGGTCCAACGTGAAGGTGGAAATTGCGGACCATGGCTCTGGTCTCGGTGTACTCAGCAGTAGGGTCAGTCTGAACAAGGCCCATTATCTGAACCTTGATCTTTTTATCATAGAACTTCTTAAATTTCTCTTCTATGGGAGTTGCTTTTGTGATTATGGGCCTGTTTCTGGGGTCGCTTAAGAAATCGAGATAACTCTCGATAGCGTCATCACTTCTTGTCAGTGCCAGGATCTCCCAATCCTTTGCAGCCACAGTCTGAATAAGCCTTGCCATTTCTTCTTCGCTGTGACGGCGCATGGCCGGGGGCTGAAGTGAAATAGAGGCCTTCATTGCAAGGATCCTGGGGTACAGGTCCGCATATTGATATCCGTAATACGCGTTCTTGATCACGTTACCCGTCGAACCGATCTTCTTATCGAGTTTCTTCATGTTCGTAGGGTTTTTACGGTTACAGAGTCTTTCGTAAGTGTCCGCATACAGCTCTTCCATTCTTGCCTGGAGCTGCATCGCGCGCATAAGTTCCGCCTCCTGCTCTTCTTCGAGGCGTTTTTGTTTGTCGTAATCCATCTTTTACCTATTAGTGTTAAATTTCTATGTCAAGCTCCACAGGGCAGTGGTCGGAGCCCATTATGTCACAATGAATCTTGGCATCCTTAAGAGAATCCTTTAATTTCTCAGATGCCACAAAATAATCTATACGCCAACCCGCGTTCTTCTCCCTTGCGTGGAACATGTATGACCACCAGGAGTAGATGTCGGCCTTGTCGGGGTAAAAATATCTGAATGTGTCGATATATCCGCTCTGAAGGGTCTTGGTAAAGCAAGCTCTCTCTTCATCGGTAAATCCGGCGTTCTTGTGGTTAGACTTGGGATTCTTAAGGTCGATCTCTTCGTGAGCGACATTAAGGTCTCCGCAATATATTACAGGCTTTTTCTCCTCAAGAGAAAGAATGTAATTAAGGAAATCCTTCTCCCAAACCTGTCTGTACTCAAGACGGGTAAGCTCTCTCTGGGAGTTGGGAACGTAAACGGTTATGAAATAAAACTTCTCAAACTCAAGGGTGATAACGCGTCCCTCGGTGTCATGCTCGGGAATTCCGATGCCATAGGTTACGGAAATGGGCTCCTGTTTTGTAAATACCGCAGTTCCGCTGTAGCCCTTCTTTTCTGCATAGTTCCAATACTGATGGTATCCGGGAAGATCTAAATCGATCTGTCCTTCCTGAAGTTTCGTTTCCTGAAGGCAGAATATATCGGCCGAAAGAGCATTAAAAGAATCCATGAACCCTTTGTCCATGATGGCTCTTAATCCGTTAACATTCCAAGATATAAATTTCATTTAGCCAAGTATCCTCTCGCAAATCTTATTACAATTTTCATAGACTATCTCCGGTCTCTCACCGATGTTGTAGACACCGTTGTGGTAAAGGATCTTTCCTCCCACCATAGTCATGAGCACATTGCTCTTGCTTCCGCTGTAAACAATGTTCTTAACGATATTGTTCTCCGGCTGCATATTGGGCGTATGCATATCAAGGAGAATGATGTCCGCAAATTTTCCCGTATCAAGTATGTCTGCGTCTTTAAGTTCAAGGGCTCTGGCGCCGCCAATGGTGGCCATACCCAGAACCTTGTCCGCACCAATGGATACAGCATCGTTGTCCCTGATCTTTGATAATGTACTTACAAGATACATTTCCCTGAACATATCAAGGGCGTTGTTGCTGGCAGGTCCATCGGTACCGATCGCCACATTGAAACCTTTGGTTACAAGCTCTGTTACGGGAGCAATACCGCTGGCAAGCTTGATATTTGAACCGGGATTTGTAACAACGGATACATCCTTCTTTTCAAGGACGTCCATTTCCTCTTCCGTTAAGTATACGCCGTGGAAAATGCCTCCGCCGTAATCAAACATTCCGAGGGAATCAAGGAACATTCCGGGAGTCATTCCGTATCTTTCCTTGCAGCCCTCCACCTCTTTTTTTGTCTCGCTCATGTGACAATAAAAAGGTGCTTTGTATTTATGAACCACCTTGCTGATACGGTCCAGAAGTTTCTTTGAGCAGGTGTACTCCGCATGCATTCCCAGCTTATAGCTTATAAGGGGATTGAACTCGTTTAACCTCTCGAATTCTTCAGCCATCTTCTCGGGGCTTGATGTGTGGTCGTTCACGTTTCCGCAAAGGACGCATCTCATTCCCGTATCCCTGCAGGCTTCCGCTACTGCATCGAGATTGATATACATATCAAAAATGGAGGTAACACCACTGGTTACATACTCCATGACAGCCAATCTTGTAAGCTCGTAGATATCTCCGGAAGAAAGCTTTGCCTCATAGGGAAATACCTTGTTATTGAGCCATTCGTCCAAAGGCATATCGTCCGCATAGGAACGAAGGAATGTCATGGCGGAATGGGTATGGGCATTCTTAAAGCCCGGCATAAGGAGATTGTCGCCGCAATCAATTTCAAAATCCCACTTGATGTGAGGAATGGCAGGGCCTGCATCTAATATATCTTCGTTTGTGCCTATATATGCAATGCGCTCATTTTTGATCCATACCTCTCCTCTGAATATATCCTTGTCGGACTCCATGGTCAGTATTCTTGCGTTATATAGACGGATATTCATAGCTGCTCCTTTCCCAACCTGAAAACGGATTGCTTTACGTCTTATCCAATGCTGTTATCTAAAAAGATTATAGCACAAAAAGGGAGCAAACGCATTAAGCGCCGCTCCCTCGTAATTTTATTCGTATGTAATGTAGTCCTGGTATTCGTCCCATACAAGGCAGATCCAGGTTTTTCCCTGATTGAGAACTACTTCTTCTCTGTTTGAATCATAGAACTTGAAAGGCTCTGAGTCGTCATTGCTTCTGATCCAGTATCCGGGGATGACCTTTCCTTCTGTGAAGATGTAGGCTGCGTCTCCGCCGTACATGGTGAAATCAAGGTATCCGCTGGTATCGTCGTAATAGCTTCCCTTGGTAACCATGAAGATAACGTTTCTGTACGCCAGCTCTTCGTTGTTGCATTCGTCGATCTGGGGCTCTCCGAACTGATATCTGTGGAAGAGGTGATCGGTGGAATCATAAATGAAGTAGGGAAGTCCGTGTCCGTATCCGCCACCTGACTTATCTGAAGAATATCCGCCGGGTGAGATCTTGGTCACACTATCAAACTCGCTGTACTTTGAAACCGTGCCGTCCTGAGCAAACCGGAAAGTGGGCTGGAAGGTGGAACGATAATTCTTTTCATAGCCCTGTCTTTCAACTGCGGTCTCATATCCGTCGATGGTCATGATTCCGGTGTACTCTGTTGCGTATCCTGCAGCTTTTCTCTGCTCATCTCTTGCAAATGCTTCGTCGGAAGGATTGTCAATTCCGAGAACGGATGCGGAAACATTGTCCACTCGGTCGGAGTTGATGATAGGTCCTGCAAGAGGAACTGTAAGTCCCCAGTTGCAGTAGATCGCATCAAGAGTCATGGCCTCATATACAAAGTAATGTCTTGCACTTCTAAGAGGTCCGATGTGATCGAGCTCATCATAATCCTCGAAGACCGCCATAAGTCTGGTGCAGCTGAGCCACTCCATGGGAGCCTCGAATATAATGCTGGCCTTTGATATGCCATACTGAGGCATAGCCGCCTTGTTGTTGGGGATCATAACTGCCATGGGACGTCTGTTTACAATATCTTCGTCCTTCCACTCACCTGTAAGGTAGCTCTGCTTTTTGCCGTCCACAGTGGGGCGCTCTGTAATTACTTCTCCGTCGGCAATGTCCGATGTGGTTCCGGTTCCACCGTTTCCGTCTGAGATGGGGGTAGCATTCAGATCGGGGAGGGTATCATCTGCGGCACATGCCGTAAGTCCCATAACTGCTATGAGTACAAGGACCATTGCAATAATCTTTTTTCTCATTTTTATTCCTTTTATAAATGCGGATTAATCCATTATATTCTAGGATTAGATTATCTCATACTGAAAAAAACAGGTCAATAAAGCATGGGCTACGGGTTTCTTAATATTTCTTAAGGAACAAAGGACATACTCTTCAGACGCCCTACACGTCTCCTTTTTTCCATAAAAAAAGTGACAGGAGATCGCTCCCTTGTCACTAATGTACTGCTGGTGGCCGGACTTGAACCGGCACGGGGTTGCCCCCGAGGGATTTTAAGTCCCTTGCGTCTACCTATTCCGCCACACCAGCATTTCAATCACAGATTCTACCATAACGAATCGGAAATTGCAACGGATATTTAAACAACTATATGTTCAAATTTCAGGATGGTGGCACTTGTCTTGGGGAGAGTTATCTTAAGGACTCCCGTATGAAGGGGATATACTCTCTCTTCCATGGTGTAACCATCGTCATTTGACTGGAATATCATTTTCATTACACCGGTACGGTGGGTTCCAAGCTCCCAGGCCGAGATCTCCTTGTCTATAGCCACATTATTGTTGTTAATGAGGATCATGCACTGGTCATGTCTCGTAAATCGCCCGTAAGCGATAAAGTTGTATTCGCTTCCCAGCTTCTTTATTGAGCCGTTCCTTAAAACCGGGTATTTGTTTCTCAGGGCGATGATGTCTCTGTGGAACTGTATCATCTGCTGATCTTCATGTCCCCAGGGGTAGGTTCTTCTGTTGTCGGGATCTGTAAATCCGCATACGCCCGCTTCATCACCGTAGTAGATAGTCGGCGCTCCGGGCCAGGTCATCTGAATGACTACGCCTTCCCTGAACACAGCCTTGTTAACACCGTCCTCTGCGGCCCTCGGACCAAGAGTATTGGTACGTCCTACCTTGTGGTTTGTTCTTGTTAAAAATCTTGAGTGGTCATGGTTTGACAGTTCGTTCATTGCCGTCTGCCAGGAAGGCATGCTGAAGCTTGATGTGTGGTGAAGCATTGCTCCCCAGAAGCTCTCTGCATTTCCAAGAAGGTTTTCACGGAAGTCATCGCTGTGCTTTTCCATACCTGTAAGGAACCAGGTTACCGGCTCCATAAAGGCATCATAGTTCATGACTGTATCCCACTCGTTGCCCTGAAGCCAATCCCTTGTACTGCCGTAATGCTCCGCAAGGATCAGCGCATTGGGATTTGCCTCTTTAACAGCTTTCCTGAAATCCTGCCAGAATTTATGGTTGAATTCAGGTGAATGGCCAAGGTCCGCAGCAACGTCAAGTCTCCATCCGTCAATATTAAAGGGCGGAGATACCCACTTCTTGGCTATATGCAAGATATAATCATATAAAGCCTTTGAGCCCTCATAATTGAGCTTCGGCAAGGTATCATGTCCCCACCATCCGTCGTATGTGGGATTGTATGGCCATTTGGAATCATCATTAAAGCTGAAATATGACCTATAAGGGCTATCAGCGCTGACATAGGCGCCCTTGTCATATCCGTCTACATTCTCATAGATGCGCTCTCTGTCCAGCCACTTGTTGAAGGATCCACAGTGGTTGAATACACCATCGAGGATGACCTTCATTCCGCGGTTATGAGCTTCTTCCACAACCTTGATGAAGAGCTCGTCACTGGCGGTAAGGTTGTTAAATCCGGTAACGCGTCTGATGTATCTTGTTGATAATCTGTTTTCCTTTGATCCGGGAGGAAGGAGCTCACCCTCGTCGTCCACGATCTTTCCGAAATGGGGATCGATATGGTCGTAATCCTGAATATCGTATTTATGGTTTGAGGGCGAAACGAAGAGGGGGTTAAAGTAAATGGCCTCTACTCCAAGTCCTTTTATATAGTCAAGTTTGTTGAGAACGCCCTGTAAGTCGCCTCCGTAGAAGCATCTTACATCCATGGACTGAGGATCCCTGTTCCAGTCTTCAACACGGATAACAGGCTCCCCGATGTAGCTGTATTCGCCGGTCAGAACGTCGTTGGTAGGATCTCCGTTACAGAATCTGTCAACGTAGATCTGGTACATGACTGCGCCTTTGGCCCACTTAGGGGTTGAGAATCCGGGAATGATGTTAAAGGTATAGTACTCGTTCACATCCCTTGTGCAGCCACGCATATCGTAGTAGCAGACAAGGTTTCCGCAAACAACTTCGAAATAGTATGAAAATTTTTCGTCGCTGAGTTTAACCTGTACTTCAAAGTAATCGAAATGTACGGCAGTCTCCACCTTAGTCATAAGGTATTTATTTCCATGCCATACAAGGAGTACATAATCAACGTTGTTTTTGGCGGTTCTGAATCTGATCTTAACTGTAGAAAAAGCGTCCGGTTCCGTGGGAGAGACGTATTCGGCGGAAGTGTCGCTGAAAAGTGCTCTCGTGTTAAAAACAGGGCGCATCGTATTTATATAATTCTGGAAATATAGAATTTTTTTTCGTTTTTCTAGGTCCATAATGATCTCTCTCTTGTTTGTTTAAAACACTCGAAAACATTATACGGAAAACGGTTTACTGAGTAAACCACCTAACAGCATTATTTTACCTAAAAAAGGATGATATAGCAAGAAACTTTAACCTGTTCCACAAAAGCGAAAAGGACAGCCGGGGAAGCTGTCCTTTTCTTAGAGAAGGTATTTCTTGGGGGTATAGCAAAAAAACTAATGTATTGGGGTACAATCAGTATATTATCATATACTATTTATACAAGTAAGTCTCACTTTACATAAATTTGACAACAAATAACCCCTCTTTTTGTGCATTTTTACTAAATAGTAGTAGTTGTAAAGCAGCCTTCAAACTCTTCGCGAGTAATTCTCTCCTTCTCTAAGAGCAGTTCTGCACATTTATGGAGAACGCTTTCGTTCTCGAGAATGATATCCTTAGCTTTTTTATAACAGTCATCAATGATGGCTTTAACTTCTCTGTCGATCTCGCTTGATACTTCTTCGCTGTGATTCTTTGCATGTGCAAGATCACGTCCGATAAATACCTCGTCCTCGTCGTCATCATAGCAGATAACGCCCACATTCTCGCTCATACCAAAGCGGGTTACCATCATACGTGCTACCTTGGTAGCCTTCTTGATGTCACTGGAAGCGCCGGTGGTTATATCGCCGAAGATGATCTCCTCTGCGATTCTTCCGCCCAGTGAAACCATGATATCCTGGAGCATCTTGCTCTTGGTAAGGTACATGTCGTCCTTTTCGGGAAGGGGCATTGTGTAACCGCCGGCGCCTTCTCCGGTAGGAATGATGGAAACAGTAAATACAGGGCCAACATCAGGAAGAACATGGAAGAGGATCGCGTGTCCCGCCTCATGATAAGCGGTAAGCTTCTTTTCCTTGTCCGTTACGATACGGCTCTTTTTCTCGGTACCGATACCGACTTTGATAAAGGACTTTCTGATATCCTCCATGGCAATAAACTTTTTATTGTCCTTGGCTGCCTTGATAGCAGATTCATTCAAAAGGTTCTCAAGATCCGCACCGGTAAAGCCTGCTGTTGTCTTTGCGATCTGGGAGAAATCCACATCATCACCAATGGGTTTATTCTTGGCATGAACCTTTAAGATCTCTTCTCTTCCCTGTACATCGGGTCTTCCGACAACAACCTTTCTGTCGAAACGTCCGGGTCTTAAGATAGCAGGATCGAGGATGTCCACACGGTTGGTTGCTGCAAGGACGATGATTCCTGAGTTGGGAGCAAATCCATCCATTTCAACCAGCATCTGGTTTAAGGTCTGCTCACGCTCATCGTGGCCACCGCCCATACCGGTTCCACGTCTTCTTGCAACAGCATCGATCTCGTCGATGAATACGATACAAGGGCACTCTTTTCTTGCGCTTTCAAAAAGGTCTCTGACTCTGGATGCGCCGACACCGACGAACATCTCAACGAAGTCTGAACCGGAGATGCTGAAGAAGGGTACTCCCGCTTCTCCCGCAATAGCTTTAGCAAGAAGGGTCTTACCTGTTCCGGGGCTACCCTCAAGGAGAATACCCTTGGGGATCCTTGCTCCGAGAGCGGTATATTTTCCGGGATCCTTAAGGAAGTCTACAACTTCCGCAAGTTCCTCTTTTTCCTCTTTAAGACCTGCAACATCAGAAAAACGTACTTTACTGTCTCTGATGACTTCATGGTGGCTCTTTCCAAAATTCATCATCTTGGAATTGCTTCCGCCGCCTGCTGCCCCTGCGGTTCCCGCAAAGAGCATCATGAACATGAATATAACGGCTACAACCAGTACAGCCAAAGGAACCAGAACGTTAAGTGCCCAAACACCCCAGAAACCGTCCTTAACTACCGGATCGATCTCATGCTCTCTGATCTCCTTTTCGATCTCGCTGACAGAAGTAACGTACAATCTCTTTGTTACTCCGTTTTCAAGGCCCACAGTAATATATCCGCTGGGAGAGCTTTCGTCCGGTGTAATTGCTACATCCGAAACCTTTCCCGCTTCCATATCGGTAACAAACTGTGAATATGTGTAGGGAGTGGCGCTGCTTCTGACTATGTTAAGTACTACTACGATGGCTACCAGAACCAGCATGAAAATAAGATAGCCTCGAAATCCCCTCTTGTTGTTGTTCAAAAATTTTTCCTCCGCAAACTATATTAGTCAAACTTTACGACGCCGATATAAGGAAGGTTTCTATATCTCTGGTCGTAGTCAAGACCATATCCCACAACGAACTCGTCGGGGATCTCAAATCCGGTGTAATCAACCTTGACATCGGTTACTCTTCTTGAAGGCTTGTCAAGGAGTGTGCAAAGCTTAAGAGATGCGGGCTTTCTGTCCTGCATCATCTGAAGAAGATAGCTTAAGGTTCTTCCGCTGTCTACGATATCTTCTACGATAAGAACATCCTTATCCTTGATGGACTCATCAAGATCCTTTACGATCTTAACAACGCCGCTGGACTTGGTGTCTCCGCCGTAGCTTGATACTGACATGAAGTCAAGGGAAACGGGAAGATCGATTCTCTTTGCAAGCTCACAAAGGAAGAAGCTTCCACCCTTTAATACGCAAATAAGGTGAACCTGCTTGCCTGCATAATCGCGGGTGATCTGCTCACCGATTTCTTTGATCCTCTTGTCTACGTCTTCTTCTGAAATCATTATTTCAACATGTTCTGCCATTTTATTACCTCTCGTATTCCAATCTTATTATCTTTTCGTTATTAAACGTAAGTTCCATATCATCGCTCATGCGATAGCCCACGAGCCAGATACATTTATCCGCCACCGCTACAACAGGGATCTTCTCCCTTTCGGAAGCAGGTATCTTTTCATCGATCATGAATTTCTTCAGGCTCTTTTTTCCGGGCCGTCCTTTGGAGTCTTTGATCATGATGTAATCGCCTGACCTACGGGACCTCAGTTCAATTGGCCCATCTATTTTATCATAATCCATGTATTTAGTATACTTATTTGCTTCAGACTCTTTCCTTACAAACTCCTCAGTGACAGCGTTTCCATCAGAAAGCACTTCATAGGAAAGCTTTCCAAGCTCCGGTGAAGACTCCAAAGTTTCCGATTCCTTTTTCTCAACGATCAGTTTGTCGTATTCCCTTACGGCTCTTACGCCTCTTGCAAGGTCCAGGGATCTGTTACTGGGATTGTCAACAAGTTCAAGAAGCTGTTCTATCTGGAGGCTTCCGATATCCTTGCCTCCCCGGGTAACAAGCCTTAGCGCTCTGTGGAGGATCCGCTTTTTTATTGCTGGATGAAGCTCCGAAAGTTTCTTGGTATCAAGATCCACTCTCCGAACTATTTCTCCTGCAGATTCATTATCCATAGCTACTTCGGGATCTTTTCCGGAATATTCTATGATAAGGCAGGCTTCGTATCCTTTTCTTTCGGACTCTTCAAGGAAATCCTCGGTCTCAGAAAGGATCTTTGCGGTTCCGCTTATTCTTTTTACAGCCCCCGCAGCTATCTCCTCCGCTACGGGAAGGACATTGTGCCTTATCTTGTTTCTTGAATATATGTCTAAAGCATTGGTGGCGTCGGTAACAAAGGTGCATCCCTCAGACTTTAGGATCTCTTCTATTTCACATCTTTCAAGGCAAAGGAGCGGCCGGATAATAGGGAATCTTCCTTCTCTTATAACGGGGATCCCGGTAAGACCCTTCAGGGCGGATCCTCTGAAAAGATTAAACAGCACCGTCTCTGCGTTGTCGTTCATGTTATGGGCAACGGCGATCTTGACCGAGCCCTTTCCCTTATATTTCTTAATTAACCCTTCCGCTTCTTTCTCAAAAGCTTCATACCTGACTCTTCTTCCGGCTTCTTCCTCCGAGCAGCCCCATTCTTTAGCTTTTGCGGGAACATCTTCTTTTACAAGAACAAAGGGAACCTTTAACTCCTTGCAAAGCTTCTCAACAAAAGCCGCATCCTCTCCGGCTTCCTTTCGGATGCCGTGGTGTACATGAAGAGCAGTAACCTGAGTATCATATTTCTCACGGAGTTCGCATAACAAAAATAAGAGGCAAACCGAGTCCGCCCCTCCTGAAATACCGGCAACAATACTGTCACCGGGTTCTATCAGTTTATTCGTCTCCATAAAGGAGACTACCTTTTCCATTAATGCTTTTTCCATCAGTTATTATTGTCTTTACGGAATACGATCTCGCCTTCGTTGGTAAGCCCCAGTTTTTCACGAGCCTGTTCTTCTGCGTATCCCTTTGTCTGGATGTATTTTCCAAGTTCATCGATCTCTTGTGAGCGTTCCTCTTCGGCTGCGATCTGTTCGTCGTAGATAGCATCCTGGGCGTTATATCCCGCCAGCTTGCTTCTAACTTCCGCGCTCTGGATCATAATGATTATAGAGATCAAAAAAACGACTATTGCAACAAGCAAAAAGCCCATAAAACTGCTATGTTTTCTTTTTCTTGCCATTGCCGTTCTGGCCATAACGATCCACCTTCCTCAAATACATAAAGGCACAAAAAGTACCGTTTACATAATCTTACCCCTATTTCAGAGGCTCCGTCAACCTTTTATTGGCTGATATACTTAAACAATTCCTTGGCTTCGTCCTTCTTAACGGTCTCTGCTACATCAAGGACTTCCACCTTAACTTCCTTGTTTCCAAAGGTTATGGTGATGATATCTCCAACCTTAACGTCGGTAGAAGCCTTGGCAACCTTGTCGTTGATCATGACTCTGCCGGTATCGCACGCCTCATTGGCGATAGTTCTTCTCTTTATCAGTCTTGAAACCTTTAAATACTTATCTAATCTCATCTTCGTTCCTCTGCTTAAAAAAAGCGCATCCAATGGTTTGGATGCGCCAGATAAATCTAAATCAGTAAACTATTAGTTTACAGCGTCCTTAAGAGCCTTACCAGCCTTGAACTTAGGAGCTTTAGAAGCCTTAATCTTCATTTCCTTGCCGGTCTGAGGGTTTCTTCCGGTTCTAGCTGCTCTCTTAGCAACTTCGAAAGTACCGAAACCAACGAGCTGAACCTTGTCGTTCTTCTTAAGTGCCTTGGTAACAACAGTGATGAAAGCATTAACTGCTTCCTGTGCATCCTTCTTGGAAAGCTTTGCTTCCTCAGCAACAGCTGCAACAAACTCAGTCTTGTTCATGTTTTATTTTCCTCCTGAATATGAGATTATTTGGTAGCAATTAAAAGCTACTCTTTATATATACTTACTTTACGCTATTTTGTCAAGAAAAATGGGCAAAAACGTGCATAAATTCAGTATTTTTTTGAAATTTTAGGGCTCTTTTACCAAATCAGCAAAAGAAAATGATACATCTTTGTCATCTGTATCTACAGATATGGTATAACTGCGGGTTACATAGCCCGTTTTGCTGAGTGTAACAATATGTAATCCGGAAGCTTTTTTGAAGCTGCAGGGAGCGATCCCCACATATGCTCCGTCAAGATAAACTTCCGCTCCCGCAGGGGAATCGATATAAACCTTATAGTAGGTAGTAGTTACGTCCGTAGTTGCGGAAGCATTGCTGCTGTCGGTGCTTCCGGTTCCGCTTTCAGCAGTCTGACCTGATGAGCTTGTGCTTTCTGTATTTCCGTTATTTCCCGTACTCTGGGACGAAGACTGGCTGCTTTGTGAAGACTGACCTGTTCCCTGAGAGGAACTTGAACTCTCCGTGGACTGAGTAGAAGTATTATTTGATGCCGTTTCTTCTTTACTACTGTCCTTGTCGCTTTCGGATTCGCTGTCTATCTTTTCAAGAGTGATATCAATGCCTGCTGTAGGCTGTCCGACGTTCAAATACTGGGTAATGGTGGTGTAACCTTCTGCCTTGCAAATAAGCTGATGCAAACCATAGGTTAGCTCAATGCTCTCGGATGCACTCTTCTGCTCTCCGTCGATGTAGAGCTTTGCGGTATTGGGGTTAACAGAAAACAGTACCGTACCGGTCTTTGGCTTAGCAAAAACAACATCTGAGAAATCCAATGAGGATTCACTGTTTCTGTTTATAACAACGCTCTTTTCAGCGGTGGTTCCGGCGGCGCTGATGATAACCTGGTACTTTCCTTCCGGAACGGTGATCAGCATATCTTCGGTCACCTTCTGAATAACGGAATAACCTATCTCGATCCAACCGTCGATAAAGCCCTGATGGCCTGTTAAACGAAGGTATCCGTGTCCCTTTTCCACGCTTACGCTGTATACTTTGTTTCCGATGCCTTTGAAAGTCAGCTTGTCAGTGGAAATGATATCTGATTCCGTGATCCTGCTTCCTTCGGAAAAATATACGCAATCGGAGGCAACTTTGTAGACGTCCTCTCCGATGGTTACTTCTTTCTTTATCTCATCCATGGAGTATCTGTCGGTTTCTTTGATGGTCCAGGAGTCCTTGGAAAGTCTTACTTCGGAAAGTCGCTTTTTCTCTTTGATGAACTTGACGTCCACGATATCCCCGGGCTCGATCTGGTCAAGGCTCAGGGTATTGCCGTATTTATCATAGAAGCAGGTTGTTCCATCGTATTCCAGGGTGTAGTTTCTCTCTACATCAAGATTGTAAAAAGTAAGAGTCTTGTTTTCATCATCCTTTGAAACAAGAATGGGGGTGTCGGCGGAATCATAGCTTCCGGGGCCATAGACGATAGGTGCGGAAGACGTAGGCTTCTCCCCAACAGCTTCCCCTTCCTCTCCGTTTATAACAGGAGATTTTTCCGGTGTCAGGCTGATGCCGCATCCTGTGAGTAAAAGGACTGCTGCCACCGCCAAAGCCGCTTTTGCAGCATATTTACTTTTTAAAAAACCGGCTCTACAAATCATTTTTCCACCCTACATAAGAGCTTTTGCTCTGGTCTTCAAATACTCAGGATCGTTTTTGTCGGGATCGTCAAGAACTTCTTCCAAAAGAGTATTCAGGATCTCGCCCATGGCGGGTCCCGGCTTTACTCCAAGTTCTATAAGATCTTTGCCGTTTATCTTTAATTCCTTGAGAGAAACGCACTGATTCTTCTCAAGTATTTCTTTATATATTCTATCCCACTCACGGATATTTTCAAGTTTCTCCTCGCGCATATATTCGCTCTGGGCAAGGATATCCGCCTCTTTCACTTCAAGGAACATGGGGAACAGATCCTTTCCGATCTTGTTCATGGCCTTGCGAACCTTCTTGTCCGTAGCGGGGACTCCGTTTCCGTAGTCGTGATATTTTACAAGGATAGCGACGGTATCAATTGTGTCGTTGTCCATCTTAAGACGCCTAAGGATGGTCTTTGCCATCCGGGAGCTAACCATTGGATGTCCGTGGAAGTGAGTGATTCCGTCTTCGTCAACGTCAAGTGAATCGGGCTTTCCTATGTCATGAAGGAGCATAGCAAGTCTCAACTTGGGATCAGGTCTTACATTTTCAATGCTGTGAATAATATGCTCGCCCACGCTATAGCAGTGATGAAGGTGCTGTTGCTCCGTCTCCATTGCCACATCGAATTCAGGCAGGAATATTTTTGTCATTCCTGTCTCGTAAGCTTTTCTTATCTCCCCGGGATTGTCGGAAACAAGAAGCTTAACAAGCTCTGTGTGAATTCTTTCGGCGCTTATCTTTTCAAGGTTCCCTGAAAGATCCCTGATGGCTTTTTCAGTCTCGGGATCGATCTTATATCCAAGCTGGGCAGAGAATCTGACGGCTCTCAGCATTCTAAGAGCGTCCTCGGTAAATCTCTCGTGGGGATCCCCGACGCAGCGGATGACTTTTCTTTCAATATCCTCAAGGCCTTCATACATATCAACCAGGCCCACGGTATCGTTGTAAGCCATGGCATTGATTGTAAAGTCACGCCTTAAAAGGTCTTCCTTAAGCTCTCTTGTAAAGGTGACATCCTTGGGATGCCTTCCATCCTCGTAGATGCCGTCAACGCGGTAGGTTGTGACTTCAAAGCCCTCGTCTCCCTGCATGACGGTAACGGTTCCGTGCTGAAGCCCGGTGTCAACGGTTCTCCTAAAGAGAGCCTTAACCTGCATGGGCTCTGCGGAAGTAGTAATGTCCCAGTCCTGGGGCTCCCGTCCAAGAATCGAGTCGCGCACGCAGCCTCCCACAACGTAGGCCTCATAGCCTGCGCCTTCCAGAGTCTTTATTATGAAATTGGCCCTTTCGGGAATAGTGATCTTGATGTCTTCAGCTTTCATTCTACAAAATAAACTTTTCTATTACTGTTACAAGACCGTCTTCATCGTTTGAACCGGTGATGAAGTCAGCGGCCTGTTTTACTTCTTCTTTGGCATTTGCCATTGCCACGCCTACTCCGGCGTAATTGATCATGGAGATATCGTTGAATCCGTCGCCGCAGCAAACAGTGTTCATACGCTTAACTCCGATCTTCCCAAGCATTCCGTCCAGGGTCTCTGCCTTGCTGACGTTTTTAGGCATGACCTCAAGGAAAAATTCCTCGGAGCGGTAAATGGCAAGTGAATCTCCGTATCTTGCCTGCAGTTCCTTTTCGTAACCCGCAGCCACCATTCCGGGCGCAGTGATAAGAACCTTGTTTACAGGGTAATTGATGAACTCGGGGAAATCGTAAACCGTAATAACTTTCATGTTGTTGATCCTTGCCTCGAGGAGCACATACTCATCGGGTTCAAAGGCAGAAACCACATAGTCTCCGTCGGGATCAATACCTTTTCTGTCAAGGTTGCCACCTTGAAGCTCGCGTTCCTTCTTGTTTCCGCTTATATAATAGGAGATCATTCCCGCTTCTTTTTCTTTGGCATACTCGTAGATCTCCTGAGGTATACCCATTGGCAATGTTCTCTGATAAATAACTTCTCCGTTTGAGCAGTCCTTTACTCTTGCTCCGTTAAAGGAAAGAAGATATCCGCCGTACTTTGCAAGCTCCAGCTCCTCTTCATATCTCTTCATTCCGGGAGTCGGTCTTCCGGAAGCAAGGATAACGGCGTGTCCCATCTCCATGACATGTTTTAATGCTGCAGCGGTCTTGGGTGTGATCTCTTTTTTTGAATTGGTAAGGGTGCCGTCAATATCAAGCACCAGCGCTTTTCTCGTCTCTATATCAAGCTTGTTCATTTTCTAATTGCTTTCTTCCGGGATCAGTGTTTCTGTAGTTACTTCCTTTTCCATCCTCTTCATCTCGTTAAGGAATCCAAAGATCAAAGGCAGTGTCAATGCGAAAGAGCAGATATCTGCCAGCATCTGGGCCATCTGAACTCCCCTAAGTCCGAGGAAATAAGGAACGATCAGCACCATGGGAATAAGGAAAAGTCCCTGTCTTGCGCCGGAGAGGATGGATGCTCTCAAAGTCTTTCCGACTGACTGAAGCATCATGTTTGAAAATACTACGACGCTGCTTAAAGGAAATACACACATCTGGAATCTGAGAGCAACAGCTCCGATGATGGCAACATTGGGATCGTCCTTTCTAAAGAAGGTAACGATGGGTGTTGCAAAAATAAAGCTTATAGTTGAGATCAAAAGGAGTACGCAAAATCCCACTTTTACGCAGAACCAGAAGGCCTCGCGAACTCTGTCATATTTCTTTCCGCCGTAGTTCATTCCGCAGACGGGCTGAAATCCCTGACCGAAGCCGATAAGTGCGGAATAGCAGAACATGAGATATCTGTTAACAACACTCATTGCAGCGATTGCGGAGTCTGAAACAGGGGCGCCGTAAGTTCCCGCTGCGCGGTTAAGCAAAACGGTTGAAATGCTTCCAAGGGCCTGACGAACCAGCGAAGGAAAGCCTCCCTTAAAGATTTCTTTTACATAGTACCATCCAAAGTGAAGTCCCTTAAAGCTGATCCTTAAATTTCCACCTCTTCTTGTCATGATAAGCAGAATGGTAAGGCTGACCATCTGGCTGATAACAGTGGAAAGAGCCGCTCCGGCTACGCCGAGATCAAACACAAAGATAAATAAAGGATCAAGACCCATGTTCAAAAAGGCTCCGGTGCATATTCCGATCATGGCATACATGGCGCTTCCCTGGAATCTGAGCTGATTGTTTACAACGAAACTGCTCATGGTAAAGGGCGCTCCGATAAGGATTATTCGGAGGTAATCAATGGTGTAGGGAAGGATGGTCTCGGTGGATCCCAAAAGGATGGCAAGGGGTCTTAAAAAGATGAGACCCAGTGTTGTTACTACGATTCCCGTTGCAAAAGCATAAAAGAATCCGGTGGAAGCCATATCTGCTGCGGCTTCGTATTCTTCTGCTCCGAGTTTACGGGAGATATAATTTCCTGAGCCGTGTCCGTGGTAAAAGCCAAGTGCCTGTATTACAGCCATGACAGAAAAAACAAGTCCAACCGCTGCGGTTGCCTGGGTGTTGATCTTACCTACAAAATATGTATCAGCCATATTGTAAAAAGCTGTGATCAGCATGCTTACAATAGTGGGGGCCGACATCTTTCCCACAAGGACCGGGATCTTTTCGGTCTGCATGTATCTGACTTTTTCCTGCTGTGGCATTTTACCGATGGTTTTCATGTAATGATGTAACTCCGTGATCTAAAACTGTTCGGATCATACTCCGAAAAAAAGGAGCAGGTACATACCTGCCCCTTTGAAAATTATAAATTAATTGCTTTTAAGCGTCAAATACCTTCTGATCATTACTGAGCATCAGAATTTGCTTCAGTTTCAGTGGTTTCCTCTGTAGTCTCTTCAGCCTCAGTAGACTCTTCAGTGGTCTCCTCAGTTGCTTCCTCAGCCTCCTGAGCCTTGGCTGCTTCAACCTTTAAATAGTTAAGGTCGCCTTCAACTGTCATGTTCTCGGTAAGGCCGTCAAGATACTCGGTCATGCGCTCATTCATCATGTCTGAAGTAACGCTTGCCTTCCATGCGGGCTCGCCCTGTCCTACAAAGTAAATAACGTAGGAATAATTCTCACCGTTGTTGAAGCTTGTAACATCACCCTTCTGTCTGTCAGCGGAGAAGAGCCAATCCTTGATGTCACCTTCGTAGGTGCCCTGATCCTGGTTGGTGTAAAGTCCGCCATTAGTGGTGGTGTCAAGTGAGAAGGTGTTTACAAGGTTGATGAAATCTTCCTCAGTCTTCTCAGTGCTCTCCCACTCGGCAAGAACTGCCGCATCGTTTCCGGCGTCGGTAACAATGATACGCATATCTACGGTAGGATCCTCAATGCGGTAACGTGACTTGAATCCTAAAACATAGTAAAGACTTGAAGTCTTGTTCTCGATAACGGTGGTATCGCCTTCTACTCTCTCATCATCAAAGAGCCAGGTCTTGATGTAGTAGCTGATAGCCGATGAAAGCTCACGGCTGTGCTCTTCACCCTCATCAAATACTTTCTTTTCTGCTTCGTCAGCAGCCTTCTTAGCCTCGTCCATAGCTGCTTCTTTCTCAGCATCTGAAGGAGTGTAGCTTCCGTCTTCGCCAACTGCAGCGCCTTCGTCAGCAAGCTCGGTAGGCTCGGTGGGCATTTCTGCATTTACTGTGGTAAGAACGTAATCAACCGCATCGTAATTAGCGGTGTTCTCCTGATAGTAGCTCTCCATCTCTTCTTCGGTGGGAAGCTTTGACTCATACATTTCCTCATAGAAATGAGCAAGTAATAAGGTCTTTTCTACAACGGGCTGGAGTCTTGACTTAGTTGCATAAGCACCATAGTTCTCTTTTAAGAAATCGCTGAGAGCAAGTTCTGAAGAATCAGCCTGCTCCTGAGCATTCTCAATGAATCTGTTCCACTCGTCGGTAGTGTCATGGGTGTATCCTGCTGCAGCTGCCTCTTTCTGAAGACCAATGTTCTGCTTTAACTGGTCTACAGCAAGGGATTCAAAGTAATCCTGGAAGGAAAGATCCTCGCTGTACATGGTCTTTGAAAGATCTGCGCCTTCGGAAAGTCCGAAGTATGAAAGGTATGCGGAATACTGCTGCATATAATTTGACTTAACGGTATTGTACATGTAGTCAAATTCAACCTTTCCAATCTTCTCGCCGTCGATGGTGACAACGGTCTTCTTAAGGTTGTAAATGGTGCGTGCGGGGAAGGAAAGAACAAATGCAAGGAGAAGAACTACAAAAGCTACTCCTATGAATTTCCAGATTGTAACGGTCTTTGCATCTTTTTTCTTTTCTTCAGCTCTCTTCTGCATTTTTAAATCATATTTGGTCATGACTTTTTCAGTCTGCTGAATATCTTTTTTATTGGTTGACATTGAAACAGTCTCCTTCTAAAAGAAAATGATTTGCACAGGAAGCCCCATGCAAATCACTATTTTAACTCATTTAATATTAAAAATAAAGTATTTCACAAAAAACTCACATTTGCCGGGAGCCTATCCATTCTTCCTGAACTGAAGGGGAGTCAGGCCGAGAGTCTTCTTAAAGAGCCTGTTGAAATTCTCCACGTTCTCGTATCCGACCTCGGATGCGATGCTCTCAACGCTCATGGTCGTTCCTCTCAAAAGGTTCTTGGCTCTCTTTAAGCGCTCAGTCTTAACAAGATCCTGGAAGGTCTCTCCGGACTTTTCGCGGATGAACTTGGAAAGATAGGGCTTTGATAAATGGAACTCATCAACAAGATGATCCAGAGTAACGTCCTTGTAATGACCCTGAATGTAGCTGATGATCTGGGTTATGCGCTCCTCGCGGCCCTGGGTGATGTGCTGCTCGGCAGCAAGTCTGTTGACCGCACTGACAAGAGCTCCGATGGAAGCCTTGATGATATCCTCGTCCACGCCTACGCCCCAGTACATCTTATTATTCTGATGAATACCCACGTAAGCTGCAGCTCTTGAACTGGAGCTTCTTGAGATAGCATGCTCCTCATATACAGAAAGCTCGTAATCGATTCCGAAGAGATTCTTAACCGCATTACTTACCGCATCCAGACGTCCGTTACCGCCGGCAACGATCTCTCGGCTTACTCCGCCGATCTCTATCGTAAGGTTAGCAACGATTCCGTTCTCCTGCTTGAAGTGACACTCGGGGATCTTAAATATCGCCTTGGGATTAATGTAGTTCTCCTCAAAGATCTGGTAGATCTCCTTAGGCAAAAGTTCCTGATGGCGTCTGTCGGACACTCCTTTGATAAGATATCCAACCTCTTCCTGCATGTTCTTGGGAAGCGCGAAACCAAACTGATTCTTGAGGACGAATGCAACTCCGCCCTTACCGGATGTGGAATTGATACGGATAACATCGGACTCGTACTCTCTTCCAACATCTGCCGGATCGATGGGAAGATAAGGGATATCCCATCTCTTGCCGGTCTTTCCTGCATCCTTCCAGGCCATGCCCTTGCTGATGGCATCCTGGTGAGAACCGGAAAATGCAGTGAACACAAGGTCTCCGGCATAGGGAGTTCTCTCGTGAACACGGAGGTTGGTGAAGTTCTCATACTTCTCGCGGATCTCCATAATGTTTGAAAAATCAAGTCCGCTGTCAACGCCGTGGGTCATCATATTGTTGGCAAGGGTAACGATATCAACGTTTCCGGTTCTCTCTCCGTTTCCAAAAAGGGTTCCTTCAACTCTGTCGGCTCCGGCAAGTACGCCAAGCTCCGCATCTGAAACGCCGGTTCCGCGGTCGTTGTGGGGATGAACGCTGAGAACAACATTGTCCCTGTACTTAAGGTTCTTGCTCATATATTCAATCTGGCATGCGAATACATGGGGCATTGCCACCTGCACCGTAGAGGGCAGATTGATGATGGTCTTTCGTTTTTTATTGGGCTTCCAGACATCAAGCACCGCATTGCAGACTTCCAATGCGTACTCGGGCTCAGTCTGGGAGAAGCTTTCGGGACTGTACTCAAACATGAAGTTTCCTTCGGTCTCGTCAGCCAGCTTCTTTAAAAGCTTTGCACCGTCAACTGCGATCTTCTTGATCTCTTCCTTATCCTTCTTGAAAACCTGCTCACGCTGTTCAACGGAGGTAGAATTATAAAGATGGATAACAGCCTTGGGCGCACCCTTAACCGCTTCGAAGGTCTTATTGATGATGTGCTCTCTCGCCTGGGTGAGAACCTGAATGGTGACATCATCGGGGATCATATCCTTCTCTATAAGAGTTCTGATAAAGGTATATTCGGTATCGGAGGAAGCGGGGAAGCCCACCTCGATCTCCTTGAATCCGATCTTAACAAGCATCTCAAAGAATTCAAGCTTCTGCTCAAGGCTCATGGGATCGATAAGGGCCTGGTTTCCGTCCCTCAAGTCAACGCTGCACCAGATAGGTGCCTTGTCTATGGTATCCTTCTTAACCCAGTCATAGCTTAGTACAGGGGGAAGATGATAGGACTTGATGTACTTCTCACTGTATTTACTCTTTGATTGTGCCATTTTAGTGCTCCTTTATATACTGTTTTTAATGTTTTAGTGCGTGTTATTTGTAACAGAAATATCAGAAATCATTGTAAATACTATCACTTGCCCGTAGGTATATCAAGGCTATATTTAACTATATTCTTGACTTATTTTAACATAGTAATACCTTTGTTACAAATACAAAAACACGGTAGACAGTTATTCCATCTACCGTGCTTGATATAACTTTATTGTTTTGAAACCCTTATTTCTGCTCGCTTCTCAGTTTTTCTACGAAGATAGCAAATCTTCTCATTGCCTCACGAAGCTTCTCAAGAGAATATGCATAGGAGATACGAAGGAAACCTTCTCCGCTGTTTCCGAAAGCCGTTCCGGGAACTGCAGCAACCTTCATCTCTTTAAGGAACCTCTCGGCAAACTCTTCACTGGTCATGCCGAATTCCTTGATGCAGGGGAAGATGTAGAAAGCGCCGTAGGGCTCAAACACCTTGACACCCATCTCATTGAACGCATTGAGAAGGAAACGTCTTCTTCTGTTATATTCCATGCGCATTTCTTCCACATCCTTGTCGCCGTTCTTAAGTGCTTCAACAGCGGCGTACTGGCTGGTGGTGGGTGCGCACATGATGCAATACTGGTGGATCTTGGTCATCTGCTTGATGATGACTTCGGGTCCGCAGGCATATCCAAGTCTCCATCCTGTCATAGCGTAAGCCTTGGAGAAACCGTTGATAAGAATGGTCCTCTCCTTCATTCCGGGAAGTGAAGCGATGGAAACATGCTTTTCTTTGTAGGTAAGCTCTGCGTAGATCTCATCGGACATAACATAAAGGTCGTTCTCGATGATAACGTCGCGGATGGCCTCAAGGTCCTTCTTCTCCATGATGGCACCGGTGGGGTTGTTGGGGAAGGGAAGGATCAGCACCTTGGTCTTTGGTGTGATGGCTGCTCTTAATTCTTCCGCAGTAAGCCTGAACTCGTTTTCTTCCTTAAGGTCAATGACCACAGGAACGGCTCCCGTGAGAAGAGCGCAGGGCTCGTAAGAAACATAGCTGGGCTGAGGAATGATGACTTCATCCCCGGGATTACACATTGCGCGAAGTCCGATATCGATTGCCTCTGAACCGCCAACGGTTACAAGAACTTCTTTTGCAAAGTCATAATCGATCCCCTGACTGCGCTTAATGTAATTACAGATCTCTTTTCTGAGCTCTACAAGACCGGTGTTGGCGGTGTAGTGGCTCTTACCTTTTTCAAGTGAATAAATACCTTCGTCACGAATGTGCCAGGGAGTATCAAAGTCAGGCTCGCCGACACCGAGTGAGATAACGTCCTTGTCGTTCATCTCTGTGACTATATCAAAAAATTTTCTGATGCCGGAGGGTTTGATTCCGACGATCACATCTGCTACAGGATTTCTCATGGCGTCACAATCTCCCTTTCGTCTTCAGTTTTAAGGTTCAAAATCGTACCGTGATCCTTATATTTCTTAAGGATAAAGTGTGTTGCTGTACTGAGCACGGTATCGAGTGTTGAAAGCTTATCGGATACAAAGCTTGATACTTCTCTCAAGGTTTTTCCTTCGAGAGTAACCAGGAGGTCATAACCACCGGATATAAGGTATACGCTCTGTACTTCGGGATATTTGTAGATACGCTCTGCAATGTTGTCAAAGCCCTGACCTCTCTGGGGAGTAACGCGCACTTCGATAAGCGCTGTAACCTTCTCGATGGAAGTCTTTTCCCAGTTGATCATGGTGTGATAGCCGCAAACGATGCCTTCTTCCTCCATTTTCTGAAGGGCATTGACCACGTCAATTTCCGCGACTCCGAGGATGACCGCCAGCTCTTTAAGATCGATTCTGCTATTCTTTTCAATAATCGCAAGTAATTCTTCTTCCATTTTCATGTTTTCATCCTCGTTTCTTTTTATTTTTAGATCAGATCTCTCTGATATAAATCAAATCAAACCAAGTCTATTAAGTTCATCGGGCTCGGGTCTGTTAAGATGGCTCTCGGTTCCGTCGTTGTGAAGGATATGAGCCTTTTTATCGGTGGTGTGACCCACGATCACTGCATTTATCCCTTCATCAAGAAGATTGGTTACCAAAGCTCCCGCCTCCGGAACAATGGCGATAAGGCAGGACTCGCTGTAGAGGTGATAGGGATTGACTTCCAAAAGCTCGCAGATCTCAATGGTCTCCTGTCTCACAGGGATCTTTCGAAGGTCCAGTTCAAAGCCAAGACCGCTTTCCTTTGCCAGCTCGTAAAGTCCGGTCAAGAATCCACCCTCTTTTACTTCCGTAGCAAAAGCTGTTTCTTCCAAGACCGCTCCATGCTTTTCTATGTGATCGGTCAAAGCCTTCTTTGCAGCTTCGAACTCTTCTTTATCCTTTTCGCCACCAAATTCCATGGCTTCTCTCGATAAATAAAGAGGGAATCTCGCGTCCAGCTTTTCCCTGTATTTCTCTGCAAGGATTGCCGTTCCTTTTAACCCGATATACCCGGTCATGATGACCGAATATGAGTATTTTTTCAGATCGTTTGCGTCCTTCATTATAATTGAATCTTTATACCGTATATGCTAAAATCATGGGGACAACCATGGCTAAAACAAGAATTCCTGCAATTACTGCAGCAAAGATTCTTTTGTTCTTTTTATTTTGTAAATTAAGCATTTTTTACCGCCTTTTTATATTTCGGAGATATCCGAATATTTCACAATTACGTCAATTATACCCTACGGGAAACAAGCCTGCAAGTTTATGAGATTACAATTTCCTATCCTTTTAAGTGTAATAATGTTTATCGGCGTTCTCCAGTTCGCCATAAGAAGAGCCCGTCACAAGGATGATAAAGCGGATAAGCTTTTCTGGCAAAGGGAAAACGAAGCCAACAATGTCCGCAGGAAACCCCTTGACGACGTGGAGTACGTCCGGGTTGATATGGACAGGCTCCCCACCGGTGTTCTTAACGACGATGAAGTTATCGCTGACTGCATCAAAGATATTGAAGACTTAAGCAAAGAAAAGATCCTTAACTTAACGGGACTTACCAACACGGACCTTAAGCTTAAATACGGCGTCGCCAATCTTCCATTCCTTTCGGAATGCGACAACCGATATACCCTTCTTATCCAGAATCTTCAGAAATGGTCTGAGCAGCTCTGGGAAAAGGGTTATCAGGATGATGCAGTTAAGATCATGGAGTATGAAGTATCCATTGGTTCCGATGCCCACTCAGTATACAGACGCCTTGCTTCCTACTATTCAAAGAGAGGAAGGACAGAAAAGGTTGAAGAGCTGGTAAAGGATGTGGAAGCCCTGAATCTTATGACAACAAAAACACTTATCGCAGATTTAAAAAGCTACCTTGAGTCATGACCCAAGGTAGCTTCTTTTTTGTATATGTGTTATTTTGGTATAAGCAATTATAAACTATTGATGAATCTTTCGAATCCGGCAAAGCCCTTTTCATCGCGCTTGTAAACACCGGCATCCTCAAGAACCTGCATAAATACAAGTCCTATTTCATCTTCTACGATCTTGTCGATATTGGTCTCATCGATCTTTGCATACTTTCCCTTAAACTCATCAACCCAATCGGCATGCTTTTCAAGGGTCTCATCTTTTCTGAGGTCCTTGCCCTCAAGGATTGCTTTCTTTAAGAGAGCCATCTCTTCCTTAAGACGGGCGGGAAGAACCGCAAGTCCCATAACCTCGATAAGCCCGATGTTCTCCTTCTTGATATGATGGAGCTTTGCATGAGGGTGATATACGCCAAGAGGATGTTCCTCTGTGGTGATGTTGTTTCTGAGAACGAGATCCAACTCAAAGTTCTCTCCTCTCTTACGGGCGATGGGAGTGATGGTATTGTGAGGCTCGCCGTCGGTCTCCGCAAGGATAAAGCACTCTTCATCGGAGTATCCTCGCCATGCAGTAAGGATCTTGTCGGCAAGAGCGATGATCCTGTCGGTGTCCTTTCCGCTGAGTCTGATAACGGACATGGGCCACTTAACGATTCCGGCCTTAACATCCTCAAATCCCTTTATCTCAAATTCCTTCTCTACAGGAGCCTTTGCCATGGCGAATTCATAATGTCCGCCCTGGAAATGGTCGTGGGAAAGGATTGAACCACCTACGATGGGAAGGTCTGCATTTGATCCCACGAAATAATGAGGGAACTGCTTTACAAAATCAAAAAGCTTGCAGAAAGTAGCGTGCTCGATCTTCATGGGCACATGCTGTGAGTTAAATACGATGCAGTGCTCGTTATAATATACATAGGGGCTGTACTGGAATCCCCAGTTGCTGTCGTTGATGGTAACAGGGATGATGCGGTGATTCTGGCGGGCGGGATGGTTGAGTCTTCCTGCGTAGCCTTCGTTCTCCCTGCAAAGAAGGCACTTGGGATATCCGGTCTGCTTTGCAAGCTTTGCAGCAGCGATAGCCTTGGGATCCTTCTCGGGCTTTGAAAGGTTGATGGTGATATCAAGATCACCATACTGAGTAGGCGCAACCCACTTAACATCGCGGGCAATGCGGTAGCGGCGGATATAATCTGAATCACGGCTGACCTTGTAATAATAATCTGTTGCGGCTACTGCGCCCTCGTTCTTGTAGAGGTCGTTAAACTTTTGGATAACCTCGCTGGGTCTGGGCATGAGCATGCTCATGATCTTGGTATCAAAAAGGTCTCTGTAACCGATGGTGTTTTCTTCCATGAGGCCTGCTTCATAAGCATAATCCATCATTTCGGAAAGAAGGGCCTCAAGAGCTTTTCCGCTCTCAAGCTCCTCGTCGGTGAACTTAAGCTCATCCTCGGTCAGTGCAAGAGCTTCCTCGGTAATATCATCAAGCTTAAAAAGTTCAAGAAGCTTATTGGTTGTAAAGATCACATCTTCAGCAGGTACAAGTCCGGTCTGAACACCGTACTGAACCAGTTTTCTGATATTTTTCTGAATCATTTCAATTCCTCCGATAATGCACGTTCATTAAAGAACACAGGGGCCGTCTCCAACTTCAACAACATAGAAATCTGCTTTGTAACCGATGGTCTTTTCATAGGTTTCGCCAACCTGCTTGATGAAGTTGTCGATCTCTGCTTCGGGAACGATTGAAACGGTACATCCGCCAAAGCCTGCGCCGGTCATTCTCGATCCGATGATGCCCGGAACCTTCCATGCTGCATCAACAAGGGTATCAAGCTCGATTCCGGTTACTTCATAATCATCGCGAAGAGACTTGTGAGACTCGTTCATAAGCTGACCGAAAGCCTTGATGTTGCCGGCTTTAAGAGCTCTTACAGCCTCGATGGTACGCTGATTCTCGTATACGGCGTGACGTGCTCTGCGGCACTTTACTCCGTCCTTGATAACGGGAGAAAGTTTCTCGTAGGTAGCCTCATCAAGCTCTCCAAGACTCTTGATATTAACCATGGTCTGGAGGGACTCAAGAGCTGACTCACACTCCTGACGACGCTCATTGTACTTGGAATCTCCAAGTCCGCGCTTCTTGTTGGAGCAGCTGATAACGATCTTTGCGCCCTCAAGCTTTAAGGGAGCATATTCAAACTGTAAAGTGGCGGTATCAAGGAAAATAGCGTGATCCTTCTTGCCCATTGCGATGGCGAACTGATCCATGATTCCACAGTTTACGCCGTTGAACTTGTTCTCTGAGAACTGTCCGATAAGAGCAAGGTCGGTGTTGGTAACGTCAAATCCGAACATATCTCTTAAGATAAATCCGGTAAGTACTTCAACTGAGGCAGATGATGAAAGACCTGAACCATTGGGTATATTTCCATTAAGGAGAAGATCCATTCCCTGAGGAACCTTCATTCCCTTCTCGCCAAAGGCCCACATTACTCCCTTGGGATAGTTGGTCCAGTCAGCTTCCTTGTAGGGCTGAAGATCGTCAAGTGAAGACTCGATAACCCCAAGGTTTTCAAAATTCATTGAATAAAAACGGAGCTTGTTGTCGTTACGCTTTCTTGCAACGCCGTAGGTTCCGATGGTAAGTGCACAGGGGAAAACATGTCCTCCGTTATAGTCTGTGTGCTCTCCGATAAGGTTTACACGTCCGGGTGCGAAATATACCTTAGCCCCGTCAGCATCCCCAAATACTTTTTTAAATTCAGCGAGTACAATTTCTTTCATTTCTGTCATTTCGATACCTCCAAAGTAGCCTTTCAAAAACAAAGAGTTAACAAATACTGTATTTAAGCCAATCTTATCCGATAAAACAAAAACAAACCATACATTTTTGTTTGCATGGTTTGTCAAAATGTTAGATTATTTTTGCCCAACGAAATCCGCCATGAGATTTTCAACCTCACGAAGCTGCTCGGGAGTGCTCTCGGATTTGCGGTCTTTTCTGTACTGTGAAGGCGTAACACCGCAGGTCTGGTGGAATGCCTTTGTGAAAACCTGGGAATCGCTATATCCGCAGGTCAGTGCGATGCTTTCGATGGAGTACCTTGTGGCCTCCAGTAATTCTTTCGCTTTTGTTATCCTGTAGGTGGTCAGGAACTGCTGCGGCGACAAGCCGGTTATGTTCTGGAACAGAGTGTAAAGATAACTTCTGTTGACGCAAACATAATCTGCAACGTCCGTAACCTTAATGGGGTTGTAGTAGTTGTTCTGGATAAAATCTATTGCCTTTTGAACGTAGGTGTTGCCCTTGTCCTTATCCTTGTCTTCGCGGATCAGTACGCTTTCGCTGGATGCGATTATTGAAAGGAAGATCCCAAGAAGTCCGTCCCTCCTCAGTTCATTGGCCATTCCCACGGTATTGTGCTCCATCATGTCTTTTACAACATCGTAAAGTGCCGAGGACTCGTTGCATGTGAATATGGGATGATTGCCGGAAAGTCCCATGTTGGCAAGTACGCTCTGGGCTTCGCTTCCGTCAAAGCCCACCCAGATATAGCTCCAGGGGTCTTTTTCATCCGCCTGATAAAAAGCCAGTTCATCAGGTTCTATAAGGAATCCGTGGCCTTTCTCAATGTGATATTCTTTGTTCCTAAATCTGAAATAACCTTTTCCGCTAATTACGTAATGTATAAGAAAATGCGGTTTTGAAGCGGGGCCAAAGCTGTGAAGCGGCTCTGTCTGGGAGCATCCGCAGTTGTTAAGATACAAACTGCCGGTCTTTTTACTGTTAAATTCTAACTTAAAAGCTTTCTCCATGCAGTCTCCTCCGGTCGACTACTGTCTTATATCCATTATATCGAAAATAAGTTCCTCCGAATTCCTTCCGCTGAGTTCGTGATAGCGGCTTCTGATACGCTGTTCAATGACTGTTTCAAGGTCCTCCGAATCAACGTCAATAAGAACCAGCAAAAACTGGGATGCACTGTAACGGGTTCCCACGTCATTTCTTCTAAGACATCCCGCAACCGCCTGATCCACCTTCTGCATGATGACTTCGGTGTTTCCGGGGGCGGTTTCAGCGCCGACATTGAGAGATACCATTACCAGCTTTGCTCTCTGGTGGGTTCTCTCTACGCATCTTTCAATATAGTTATAGATCCTCTGGAATTCACGGTAATCAACCTTGTAAACACCGCTTCTTTCACGGATCTCCTTGCGGTCTTCGATAAGCTTTTTAAGCTGTGCGATATTGACCACTTCCGCTCTTGCGCTGGATGAATCGGTAAAGTCTACGGAATAGAAGCAGTAACCGTTCTTTCCGTTTCTCTTTGCGCAATACTGGGCTTTATCCGCAGCTGCATAAAGGGCTGCGTAGCTCTCTCCGTCGTTAGGAGCAAGTGCAACTCCTACTGATAAAGAAGAATTCATCAGATAATCTATAGTAACCGCCTGACGGTTGTATTCTCCGAAAAGGTCAACAATGAGCTTCTCAACATATGCTCTGTCATTGTTAAAGATATATATTCCAAACTCGTCTCCACCAAGCCTGAAAACAAAGCCTCCGTCACCGACGATCGTGGCAAGTATCTGACCTATATCGCAGATAGCCTGATCTCCGGTAACATGGCCATAGGTATCGTTCAAATATTTAAAGTTATCCAGATCGATCATAACAAAGGATCCGGTCCGGCCCCTTGAAAGAAGTGTGTCGATCTCTTCTTCCGCATAATATCTGTTAAAGAGGCCGGTCATGGGATCATGCATAGACCTGTCGATGACCTCAGCCATCTTCTGCTTCATGTTCTTTTCTGAAGCTCTTCTGTCAAGAACAAGCTGGACTCTCATCAAAAGAACATCGGGAACGAATGGCTTGTGTACAAAGTCCTCAACGCCTTCATTTAAGCACTTGATCTCAAGTTCCGAATCCCTTTCACCGGTGACCATGATGATGGGAACGTCCTTAAACCATTCCTTTTCCTTGAAGATCTGGAGACCTTCATATCCATTGGTTCCGGGCATCTGGAAGTCAAGAAGGATAAGATCGGGCTTTTCTTCCGAGATCAGATCCATCAGTTCCTCTACGCTCATTGCTTTTTTGACTTCATGTTCTTTTCCGAGGATCCTCTCCACCATCATAAGAACAAGCTTGTCGTCATCGCATATATATACTTTGCTCATGGTTAAAAAACCCCTTGTCTATTAGGTCATAACATATGATAATGATGTCATAGCCCCTGAGGCGCATTATCATACATTTAACATTATTACCTATACGTAAAATATAATCAAGCACAGAAAAATGACTTTCAGCCCTAAAATATGCTGTTTATCCCTGAGGAATAAAGAATGTCCCATAAAACCAATATAACAATTAATGATGATATAGACCTTAAAAAAATAGCTGACAGCGGCCAGGCATTCAGGATTAAAGAGATGCCTGACGAAAGTTTCAGATTTGTTTTTGGAAGCCATGTTCTTTATATCAAAAATATAGGATCAAGCACTTCCGGATCGGAATTTGAGATTGAGGAGCATAGTTTTGGAGACAGTTCCTCTGCTTACGAGGCTGAAGCTTGGGACAAAGTCTGGAAGAATTACTTTGATCTTAACAGGTCTTATTCAAAGATCCGTGGTTCTGTTCCCGCAAAGGATAAGTTTTTAAAAGAAGCCGCCTCATGCGGAGTGGGCTTGAGGATCCTTCGTCAAGACCCTTGGGAGATGCTGGTGACCTTTATCATTTCCCAGAGAAAGAGCATCCCCGCCATCAAGGATTCCGTTGAAAGGATCTGTGAAAAATACGGAAAGCGCATTAATACAGGCCGTGAAGTTCTTTATCTTTTCCCCTCGGCCTTCGATATGAAGAATGCTACAGATGAAGAGTTGAAAGACTGCAAGCTGGGATACAGAGTTTCTTATATACAGGACGCCGTATCAAAGGTCAGTTCCGGAGAACTTGATCTTACTTCCCTTTACGGACTTTCCTATGAAGAGATCTTTGAGAAGCTTAAAGAAGTTCGAGGCGTTGGTGATAAGGTTTCTAACTGCATATGCCTTTTTGCATATTCAAAAACAGAGGCCGCTCCCGTTGATACATGGATCTCCAAGGTGATCGAAAAGTATTACAAGGGCGTCAATCCTTTTCCGGCGTACAAAGATGCGGCAGGAATCATGCAGCAGTATATTTTCTACTACGCTCTGACTCATAAAGATAAATTCTAAAGAGCGCCGGCACTAATTTCGGACATAAAAATGCCCCTACAGACAAATCTGTAAGGGCATTATTTTTATTCTACGTAATCCGGGCTTCCGAGCTCGTAAATATCAGTCACCTGTATATTTCCGTATACATCATTAAACGTGTAATAACCATAGGTTGTGTAATCATAGAGGTCAAGTCCCTCATACTGAAGTACCAGTTCACTTGCCAAAACAGGCTCTTCATAAGCTCTGTACTCGTAATTGCCTTCCATATCCAGGTACTCTAATACCACATCAACCTCATCGTTGGGGTAAAGAGAATACATGTCCGATTCTTCCCATGTCTCAAAATCGATATAGGTATATCCCATAACTTTTCCGCTGGGAGATTCATTGTCATAGTATACGTACAGAAGTGCGTCTGCGCCGTTTACCTTAACAGGAATGGTACCGTTCTGAGCCCAGGCTCCGGTTTCTGCATCGCTATAGTAATCATAACAATAGAAAGTACAAATATTGTCGTTTATGAATACCCAAGCTTCGGGATCCACAAGAGCAAAGTAACCATCGGAGTCTAATTTGTAGTTGTAATCCTCTCCGAGGGATATATACTCGTTGCCATCCTGGACCCATACGGTCTCCGCTACGTAGTAGAGGTTCTCCATAAATTCGTCTTCCAGTTTGGCACCGTAATAATGATCCCTTGTTACAACAGGAATTTCATACTCGGATACATAGGTATAATCCTCTGCATAATCCTCGTACTCATCATCATACCAGGCGCCATAGTTAATGCTATCATCGCCAAGATAAGCAACTTCCTGAGAGATAAAGCTGTCATAGAAATCAAGAACAGCCTGATCATAATTCAGCTGTACAAAGGACTCGCGTCCATAATCATATTCATCATAGGCTTCATATGGGCTGTATGCCATGAGGCCGTGTCCATAGACGAAGTCGCTCTCGGTATAAACAACGGTATTAACAACCGCATTGATAAGAGGAGTGGACTTGCTGTTCTGGTAGCTGTTGGCAAGGGTTATAAGGTCAACGGAGTCGTTCTCCTCATAGTAACCGCAGTTGCCGCGAGCTTGGTAGTATGTGGAATAATCGCCGGCATCAAGGTTTTTCTTTGCTTCCTTGAGATAATTGATATAAGCCTCATAGACTTCATCCATGGTGTTAAGCCTGATAACGGACATTGAACCCTGAAGGTAGTCTTCAGCTATGTGATCCATGTAATCACGAACGATCTTTTCGCCGTAATCTCTGGGATCCTTGTCAAGAAGTGAAAGCCAGTCGGTATAGTAAATACCTACGCCGTTAACGTAGCTTTCCGCACCTACCATGTAGTCTGCATATCCATCGAGGGCCATGGCCATCTCAAGAGTACACATGTTACAGGCATCAAAGATTACTGTATCAAACTTTACTCCACCGTCAATGAGTTCCTGACGGATCTCGTAGTCGCACATGGAATCATAGTAGTCGCCAAGCTCGTCGCAGCCGAAGCCTACAGGGATTCCTCCGCCGTGGTCCCAGAGAACAAGGGAGTAGTTGTTGGCGGGATAATAAGTTGCGGCATATCTGATGAAGTTTGAAAGATCACCTTGCTGTGTCATGGTGGTCTTGCCAAGATCGTAAAGCTGAACAAGTTCTCCGTTTTCAATGGTGAATCTTGTTACTCTTCCGTCGGGTACATCGGGATGAACCCATTTTTTGGCTCCGCCGCATTCAATTACGACATGAACATCCTCAGGAAGCTTTGCATTAAGGATCTCGTAAAGGTCATCCGTTGCAGCTCCTCCCTCGTCATAATAATCGCCGGTCTCAAGGTCACTTCCCACCATATAGATCATAAGGGTTCTGGTGGGCTTATCGGGACTATAGACATTGGCATCTACCGGCTTCTCAATCTCAGGAGTTGTGCCATCAAGCCTGCTGTCTACCACGGGTTCAACCGGATCAGCCGGCTCTCCCAACCCGCCTGTTCTTGCCTTAGTAAAAGCGAACAAGAGATAGATCACCGCCGAGATGATCAGGATAGGCACCGTTATGCAGATCGCAACGATCCATCCCGTCGCCGACTTCGCATTCTTCTGCTGAGGCGGATCCAGCGGCACACTGTGCATGACCACCGGGGACGGGGTCGAGGGGACATTTTGCTGTGGCGCAGGCTGTGGTGCCTGCTGCACCTGTCCCTGCTGTGCAGAAGTTTGGACCGTCTGAGTGTAGGGAGACTCTTCTATTTTCTTTCTTATTGATGTACCGCAATTGGTACAGAAGGAAGCACCTTCTTTCAAAGGAGCTCCGCAGTTGTTACAAAACATTCGTAAACCTCTCAACGCTTTTTGCTGATAAAGGATCTGTATGATCCTTCCAAAAAATTAAGGGTGCTAACTATCATGCACCCTTAATAAAAATACTACTACAAAGCATTCTTGGCAAGTTCGAGGCACCCTATGATGCCCTGATCGCCTTTTAATCCGGCCGGTACGATGTATTTTTCAGGAACCTCAAGGAGATTTGACTGGATATAACCGTTAAGGTTCTTCACAACTTTTTCCCTTATCATCGGGAAAAGCTGCTCCTGTTTCATGACGCCTCCTCCAAGGATTATCTTTCTCGGAGAAAGAATCATTGTAAGATTGGCAAGAGCCTGGGCTATATAATAACTTTCAAGTTCCCAGACTTCTTTTTTGTCCGAAAGTTCTTCCGCTTTCCTGCCCCATCTTTTCTCTATGGCGGGGCCGGAAGCCATGCCCTCAAAACAATTTCCGTGGAAAGGGCAGACGCCTTCAAATTTGTCATCCTCCCTCGGCTTAAGGAGCATATGTCCCATCTCGGAATGGATCACTCCGTGAAGGACTTTACCGTTAACAAGGATGCCCCCTCCAATACCGGTGCCAATGGTTATATAGACTACATCTTTAAGCCCTTTGGCGCTTCCGTATGTTACTTCTCCCAAAAGAGAGCCGTTAACATCAGTATCAAAGCCCACGGGAACCTTGATGGCTTCCTCCAATGTTTTAACCAATGGAAAATTTGCCCATCCGGGTTTCGGAGTTGAAGTGATATACCCGTATGTAGTGGAGGATTTATGAAGATCCACCGGGCCAAAACTGGCCACGCCCAAAGCAGCAATATGCTTGCGTTTGAAGTAGTCCTTGACTATCTCCATCGTTACTTCAGGTTCGTCCGTGGGGATGGTGACGCGGTCAATGATCTTACCGTTCTCGTCCCCAAGGGCGCAGACAAATTTAGTTCCTCCGGCTTCCAGTGCACCAAGCAGCATACTAATTCCTCTTAAACTGTGAAACAAACTTCCATGCGTTCTCGCAGCTGTGCTGTCTGCACTCGTGCTGCTGACCGCTTACGCTGGCAAACGCTGTACGGCAAACTCCGTCTTCACTTTCATAATAGCGGACGGTAAGGACGCTTCCTCTGCTCTCATCGGGAATCTTTTCTTCTCTTTCAGCAGATACGCCGTAGTATTTATCTTCCCAATTTTCTTTGTTAGAAAATTCAACGTTGAACTTTTTCTTAAGCTTGTTTACTCCCGCAACATACTGAACTCTGTTAAGGCAAGTATCAGCCTGTGAAGGAAGTTCGGGAAGAGGTGAATCCTCACCGCCTGAGTAAAATACAGGCTTTGCTACGGTCATATTTAGCTTGGGATCTCCCAAAGAAAGTCCGAAGGGATTTTCCTTGATGGGGAAAAGAGCACTGCAAGGCATAAATCCTGCAAAGCCTTCGGGATATTCCTGATAAAGATCCCAGGTCTTTCCGCTTCCCATTGAGAATCCTGTAGCATAGATCCTGTCCTCATCTACATTATATCTCTTTTTAACGGATTCTATAACCTCCATTACCTCAGTTGCGGTAACTGAAAGATGATCGTCAACGGATACAAAAAGGAAATCATGCTTATGGCAAACTTCCCACCATCCGGCAACAAAAGTAAGGTACATGGATGTATCTCCGCCGCCGTGGAATCCCATTACAAGAGGAACGGGGCCCTTATCCATGATTCCGTTGTTATAATATGCAAAGTAGCCGACCTTATGAGTGGGCTGGTCCTTATATTTTGATTTGTTATCGGGTGAAGTTTTTACCTCAACGATTCCCGATTCCTCAGTCATGTTAAGCTCTTCAAAATCAGGCTCAAGCTGGATATTTCCACACCACATTTTGAACTTTCTGACAAATTTCTTAAAGTCAGCCTCGTAGTTTGCCTCTTCCTTGATAAGAAGATTCTCGCATCCTTTAAAGGCTTTGTTGATCTCTTCGCTGTTTGCAACGCTTAATACTGCGATATCTTTTCTTTCAACATTCGGAACAACCGAGAGTTTTTCCATGGAAACCATGGCGGGAGTTATCTCGCCGGGACCCCAAAGATATTCGCCGTCAACCTTTTTAAGAAGATGCTTTGCGCAATAATCAGCTGACTTTCCATAGCTGTAAATATCGGCACGGAAGATAGCGCCGCGAACGAAATATCCCTTGAATTCTTTTGTGAAGAAGTCGGTGATCTTTACGATTCCGTCCTCGTACTCAGGATACATCTTGATCTCTTTGATAACCGATGGATAGATGTTGTCTCCTGCATTCTCCCATCCACCTTCGCAGGTAGGATATACAAAGAGAACGCTTCCGTCGCTCTCTGCCGCAATATTTGCAAGACCTGTATTCTCCGCAAAAGCAACTGCGTCAAAAGAAGTCATGAGATGCTCTTCAAACACGAGAAGTAAGGGCGCTCTGAAACCATAATTGTTTACCTGACCCTCAAGATCATTTGAAGGAACATAAACCTTCAAAAAGAAATCCTCGTATTTGTGCTCCCAATATTTTCCACCATTTTCCATGGTCGTAACCTCGGGTTTTGTCATAACTGCCATTTAAAATACCTCCTCATAAAATGACTTTATCCCAATACTTTTTAGTTAGTTTCAATCTACAAAATACCAATAAATTCCGTATCTTTCGTTGTACTTTTTGTAGTGAGGACCGAAAGTCATTTCCCTGTCAGTTCCCGTCAAAGTAAACTCAAGAGAATAAGGATCTTTTAATAAATGATCGTTGATATTTTCGATGAAACCTTTAACGTCTCCGTTATTTACTTTTATTTCCTCGCTGATCTCAAGCTTTTCAGCCGGAATGGTTACGTCAACACCGGTACTTCCCTCAACCATGTTTTCGCTTCCAAGATTAGCGGACAAAAGAACAGGTCCGTACTTAAATGCAAATACATTGTCTTTATCGGGAAGGCCAAGGGCCTGTACATGGCAGGGAAGTTTTATTCCAAAGCTTTCTCCGTCCCTCCACTCTCCCTCAGCCACAAAGTATTCCTTCTTCATGGTGACAGTTTTTCCTTCTACGCCAAAGATAGGATCGTCGCACCAATCGGGAGTCCTTACCATGATCTTTGCTTTCTTTGAAGTCTCACCGTTCAAAAGTCTTACAGTAAACTTAACCATATCTGACGCGGGAAGATTTGCTTCCTGGATCAGTTTAATGCCAAGTTCTCCATCGGTTACTTCGGATGAAAGGAACAAATTTACGATGATAGCATCGTCGTCCTTAAAGTAAATACTGCTGCCAAGCTTTGTAAAGTTTTCCATTCCGCTTCCCACACAGCACCAGAACTTGTCAAAGGGTCTTCCGTATACTTTGAAATATCCGGTTGCCATGGGCTGGAAGTACATGCACATTCCGGTCTCAGGATTCTGAGAAGAAAGGATGGCATTGATAAAGGTGTTCTCATAATAGTCGGCATATTTCTTATCGCCGGTTATCATGAAGAGCTTTCTTGTCATCTTCAGCATGTTGTAGGTGTTGCAGGTTTCGTTGTTGCAATTGGTTCTCTCTTTGTCGAGGATGTAATCCTCTCCAAAGTGCTCCCACTCACTGTTTCCGCCGGTTGCATAGGTGTGTCTTTCAACAACCATGGTCCAGAATGCCTTTACATATTCAAGATATGTCTCGTCACCAACGGTTAAATACCTGTTAAGCGCGCCGAGGAACTTAGGGATGGTAGTATTAGCATGCTGGTTGTTTAAAACATTCTTCTCGCCGGAATATACTTTCTTAAAGAGCTCTTCCTCATCAAACATGTGGGCAGCTTTAAGATGCTCTTCTTTCTGAGTCAGTTTATAAAGCTCGTAAAGAGCATCATTCATTCCGCCATATTCTATGCTAAGAACTGTGCGGTGAATCTCCTCGCTCCACTTTGAAACTCTTTCATATGTCCAGTCACCGATCCCGGATGCAACGATAAGTGCGGGCATAAAGCCGGTGAGCTTATATACATTTACAAGTCCGTCAAGGATTTTATGCATGGTATACCAGGGAACCCAACTCTCTTTGAAGATGTCTGTTTTTCCCTGTTCCACAAGATCAAATTGAAGTTCGACGTTTTCGATATCAGAAACGGTGGCTCCGAAAACAAAGCCGGGTTTTCCTTTGGAGTTTTCCTGACACTCCAAAAGACCGAGCACGATAGTGCTGATCTTATTAAAAAGCTGAACCTTCTGCTCCCCTGTAGCGCCTGCGTTGGCATAGCCCTGAGCAGCAGCGGTAAGATAGTGACCCATGGTATGACCACCGATAAGGGAGCTCTCCCATCCGGCATACCTCATCTTTTTAGGCGCAAGCCCCGCATTCTCATAAAACCCCGCAAGAAGCCTGTCCTCTTCAAGACTGAGCAAATATGCCACATCCTTGTTTAATGCATTTACGCAATGATCATCTTTTACCAAAACCTGTGAAAGACTGTAATCTCTGTACATTCCTATTCTCTCCCGTCATCATACACAGTAAAACATCAGCTACGATAATTTAATTCTATACCGCCCTTTTGGGTCTGAATACGCATTTTTTGCTAGAATCTCTCTCCCCGAATGTTGCTTTTGACCACCTAACCCCGTCTCTTGTGGACAGTTTTGTCCACCGGGGACGGAGTCAAGGGGCCATTTTTCTCTTTAACTATCCGGGGAATCAATATATAATATATTCACAGGAGGACTTCATATGGGAAAAAAGGATAATAAGAATGTTCTCATACACGATGACGGTACCATCGTTGATAATAAAAGTACCCAGACTCTTATTTTTGTTGTTCTTTGCCGTATCTTAACCGTTTGTCTTGCTCTGCTTGGTCTTGCCGCTTTTATCAAAGGAAACTTTTAACAATTATCTTCATTCGTCTTTTCTATGAAAGGATCTGACCTATGTACGATTTTAAGCGAAGAGTTTATGAAGTAGTAGAAGCCTCACATGTTGGAGATGCCTCCAGTAAAGCATATGATATCCTCATGACTACCGCCGTTATCGTCGGTATGGTTCCCCTTACGCTAAAACAAGATAATCCTTTCACTATCGCTATTGAGATCGCAACCTGTCTTATCTTTCTCATAGATTACGTCGCCCGGGTTTACACCGCAGACTACAAAATGGGATACAAAAGTTTTAAAGCTTACATAGCCTATCTCTTTTCACCAATGGCAATCTTTGATTTCCTATCCATTGTACCGATAGTCTCTCTGTTCCTACCCGGTTCTGTTATACTAAGGTTGTTAAAACTCTTCAGAGTATTCAGAGTGCTAAAGCTGGTCCGCTATTCCAAGACCACCATAATCATCGCAAATGTTCTTCGTAAAGTAAAAAAACAGCTCATCGCTGTTCTTATACTGATCATTATTTATATTTTTGTTTCAGCCATGCTTATTTTCCAGTTGGAGCCTACTCTCTTTGATACATTCCTTGATGCACTCTACTGGGCAACTATCTCTATTACAACCATCGGTTATGGTGACATCACACCGCAAACAGACATGGGCCAGTTCATTACTATGATCTCTGCCCTCGTAGGAGTTGCGGTTATCGCGCTCCCCACAGGTATGATCACCGCTGCTTACATGAATGAGATAAGCAAAACAAAAACCAAGTATGAACTGTAAGATTGGAGATGCCAATGTCAACTATTACCATTGAACGTGATGTTCTTTTTAATGCATATCACTTTTGCAATGTTGACCGGGTCTACCTCTTTGACTTAGATATCTCCCAGAAGCTTACTGCGCTGGCAGCAGCTACGTTCAACGAGTCTACACCGTGTTGCATGGGGATCATTACCCGGTAATCACAGGCCGCGATAACTTCCTTCGGAAGGCCGTTTCCTTCCGTTCCCATTACTACCGCAAGTTTTTCATTTGAAAGCATTTCTTTGTCATCAACGCTGACGGAATCTTCTGTCAGCGCCATTGCTATTGTCTTATAGCCAAGTTCTTTGAGTGCCTCAATGACTTTTATCCCCTCGGAATCCTCGCGCCTAACCTTAGTCCAGGGAAGCTGGAAAACCGTTCCCATACTTACTCTTGCGGAGCGCCTTGTAAGAGGATCAACCGAAGCATGAGTAAGCACTGCGCCGTCCATACCAAGGGCTGCAGCGCTCCTTATTATCGCCCCAACATTTGCCGGATTAACAACATCATAAAGAACAGTGATATGGCTTTTTCCTTCACAAAATTCTTTAAGCTCAGGAACTTTTCTTCTTTCGAGTACACCCCAAAGACCTCTGACAAGCTCATAGCCCGTGATATTTACAAGGATATCCTTGCTTGCCACATAAACTGGAATACTTTCAGCGTATTCACTTCCCCAAAGAGATGCAGTCTTTTCAAGCACAGGTTTTCCTTCTGCTTCCAAGCGTCCTTCTTCCACCAAAAGCGAACTCAGCCTATAGCCTGCTTCCAAAGCTCGCAAAATAACATAAGCGCTTTCTGCTATGAAAACTCCCGGATCCGGCTCATTATAATGGATCAGCTGTGTCTCCGATGTTCTTGAAAAAATGTCCAATCTTGAATCTTCAAGATCTGTAATGTTAACAATGTTCATACTTTAATTCAAATTCTTACTACCAGATCGTAATGCTGTAACCGGTATCGGACAGGTCAAATTTTATGGTACCGCTTGATGCCTTGCAATTAAGAAGTGATGTATCAAGACCTGCCGAAGGGTTGTACTCTATTTTTACCATATCGGGGCTGGGATGTTTCTTTGTAAGAGTAAGGCCGTTTATATCAAGCTGAGAAGCTTCTGTTACTCTCCAGCCAAGTCGTCCTCCCGTAAGAGCAATGGTACCGGTGATCTTAAGGCTTGAGCCGGGTTTTAAGGTAAGGAACTGATAATCCTGATTGGGAAGTACTGTATTTCCCACATCTATTTCAAGATTTGTCCAAACAGCAAAATCGCCGTCGTATGCACCTTCTACGTTGTCCGCATCACCTTCGGTTAGTATAGCAGTAACAACCTTTGTTTCCAATTCCTTTTGTTCTTCATATGTAACGGATGGGCCCATATATCCAAGGTTTTCATTCATTCCGTCGTCTTCGATGCCACAACACACGCAGCCCTCAAATGGCGCTACCTCCGGAGGCTCATTGGGCACAAGACCGGATGGGAAGGTTACATTTTTGTAGTTTGTATCTCTCATCCTGACAAACTCATATCCGTTTCTTACCCATTCTTCATCGGTAAAAGTCTCACCGTTAATTGTAAGTCCCGACATATCAACCTTACCTGCATTCATCAGTTCAATGCCTGAACGACCGTCCCGGCCCGGTGCAACTTTTGGCCAAGTTCCCTTAATGGTCACAGCATGGCCCTCGCACTCAATATATATTCCTTCAAGCGTGTCACTTGAAACATCAATGACTATGTCAGATCCCAATATAGCGGAATCAATTCCTTTATCAAGACGCTTCCTTATTTCTGCCGCGCTTGAAACAGGGGTATTTCGCTCTGCTTCCAGCGCTTCCTCAGCAAGACGACGTTCCTCTTCTTCTTTTCGCTTTCGTTCTTCCTCTGCAGCAGCTTCTTCTTCACGTTCTTTTTCGCGTCTTTCCTCCGAGATCTCCCAGGCATAAGACTCAGTATAGATACCTATGCGCTCTATAAATCTGTCTTTGTCTTCACCCATATAACCCGTTTTGGCTTTGGGCGCGATTTTCTTTGCCACCTCCGCAAGGACATCGGCGTATTCATCTTCAGCATCCGCTCCGTCAGGATTCATGATCTGAATTTCTGCAACATCTCCATGGTCCTCATACTGAGAGTGGAAATTGTAAAAGTCTACAAAAGCATCCTTATAGTTCTTGCCGATATAGTCTTCTTTGATGGTATACTCTGCCATGGCGCTGTTCACGCCGCAATCCACCACTGTATCACCCTTACAGATGGTATAAAACTGCCAGTCATTACCGTCTTCAAATTCAATCCTGATACCTACATATCTGTCCCCGGATTTTGGCGTATAGGTTCCGTCGGAGTTTAGTTCTATTTCAGCCACATTTTCAAGTGATGTTGATGGAGTATCAGCAGTTCCCGCGTTACCGCTGCCTAAATTTCCGCAGGCTGTCAACAATGCTGCTCCCGTGATCAACGATATAGCAATTACAGTTATCTTTGTTCTTCTCATATGCTCACAGCTCCATCCATCATAAGATCCGGTACGATTCTTCATGATAAGGATCTTGTTTTTGTATTTCCCCGGATAGATAATCTTTTAAAGACCCTTTGATTATAGCATTTTACTGGGCTTTTCACCACATTCAAACTGTTTATAAATATTTTAGAATTATATTAGCACTCACCTCTTGACAGTGCTAACAATTGGGACTATAACGTAGGTAGAACAAAGGAATAGAGAAGATTCCAAAACAGAATCCAAACACTCCTTCCCTTGCTCATGAAACATATTATCTTTCATATTTTTCATGAAAAGGAGGAATGACCTATGTTACTACCTAGTATTTTTGGAGAAAGTTTATTGGATGATTGGATGGATGTCCCGAGGATGGAATTTCCCGACATTGACCGAAAGCTTTACGGAAAGAACGCAGCTCACGTTATGAGGACCGACGTCAAAGAGCATGACAATGGTTATGAGATTGATATCGACCTTCCCGGATTTAAGAAAGACGAGATAAATGTTTCCCTTGAAAACGGATACCTCGCCGTCAGCGCCGCCAAAGCTCTCGATCATGAGAAGAAGAACAATGAAGGCAAAATGCTTAGGCAGGAGCGCTACTCCGGATCGATGCAGAGAAGCTTCTATGTCGGTGAAGAGGTCACCGAAGAGGATATTCAGGCCAGATTCGAAGACGGTGTGCTTAAGTTGAACATCCCTAAAAAGGAGGCAGCTAAAGTACCTGAAAAGAAAGTCATCGCAATAGCCGGATAAAAATATAAGCCCGCAAGAGTCAATTCTCTTGCGGGCTTTTTTTGACCACCGGGGACGGAGTTTAGTGGACATTTTTGTCCTCTTGACTCCGTCCCCGGGTGTCATTTTCAGATTACTTATTTATATAGAGTGCAGGCCGGATTCCTGTATCTTCTCCGAAGTTAGCAAGGCAACCATCCCAATAGGTTCCGTTCCATAAAACTTGCTTGATTCCGGTCTCACCCCAATCATTTACCATGACATCTCTTAAAAGCCAATAGCTTCCGGTTTTTCCGATGCATTCGGGCGAGTATTCATAATACATCAATGAATAATCATCGTTTTCATCATAATAATCCATCTCGCTTATCACCACATTACCAACCTTTTCAGCTACGTAAGGGGTCGCCGCAACAATCAATTCTTCGCTACACCATTCATATCCGCCATCATAATATTGATTATAATGGTAGTAATCACCGATGTCTTCCGCTCCCAAGAGAAATACCTTGTCGTAGGTTTCTAAATAATCCCAATTACCATTAAAGGGATTTGGACATGTCAAAACCTTCGATAATTTGATCATTTCTTTTTCGCTGTCGGTAAAAGCCTCGTCATAGAATTCTCCATTGAGCCAGTTCCTAATATCGGAATCTTCCCAAGTTAATCTTGCCCCGGCTACATCAAACTCTCTACATTCTAATACATATCTGCTTACAAGCAAGTAACCTTTGTCACCACCATCGTGGATCTCCCACTCAATAGGATCGGGGCCGTTGGAAAGGTCGCCGTCCTGTTCATATTTACCAAATATAGCATATCCTTCATTGCTAATGCTCAGTCCGTCAATCTCTGAGATTGATCCACCAATTCCCAATGCTTCGCCATTGGCACTACCGTTGTCTACTGTTGCTCCCGATATCCTGTCATCATCCCATCCAAGAGCTTCCTCAACCTCTTTTTTCAGGTCCTCATTAGCAAGGATCTCATCTACTGCTTCCTGCGGAAGGGATGAAAAATCTTCAATATTTACATTAATATCTCCATCGGTTCGGGAAACACTTATTCTTTTACCGGCATCTAGAATGTGTCCTTCCGCTTTCTCAGGAAGGAAGACCTCCACTTTTCCACTGGTCAGATACAAAACCTCTGCTCCGTTTTCATCGGTTGTAACATAACCCGATGTTCCGCGAATACCGACTATCATAGTGGATGTTCTGATCTCAAAACTCTCATCATTTGCAAGATCCTTGGCAATGTAAAAATATGTACTTCCCCTGTCAAGAGAAAGGCTGAGTGCTTTTCCCTTTTTATTTACGGTTGCCCCGGACTCCGCCATAAGATATACAAATCTATCCTCGTCAAGAAGGACTACCGCACGGCTTTCCTCTCTTGTATCAAGCCTGTTACCATCAAAAAGCCTTACACCAACTTCAGGCTTAAGAGCATCGCCCTTCACATTAAACAGACTTACAGTTCCGCGAACATCCTCAAGCTTCATGGATGATGCAGTAAACTTACTTGCAACTGTAATGATCACCGCGATCACTGCCGCAAGAACCACGCCTATTCCTATAAAAATTAATACTCTGACCTTTTTCATCTCTGCTCCTCAAAAATGGCCACTCGACTCCGTCCCCGGTGGTCAAAAATGTCCTCTTGACTCCGTCCCCGGTGGTCAATATTCATCAAGAAAATGATGTCTGACGCCCTTAAGTTTATATTCGATGACTGTGTCGAGGTTTACGTTCTCGACGCTTCTGAAGATATTGGACTCGACGTAAGGGTTGTTTTTCTTAAGCTCTGCGATAAGCTTCTTGGTCTCAAGGCGCTTCGAAGTCGAACTTCCATCATCGTTGACAGTGGAACAGGTCTCCGTAAAGTGGCACGCGCACTGAAGGAAATGAAGGTTATTGTAATCCCTCCATGCACAGATATCACTCTCCCTAACCAGATATAACGGCCTTATAAGTTCCATTCCCTCGAAATTCGTGCTGTGGAGCTTCGGCATCATGGTCTGGATCTGGGCTCCCTGAAGCATTCCCATAAGAATGGTCTCGATAACGTCATCATAATGATGGCCCAGAGCAATCTTATTGCATCCAAGAGCCTTTGCCCTGCTGTAAAGATATCCGCGGCGCATTCTTGCGCAAATGTAGCAGGGATTTTTTTCTATAGTATCTACTGAATCAAAAATGTCACTTTCAAAAATCGTAATAGGAATTCCAAGATCTCTTGCGTTGCTTTCAATAAGTTCCCTGTTTTCTTTTTTATAGCCGGGATCCATTACAAGGAATGTTAATTCAAAATTGCACTGCCTGTGTCTCTGGATCTCCTGAAAGAGCTTTGCCATAAGCATGGAATCTTTTCCGCCGGAGATGCAGACCGCAATATGATCACCTTCACTGATAAGCTGATATGTCTTGCAAGCCTTGGCAAAGGGTGTAAAAAGCGCCTTATGAAACTTTTTACGTATACTCTCCTCTGCTTTATGTTGTTTATCTTCTATCTTTATTTCATCCATATATATTAAAATCCTTTGTATCAAGCCGATTACCAATTCTCTAAGGAATCATTATAACGGCAATTGGCTTTTAAATAAAGTAAAACCGAGATATAATGTATATGTGCGTTTTCATAAACATTTTATAAACTTTTTTATTTCCCTCTTGGCAAATCGGGGATCATTCAAATATAATGAGGGCACATATGGACCTTCGATTGAACACACACATTTTACTAAAGGAGGTTTTCACATGTTAGATTTGATCATTATCGGTAGCGGACCCGCAGGGCTTTCCGCCGCTATCTACGGCATTCGTGCCAATTTAGATTTATTGGTTATCGAAAAGGACTATGAAGGCACCGGTCAGGTAGCCCTCAGCAGTAAAGTAGACAACTATCTCGGACTTCCCGGACTCGACGGCTACAGCATGGGTGAACAGTTCAGACAGCATGCGGTAGACTTTGGTGTCAAATTCCTTGAAGCAACAGTTACCTCTATTGAACAGGACCCTTCAGACAAGCATTGGATCGTTAAGACCTCTGATGGCGGACAGCAGGAAGCAAAGGCTGTTATTTATGCAGCCGGTGCGGTACACAGAAAGCTTGAAGCAAAGGGCGAAGAAGAACTCTCCGGAAAAGGTGTTTCTTATTGCGCTACCTGCGACGGAGCTTTCTACAGAGGAAAGGTTACCGCAGTTGTAGGCGGCGGAGACACAGCTCTTGACGATGCTCTTTATCTTTCCGGTCTTTGCGAAAAAGTTTACTTGATCCACAGACGTGACGGATTCCGCGCAGCAGAGATAACTGTTAATAAGGTAAAAGCAAAAGAAAATATCGAACTTGTTTTAAACGCTCAGGTTGACGAGATCATCGGCGATGAGAGAGTTAACAGCGTAAGACTTAAGGACGGACGAACTCTTGATATAAACGGCATTTTCATCGCGACAGGCTCCGTTCCCGTAACCGAAGTTCTTAAAGATACAGATCTTTTAAACTCCGCAGGATACATTGTTGCAGATGAAACAGGAATCACTAAGGCTCCCGGATTTTTCGTAGCCGGAGATGTAAGAACAAAGGCTCTTCGCCAAGTTGTTACCGCCGTTTCCGACGGAGCAAATGCAGCAACCAGTGCAGAGCATTATATCACTGAACTGTAATTAATTTTTTAACCACATTAACATATAGTTTGATCACAGAAAAGAGAGGATAAAAACATGGCAGAAGTAGTATTAACCAAAGATAATTTTGAAGCAGAAGTTCTTAATTCAGATATTCCCGTTCTTGTAGATTTTTGGGCTACATGGTGCGGACCTTGCAAGAAACTTGGACCCGTCATCGCTCAGATTGCTGAAGAAAAAGAGGGTACAGTAAAGGTTGGAAAACTTAATGTTGACGACGAGATGGCAGTTGCATCAAAGTACAACATCATGAGCATCCCCACCGTTATCCTTTTCAAAGGCGGCGAGCCCGTTAACACTTCCGTTGGATTTAAGACCAAAGAAGAGCTTCTTTCCTTCTTCGGAATCTAAAAGCATTATCAAAAAACGCATACTTATTAAATGAAAAGGGATTGGTCATACGGCCAATCCCTTTTAGGGTGATTTTATATAAAAGACACTAAGTTAGGGTGCAAAAAATGCGAGGGCGATGGCCCCGGGGCCTATATGGGTTCCGATAGTACAACCTACCGTACTGATGGGAAGTGAGCCGTCCTCGGATTCGTAATCTTCATAGATCGACTTACTGTCTTCAATATACTTATCAAGCATATCCTTTGAATGCCCTGTGTACGCAAGGCATAAAGGCTTTTTGAAATTAATTCCGTTTTCTTTTTTAACAAGCTCCATAAGCTTGTTGTTTCCGTTCTTTGATCCCCTTGCCATTCCAAGGAAAACAACCTCACCATTTTGAATAGCTATAACAGGTTTGATGTTTAAAAGCGCTCCCGCTGTTGCAACAGTAGCAGAGATCCTTCCGCCCTTTTTAAGGTATTCAAGAGTATCAAGAAGAGCTATCAGGTGAATGTAATTCTTTTCCTCTTCAAGGATTTTTATCACTTCATCTATAGTTTTTCCTTCTTTTATAAGATCAAGAGCCATCAGGATAAGGATCCTCTGACCAATGGTTACATTAAGGGAATCCAGAACATAAACACCTTCTCCAACTTCATCTGCTGCAATATTTGCGCTCTGGAAGCTTCCGGACAGCTTACTTGATAGAGTAATGCACAAAACCGTATCACCGTTTGCTCTTGCAGCCCTAAAATACTCCTCGTATTCATAAGGGGGGATCTGACTTGTTTTAGGAAACTCATCTGTCTCGATCAGCTTTGAGTAAAAACCTTTATGATCAAGATCAACTCCGTCTTTGTAGGATGTTTCCCCAAAGGTAACAGTTAAGGGGATCACAGTGATCCCAAAGTTTTCGGCTTCTTTTTGTGTAATGTCGCTTGCTGAGTCAGTAATAATCTTTATTGCCATATTTTTCTCCTTCTTTTGGAAACTCCAAGGAGAATGATACTTTCTTCAACGTGACTTTGCAAACCATGTGATGTGGCGGAACGGGCTAAATAACGCAGCTTTAATGTTGTGTTACAATTCAGTCCTGCGGAAACTCTCGTTGTAAAGAGTACCCGGCCTCCACATTTATGGTACAATTATAAGGAAATTATTTGAACCGGACAGACGCATGGGTAAATATACATGAACAACAACGCAGAAATTACCGGGCTCCAAAACCGTCTCAGGGACTTGGCGGACAGATCATATAATCAGAACATTTTTACCTTCAGCCAATTCCTTTCCTTAGGAGAAATGGACGCCTTTTATAAAATTGAAAAAGAATTAGGATACGCTTCGCCTTGCTTATTTGGCGGCTACGAAGGCGCAGAAAGAAACCTTATCAGATTCGGGAATCCTGAGGACCTCGGCTTTGATCAGGAGCCTCCCATTGTCTGCATTCACATTTCCCCTTTGATGGAAAAGTTTGCAGATAAGCTTTCCCACAGGGATTTCCTTGGAGCCCTTATGAACCTTGGTATCGAAAGGGATGTACTGGGAGATATAAAAACCGGAGAAAAAGAGGCATATCTCTTTTGCTTAGACAGCATCTCGGAATTCATTTGCGATAGTCTTGATAAGGTCAAACATACAAACGTTAAGTGCAAAGTGGTTGATGCAATGGCGGAACTTCCTGAAGAGGAACCGGAAGAAATCTCTGTATTAGTTTCTTCCGAAAGAGCTGACGGAATTATATCAAAAGTCTGTAAACTCTCAAGAAGTGACTCTCTTGACCTTTTCAGGGAGGGGAAGGTCTTTATCAACGGAAGGCTTTGTGAAAACAATTCAAAGCCCATAACCAAAGGTGACACAATAAACGCCAGAGGATACGGAAAGTTTACGATACTCTCCGAACCCAACACCACAAAAAAAGGTAAACTGAATATTTCCGTCGCAGTATACAGATAGTCTGTTAACAACTATTTACTGAAAACACCATATAAAACGGGGACCGGCATTAGCCGACCCCCGTAATTTTTTTCTAATCCTGTTTTTATATTAAAACTACATCAGATCTTGAAGAATGAAAGTTCTTCATCAAGCTTCTTTGCAATCTCGTCAAGATTTCCTGCTGATGCAGCAAGAACATTTACCGTCGCATTGAATTCCTGCATATATGCGCTTGTTTCTTCTGTAGAAGCAGCGTTCTCCTCAGAGATAGCTGAAAGAGAACTCATGGCATCAACGATCTCATTCTTTGATGCATTGCACTTTTCTGCAAGACTCTTGATCGAGGTTACTCCGCCAACAGTTGTATCAACTCCACCGATAAGCTTCTTAATGGTTTCAACAGTCTCAGCAAGAACTGTTCCAACCTCGTCACCGATCTTTGAAACTTCCTCTGTCTTTGAAGATGCTCCGTTTGCCTGAATAAGAAGGTTCTGCATTTCCTTACGGATCTCATCCGCAGTTGTAGCAGACTGCTTTGCAAGAAGTCCGATCTCTTCGGCAACTACTGAGAATCCTCTTCCGGCATCTCCCGCTCTTGCGGCTTCAATTGAAGCATTAAGAGCAAGAAGGTTTGTCTGAGTAGCAATAGATGTAATGCCGTCAACCCTTGCATTTACGTTGTTAACTGCCTCTCCGGTTGCTTCCATTGCTACAGAGATCTCTCTTACAGATTCTCCCATTGCAGTCATTCTGCTGGAAAGCTGATCAAGAGCTTCCTTCGATGAAGCGCTTTCTCCGCTCATCTCTCCGGCTGTAGCAGCAAGTTCATCGGAGCTTCCGGCCACGGTATCAATGGCGTCTGAAAGAGTTGCAAGATTATTTGTAGCGTTCTCTACAGTTGTAGCCTGATCTGTTGCTCCCTTTGCAACCTCCTGGACTGCACTTGATACATCATCTGCAGTTCCGCTGATCTGGTTAGCTGATTCTGCCAGCTCATTTGCCTGATTGGAAACGCTTTCCGACGCATCCTTGATATTCTTAACAACCGCCATAAGCTTGTCTATAAGAGCGTTAATATTTGTCACTATTGTTCCGAATTCGTCTTTTCTCTTTAAGAGAGACTCGTTTTCAAGCTTCTCAAATTCACCGGCTGAAAGCTTATCTACGGTTCTATTCACCGCTAAAATAGGCTTAGTAAATGAATTTGCAAGAAGGAAGGCTACTCCTACCGCAATGATAAGAAGTATTATTCCTCCGATGACCATATATGTGATCATCCTTTTTGCATTCTCAAGAGCTACATCCACATCGCTGGCAATTACCGTTGTCCATCCGGTGATAGGCTCTCTCTGATATGACATGATCCAGTTTCCACCGTTAGAATTGGAAGGATAATTACCGCTTGCATTAAGATCACTGCGGCTTTCTTTATACCACTGTTGCGAACTGAAATTAACGGCTTCTCCGCCACCAAGATCCATTGATGTGTGTGCTATAAGATCACCGTTATTATCGCCGATAAAGATATCCTGGTTCTTTTCGGTAATTTCCTTTTTCATCAATTCGGTAAAGTTATCAAGATTAAAGTTTCTCTGAGCTCCGCCTATGAGTACTCCATCCAAGTCATAGATGGCATGAACAAAAGTACAGGTTCTCTCTCCGTTCTCATCGATCATCTCATTAGAAACATAGAAAAGAGTGCCGTTCTGTATCTCTTTAAAAAATTCGGTTTCTGATATATCCTCGCATTTACCGGTGGTGTTTACAACCTGCTGTCCTTCCGCATTGAAAAGGATAAGTGTATTTCCATCACCGATCTCCTCGTCAACCTGTGTGAGCCACTCTATGAGCGACGGCGAAGCTGTCCGTCCGGTTAATAGCCTACGTGCTGAGTCAGAATACGCTACTGCATTGAGTACCGTCATGTTCTGCTCGACAACAGCTTTAAAATCATGCTGTACAAGATTGATCTGTGCATCATTCATCTTATACATGTGATTCCGTGCTTCTTTATCTACAATGACATAGCTCATCACTATTGAAGCCGCGAGAGGAACAACCATTATCGCAACTATGATCGATATCAGTTTAACTTTTACGCTTTGAAAGAAACTCCTTTTACCTCCTTTAGTATTTTTTTCCGTACTAACTGCCATAATAAAAACCTCCCCTTCCGATCAACTCGGAAACTATACGGGTATATTATAGTATTTTACTTCTTGTATTAACATTCATAAATTGCTCAGAAATATTCGAATAATTTGGTTATTTTATGAATTTATTTGAATTGAAGCAGCATTTTCCAAAAATAAAAAACAGGACCGCATATGCGATCCTGCCTTTTTATATCACAAAGAAATTTCTTATTAGAACTTTCCTGCCTTTGCAGCCTCTTCGATTGAAACTGCGGTAGAAACGGTCATACCAACCATGGGGTTGTTACCTGCGCCGATAAGACCCATCATTTCTACGTGTGCGGGAACTGAAGAAGATCCTGCGAACTGTGCATCAGAGTGCATACGTCCCATGGTATCGGTCATACCGTAGGAAGCAGGACCTGCTGCCATGTTATCGGGATGAAGGGTACGTCCTGTACCACCGCCGGAAGCAACTGAGAAGTACTTCTTGCCTGCCTCGAGGCGCTCCTTCTTGTAAGTACCTGCAACGGGATGCTGGAATCTGGTGGGGTTGGTTGAGTTACCGGTGATGGATACGTCAACGTTCTCCTTCCACATGATTGCAACACCTTCGCAAACATCGTTAGCGCCGTAGCAGTTAACCTTTGCACGAGGGCTGTTAGCGTCCTTGGAGTAGCACTTTCTTGATACTTCCTTTACAGTGTTGGTGTAAGGATCGTACTCGGTCTCAACGAAAGTGAATCCGTTGATACGAGAGATGATCTGTGCAGCGTCTTTTCCAAGACCGTTAAGGATAACGCGAAGGGGCTTCTGACGAACCTTGTTAGCCTTCTCAGCGATACCAATAGCACCTTCAGCAGCTGCGAATGACTCGTGACCTGCAAGGAATGCGAAGCACTCGGTGTCCTCTTCAAGAAGCATCTTGCCGAGGTTTCCGTGTCCAAGACCTACCTTACGGGTATCAGCTACTGATCCGGGGATACAGAAAGCCTGAAGTCCTTCTCCGATTGCTGCTGCAGCATCAGCTGCCTTGCGGCAATTCTTCTTAATAGCGATAGCAGCGCCTACAGTGTAAGCCCACTTTGCATTTTCAAAGCAGATAGGCTGGATGCCTTCGATAAGTTTGTAAACATCGATGCCTGCTGCCATAGTAATATCTTTACATTCTTCGATAGATGAGATGCCATACTCCTTAAGTTTAGCAAGAATCTGAGGCTCTCTTCTTTCATATGATTCAAATAATGCCATGATTAAATTTACCTCCTTCTTCTTACTCGTGTCTGGGATCGATAAGGCGAGCTGCATCGGCTACTCTTCCGTACTGTCCGCATGCCTTCTCGAATGCAGTGTTAGCATCGTCACCCTTCTTGATGAAGTCCATCATCTTGCCGAAGTTTACATACTTGTAGCCGATGATCTCATCGTTCTCATCAAGAGCAACGTTGGTAATGTAACCGTCGGTGAGCTCGAGGTAACGAGGTCCCTTAGCGAGAGTACCGTAAGTGGTACCAACCATTGAACGGGTTCCTTTTCCGAGGTCCTCAAGACCTGCACCGATCTGAAGTCCGTCCTCAGAGAATGCGCTCTGGGTTCTTCCGTATACGATCTGAAGGAAGAGCTCTCTCATAGCGGTGTTGATAGCGTCACAAACGAGGTCAGTGTTAAGAGCTTCCATAACGGTAAGTCCGGGAAGGATTTCTGCTGCCATAGCTGCAGAATGAGTCATTCCTGAGCATCCGATGGTCTCTACAAGAGCCTCCTGGATAATTCCTTCCTTTACATTAAGGGAAAGCTTGCAGCATCCCTGCTGAGGTGCACACCAACCAATACCGTGAGTATAGCCGGAAATGTCCTCAACTCTTTTTGCCTTAACCCATTTTGCCTCTTCGGGAATGGGAGCAGCACCATGATGTACTCCCTGAGTAACAGGGCACATGTTCTTAACTTCTGTTGAGTAAATCATATGGTCCTCCTTATATGATGGTTTTGGGGTAACTATTAAATTGTATATTTTATTTGATGAATAGTTACGAAAGTCAACTTAAATATTATCATAAAGACTACGCCCAATCAATGAATATTGATAGTTTTTAGTCAAAAATCTCCGATTTATTTTAGACAATTTATAAAATCTTTAGAATTAGAGTGTTGACTTTCGCCTCGACTTTTGTATAATTTAATTGCGTTCAATCGAATTGAGTTTGATTCGAAATCGTTTTAACAGTTTCTGACAACCTTTACATATCATTACATCTATGGAGGACAAACTTATGAGCAGTATTTATGATTTTTCTTTTAAGGCACAGGACGGAAGCGAAGTAAGCATGGCAGACTACAAAGGAAAAGTGCTTATCATCGTTAACACTGCTACAGGCTGTGGATTCACTCCTCAGTACGAAGACTTACAGAAGATTTACGACCTTCACCAGAAAGATGGTCTTGAGATCCTTGACTTCCCTTGCAACCAGTTCGCAAACCAGGCGCCCGGGGATGACGAAGAGATCCACACTTTCTGCAAAGGACGTTTTGGAATTACCTTCCCTCAGTTCTCTAAAGTCGACGTAAACGGAGAGAATGCAATTCCTCTTTGGAAATACATTACTTCAAATACAAAGTTCGCAGGCTTCGGAAAAGGCCCCAAGGCTCTTATGATGAGTGGTGTTGTTAAGGCAATGGATAAAGACTACAAGAACAACGGCAACATTAAGTGGAACTTCACCAAGTTCATCGTTGACCGTGAAGGCAATATCGTAGCTCGCTTCGAGCCCACCGAGAGCATGGACAATGTTCTCAAGAAAGTTGAAGAGCTTTTATAAGCCCGGTAGATTGATGAATTAGCTTTCTTGTGGTAAACTTGCGTGGTCGGAGGTTTTATATGGGTAAGTACGATGTTCTAAAACTTGAAAATCAGATTTGCTTCCCTCTCTATGCAGCTTCGCGTGAGATCATTAAGCAATATCATCCCTTCTTATTGGATCTTGACATTACTTATACACAATACATAACCCTTATGGTCCTTTGGGAAGTTAAAAAAATAAGCGTTAAAGATTTGGGTAAAAAGCTGTTCTTAGACAGCGGCACCTTAACTCCTGTACTTAAAAATCTTGAGGGTCGCGGCTATATTACCAGAAATCGCAGTCAGCAGGATGAGCGTGTTCTCATCGTAGAAATAACCGAGACCGGAATGGCTCTTCGTGAAAAGGCAGTTGAAGTGCCCCTTAAAATGGCCGGCTGCTCAAAGCTTAACGAAGACGACGCAAAAGAGCTTTACAGGCTTTTATATAAATTACTAGATACGCTCGAATAATTACCACTTGATATAAATAATCCTCTCCCGCACAACGTGGGAGAGGATTTTTACTTTATGTCAGGATATTATTTTATGGATTCAAGTTCAAGGACTTCAAAGCCTTCCGCTTTTCCTTTGAGCTTTATGGTGGCGCCAAGAGATGTATAGGTTATCCTGTCGCCAAGCCGGTCAGCAACAGCGCGGCTGATGTAGACCTTTCCGCCGGGTGCATTTGCCTCAAGGCGGGCTGCTGTATTTACGGTATCTCCGATAGCGGTGTAGTCCATGTGCTTCTCCGCACCCATGTTTCCGACAACGGCGGGGCCATAGTTTACGCCCACACCAACTCTTAATTCTTCGCCGATCTCGGCTTTAAGTTCATCCGATACCCTCTCGGCTCCCCGTGCGATCTCCCATGCTGTCTTTACTGCGTTGTAAACCGCATCCTCCTGAGGAAGAGGTGCTCCCCAGAATGCCATCATTGCGTCTCCCACAAATTTATCAAGGGTTCCCTTGTTTCTCTCAACACAGTCACTGGCCATGGTGAGATACTTGTTCAGGATAAATACCACCTTCTCGGGAGTCAGTCTCTCGGACATGGTAGTGAAGCCTCTGACATCTACGAAAAGTACGGCGATATCGCAGGTCTTTCCTCCAAGAGAAAGGTTCTCAACACCTTCTTTTAGAATTTCCTGTACGATCTCGGGAGCAACGTATCTTTCGAAGGTCTTTGTTACCTTGCGCTTCTCAATGGTGGACCTTACGTAATGAATTACGATGGAGCAAATGTAAAGAATCAGCACTCCCACGGGGATCCACAAGGGATGAATAACATGTCCCTGTCCGCCGATCTTAACATTATACAGGACGAAGCTGACCGCAAGAGATGCACCAATAAGGATAACCGCAACAACGCTTGATCCCTTGATCTTGAACTTCTGGAAAAGGAAAAATGCGATAAAGCAAATGAGGAATAAAACAATCGCCTGAGGTGTTCGTTTTACTTCTGTCTTAAAATCTCCGTCAAGGATGGCCTGAACAACATTTGCCTGATATTCAACACCGTACATCTGCTCAGCATGCTCGATGGATGTAAAGTATGCGTCCTGAAGGCCTACGGTATAAGGTCCGATGAATACTACTTTTCCCTCATAGGAATAGGGGCTCATCCTTCCGTTAACAAGATCTGTGAAGGAATAACCGTCATTAAAGGCTCCGGGCTCTCCGGAAAATGAAACGTAGAAGTGACCGTTTGCGCTAACCTTTGGTTCTTCTATTTCAGTACCGGTTGCTTCCCCGTATTTCTTAGCGGCGGAATATGCCATGGAATAAACCTTCTCGCCGTTAGGCTCGATGTATAAAAGAGCGTGGCGAAGGATTCCGTCGGAATCATACATGGCATTGATGTGGCCCTGGGTGGTAACAGCTTTAAGAGCAGGGAAAGGTTCCTCGTAACCGAGGATCGCGTTGTAGTCAAAGTAAGCTTTTCCGCCCTCAAAAACCGCCTGGGTTCCGATGTCTGCTACTGAAGCAACAACAACATTACCAAGATTTTCTGCAGCGGCAACAAGCCTTGCGTCAGTCTCGGGATCCGATTCTCCTGAGAACAATACGTCGATAACAACAACCGCAGGCTTTGTCTCCGGGTCCCGACCAAGGATCTCAAGAGCTGATGCGATCTTTTCTCTTCCCCAGGTATTGTATGGGCCCAGCTCCTCTATTGACTTATCGTCTATTCCGATAAGGATTATCTCGCCATCCAAAGCTTTGGGCTGCTGATACCATGCGTCCTGAACCCAGGAATCAATAGTATTTAAAACTCCGATCACTGCGATAAGAAGAGTTACAACTCCTGCAGCAAGAATGGAAAATACAATCTGTTTAAAGGTCTTGTTCCTTAAAAGTTTCATATGTTAATCCTTTTTCCAAGCTCCGCTTTCTTTAAATAGATCAAGTAAATGGCCGTCAATCTGGCCGTCATCTCTCATGTTCTCAAGGATTCCAAAGGCTTTTTCCGGAGGCATGGGCGGCTTATAGGGCCTGTCCTCGGCAGTAAGCGCATCGTAAACATCGATGATGGTAAGAAGCCTTGACTGGTTGGGAAGTTTCTCCGCGTCAAGGTGATTTGGATATCCTTTTCCGTTAAGGAACTCGTGGTGGGAACCGGACCAGAAAGGAACATCCTTGTAGATTCCGTGAAAATCCATCTTATCAAGCATTCTAGCGGTATAGACAACGTGGCTCTGAACCTGCTTTCTCTCACCGTCGGTTAGGGTACCCTTCTGGATAGTGATGGCTTCAAGTTCCTTTTCGTTAAGCAGATTTTCAACTTCATCGTTTGCGGTACGACACCGGATATTTGCAAAGCTCTTTATCTTTTCAAGCTTTTCATCGGGGAGGAAACCTGCGCCGTTGGCGGCTTCTATGGTCTCCCATGCTTCTTTTAATTTCTCGATCTTTTCATCACAGGCCGCCTTGTTCTCGGGATGCTCTAAGGATTCAACCTTTTCCTTTAAAGCCGCAATCTCGATCTTGCTCTTTAAGCCGTTCTTTAATGTTCCAAGCCTGTCGGGCTTATCGAGAACCTCAAGAGGAACGATGAGTTTTCCGATATCGTGAAGCCAGATGCTCATTAAAAAAGCATCCTTTGAGTCGTCGGTAAATTCCCATTCGGTATTGCCCGTTGACCTAAGCCATTCCACGAACTTGTCGGCATATTTAACCATGCTTCTTGTGTGATTGGCGTTGTATGCACTTCTTGCATCGATGGCATCAACCATAACTTCCACAAAAGAATGGAGCAAGTCATTGACTTCCTGCGCCAGCTTGTGATTATTTAAGCTGACCGCCGCAAGAGAGGCAAGAGCCGAAACAATCTGTTCGTAAGCCGCATCAAAGGGCATTATCTTTCCGTCTTTATCGAGACAGTTGATGAGCTGAAGGACGCCGATTATCTCGCCTTTTTCATCGTTCATTGGGATAACAAGCATGGAACCTGTTCTGTAACCCGTGATGGAATCGTATTTCTGAGCTCCGGAGAAATCATATTCCTTTGATTCATAAACATCGGCGATGTTGATCTTTTTATTGTCGATAGCCGCGCAGGCACAGACATTTTTTCTTCCAAGAGGAACCGGGGGAAGGTCCGCATTTCTGCTCTGATCCGCCATTGGGATTCCAAGGGATCTTGTGTAGACTGTGTGGAAATTAAGGTGATCCTCTTCAAGAACATAAACCGTTCCCGCGTCACAGTGGCAGACATCCATGGCCTCTAAAAGGATCTTCTGCATCAGCATATCAAAATTCTTTTCAGCACTGAGATCAAGGGCGATCTTTATCAGCCTGTCGACGCTATAACCACCGGATAAGAACGCAATGTTATCCGTGGTCATCCCGCCTTCGATGTAGTCTCTTCTTTTTCCGCCTTCACTCATAGGTCGATAACCTCCCCCCGCCTTGCAAATGAAATGTCTTCTGTCTTTATCTTTTCCTCCATGTTAAGAAGGAATTCGTCGGTGTGGGTCGGATCGTGATGAACAAACCTCACCTCTTTTGCCCCCGCCTTCCTTGCAACAATGACCCCCAGGGACGGAGTCGAGTGGCCATAACCTCTTCTCTTTTCAAACTCCTCATCGGTGTATTGAGCGTCAAACAGAAGAAGGTCTGTATCCTTTGCAAAATCAATAAGCTCGCCGATATGATCATCCCTGTACTCGTAATCAGTAGCATAGACCATACTCTTTCCGCCGCATTCAAGGCGGTAGACAATACCTCCTCCGGGATGAACAGAAGGAATTCCTGTGATGGAAATATCCCCCAATTTTACAGGGAATTCAATGTCATGGAATTCAAAGTTTGCGGGATAATCGTCCGCAGAGCAGGGCCAAAGAGGCGGGCAAAGGAGTTTATCCAGTTGTTGACGAGCTGAAAGTACGCCACTTTTAACCGCGTAGAAATCTATATGTTTGCTTTTGTCTGTAATGTATGGAAAAAACGGAAGCCCCAGTAAGTGATCGATATGGGGATGTGTAAGAAAAATGGCAATCTTTTTATCGCCTATTTCGGGTGCGTTAACGATTCCCGTTCCCGCATCAAAAAAGACAGCCCACTCGTCTGTCTCAATTAAAACGCACGAAGTCGCTCCACCGAATTCGAGCATTTCTGCTCCCTCTGTGGGGATTGAGCCTCGCGCTCCCAATATTGTTATCTTCATTCTCTCTCCCGTGCTGATGCTCATTTTATTAAGCTCCTTTTTAAGCTTAAGACATGAAACTCAGTTACGAATCCATTGTAGCACAGCACAGGAGGGGGTTCAAGGCTGTTGACCTAGAAGAACTTCCACTTGCTAAGAAGGTAGCCGGGGATGACGACGATGGCGAAGAAAGCCCAGCTTACAAGGGTAAATACCTTGATGAATTTCTTGCCATTGCCGGGATACTCGCGGACGTAGATACGGTAGTTGATGACGGAAGCCAGGGATCCGATTAAGGATACAAGGCCTGCAGTATCTGCGCCGTAGATAAGACCTGCAAAGTTCTCAGAGAAAGGATAGAGAACAATGGAAGCCGGTACATTTGAAATGATCTGGCTAAGACCAATGGTTATCCAATACTCTCTTCCCGCCATGATATTCCTAAGAGCTTCTGCGATCTTTTCATTTCCGGCGATGGATGACGAGAAAATAAAAAAGCAGAGGAAGGTAAAGAGAAGGACGTAATCAACCTGTAAAAAGATCCTTCTGTCGGTGATAAGTATAGCCACAAGGACAATAGCAACAGCAAAGGGCCAGAGGTTTGTTCTTGTTACGATAACTGCGATGATAAGGGCAAAGAGTACAAGATAAACGATCCTTCTGACTCTTCCTTCCTTTTCCCAAGGCGCGCTCTCATGCTCCTGAACTATCTCTTCCTTAACATTCTTTCTGTAGAGGAAAAGAATAAAGATGATAAGGAGTATTGCGGATGAGATATTAAGAGGAGACATGTGGAGCATGAATCTCCATACCGATACATCCGCTCTTCCATAGAGAAACAGGTTCTGTGGGCTTCCGAAAGGTGTAAGAAGAGAGCCTCTGATCGCTGCAATGTTCTCCATAGAAATAACGGGTAAAATGTAGTGCTCTTTGTTTCCGCCCCTGAAAAGAAGGATTGTCAAAGGAACAAAGATGATAAGTGACACGTCATTGGTCACAAACATGGATGTAAAGAAAACGCCAAATATAAGAAAAAGAGAAAGGGCCACCATAGTCTTTAATTTGGAGGCAAGTCCGATGACCGGGCGAAGGACGTTCTCTTTCTTGAATCCTTCAAGGACACAGAGCATCATAAGGAGCATGCCAAGGGTATGCCAGTCGATGTCCTTTATAAGTCCCCATGTGGGCGGTGTGATAAAAAGCGAAATGATCGCGGCTATGACCGCCAGGGTCAGCATTAATTCTTTTTTCAAAAATCCTAGTATCTTTTTCAAGTTGATCTCTCTTTCAGTAAATCAAATATGTGATGTCGATACATTATATATCTTAATTCCATTTTTGCGCAACAAACGATCGCCGGCTGTTTCCAACCGGCGACTCTCAAAGGGGGGGGTAAATAAAATATGTTAAATATATCAGACTCTTCACTGAGGGAACAAAGCAAATCTCTGTGAAGGTCAATATATGTTGGAATTAAGCAGTCTTCTCCTCATCAACGGTGAAGTAGCTCATCTTCTCATCAAGAAGCTGTGCCATGTTACGAAGCTCTGCTGAAGCCTCTGAGATCATAGCGAAGGTAGCGTTAAGCTCTTCCATAGAAGCGTTGGTCTCTTCGGTAGAAGCTGCGTTCTGCTGTGAAATAGCTGAAAGCTCTGAAATGATGTCTACAAAGCTTGCCTTAAGTCCGTTAAGCATGTGGATCTTCTCAGCAATAACCTTGGTAGAAGACTCTACGTTGTTAACGTTATTAACCATGTTGTCCATATCGCTCTTGGTTGAGGTAAGCTGCTGGTTCTGGCCGTTCATTTCCTCGGTAAGCTTATCCATGTTCTCTACGCTCTTAGCTGAATCAGCTACAAGTTCCTCAACGATCTTGCTGATCGAAACCGCTGCCTGCTTAGACTGCTCTGCAAGTGAACCGATCTCGGATGCAACAACTGCGAATCCTCTTCCGTACTCTCCTGCTCTTGCTGCCTCAATAGAAGCGTTAAGAGAAAGAAGGTTGGTCTGGGATGCGATATTGGTGATGATGCTTGATGCCTCAGCGATGTTCTTTACAGAATCATTGGTCTGACGGATCTGTCCGCTGATCTCATCCATGGAAGCCATAACTTCCTCGTTCTTATTCATAAGTCCTACAAGTGCGTCTACTGTGCGGTTTGCGCCATCGAGCATCTCGTTAGCTGATTTGCTTAATCCTTCAACGCTGGAGGTGATATCATCGATGCTCTCACCCATCTCGTTGGTATTGTTCATTGAATCTTCAACGCTCTCAGCCTGGTTAACAGCGCCACGGCTGATATCTTCTACAGCTCTTGCCACCTGCTCTGCAACGTTTGAAGCTGTTGCTGCTGATGTAGATAACTGATCACCTGACTTTGCAACGTCTGATGAAAGCTGCTTGGTAGCTGCAATAACATCCTGAAGCTTGTCACGAAGCTCTGCAGAACTCTGAGCGATCATTCCGAGCTCGTCCTTACGGTTAAAAGTACGATCCTCAATACGGAAAGCTAGTTCTCCACCTTCAAGCTTCTTTAAGCTGCTGGTAATATCCTTCATTGAACGGGTTGAGGTTGAGATAAGGTAACGAGCAACGCCCCAGTTAAGGAAGAAGAATCCAACAAAAAGTCCTATGATAACTAATCCTGCCTTCTTTAGGCTTTTAACAACATCGGTGGTCTCACGACCGGTAAAGAGCATTCCGACTACAGTTCCGTCAGAGTTCTTAATAGGAAGATAGTATGCATACCACTTCTTTCCGCCGATGGTAAAGTTCTTAGCAAGGTACTCTTCTCCGCCCTTAAGAACCTTCTCAACAACGGCATCTGAAGCCTTGGTTCCTTCCATCTTCTTGCCGGTTTCAGAATCTACCATTGAAGTGATATAACGGGTATCTCCGTAAAAGATGGTGAAGTGAATACCGGTATTTTCCTGAAGTTCATCAACCTGTAAGGTGTACATAAGGTATACAGGAACTGAGCCCTTAACAAGTTTTCCCTCTTCATCTAATGACCAGTCGCCTTCGACCTGCTTGTCAATTGCACTGTACTCCATGAGCGCTGCAGCATGTAACTCTTCTGCGAATGAATTATAGTAAGCGGTTTTGATGTGCGTAAATCCGATGTATGCAATAGCTCCGGACATCAAAAGTGCAAGCACTGAAGCAATAAGAATAATTCTACGCACCATGTTTCTGTTTCTTTTCATAAATTTCCTTTCTTTTACAGATTCCCTTGTAAAAATCCCACAAAAAAGAGCAAGGTGACTATTCTCTGAAAGCCTTATCCATTGCTCACAACACATTACGTACGATGTTATAATCCCGGTGGTAACCCCCAGGTCAACAGTGTTTACAAATTATTTACATTTTTTTTACACATAAATTTTTGCCTTAGAAAGCGTTTTCTTAGAAATATCAATATTTGAACCGGTTTTTACAAAAAATAATTATGAACAAGATAATAAGCTCACCCGCAGGCAAGCTTATTTGTGGCTTTAAAACAATAAATTGTCTTTAAATACAATAAGAAGAAACGTCTTTTATTCTCCTATGAGCATCTTGTAGCTTTCGATCTTCTTGATCCTCAAAGACTGAAGTATCGAGAATAAATAGGCAACGAGCACAAGACTTACTCCTATTATCACTACTCCCTGAACCGGAATATGGAAATTACCTTTCATTAATCCGAAGGATCTCATAACCATAGCCATATATGGATTGGCGATGTAATAAGAAACAAATGAAAATACTATTGCAGCCAGTATTATCGAAGGCATGAAGCTAAGGGCTGTCTGCATTATAAGTGCATTTGAAGTGAATCCCAGTGCCTTCAGGATGCCGTAGTCCTTTCTCTTATTATATACAAAGGCTTTAATAAGAAGATACAGGATGATCATGATAACGATTCCTGAAATAATGCTGAGCAAGATCATCATAAGAGCTGAGATGCTCCTGAAGGTTGTAAGGTTGCCTTCCAAGGTGTCGTAGAAGTTCATAGATGAGATAACGTGGTCTCCGTACTCCTCGCTACAATTGTCAAGGATCTCAGCTGCTGCATCCCTTCCGTCACAGTCAAACCAGTAGTAGGCAGGTGCATCGGTAAAGTCTATGAGATGCTCTGCAGCGCTTTCGTTCATTACACCTTCACGACCGCTATTGTTACATGTCTGGATAAGTCCGGTTATAAGATAGGTAAAGCTTTCGTTACCGTAGTCAAATCTGACTTCATCCCCAACGGTCAATCCGTGATCGGAAGCAAACTTTCCGCTTACCGCAACCTCGTTGTCAAACTCCGGGAGTCTTCCCTTGTAGCAAACTTCCTTATTGTTCATCTTTGATACGTCATCAAAGATATATCCTCTGATACTGTCTTCCTCATTATAGTTAAGAGTGAGGGAGATCATTCTTCTTATATTAGATACACCATCAAGGTTTTCAAGATACTCCATGGCTTCTTCTTTTACCGAGCTGTCAAAGCCAACGGTTCCTCCACAGATCTCAAAAGTAAGGATTCCAACCTTGGGATTTCTGCTGAAGTTCTCGTACATCAAAAGTCCCATGACGCAGGTAAACACCAAAAGTCCCGTAACAAAGAAAGTGATGATGTTCTGTTTCTTATAGTTAAAGAGGTTCTTAAGAGCAAGGCTTACGTTAAGTGAAAAAGCTGATCTGTCCAGTCTAACGTGATTCTTTTTAAATGAATGGTTCTCGATTCCTTCTCTTAAGGCGACGATAGGTTCAATCTTTTTAACCTTGCCGGTTGTGGCAAATGAAACAAGAAGTACATAAATCACTACAACTACTGCAGGGATCAAGCTGCAAATTAGATTGAAGCAGACCGTATAGGGGATTCCCATCTGTCCCACAACGATCTTTGCCATAATGGGCATAAGAGCGTATGAAAGTCCTGCGCCGCAGATGCTTGCAAGCAAAGCCATAAACGCAAACATGATATAGAGAGAACTTCTGATGGCTGAGCTGGTGTAACCAATGGCTTTGAGAGCACCGATTGACTGCATGTTTTCTTTAATAAAGTTTGAAATACTGTTGGTCATCATTACCGTGATAACAAGAACGATAATGATGGTAAGGGTAAGGAAGGATGTTGCAAGAACCAATGACATAAAGCTTCTTCCGTTGATGGCATCGTTTAATTTATAGATCACTGCGATGGCCATAGGATTTGTCTTTAAGATGTCATTGAGCTTCTTAATTCTAAAGCTGTTAAGCTTTTCGCCTTCCTTTAACTTAAATGCGATTACAACGGAATCGGAGGCTTCTCCGTCTTTAGCGTAGATTTCGTCATAGCTGTCATCGTCCAGAACGAATTCGTAAACCCCGTCATTGTTACAACCAAAGTAGGTGGTGTCGGTAAAGCCCTTAACCGTAAAACTGTACTTCGTTCCTGTAAGCTCAAGCTCATAGATGTCCCCAATTTCGTAACCGCCGGAAGTATAGAACTGATAAGGAAGATATATGTATTTTCCTGTTACATTCTCATCCTCGACAATGACCTCAGTTCTATCAAAAGCTTTGTTAAAAGCGCTCTTATTATTGATAAGAACCTGAGGTGAAACTGTTCCGTCGCCAAAGTTGATGGAGATACTGTCGTATCCAAGGCAGGTATACTTGTAGTAATCCTTGGTCTCTTTACCGATAAGCTCCTCTACATATTCATCATCAATGCCCTTTATGTCATTCATGATCCAAATATATCCGTCACCGGCATCCAGCTTTTCAGCCTCTTTTCTCGCCGTAGGATAAGCATCCATAAAGAGAAGGAGCACAAGGCCTATCATCATGCTTGCGAGCATCATTAATAAAAACAGGCCAACGCAGGTTCCTTTGTTTTTCCTGAAGTTTGATCTTGAAAGTAATTTTATTTTTTCCATGATTACCACCCCATTGATACAAGAAAATCATTCAATTTTCTGTGACGATCTTCATCACCGTGAACATATTTACCAAGGATGCACTCTCCTGCGATCTCGCCGTCTTTAACGTAGAGAATGCGGTTGCCCCTTCTTGCGCTGGTGATGTCGTGGGTGACCATAACTATGGACTGGCCTTTGTTGTTGAAATTTGTAAGAGTATCAAGAACGTCCTTACCTGTCTTTGAGTTAAGAGCTCCGGTAGGCTCATCCGCAAATACAAGGCGGGGATCGTTGATAAGAGCTCTGGCGATACCGACTCTCTGAGCTTCACCGCCGGAAATCTGGGTAGGGAACTTGTCCCACATATTTTCCTCGATGTCTACTGATTTAAGGATCTCCTTTGCCCTTGCTGCCACCTCCTTACGGTTCTTATTAATAAGAAGGCCTGCAGCCATAACGTTATCAAGAACGCTCATGGAGTCCACAAGATAAACCTGCTGGAAAACAAAGCCACAGTTTTCTTTTCTAAATGAAGCTAGTTCGTCAGTATTCTTCTTTGTGATCTCGGTGCCGGCAAAATAGATATCACCTAGAGTGGGCTTGTCCATTCCTGAGAGGGCGTAAAGAAGTGTTGATTTTCCTGCGCCGCTGGCTCCCATAATGATGGTGAAATCCCCTTCGTAGATCTCAAGGTCTATGTTCTTAAGTACATGTTGCATCTGTCCGCCGTTTGAAAAGGTCTTGCAGAGCTTATTTGTTTTAATCAAAGTATCCATTTTCTTCTCCTCTAAGCATCGCGGCTGTTTCCGCTTTCCTTTATCCGAGGCTTATATTACCTTTTCAAACCTTAAATGCCTTTAAAAAACCCTTAAATAATCCTTAAATATGAGTTTGGTTGTTGTGGGCTGTTTGTCCCGCGGGGACAAACGCCCAACCAAACTCTCAAATTCTACGAATGTAGAATTTTGCGCAAAAGCCCGGTTCTGTGTTTTTCAGCTCCAGCTTTCCATTCATTCTGCTGAGGAAGTAGTCCGTCAGGTAAAGTCCAAGACCGGCTCCTTCTTTTTCTGCGGAGTTGCTTCCGCGCTTGTACTTTTCTTTTAATAAAGGAAGTTCCTCCGGTTTTACTCCCGGTCCCTCATCGACTATATCAAGGATAAGATATTCATCGTCAATGTACGCAGAAACCTTTATGTCCGTTCCTGCGTACTTATATGAGTTCATGAATACGTTATCAAAAGCCTGTTGAAGCCTTAGTTTATCAATAAATACGCTGCACTGAGGCAAATTAAAGTCTCCACACTTTCCTAAATAATCTGCATTCCGGATCAGTTTATCTACCTCGGATGATTCTTGCTGTGATGGATTAACGTCTATTTCCGCAATATCATTTATGCTTGAATGGAAAAGATTGTCCGCCAGGTTCGTGATCTGGTCCGACTTTATATTTATAAGGTTAAAGAACTCCTTTGTTCTTTCTTCTTTTGTTATCTCGTAACCGATCTCGGAGGTTGACTTAATGGAAGCGATGGGCGTTTTAATGTCATGGGACAGTTTTGCTATGGTTTCTTTTTTGTCGTCATTGGCCTTCTTCTCAGCTTCTCTTGCTTTCTTTAGTTCACTTCGCATGAGATCAAAGCTCTCTGTGAAAGCTCCGAAAATATGACCCTTGTCAAGATCAAGGGGAAGGTCAAGATTTCCCTCCGCTACCCTGCTTGCAAATGTGCTCATTTTCTTGAAGGGATCTGTAACTGTCTTTTTAAGATACAAGAAATAAGAGAAGACAAGGGCAAGCTGGATCAAAGCTATAGCGATGACCGAGAGAAGCATTCTGTTTTTATATCCCTCGATCTTTTCGGCATTCTCGTTGTGGATCAGGACATGAAGCCCCGCTGTTTCGTTTACGTCTACATCAAGAATGAGGTCACCTTTTTTGATGGCCTCATTAATTGATTCTGATAATCCGTCTCCGGTCTTAAACAACACTTCCCCATCTTTATCGATGAGTACATACTTAAGAGACCGGTTGTATTTTTCTTCATTACCGAAATTAGCTTCTATACTTTTTACGCATTCGTTTACCATAACCGTATCCTGACCGGACAGCTTCATTTTCCCGGTAAGGATAATGCCCAAAACAGCTTCCGCTAAAAATGTAATGATCAATAAAACAATAAAGGGTGTCTTTTTCATCTTGAAACGAACCTGTATCCTTCTTTCCAAACAGTTACGATATACTTAGGGTTCTGAGGGTCATCCTCAATCTCTTCCCGGATCTTCCTGATGTGAACGTTCAAAGTTCCATCGGTAGTGAACTTATCGTTCCAGACATTATCAAAAAGCTCAGTCTTGGTAACAAGCCTGTCGTGATTGTCTGTAAGGTATTTAAGAAGCTTAAACTCAAGACTTGTAAGTTTTTTCTCGATACTGCCAATGGTTACGATCTTGTTTACGCTGTCAAGAGCAAGGTTTCCGTCATTGTAATCTTTAGGTCCTTCGACTGTTCCGGCTCCGAAGGCTACACTGCCTTCCGCGGAATCACCGTACCTTTTTAAGACAACTCTAACCTTTGCAAGAAGAACTCCCAAAGAATAAGGCTTTTCGATATAGTCATCTCCACCTATATTTAGAGCGATTATCTTATCATCATCCGTATTTCTTGCAGAAACAAACAGGATTGGGATGTTCAGTTTTTCCCTGATCTCCTTGCAAAGCTCAAAACCGCTTCCATCCGTAAGATTGATATCAAGAAGGATCAGCGAGGCGGAGTCGCTTTCAAAAAAGCATTCCGCTTCGCTCTTTGAATATACGGCCTTTGTCTTTACATCAAACATGTTGAAGTATTCACATGTGTTGTCTGCAAGGGCCTTTTCATCATCAATTATAAGGCAGTCGTATTTCATTTCCTGTCCTTTCATTATTTGAACATGGTTTGATCACGCTGTTTCGTATCTTCCCGCCTGAACGCGCCACATCTCCGCATACTTTCCGTTCATTGCAAGAAGGCTCTCATGGGTTCCTTCTTCTGCAATGCGTCCGTTCTCAAGGAGAATAATTCTGTCTGCATCCCTTGTGGTAGAAAGTCTGTGGGAAATATAAAACACAGTCTTTCCCTTTGCAGCAGATTCCATGGCTTTGTTAAGCTCATATTCCGCAATGGGGTCAAGGGCACTGCTGGGCTCGTCCATGATAAGGATATCTGCGTCTTTGTAAAATGCTCTTGAGATGGCAATCTTCTGGCTTTCTCCGCCGGAGAAGTTGACGCCTTCTTTATCAAACTCCGCAGTAACCTGGGTCTCAAGACCCTTATCAAGGCTGGCGAATCTTGTACCGAATCCGGCTCTTTCAAGGGCTCTGACAGCACTGGTTTTCAGCATGTCAAAGAATTTAGCATCGGGCTCATTTGCTTCCGTCTTTAATTGGTCTGCCGCAAAGGCAGGATCTGCCATGATAACGTTCTCTTCAAGATTTGCCCCGTACATCTGATAATCCTGGAAGACAACTCCTATCCTTCTTCTGTAATCATAGGGTTTATAATCCTTGATATCCTGTCCATGGTAGGAGATCTTTCCTTCCGTGGGATCATAAAGTCTCATAAGAAGCTTAATGAGGGTAGTCTTTCCGGCTCCGTTGTATCCTACGATAGCAACCTTTTCACCGGGTTTAACTTTAAGGCTGATATCCTTGATGATATCTCCTGCTTCTTCATTATAGGCAAAGCTGATGTTTTCAAGTGAAAGTTCTGCGTTGCCCTCAGGTACGGGCTCCCCTTCCATTACCTTCATCTTTGGATCATAATCAAGGAATGCTCTGATCTTTTCGATGTAAAGACTGTTCTCCTGAGCCATGGGGAAAACATCCGCCATGTTGGCGAATCCGTGACGCAAGCTTCCAGTTCTGTTAAAGAGAACAACCGCATCGCTGTATGCCACAGTATGAAGAACGGCCGCCTGAAAAACAAGGTACGTGATGTAGAGACCGTCCATAATAAAGTCGCCTACCACATAGTTGTTTAAGAAATTAAGCCAGATCCTCTTTGCGCCGACAACCTTCTGCTCTTTAATGATCTCGTCGTTTGCTTCTTCGAATTCTTTCTCAAGCTCCTCGCCTACCACAGGGTGAAGGCGAAGCTCCTTTGCATAGTCGTTAAGATAGAAAACTCTGCTGACGTAATTTCTCTTTCTCTCCAAAGGATTAACCCTAAGGCGAACCTTGTAGTTCAGCTTGTTCAACACCTTTGAGATAAAGAATCTTAGGATAAAGGAAGCAAGCACAAAGACGATACCCATAGCGTCCGTCGCAATATAGAAAGCACCGGTGGTTACAATGACCGTTATTGCCTGGACTATAAGGTTGCACATGCTTAAGAACCTGTCGATTGAGCTTTCCGCTTCCGCCACTGCAAGTACGAAATCATTGTAGTACTTGGGATCGTCGTAACAGGAAAGATCTATCTCCGCAGCCTTTTTGTACATCTGCTCTTTAAGAGCCTTGTAGAGTTTCGGCTTTGCACGATATGACCATCCATGGATAAAATAACCATCGGGTATGATCTGGATCATGTTGATGGCCAGGATTATTCCAATAAATAAAAGTGCCTTCCAAAACGGCTCATGATACTCCGCACAGTGAAGTACATATCTTATTCCAAGTACGTGCTCCAGGAAAATGATTCCCTGATATCTGAATCCGTCATATAAAAAGTAGATCATGTATCCGGGACAGGTTTTAAAGCAAAGCTTCCAAAGGAATAGCTGATTTTGTAATACGCGTTTCATCAGCATGCACCTCCTTCCACTAAGTCGATATCCGAAGCAGATTCTGCCTCACCGGATATGGCAAGATAATTCTTTGCCTGCTTTGTGTACATATCTGCGTAGAGACCCTTCTTTTCCATGAGCATTCTGTGGGTTCCTTCTTCTTTGACAGTCTTGTCCGAGAGAAGGTATACCCAGTCCGCATTCTGAACAGAGGATAACCTGTGGGAAATAAATACAAGGGTATTGTCCTTGCAGGTTTCATAGATATTGTCAAAAAGAGTCGCTTCCGCAATGGGATCCAAAGCGCTGCTGGGCTCATCAAATACCTTAAATGGACACTGCTTAACAAAGGCTCTGGCAACAACGATCTTTTGGAACTCACCACCCGAGAGAACCGCTCCTTCATCATCAAACTCATGGGTAAGAGTGGTGTCCATTCCTTTCTGAAGGGTCATTACCTTGTCATAGGCTCCCGAAAGTTTCAGAGCTTCTCTTACTCTCTCTTCTTTTTCATCCTCGGGGATATTCTCTCCCATGACTACATTGTCCGTTACGGACATGGAAAACATCCTGTGATCTTGAAATGCGGTAGCAAAAAGGGCTCGATACTTTTTAAGGTCGAACTCCTTTATATTCCTTCCGTTTAAGAGAATCTCACCTTCCGTAGGATCGTATAATCTTAAAAGAAGCTTGATCAGAGTAGTTTTTCCCGCGCCGTTATGTCCAACAAGTGCATATGTCTTTCCGCCTCTGAACTCCATGTTCAGATGGGACAGAACTTCTTTGTCCTTGTATGAGAAGGAAACATCCCTGAACTCCAAAGACTTTATTTCTGTTCCGGGATCTAAGCCTTCATAGTCCTCGGGAATCTTCTCCTTGTACTCAAGGAAAGTCCTTAAATACTCGATAAAGAGACCGTTCTTAAAAAGACTGGTCAAAGACTCGGTAAATCCGATGAGTATCCATGTGGTTGAAACCATCATACTTGTTATTACGGACAGCTCCGCCAAAGTCATGGTCTTTAGGACCAGGGTACGGAATGCTCCATAGATTAGAAGTCCCTCAAAGATGAAGGTGAATGTAAACATTACGTATAACCAATGGAGAACCATAGCCTTCTTGGTATATTTCTTTGTTACATCGGAAAGACCTTTGATAGACTCTTTGTACTGACGTCTCATAAGTGAAAAGACGTCGGTAAGCCTCATTTCTTTTGCATACTCCGGAAGATACATAACCCTGTTGATATAGGTGATCCTACGATTATGGGGGTTCATATCTTTATTCCTGTCGTAGTCGATATGGCTTATCATCCTGTTAAATATGAAATTACCGATGGCAGGGAAAATAAGGAACAAGACAGAAATCTTGTCCACCTGGAACATGAAGATAAAGGCGCCCACACCTGCTATAGCGCCGAAAATAGTTTTAAAAACAGCATGCACCGTCTCGGTAAGACGGGTATCGGCCTTCTCCATTGCAAGGGTGTACTTGTCATAGAACTCACTGTCCTCAAAACATTCAAGTTCTACATTTCGTGATTTTTTAAATAGGATCTTGTAGAGCCCCTTGTTGACTATAACGTTATTCACAGGAAAACGATAGCCCACAAGGAACTTGTCATAAAGGCTCATTGCAAAGGTGACAACGGTTACGATCAAAACAAAGATCATGATATGTCCGAAGCTGTCCCCCGACTGCAATGAATTGATAACATAGCGCATGAAAAATGCACTGTAAAACAGCCACTCGAAATACCCAAGGAACCTGCTGATAGCTCCGTGAACCACCTGGTTCGGGCATATCTTGGCCAGTAATCTGCAGGCATAAAGATTGTTCTTTATAGCCCTTCCGCGGGAAATCTCCCGCTTTTTCTTTTCTTTTTTCACTTCTCTCTCCCCTAAAAACAGCTTTCGCTGTAAAAAACACTGTTTAGATCATCCATTCGCCTTCTGAAGAGCCACACAGCATTCTACGTGAACGGTGTGTGGGAACATATCAACGGGGCGAACCTTCCGTAAATTATATCCGTTGGAACATAAGTATTTCAAGTCTCTTGCAAGAGTAGCGCTGTCGCAGGAAACATATACGATACGCTCCGGAGCCATGGCAACCATGGTCCTTAAACATTCTTCGTCACAACCCTTTCTCGGCGGGTCCACTACAATAACATCAGGGTTACGCATATCTGCTTTTCCCGACTTCTTTTCGGTATTTGCCGATGCATTAACCAACGGTGATGTGGTGTTGTAAAACTGAGGAAGGACTTCCTCTGCTTTTCCGACGAAGAACTTGGCGTTGGAGATTCCGTTTCTCTTAGCGTTGTTCCTTGCATCTTCGATTGCTTTATCGATAACCTCTACGCCGTATATCTGACCTGCATTTCCCGCAAGGAAAAGACTGATTGTTCCGATTCCGCAATAAAGATCCCAGACTGCTTCTTTTCCTGTAAGGCCTGCATACTCAAGGGCAAGGCTGTACAGCTTCTCGGTCTGGACAGGATTGACCTGGTAAAAGGACTGGGGCGAAATATGGAATTCAAGGCTTCTTCCGGTCTTTGGATATCCGGGCTTTGTCATATCCCTGACACCGATGGAATCCTTGATATATGGCTTACCCCAGATGCAATAGGTCTCTTTGCCCAGGATCACATTGGTCTTTTCATTGTTGATATTTACAGAGACAGAAGTCATTCCCTTAATTTCGGAAAGCTTTCCCAAAAGTTCTCCCTGCTCTTTAATGAAATCCTTTTGAGTGATCCAGGACGAATCTGATGCGCCGCTTAGGCTTTCTTCTCGATTGCTTTTTGTCCTGTAAGCATCCGCCTTTTTGTCTAACCTTTGGTTAAGGATGAGGCTTACCATCCATTCTCCGGAAGTAAATCCTTTTCTTAAAAGGACATGCCTAACCTCACCTTCGCCGGTCTCCTCGTTGTAGGCGGTAATATGATACTTCTCCATATGGGCCAGGATGATATCAAGGATCTTTTTATTCCCCGGATCCCCGATAAAGCAGTCCGAACCTGCGATTATAGAGTGGGTCCTTCCCGCGTAAAATCCCGCGATCAGCTTACCGTCCTTATTGTAACCGATGGGATAAACCGCCTTGTTACGATAATTCCAGGGCTCGTCCATTCCAACGATCTTGTCCGTTACCCAGTCAAGGAGCTTTTCGTCGAATCCGCCGATCCTCTTTAAATTGTTTCTTACCTTATTCTGCTTATACTCAAGCTGCTTTTCATAAGAGAGGGCCTGGATCTGACAGCCTCCGCAGCTTCTTGCAATATCACACTTCGGAGTAACGCGAAAAGGAGAAGGTGAAATAACCTTCTCCAATCTTGCATAAGCAAAGTTTTTGGAAGCCTTCATAACCTTCGCAGAAACCGTGTCTCCGATGATCGCATCTTTTATAAAAAATGTGTATCCGTCAATATGACCGATGCCTTCTCCGTCAACTCCGATGTCTTCGATAGTGACTTCAATGATTTGGTTTTTGTTATAAACCATGTCTACCTCTTATATTTCTAAGGCCTATGCCTACAGAGTCGCCCTTACGTTTCCGTCAAGGAATCTCTGGAAGCCAAGCCAACCCTTATTCTCTGCATTGTTTTCAAGGATTTCCTTAAATGTCTCCATCTTTGCATCCGTATCGTCTGCATAGTTAAGAGCCATTGCCTCGACGAGAGCGGGAGTCTTGGGTGATCCGTACTCCATCTTTCCGTGATGAGCAAGGATGCAGTGCTGAAGCTGAAGAAGATCGTTCTTGGTCATTCCCTCAACCTTCTGAGCTCTCTTTCCTACCATATTGGATCCCATTACGATATGACCTAAGAGGTTTCCTTCGTCGGTGTAATCGTTCTCAGGAAATGCCGAAAGCTCATATACTTTTCCGATGTCATGGCACATAGCCGCTGTAAGAAGAAGGTCCCTGTTTAAGATGGGATATGCTTTTGTATAGAAGTCGCAAAGCTTTGTTACACTTAAAGTGTGCTCCAAAAGACCACCCACAAATCCGTGGTGTACGCTCTTTGCAGCTGATGATGCCTTAAACTTCTTGACAAAATCTTCGTCTGTGATAAAAAGATCCGTAAGGATCGCTTTGTATGAAGGATTCTCAATGCTTGCGATAATAGCCTTTAATTCCTCATACATTTCATTGATATTCTTTGAACTCATGGGAAGATAATCAGCCGGGTCATATTCGCCTTCGTGTGCTTTTCTTGCACGGCGGATGGTGATCTGAAGGGCTCCGTTAAAGGAGGAAACCTCTCCGTTAATGTCTACGTAGTCAAGCTTGTCAAAATCGTCAATACCGGGATCGTTAATGTCCCAGATCTTACAGTCGATGGAACCGGTTTTGTCCTGGAGCGTAACGTTCTCATATACCTTTCCGTTTTTGGTAGTTGCCTGGTTCTTGCTCTTAACCATGTAAATTCCTGCGGCTTTTTCTCCGTCACGGAAATCTTTGATGTACTTCATTTAATCCTCTTTCTAAGACTTACTGTCTTGCCGTCACAGTTAAAGGTATCTCTATAACGGCATATTCGTTCTGTGATTTACGTCTGACCTGAAGGGTTATTTCCTCGTCAGGTTTGAACTTCTGTAATTGGTTGACATACTCGGCGTATGTCTCGATGGCTCTCTCGTTGATTCCAACGATAACATCTCCAAGCTGAAGGCCCGCCAGCATTGCAGGGGAATCCATTTCCGTTCCCGTTACAAATGCGCCCATGGGAACGCCCAGTTCAGAATTTGCTCCGGCAGTGACATTGGTTCCTGTAATGCCGAGATATCCGATCTGCTGTGAGTTTGATAACTTTTCGATAACATCCTTAAGCTCGGTGATACCGTATGCGATGATAACGGTGTTGTCTGCGGAACTTGTCTCTTTGGAAGTAATGATTCCTATTACCTGTCCCTGCATATTGAAAAGCGCACCGCTGGCGTTTTTGCTTCCAAGGATATTTGTCTTAAAGCGATAATAGTAGGTATCAACGTCAGAGATCATTTCCTTTGGAGTATCCACGATTCCGTAACCAATGGATCCGGAAACACCCTGAGGGCTTCCTACCGCAACCACACTGAGACCTACGTAGATACTGGTACTGCTTCCCATAGGAGCAATATAGGATTTTACATCCTCTTCTTCCGGAAAGTTTTTAAGGTCGGTTGCAATTATTGCAAGGCCTGTGACGCTGTCCGTGTTTTTAACATATCCCTGCATCTTGACACCGTTTCTCAAGGTAAGGGTCAGATTTTCGGGATTGGTTATGGCTGATGCATCCGCAAGTATAAGGAGTTCAACACCGTTTTCCGCTATGATAATTCCGGATGTGGTCTTGCTCTTATCGTCCACACTGTCGAGCCAGTCAACGCTGGATTCCACACTGGTGACGGTGACCATGTAATTACCAAGCTCCCTTGTATAGTTGGACATGGAAATGGTCATCTGTCTGTACTTTGCTGCGTCAAACTTGATCCTTGAAAGCAGGATGTTAACCTGCTCATCGCTGAAAGGAAGGTCTCCGGCTTCAATGGTCTCTTCTTCCTCAAGCTCGGAAATGGCACTCTCCTGCATCATGTACTCGGAAAGCATTTCCTCCGGAGTCATTTCCTCCTCCGGGAACTTTACAAGGTTGGCGCTCTGAGACTCGGTATTGGTGGTTATCTTTTTGAGAAAAGGCTCCATTACGAGGATCACAAGGCTTGCGATCACGCCAAATACAACTGCCATGGCGATATTGATCCCAAACTTTTTAAAAAGTTTTCCCGTATTGAGCGGCTTCTTTTTTTTCTCTTCTTTTATAAAATCAGGATTCATTTTCATTCACCCCGCTATTCAGATATTAATATGATAGCTTTTTCCCCGAAAAAAGTAAAGAAATGCGCGTTTCTTTGTGTTATACTTTATTTGGAAAAATATTGTAAAGATGTACTGTTATGAACTCAAAATCACTTAAAACACTAGAATACGACAAAATAATAAAGATGCTGGAACAGCATGCGGACTCAGAACCCGGAAAAGAACTGTGCAGAAAGCTCCTTCCTTCCATTGATATCAAAGAGATCCAGAAGGCTCAGGATGAGACAGAAGATGCAGTATCAAGACTTTTCAGGAAGGGCAGTACTTCCTTTGGTGATAATAAAGATCTTAGATTTGCGGTTAAATCCCTTGAAGTCGGTAGTACCCTTTCCGCTCCCGAGCTTTTAAGACTCGCAGCCCAGCTTAATAATGCGGGACGTATCAAGTCCTACGGCGAAAGAGAAAAAGAGGAAGATCCTACAGATACTCTCGATGAGTATTTTGAAAATCTTCATCCTCTTACCCAGCTGGCAAATGAAATAAACCGCTGCATTTTGGCAGAGGATGAGATCGCGGATGACGCAAGCCCGGCTCTTAAATCCATAAGGCGCCAGATCACAGCTACCGGAGATAAAATCCATTCCGAGCTTAGGCAAATGGTCAACGGTTCCTTAAAGACTTACCTTCAGGATTCCGTTATCACCATGCGTGACAACAGGTATTGTATTCCCGTGAAGGCTGAGTACAAATCTGCAGTCCCCGGAATGATCCATGACCAGTCTTCCACCGGTTCCACATTTTTCATCGAGCCCTCTTCCATTGTTTCTTTGAATAATAAGATCAGAGAGCTGATGCTTGATGAAAAGAAAGAGATAGAAAAGATCCTGGCTGACTTAAGCTATTCCTGTGCAGCGCACACTGAGGAGATCGCTGAAAACCAGAAGATCCTTACTGAGCTTGATTTCATATTTGCAAAGGGAAAGCTTGCCCTTGATATGAATGCCACCAAGCCCCAGTACAACCGTAAGCACTATTTAAACCTACGAAAAGCAAGGCATCCCCTTCTTGATAAAAAGCATGTCGTTCCCATCGACATTAACCTTGGAAGGGATTTTGACCTTCTCATTGTTACAGGTCCCAACACAGGTGGTAAGACCGTATCCCTTAAGACCGTCGGTCTTCTCAGCCTTATGGGTCAGGCAGGTATGCATGTTCCCTGCTCTGACAGATCCGAGCTTTGTATCTTTAATGATATTTTTGCAGACATCGGTGACGAGCAGAGCATTGAGCAGTCCCTTTCAACTTTCTCATCTCACATGGTCAACATTGTCGAGATCCTTAAGAAAGCAGACCGCCACAGTCTTTGCCTTTTCGATGAGCTTGGCGCAGGAACTGACCCCACGGAAGGTGCGGCTCTTGCAATTTCAATCTTAAGCCACCTTCACGAGCAGGGCATCAGGACTATGGCTACCACTCACTACAGCGAGCTTAAGCTTTTCGCTTTAAGCACCGATGGTGTCGAAAATGCAAGCTGTGAGTTCAGCGTTGAATCCCTGAGGCCTACCTACAGACTACTCATCGGTATTCCCGGAAAAAGTAACGCTTTTGCTATTTCACAGAAGCTTGGTCTTCCCGAGTTTATCATCGACAGGGCTAAAGAACAGATAAGCAGCGAGAACGAAAGCTTTGAAGACGTTATCTCCGATCTCGAACAAAACCGCATCACCATAGAGAACGAGCGCAAAGAGATCGCAGAATATAAAGAAAAGATCCGTACATTGCAGGAACAGCTCCATGCCAAGAACGAAAAGATCGATCAGGCAAAGGACCGCATCCTTCGCGAGGCCAATGAAATGGCCAGGGATATCCTGCAGGAAGCCAAGGATATTGCGGATGAGACCATTCGTGATATCAACAAGGCTGCTCATTCCGGCGATATGAAGTCTCTTGAGAACACAAGATCAAAGGTCAGAGACTCCATCAGCGATAAAAACAATAAGTTAAGTAAGCGTCCCGAAAAACAGATTAAAGCCGATCTTAAGGGACTGGTTGATCCTGCAAAGCTTAAAAAAGGTGACAGCGTTAAGATCATTTCCATGAATCTTAAAGGAACTGTTGCTACTCTTCCCGATTCCAAGGGTAACCTCTTTGTCCTTTGCGGAATTATCCGCACCCAGACAAATGTTAATGACCTTGCTTACTCTCAGGAAGAAGAGATCAAAGCTCCTCAGCTTTCAAGAACCGGAGCCGGCAGTATCAAGATGAGTAAAGCAATGCATGTTTCCTCCGAGATCAATCTTCTTGGAAAGACTTCGGACGAAGCATTGGCTGAACTTGAAAAATATCTTGATGATGCCTATATTGCTCACATTCCTTCCGTACGCGTTGTTCACGGAAAAGGAACCGGAGCTTTAAGAAATGCTGTTCACAGTTATTTGAAACGTCAGAAAATTGTCGCAGATTACAGGCTTGGAGAATATGGCGAAGGCGACGCAGGTGTTACTATAGTTACATTTAAATGAGGTAAACCATGGCTATCAAACAAAAAGTTCTTATTGTAGACGACGACAACAACATAGCAGAGCTTATCTCCCTCTATCTCATGAAGGAGTGCTTTGACACCGAGATTGTAAACGATGGTGAGTCGGTACTTGGCAAGATCCCTGTTTTCGAACCCGATCTTATCCTTCTTGATATCATGCTTCCCGGCATGGACGGATATCAGGTCTGCAGAGAGGTTCGCGCAAAGTATTCCATTCCCATCATCATGCTTTCCGCAAAAGGTGAAGTTTTTGATAAGGTCCTTGGACTTGAGCTTGGCGCCGACGATTATATCGAAAAACCTTTTGAATCAAAGGAAATGGTGGCAAGAGTAAAGGCTGTCCTTCGCAGATACCGCAAGGATGAAACCGCACAGGGTAAGCCCACCGGAGATGAGGAATGCGTTACTTATCCCGACCTTATCGTTAACAAGACCAATTACTCCGTTACCTACATGGGCAAGAATATCGAGATGCCTCCCAAGGAGCTTGAGCTTTTATATCACCTTGCTTCAAACCCCAACCGTGTTTACACAAGAGAGCAACTTCTGGACAGTATCTGGAGTTACGATTATATCGGCGATACCCGTACCGTCGACGTTCATATCAAGAGACTTCGTGAGAAGATCAGTGACCACGAAAAGTGGAAGATCACCACTATTTGGGGTAAGGGCTACAAATTTGAAACCACCAACTGATCATAAAAGGTTGAGTCTGATATTCTGTCATGAAACGTAAACTTTATTTAAAATTCTTACTTGCATATTTAATATTCGGAGTCCTCGGCTTTATCATAGTAACCTTTTTTGTTCCCACTATGACGGAACAAACGCTTATAAAAGATAAAGCCGGTTCTCTTTATTCCGAGGCCACTCTTATTGCAAATACCTACGCAAGCGGCCTCTATTCCAGTTCCGCTTCTTTGGAAACAGTTAAGCTCCAGATTGATGCTTTGGCAGTATATATGAATTCCGAGATCAGGATCATCAATCCTTCGGGCCGTATCGTTCTTGATTCCAATATTCCTCTCCACACCGAAGATCCAAAATATATCGATGATTTCGACCCAACCATAATCAGCGGATCGTATTATGTTGTAAACAATTTCTTCGGAACCTTTGACAGCGATGTTTTAACCGTTATGGCTCCCATCACTTCGGAGTACTCAATAAAGGGATATGTTACGATCCATGCACCTTTCAGCAGTATCACATCAATATCGAATACCATCCTGAATATCTGCTATATTACTTTAGCCATAATTTTTGCATTGTCCTTTATCATTCTGGTCTTCTTTACCCAGCTTGTATATATTCCTCTTAAGAGGATAACCTTTGGTGCGGAGCAATATGCTCAGGGTAATTACCATTACGTTATTCCCGGTGAAAGCAATGACGAGATGGGTTATCTCGCAGCTTCCCTTAATTACATGGCCGGCACCCTGGCAGGTCAGGAAGATGACCAGAAGAAGTTCGTAGCCAATGTTTCCCACGACTTCAGATCCCCTCTTACTTCCATCAGAGGATTCCTTGAAGCCATGCTGGACGGAACAATTCCTCTTGAAATGCACGATAAATACTTAAACACCGTGCTTAACGAGACCGACCGTCTTACAAAGCTGACAAACAGTTTGCTTACGCTGAATAACCTTAACACCAGCGGCATGATCCTGGATCTTTCAAACTTTGATATCAACAAGGTCATCCGAGATACAGCCGCTTCTTTTGAAGGTTCCTGCAGATCAAAGAACATCGGCATCGCCCTTTCCCTTACGGGAGATGATATGGTAGTTAGGGCCGATACGGAACGTATCAAACAGGTCCTCTACAATTTGATTGATAACGCTATTAAGTTTTCACATCATGATTCAGTCATCAGAATTGAGACTACAGTAAGAAAGAATAAGCTGTTTATCTCAGTTAAGGACACGGGAATAGGAATTCCCAAGGATGATATAAAGCTTATCTGGAACAGGTTTTATAAATCCGATTCCTCACGTGGTAAGGATAAGCGTGGTACCGGACTTGGACTTTCAATCGTAAAAGAGATCATTAATGCTCACAACGAGAACATCAATGTTGTCAGCACGGAAGGCGAAGGAACAGAATTTATTTTCTCCCTTCCCATAGTAGAAGAGGATGATGTCATCTAGACACCATCCTCTTTTTTAAAATCATATTATTCTGGTTTTTGTATATCTTATTTATCTACCGAGATCTCTCTCAGCCTTGGATTTCTTCTCAATCTTTCCATCCCTTGAATAAAGAAGTTTCAAGACAATGGGTGTTGAAATGCTTGATACGATGATCAAAAGGATAACCGCAGTAAAGTATACTGAATCGATCATTCCAACCGCAAGTCCCTTCTGGGCTACGATAAGAGCAACCTCGCCTCTTGTCATCATTCCGACACCGATCTTAAGTGAATCGTTCCAACTATGGCGAAGAATTTTTGCCATAAGACCACAGCCAATGATCTTGCAAAGAAGAGCTACTAAAACAAATCCTACGCTGAAAAGAATGATCTGACCGTCTACATGGCTGAGCTCTGTTTTAAGTCCGATACTTGCAAAGAATATAGGTCCAAAGAGCATATAGGAATTGGTCTCGATCTTTTGATCGATATAGTCATGATCCTGAATCGAGCAAAGTATTATTCCGGCTACATATGCTCCTGTGATATCAGCAATTCCGAAGAACTTCTCAGCGCAATATGCAAACACAAAACATATTGCAAGTCCGAGGATAGGAATTCTCTGAGTATGGGGCCATTTAATATCAATAAGCTTTACCAGTTTATATATACCAAATCCAAGTACTATTGAGATAATAAAGAACAGTACCGTTGAGATAACTACTCTCATAGGGCTTGATCCGGGATTCTTAAATCCGATAACGAAGGTAAGAACAATGATACCGATAACGTCGTCGATTATTGCAGCGCTAAGGATCGTAGTTCCGATCTCACCTGAAAGCTTACCCATCTCTTTAAGGGACTGAACTGTAATGCTTACGCTGGTTGCAGTCATGATAACACCGATGAATACTGCAGAGTAGAATTTCTCGCTTCCCCAGGGTGCCATTCCGTAAAATCCCATATATAACAGAGTACCGCCAACAAGGGGAACAAATACTCCGGCACAGGCAATAGCAAGTGCCTTGGGTCCTGTTTTCATAAGGTCTTTAAGATTGGTCTCAAGTCCTGCGGAAAACATAAGAAGGATAACACCAATCTCAGCCATCTGACTTATAAAATCATTTAAATGAACTATTCCCAATACACTGGGACCGATAAGAAGGCCTGCAAGGATCTCACCCACAACCTGGGGTGCTTTGAGACGTCTTGCAATAAGACCGAATACTTTTGCAAAAACTATGATGATAGCTAAGTCTTTCAGAATCTCATAAGGTTCCATATTCATTACCTCTTTTCTTTGAAAAAGACTGAGATCTTTTTTCAAATATGCATAAAAACGGCGACATGCGGTTACTTTCCCCCCTGTCGCCGTTTAATTAATATAAACCTATTTCAAAATAATATCAAGGTTTGATGAAAGAATCTTTATTCATCATCCTCATCAGATTTCACTTCATCTTCATCAACGTACTTTTTTGACTCCTCATCGTCCTCGTCATCAAAGTCTGCGGATGATCTGAATTCTGACTCATCGGTCTCTTCAGCATCTACTTCTGCTTCTGCTTCTTCAACGCTGTCAAAGTCCTTTTCACCATTGGATAATCTGTCTCTGACCTTTGCGGCCTGAGCAACCTTTACTCCTTCGGGAAGGTTTATGAGTTTAACACCTGAAGTAATTCTGCTCAAAGTGTTAATATCTGAAACCTGAAGTCTGATCATGATTCCTTCAGTAGTCATCATAATGATCTCTTCATCACCGTGGGTAGCCTTAACGCCCATAACATCGCCGGTCTTCTCAACGATCTTGTAGCACTTAACGCCCTTACCGCCTCTCTTCTGTACGGTAAACTCATCCATGAGAGTACGCTTTCCGTATCCGCGCTCTGAGATAAAGAGAAGTTCTGTACCCTGGCTTGCAAGCTGCATTCCGATGATCTCGTCACCGGGATTAAGGTTCATACCGATAACACCGATGGAACTTCTTCCGGTACGTCTTACATCGGTCTCCTTGAATCTGATACACATACCCTGCTTTGTAACAAGGAATATCTCGCTGTCAGCGTTGGTACACTTAACTTCGATAAGCTTATCACCGTCCACAAGGTTGATGGCAATGAGTCCGTTCTTTCTAACGTTTGCAAAGTCTGAAAGAAGGGTTTTCTTAACGGTACCGTTTTTGGTAACCATAAAGAAGTTTCTCTCATCATCGTACTTGGATACGGGAATGATAGCTGTGATCTTCTCATCGGGAGCAAGCTGAAGAAGGTTAACTATTGCAACGCCTCTTGATGTTCTGCTTCCCTCAGGGATCTCGTATGCCTTAAGTCTGTAAACACGACCATAGCTGGTGAAGAAGTTAAGGTAATGGTGGGTTGTAGTCATAAGGAGATCTTCGATGTAATCGTCCTCAATGGTCTGCATTCCCTTGATTCCCTTACCTCCTCTGTGCTGAGACTTGAAGTTATCGGGTGACATTCTCTTGATATATCCGAGTCTTGTCATTGCGATAACAACATTCTCTCTGGGAATAAGATCCTCATCCATGATATCGAACTCGTCGATTCCAATACTGGTTCTTCTCTCGTCTCTGTATTTATCACCGATTTCAATGATCTCCTTACGGATAACTCCGAGAAGGAGTTTTTCATCAGCAAGGATTGCCTTGAGTTCAGTGATCTTCTTAGCAAGTTCATTGTGCTCATCAAGAAGCTTTTCTCTTTCCAATCCGGTGAGAGCACGAAGTCTCATATCAACGATGGCCTGAGCCTGGATATCGTCAATTTCGAATCTCTCGATAAGTCTGTCTTTTGCTTCCTGAGTATTGGAGCTTGATCTGATTATGCTGATGACTTCATCAATGAAATCAAGAGCCTTTAAGAGACCCTGTAAAATATGATCTCTTTCTTCAGCTTTATTCAGACGATACTTAGTTCTTCTTGTAACAACGTCCTTCTGATGCTCAAGATAGCATTTAAGCATCTGAAGAATGTTCATAACCTTTGGTTGGTTCTTATCAAGAGCAAGCATGATAACGCCGAAGGTATCCTGCATTTGAGTATGCTTATAAAGCTGATTCAGGATAACATTTGCGTTGGCATCACGTCTTACTTCGATTACAAGTCTTACACCTTCACGGTTTGACTCATCGCGGATTGCTGTGATTCCGTCAATTTTCTTAAGCTTAACAAGTTCAGCGATCTTTAACTGAAGGTTAGCTTTGTTGACCATGTAAGGGAGCTCAGTTGCAACGATCTGAGTCTTTCCGCTGGGAAGAGTCTCAATCTCTGTTGTAGCTCTTACTCTGATCTTACCACGTCCGGTTCTGTAAGCCTCCTCTATTCCGCGGCGTCCAAGGATTGTTCCGCCGGTAGGAAAATCGGGGCCTTTTACGATATCCATGATCTCTTCAATAGAAGTCTCACGGTTTTCATTTACGCTGTTGTCAATGATCTTAACTACGGCATCAATGGTCTCTCCAAGGTTGTGGGGAGGAATATTTGTAGCCATACCTACCGCAATACCGGTAGTACCATTGACCAAAAGGTTGGGGTAACGGCTGGGAAGAACGGTGGGTTCACTCTCAGTTCCGTCGAAGTTATCAACAAACTCTACAGTATCTTCTTTGATATCCGCAAGAAGTTCCGAGCTTATCTTTGAAAGCCTTGCCTCGGTGTATCGCATAGCTGCGGCTCCGTCACCATCCATGGATCCGAAGTTTCCGTGTCCGTCAACGAGAGGATATCTCATTGACCATTCCTGAGCCATGTTTACCAAAGATCCGTAAATTGAACTGTCTCCATGGGGGTGATATTTACCCATGGTATCACCGACGATACGGGCACTCTTACGATGAGGCTTTCCGTATTCGACACCCAGTTCATCCATTGAATATAGGATTCTTCTCTGAACAGGCTTAAGACCGTCCCTTACATCAGGAAGTGCACGTGATGCGATAACGCTCATGGCATAGTCGATGTAGAAGGTTTCCATTCTTTCCTTCAGGTCGACTTCCTGGATTTTATCAAAAATAGTATCGTCCATTACTTTTCCTCATACTTTTTACAAGTATTGTTAATAGTTTAGATTCCTTTAAATGTCGAGGTTTTTTACAAACTGTGCATTCTCTTCGATGAATTCACGTCTGGGCTCAACCTTGTCACCCATAAGTGTTGTGAATGTAACATCAAGCTCTGAGCTCATCTCTTCATCATAGTTTACACGAAGAAGGATTCTTCTCTCGGGATCCATAGTTGTCTCCCAAAGCTGTTCAGCATCCATCTCACCAAGACCTTTGTAACGCTGGATCTTGTTTGCCTGGTCACGGCCTACTTCGTTTAAGATATTGTCAAGTTCTTCGTCGCTGTATGCATACCAGACTTTTTTGTTCTTCTCAAGCTTATAAAGAGGGGGCTTAGCAAGGAATACATGACCCTGTTTAATAAGCTCCGGCATAAATCTGTAAATAAATGTCAGAAGAAGTGTACTGATATGTGCACCGTCAACGTCCGCATCGGTCATAAGGATGATCTTGTTGTAACGAAGCTTTGTAATATCAAAGTCTTCATTGATTCCTGTACCGAATGCTGTGATCATTGCGCGGATCTCGTTATTTCCGTAGATGTGATCAAGTCTTGCTTTTTCTACGTTAAGGATCTTACCTCTAAGAGGAAGAATAGCCTGTGTAGATCTTGATCTTGCGGTCTTTGCACTTCCGCCCGCGGAGTCTCCCTCTACGATGTAGATCTCGCAGTTCTCGGGATTCTTATCTGAGCAATCTGCAAGTTTTCCGGGAAGTCCCATTCCGTCAAGAACGGTCTTTCTTCTTGTAAGGTCTCTTGCTTTTCTTGCTGCTTCACGAGCACGCTGAGCAAGTACGGATTTTTCGCAGATTGACTTTGCTATTGTAGGATTCTGCTCAAGGAAAATAGTAAGCTTTTCGGATACGATATTGTCAACCGCGCCTCTTGCTTCACTGTTTCCAAGTTTCTGCTTTGTCTGACCTTCAAACTGAGGGTCCTCAATCTTAACACTGATAATAGCGGTAAGACCTTCTCTTATATCATCACCTGAAAGGTTGGGCTCGCTTTCCTTAAGGATCTTGCTGTTTCGTGCATAATCATTAAATGTCTTGGTCAAGGCATTTCTGAATCCCTGAAGATGAGTTCCTCCTTCAGGAGTGTTGATATTGTTTACAAATGAGAATACGCTCTCGTTGTAGGAGTCGTTGTGCTGGAAAGCAACTTCAACATAAACTCCGTTCTTATCTCCTTCGAAGTAAAGAACATTGTCATAAAGAGCAGTTTTACTTCTGTTAAGATAAGTTACATATTCTTTGATACCGCCTTCATAATAGAACTCACGGTATTTTGATTTTTTCTTTTCTGTATTTTCAGCCTGTGCTTCAGCATTTTCGGGTTTTTCAGAAGAATCATCGGAAGTATAAACTCCTTCTTTCTTCTGGTCTTCAACATCTGCTTCAGCTCTGCTTAAAAGAGTTGCAATCTGAGATTCTTCGATGTCTTTTCCGAGAGCTGCTTCCTTAGCCTCTTCTATCATGCTGTCTGTTATAACAGATTTTGCATGTTCATCATCTCTCTCATCTGAAAGAATGATCCTAAGACCCTTTGTAAGGAATGCCATCTCACGAAGTCTTACTTTTAAGATGTCAAAATCAAAGATCGTTGTCTCTGTAAAGATTTCTTTATCGGGAAGGAAAGTAACCTTTGTTCCGGTTTCTTCGGGATTGCACTCACCGATAACCTTAAGGTCATAGCTCTTCTTTCCTCTTTCGTAGCGCTGCTTATAAATCTTTCCCTCACTCTTGATCTCAACTTCGAGCCATTCTGAAAGTGCATTAACAACCGATGCACCAACACCGTGAAGTCCACCGGAAACCTTATAACCGCCACCGCCGAATTTTCCGCCGGCATGAAGAATGGTAAATACAACTTCTACTGCGGGAAGTCCTGCTTTGTGGTTGATTCCTACGGGAATACCACGTCCGTTATCGGTTACTGTACATGAGTTATCATTGTTAAGTGTAACCTTTATGGTATTACAATATCCTGCCAAAGCTTCATCAACAGAGTTATCTACAATCTCGTAAACAAGGTGATGAAGACCACGGCTTGCAGTCGTTCCGATATACATTCCCGGACGTTTTCTTACAGCCTCGAGACCTTCGAGGATCTGAATCTGGTCCGCTCCGTATTCATTTTCAACGGAAGTATTGTTAAGACTCTCTTCGCTCATTTTCTAATCCTTTTCTTTAAACACAGGGAATTTATGATCTTAAAGTCACAACTCCACTCTTAACTTCGTATACTCTGTTTAATTCAAATCTGTCGTTTACAAATTCTTCAAGACCGGTACATGAAATGATGGTCTGAATATCTCCGATACTATCAAGTAGGAATCTTTGTCTCTTACTGTCCAGTTCAGATAAAACGTCATCAAGTAAAAGTATGGGAGTATCTTTTGTAATATTCTTTACTATCTCAATCTCGGATAATTTAAGTGATAAAGCTGCAGTTCTTTGCTGTCCCTGGGATCCGAATTTTCTGATATCGATATTTCCGGTTTCAAAAGAAAAATCATCTCTGTGAGGACCTACCGAAGTCATTTTTGACTTAATGTCTCTCTCATGATTATTCCTTAATTTCTCACCAAAATCACTCTCTATGACATCAGGTTCATAGATTATCTTTATTTCTTCCAATCCGCCGGACAGTTTTTTATGTATCTCATAAATGATGTCATTTAACTGTCCTACAAACTGGCGTCTTCTTTCGATTATCTTACTGCCGTAACTGATAAGCTGATCATCCCAAATCGGAAGAGTTTCTCTTAGTCCGGGATTAAAATACAAATCTTTAAGAAGTTGATTTCTCTGATTTACGATCTTGTTATAATTATTTAGATTGTATAGATAGAAATTATCAAGCTGACAGAGCTCCATATCTATGAATTTTCTTCTGTATGCAGGTCCGTTTTTGATAATATTTAAATCTTCAGGTGAGAAAAATACCACATTACAAAGACCCATAAGGTCTGTGGCTTTTTTTATTTTTTGTCCGTCAATCGCAATTCCTTTTGATTTTGAACTGCGAAGATGCATATCGACTTTTGTCTCAATGTCATTCTTTTCAAGATAAGTTCTTATATGGGCTTCGTTACATCCGAATCTTACTATCTCACTATCTTTACTGCCCTTATGAGATTTTGTGGTTGCGGCTACATAAATAGCTTCAAGGATATTTGTTTTTCCCTGAGCATTGTCTCCGAATAAAATATTCGTCCCTTTATCAAAATCTAATTCAAGAGCCTCATAATTTCTGTAATCAGTAAGCTCAATTCTTTTGATTATCATTAGTTCACCGCTTTAATCACAAATTCTTTTCCGTCATATTCAAACTTATCGCCGTCATAAAGCTTTTTTCCGCGCTGGGTCTCAACGCTTCCGTTTACTTTCACAAGACCATCCTGGATCATAAACTTAGCCTCAACTCCGGACATAGTTACTCCGGCAAGCTTTAAGGCCTGCCCGAGTTTTATAAATTCATCTTTAATATTTACTGTTGTCATAGTAGTACTCCAAAATCTATATTAATTGCCTTTGGCAATCTTCACTTTAAACTTAAGAAACTGTAGTGAAGTTTACGGGAAGAACTACATAGATATAGCTTTCTTCATCATTCTTGATAAAGCAGGGAGCTTTAGCATTTACCATATAAATATCGATATTATCATCTTCGATAACTCTTAAAGCATCCAGTAAGAACTTAGGATTGAATGCGATCATAAGCTCTTTTCCTACTTTTTCAATATCAAGATCTTCGTTCATGCTACCAACTATTGAATTAATGCTCATGGTTACAATATTATCCTGAACATTTAAAACAATAGGTTTCTTATCTCCTTCTTTTACAAGAAGGCATGCTCTGTCGATACAATCAACAAGATCTTTTCTGTTAACAGTGATCTTGGTCTCATAATTTGAGTAGCTCATCTTATCGATATCAAAGAATTCACCTTCGATAAGTCTTGAAACTACTTTTGTATTTCCAAATTCAAACATGATGTGATTTGAACTGAAGGAAATCTCAATATCATCTTCAGCTCCACCGGTAACGATCTTGCTTATTTCATTAAGACTCTTTCCGGGAACGATAACTTTAACATGTTCATATTCATCACGAAGCTGTAATCTTCTGATTGAAATTCTGTGACCATCAAGAGAGGTAAGTCTCATATAATCACCGAATACTTCAAAAAGTTCTCCCTTTGTGGTCTGCTGAACTGAAGATCCTTCTCCACCATCAGCAACTGAAAAGATTGTCTGTTTAACAATATCTCTGAAATTGATCTGACTTAATATAATAGAATTTGTTTTTTCGATATCGGGAAGATATGTATAATCTTCTCCTGATTTACCGATAATAGTAAATTTAGCTTTACCACAGGTAATAAGAGTTTTGTAATTTGAATCTACATCAATAGTGATCTCATCATCAGGGAGCTTTCTTACTATTTCTGAAAAGATCTTTGCTTCCAGAGCAACAATACCTCTTTCAATTATCTCACCTTCAATGATTGTTTCTATACCAAGTTCTGTATCATTACCGGTAAGAGAAATAACATCTCTTGTAGTATTGATAAGAATACATTCAAGAATAGACATTGTACTTCTGTTGGGTACAGCTTTAGATACAATGTTTACTCCATTAAGAAGATTAGATTTACTACATTTGAATTTCATGAGTATGCTCCTTGGAAGAAATATAAATTATAAACATATAGAACTTTTTTGATTTCCACACCACAAAAAATGCCTAATAATATATATAAATATAAAAAGATATAGTCTAATTATTAATAGGGCATGTTTATACTGCGAAAAACCTTTTATATTATACTATTTTTCTGGGAAAAAATAAATGAAAAACACGTGGATTTGCCCCAAATTTTTAAAGAATAAGTGGAGGGTAATCCACTATACCTTAAAACGCTTAAAACCCCTTAAAAAGGCTTATAAAGGCTAATCCACATGTTTTACTGATTTTATATTTTATTTATCCACGACTTATGAATATACTTAATGAAAAAAGTTGATCAATAAGTATATATAAATATGTGTTTCTTCTTATTATATATAAACAAATAAAAATATATAAAACTAAGAAAGCTTCTTTTTAATAAGATCGACTCTCTTTTTAAGATCTTCATCTGTAATAAGATCGTCTTTCATTTTCTTGCAGCCGTGCATGATGGTTGTATGGTCTTTTTTATTAAGCATTTTTGCAATACTTGTGTATGACATTGAAAGCATGTCTGCACATAAGTACATAACAACCTGTCTGGGAACAACAAATTCAGCATTTCTCTTGGGAGAAAGAATATCGTTAGCTTTAATATCAAATACTTCTGCTACAGTATCAATGATATCTTTTGAATTAATGATATTCTTTTCAGGATTGATGATATCCTTTAAAGCTTCCTGAGCTATCTCTAAAGTAGGAGTTGAAACTCTTGTAAGTTTAACGTAAGCAGCTACTTTATTTAATGCACCTTCAAGTTCTCTGATATTTGAAACAATGTTTTCAGCAATGTACTGTATGATTTCATCACTTACATCAAACTCAAGCTTTTCGGCATTCTTTCTTAAGATTGCCATTCTTGTCTCATAATCAGGATTCTTAATATCAACGGTTAATCCCCAAAGGAATCTTGTCATGAATCTTTCTTCAAGGTTCTGGATTTCCTTAGGTGGTTTATCCGATGAAATAACGATCTGTTTATGAGCTTCATGTAAAGCATTAAAAGTATGGAAGAATTCTTCCTGTGTTGAATCTTTTCCTATAATAAACTGAATATCGTCTACCATGAGGACATCAACTGTACGATATTTATCACGAAGTTTTGACATTGAAGAAGCATCACCACTTCTGATGGATTCAATAACTTCATTGGTAAATTCTTCACTGGTTACATAGATAACTTTTTTATTAGGATTAGCTTCAAGGATCATATGACCGATTGAATGCATAAGGTGAGTTTTACCAAGTCCGGGATCACCGTAAATATAAAGAGGGTTATAAACTTCACCGGGAGTTTCAGCTACAGCAAGACAAGCAGAATAAGCAAGCTTGTTATTACTTCCAACGACAAAGTCTTCAAATTTATATTTAGGATTAAGATTTCCGGAATTAATTACCTTATTTATAGTAGGTTCATTTACATATGAAGGTTTTTCTTCAACGATATTTTCTTCAATATCATTTTTAAGAACAAACTTTACATCATAGCTTTGTCCGGTGATCTCACTGATTATTACTTTAAAACAATTGGTGAATTTATTTGTAATGTAATCAAATTGAAGAGTCTGATCGGATTGAATAATGATATAAACTACATTATCGATTGTTTTGTAATACTCAAGGGGTTTGATCCAGGTATCATAAGAAGTATCGGTAAGAGTAAATTCCTTTTTAAGATTTTCACAGATCTGAGTCCAATTTAGTTTTATAGGATCCATATTTATGCTCCGTTGATATAGTTACTGATTTGCGTGATTTAAAGGATTTTACCCCATTTATAATCCTGCATTACTAATTTTAATATAAAGGAAAGTAAAATTCAAAGAATACTTATAACCCCATGTGTATAATGAGTTATACACAACATGTGTATAAGTAGGTTATTCGCATATATATGTGGATAACATATTGGAAACAGTGTATAAGTTATACCCAGAATTCTCACCCATATATAGTGTTTTTAGAAATTTTTAATAAAATATACCACTAATTCTTATGATTTACATAATCTTATCCACATTTTGTTGATTACTTGTGGATAATTAAAAAAATATCCCCATGTGGTGGATAAGTGGGTGGAAAAGTTTTTTTTAGGCTTTTTTTCTCTAATGATTTAAAGCGTAAAAATATAAAAAAATCCTTATTTTTCTATGTTTTTAAGGCTTTTTGCTTGACACATTTGTATTTTTCTTTTAAAATCATTGTTGCTGTTCTTATAAAACAATTTGGATTTTATCTTTGAAAAGGAGGTAATATATATTATGAAAATGACATTTCAGCCTAAAAAGCGTTCACATTCTAAAGTTCACGGATTCAGAGCAAGAATGGCTACTCCCGGCGGAAGAAAAGTTCTTGCAGCAAGACGTGCAAAGGGAAGAAAAGTATTATCAGCTTAATCCTATAGGTCACAGTGATGTGGCCTATTAGTTTCTTTAGGAAAACTAAAAAGAAAAATGATATTTACGGAATCACTGAGAAAAAATCAACAATTTCAGATCTGTTATAAAAATGGAAAATCCTACGGCAGCAAACTTTTTGTTATGTATGTCCTTGAGAACGGCACGGACAGAAATCGTATAGGTATCAGTGTAAGTAAAAAAGTAGGCAACAGTATCGTAAGACATCGCGTAAAGAGACTGGTGCTGGAAAATTACAGGCTACAGGAAAAAATGTTTAATAGTGGTTTAGACATTGTAGTCATTGCGCGACCGGGTGCTGCCACCGCATCGTTTGTCGAGGTGGAGAGAGCACTGATGTTTCTTGGAAATGGTCTCAATATAATAAAGAAATAATTTTTTCTTATTATATATAGAAGATATTTCCGTGTTTGTTGTGAGCATTTTATTCGGAAATGCTTATATTATGAAAAAAATACTAATCGCAGGAATCAGAATATATCAAAGGTTAATTTCTCCATATAAAGGCTTCAAATGTCCTTATATTCCCAGTTGTTCTTGTTATGCTGTTGAAGCTATCGAAACACATGGGTCTTTTAAGGGCTTTGGTCTTGCTGTATGGAGAATTTTACGTTGTAATCCTTTTTCTCGTGGGGGGTACGATCCGGTACCTGAAAAGAAGATGATGGGTCACGGACGATTCTTGCAAATGGAGGCTAAATGAACTTCGGTATTATTTTAAGCCAGAACCAGGTACCGGTATTTAAATATATCGTATGGGTTCTTGGTAAGATCATGGAGGGTATTTTCTTTGTTCTTGATAAGATTGGAATCCCTAACATTGGTCTTGCAATCATTATCTTTACTATTGTTGTGAATCTTTGTCTTATTCCTCTGACATATAAGCAGCAGAAATTTTCCAAGCTTTCACAGAAGGTAAATCCTGAGATCAAAGCCATTCAGAAAAAATATCAGGGCAAAAAAGATCAGGATTCTCAGATGGCTATGAACAATGAGATTCAGGCTGTTTACGGTAAGTATGGTATTTCACCTACCGGAAGCTGTCTCTTCTTATTTATCCAAATGCCTATTCTTATTGCACTTTATCAGGTTATCTACAAGATTCCCGGATATGTTGCAAAAGTAAAAGAAGCTTTTTATCCTTTGGTTACCAATCTTGCAGCAAATGATGAAGCAGTTGAGCTTATTAAAGGATTTAAGAATTCTGCTATGTTCGCTAAGCAGTTCGGTAACGAGAAATTCACTCTTGAAAACACCGTTATCGATTGCTTGAACAGAGCTTCAACCGCTGATTTTGCAAGCATTGGAGAAAAATTCCCCGAACTTGCTGCAGATGTTGAAAGCACACAGGGACTTTTAAGTCACTACAACAGTTTCCTTGGACTTAACATCGGTAATACCCCTTGGTATACCATGAAGGACGCTTTTTCAAACGGTATGATCCTTTTAGGAATCGGCGCTATCATGATTCCTCTTCTTGCAGGACTTACCCAGTTCCTTGTTGTTAAGCTTTCACCTCAGCCTCAGAATGATCCTAATGAGCAGGCAGGTTCAATGGCATCTTCTATGAAGATGATGAACTACTTCATGCCTCTCATGTCAATCTGGTTCTGCTTTACACTTCCTGCAGGTATGGGACTTTACTGGATCGCAGGTGCTGTAGTCAGAGGTATTATCATGGTTATCATGAACAAGCGCATCGATAAGATCGATTTTGAACAGCTTGTTGCCAAGAACAGCAAGAAAAATGCTAAGAAGATGGCAAAGCGTCAGGCTCAGCAAGAAAAGTTCGCTGCATATGCAGGAATGAAGACCAAGTCAATCAGTTCAAACTCAGGTTCAAATTCAAATACTGATAATAGAACTCAGTATCAGAAGAGAACCAGTGATATTGCTCAGAAGGCCACAAATACTTCTTCCAAGGAATCACCTGTTACTTCCGGTAATGGCGGAGGAATGTTGGCAAAAGCAAATGCTGTAAAGAATTTTAATGAGAAAAACAATAAATAGAGAGAGGTTTTAGTAATGGAGTATAGAGAGTTTTCAGCGAAAACTGTAAATGATGCTATTACTGATGCTTGCCAGGCTTTTGGAGTCACCAGTGACAAACTTATTTACGAAGTTGTTGAAGAGGGTTCAACAGGATTTTTAGGAATCGGTTCTAAGGCTGCTGTTATCAAGGCTGCTGTTAAGAACGATTCTGTAGTAGATATTGCAAAAGACTTCTTACATGATGTTTTTTCTGCAATGAATTTGGAAGTAGTAATCGACCTCAGCTTTGATGAGGCTGAGAATGCTCTTGATATCGAACTTACCGGAGATGAGATGGGTGTACTTATCGGTAAGAGAGGAGCAACACTTGATTCGCTTCAGTATCTCGTATCTCTGGTAGTAAACAAAGGTCGCGAGGATTATGTAAGAGTTAAGGTAGATACCGAGAACTACAGAGAAAGAAGAAAGGAAACTCTTGAGAATCTTGCTAAGAATGTAGCATTCAAGGTAAAGAAGACAAGAAGAACCCTTTCACTTGAGCCCATGAATCCTTATGAGCGTAGAATCATTCACGCAGCTCTTCAGAATGATAAATATGTTACTACTCACAGCGAAGGTGAAGAGCCTAATCGTAAAGTAGTTATCAGTCTTAAGGATGAAGTTAAGAACAGCTTCTCAAGAAACAGATATTAATTTCTAAATAAGACTTTCAAAGAGACAAGTTAATAAGCTTGTCTCTTTCTTTTTATTCTTAATTTATTGAAGTTAGCATTCCTAAATGTTAGACTATACAGTGAATTATCATATTTTTTTATGAAAGGATGAGGTTTTATGGCTAAAGTTGAAAAATATGAAGAACCCGGTGTAAAAACCGCAAAAAAAGTAATAAAGTTTATAATCATTGGTATTGTAGCTTTATTCCTGCTCATCAATATATTCAGATGTTTTTATTCTGTAAATGAGCAGAGAAATGCTGTTGTTACACAGTTCGGAAAGATAGTAAAGGTTAATTCCGCAGGATTTTATTTTAAAGCACCTTGGCAGAAAGTACATATGGTTGATATGACAACTCATGGTACCGGTATTGGATATACTGTTTCAAAAACAGGTCAGAATATCACAGATACCGATAACGGAATCATGATCACTTCTGATTTCAACCTTTTAAACATTGACTTTTATATGGAATATAAGGTTTCAGACCCTGTTGCATACCTTTATAATTCAGAAAGTCCCGAAAGCATTCTTGCAAATATTGCTCTTGCTAATATCAGAACCGTTGTTTCAAACTACACAGTTGATGAAGCAATGACTACCGGTAAGAGCCAGATCCAGGCTGATGTTAAGGAAGCTATGATTGCTGAACTTAACAGTAGAAATGTCGGACTTACTGTACTTAATATTACAATTCAGGATTCAGAACCTCCCACAGCTGAGATCATTGCAGCATTTAAAGCTGTTGAAACTGCAAAGCAGGGAGCAGATACTGCTATGAACAATGCTTATCAGTATCAGAATGAAAAGATTCCCGAGGCAGAAGCAAATGCCGATGCTATCATTCAGTCAGCTGAAGCTCAGAAAGAATCAAGAATCGCTGAAGCTGAAGGTCAGGTTGCAAGATTTAACGAGATTTACACTGAATATGAAAAATATCCCCTTATCACAAAGAAGAGACTTTTCTACGAAAAGATGGAAGAACTTCTTCCCGGTGTTAAGGTTATCATAACCGATGGCACTACTGAGACCATGCTCCCTATTGAGAGTTTTACAGGATCAAGCAGTAGTTATACCATTCCTTCCGTAACCGACGGAAGCAATCAGTAAGGGGGTGAGAGTATGAAAAAGATAATTACAGGAATTGTTATTGCCGTTGTTACATTTATTTTTGGAATCATACTTTTTAATTCTACATTTTATACCGTAGAAGTTAACCAGTCCGCACTTATCATTAGACTTGGTAAGATTGCTTACATTGAGGATAATCCGGGATTTCATTTTCACACTCCTTTTATTGAGAGTGTAACCTATGTTTATACCGGAGATATTCTTTACGATATTCCCGTATCTGATGTCATTACTTCAGATAAGAAATCTATGATCGCTGACAACTATGTTGTTTGGAAAGTTCAGGATGCTACCAAGTATTATCAGACTCTTGGTGCAGTAAGAGGAAGAGCAGAAGAAAGAATTGAAGCTGCTGTTTACAACGCAACCAAGAATACTATTTCATCAATGACTCAGGATCAGATCATTGCAGCCAGAGGAAATATGCTTACTGAAATGATCACTACCGCTTCCAATTCAGATATTTCTCAGTACGGAATCAATATTGAGATTGCTGAGATCAAAGCACTTGATCTTCCCGATGATAATAAGGAAGCAGTTTATGAGCGTATGATCTCTGAGAGAAATAATATTGCTGCAAGCTATGCTGCTAAGGGTGAAGCAGATGCGCAGAAGATCAAGAATGAAACAGATAAGAGAGTTTCAATTCTTACTGCAAATGCTGAAAAGGAAGCTGCAAAGACTATCGCTGAAGGCGAAGCAGAATATATGAGAATTCTTTCCGATGCATATAATGATGCCGGAAAAGCCGAGTTTTATAATTATATCAGAGGTCTTGATGCTCTTACTTCATTAAGAGGAACAAATAAGACTATCATCCTTGACAAGAATTCTGAGTTTGCTCGTATTCTTTACGGTGAGTGATCTTAAAAGATAAAAGATAGGAAGATTATGAATAATAATGGTTCTACCATTGCGGCAATTTCCACCGCTCTCTCTGAATCCGGTATCGGAATAATCAGAGTGAGCGGCGACGAAGCCGTTTCAATTGTAAACAAAATATTCGTTAAGCCCTCAGGCAGACATTTTCTCTGTGATGTACCTACGCATACGATACATTATGGATTTGTTGTTTCGCTTGAAAACGGCATTAATGAAGAAATTGATGAATGCCTTGTGTCTGTTATGAAGGGGCCAAAGTCATTCACAGGAGAAGATGTTGTCGAGATAAATTGTCACGGCGGCATTTTTGTCGTGAAAAAAGTTTTATCTGAGGTTTTAAAAGCAGGAGCAAAACTTGCTGAGCCCGGAGACTTTTCAAAAAGAGCATTTTTAAATGGAAGAATTGACTTGGCTGAGGCAGAAGCTGTTATGGATGTTATCTCATCTAAAAATGATTCTTCATTAAAAGCTTCTTTGAATCAGTTATCTGGATCGGTTTCTTCTAAGATTAGAAAACTTAGAGAAGAAGTGCTTTATAATATTGCTTTTATTGAATCAGCACTTGATGATCCCGAGCATATTTCGCTTGATGGATTTTCTGATAAATTATATGGACTTTTAAATGACTGGATAAAAGAGATTGATAAGCTCATCCGTTCCAATGACAGCGGAAGATTTTTACGAGAAGGAATCAATACGGTTCTTCTTGGAAAACCTAATGCAGGTAAGTCTTCTGTTATGAATCTTTTACTTGGTGAAGATCGTGCTATTGTAACAGATATTGCCGGAACTACCAGAGACACACTTGAAGAATATATTAAACTTGGAGAGATTGGACTTAATCTCGTAGATACCGCAGGAATAAGAGAAGCTGATAATACAGTTGAACAGATTGGTGTCGACAGGGCGAAAAAAGCTGCCGGTAATGCTGATCTTATTTTGTTTGTAATTGATATTTCGGAAAATATAAGTGACGATGATTTTAATCAATATGAATTCTTGATGAAGACATATTCTGACAAAAAAGGAATCGTGCTTTTAAATAAAATAGATACCCTTGAATCTAAAGAAGAACTTTCTTCTGTTAAAAGGATCATAGAGATGGTAGAAGAGTTTGGATATAAATATTTATATTTCTCTGCCGTTTCAGGAGAAGGATTTGAAGGACTTAAAAATACTATAGAAGATTTATTCTATAAAGGCATTAACAAAAATTCTGACGAGGTTGTCATAACTAATATTCGTCACAGAAATTGCCTTGAAGAATGTAAGAATAGTCTTCTTAATGTTGTTCAAAGTCTGGATAACGGAATGGAAGAAGATTTTCTAAGTATAGATCTTATGGATGCATATTCTTCACTTGGAAAGATCATCGGTGAAGAAATTGAAGATGATCTTGCTACCGAGATCTTTTCTAAATTCTGTTTGGGTAAATAAATATTTTAGATTGAGAATAAAATGAATAACACTATTTATAACAACAAATTAACACAAGAATATGATGTCGTCGTAATCGGAGCAGGACATGCCGGATGCGAGGCTTCTTTAGCATGCGCAAGACTTGGACTTAAAACTATCATTTTTACTGTTAGTGTAGACAGTATTGCACTAATGCCCTGTAATCCAAATATCGGTGGATCATCAAAAGGACATCTTGTTAGAGAGATTGATGCTCTTGGCGGAGAGATGGGTAAAAATATTGATAAGACATTTCTTCAATCCAAGATGCTGAACAAATCTAAAGGACCTGCTATCCATTCTCTTCGTGCCCAGGCAGATAAACTTGAGTATTCCAAGACCATGAGAAGAATTTTGGAAAACCAGGAAAACCTTACAATAAAGCAATCTGAAATTTCAGAGATTCTTTTTGAAGACATAGAAGTAGATGAACTTAAAAAAGAAGGCTATGAGAAAATCATTAAAGGTGTTAAGACAGTTACCGGTCTTGAATATTTAGGTAAGTCTGTAATTCTTTGTACAGGAACTTATCTTAAAAGCAGATGTCTTTGCGGTGAATCAATTCAGTATACAGGACCTAACGGTTTACCGCCTTCAAACCTTTTATCAGATTCACTTATAAAAGCCGGAATAAATTTAAGAAGATTTAAAACTGGAACTCCCGCAAGAATGGATGGAAATACCATTGATTATTCTAAGATGGAAGTTCAGACAGGAGATACACCTGTAATACCTTTTTCATTTGATACAGATCCTGATTCAATTCAGAAGGTACAGCATAATTGCTACCTGACTTATACAAATGAAAAAACACATGAAATTATACGAAATAACATAGATAGATCTCCGATATATGCAGGAGTAATTGAAGGAATAGGACCGAGATATTGTCCTTCAATTGAGGATAAAGTAATAAAGTTCCCTGATAAGATAAGACATCAGGTTTTCATCGAGCCCGAAGGAACTCATACAAATGAAATGTATGTTGATGGAATGAGTTCTTCAATGCCTGAAGATGTACAGCTTCAGATGTATAGAACTGTTCCCGGACTTGAAAATTGTGTGATCGTTAAAAATGCGTATGCTATTGAATATGACTGCTTATGTTCTGGTGAACTTCATCCTACACTTGAGATAAAAAAAGTAAGAGGCCTTTTTAGTGCCGGACAGTTTAATGGTAGCAGTGGTTATGAAGAAGCTGCAGCTCAAGGATTATACGCAAGTATAAATGCCTGTATGCAAATCCTTGGAAAACCTTATCTTTCAATAGACAGATCAGAAGGCTACATTGGTGTCTTGGTTGATGACCTTGTTACAAAG
>JAEEGF010208099.1_pt1 | contig 110486 bp, 84 predicted proteins | sample 9134171 | NCBI WGS metagenome assembly JAEEGF01 (sample SAMN16246542, study PRJNA631951) | gut metagenome | biome: gut microbiome; feature: rumen; material: AP-attached | host: Bos | place: Iran: Karaj | collected 2018-10
AAGTGAATATAATAACTGAAAAACTAAAGGTTCTTCTGTTTCAAATTCCAAAGATTCTCCACCATACTCATGGATGATATTAAACGAAACCCACCCCAACACTTCCTCATCATCGCTGCAAGCGCTGAACATTCCAAGCAATAGCAGCATGCTCATCATAAATGCCATTTTTATCTTCATAATCAAGCCTTTATTTCTTTTGGTGGAAGGTATATGTGATTTGAAGCATTGGATAATAACTTTCATGTGCCGTATAAACATTAAGTACTAGTTTATTGCCATCTTTCTGAAACTCAAACCAATGGTAAGGCATCCTACCAGGAATCTCCTTTTCTGTTTTAACAACCGTTATAGCCAATACTTCCTCAGGGAGATTATCTTTAGAGTTTATTGTACAAGAATATTGTCCTGATGGCAAAAAGTATTCATCAAAGTAAGTAGAGGAATTGCCTTTAACATTAATCGTCTTTCCATCTTTAAACTCAACAATGGACTCATCCTTATTAATCGAGAATTGACCAAAGTCTCCTCCATAAGCAGCGGGATTGTAACAATGCTCCAACTCCCATGTACCAGATAACTCTTCGGTCGCAAAAGAAAAGTCATCGACCTTATCACCAGCAAGGTCGTTTACTTCATCATTTGAACAACCACAAAACACCATCATAAATATGGCGGTCATTGCGAAACAAATGTTCTTTCTCATAATTACTTATATTTTAATACTTCCTTTTATAATAATAAACCCGTGGAGTTGGAGCCACGATATAAACTACTCCGCGTGGCTCAAAAGAAATCATAAGTATCACTTTGCTTTTTCTATTTTTGTCAGTTCTATCTTATAAGTCTTACCGTCATATTGGGAATCTGTAAATTCCTCATAGACATTACCAGATATGATGACATTCAATCCTTGAACTTTGAACTCATCACTTAATTCTACGGGATAATATAGGTTTACCATGAAATAATCATAAATATAACTTATACACCATTTACCCGTGTTGAAATCCGTCACCATACCCGGCATGTCGGAAATGGTAAAAGGAGGATTCCCTCGATATGGTATTTCTCCACCACCTTTTCTTTTTTCGATTCTCGTCAGATAAACAAAGAAAAACTGCTCTGTTCCATCATATTGCCATAAATTTAGCGACTTAACTTCTTTATCACTCAACTTGATGACTTTTCCAGAATATGAGACATCTACCGATTCTCCCATTTTTACCTTAAACTCATCAGGAAGGTTTATCGGGAAATAATAGAAACAAGGATAATCATAGTACATGCCAGAGGGAACAATAGTCCACCCGTAATGGAAGTCGTAATACAAAGTGCCTTTGTAGTCGTTTTCAGGGATAACCTTTACGCTATCTTCAAATAGTGACAATTTGCTATCCATTAGAGTACTCATCTCGTCGTCATTACTGCACGCGCTGGACAATCCCAATGCCAGCAGTATGCCCATTAAATATGTTACCTTTTTCATACTTTTCTGATTTTAAGTTTATTATTATCATTAGATACTGTCTAAGCAGTCTTCTATCTACTAAATCCATTAAAGACGAAAAACTTGCATGAGGGGGTTGAGAATTAACAGACTTTAACTGGGCGATTATTTCAGGTTGAAGCGAAGGCCGAAGCTGAGGTTGAAGTTCAGCGGATGATCCTGATAGATGGTGGGGATGGAACTGCCGTCCTTAAAATAGTAGCCCAAGCCTGGCTCGGCGTAGAGGCTGAAGAAGTCTGTCAGTTTGTATTCGGCTCCTGCGGCTCCGTTAAGTGAGAACTGCCAGGGACTGGTATCCAAACTCTTTTCTATCATACCTCCCGCCGAAACGTAAAGGCCAAAACGGCGATTCTTCCAAAGATCGTAACTGATGTTCAACGGCAGACCGATGTAGTTAAGCCGCTGTTCGGTCACGGTGGCTTTATCTTCTACTATAGTTGTGATGTCAGACGACAGACGGGTGTAAGACAAACCGCTCTCCACACTCCAACGGTCATCAAGCCGATAGCGCAATGAGAGACCGAAGCGCACTGGTTGACGGTGATGAACAAGCTGGTCTATCGGCCGTTTATCCATAGGAGGCCATAAATAGGAACCACTTCCCCCCTTAGAAGACTCCGCATGCATCCCTATATTAAAATACTCCGTCTGTCTCCCTGCCATTGTGCTGGACAAATACACCTTAGCCGTCAGGCGGTTATCCAAGCGACTGAGCTGATGGAGGTCAGAAGAATAGATGACAGGGGAAGTCCTGTCTGTAGGCTTCGCACTCTCTTTCCTATCAGTATGGGGTGGTTCGTTTTCGTCAGGTGGAGTTGTGTTGACTGTGTCTACTGGGGGAATGGTGGCAGCAGCTTCCGATTCCGGAACAGACGTTGATGTGGTACTGGAGGTTTGTGCTGTTTTTGCGAGAACCACGGGGACAGGTTCTTTACTGTGCAAAGCGGCAGAGCTGAGCGCATGAAGTTGACTACCGGCCAGATTGCGCGACTGGTCCCCATGATCCATGTCCTTTGGCTGACTGCTGACCGAAGCCGTCGTGGGACGCGCCGACTCAGCATCATCACGCATGAAACGCCAATAGCCCACACCGGCAATCAGCAGGACAACGGCTGCCGCTGCCATGCGCCGCAACCAGAGCAGACGGGCCTTATGGGCCTTACTGGCAGCCACAGCACGGTCTATCTCATCCCACGACAACTCTGGGGCAGACCTTCGGTAGGCTGCCATCTTCTGTCGCATCTCATGTATCCATTGTTCGTTCATCGTCGTGGGTTGTTATTTTCGTTATACTTCTTGATCATCTTGGCCAACATGGCTTTCGCCCTGACCAGCTGCGAGGCCGAACTGTCTTTCTTGATGCCGAGCAGACGGGCTATCTCCTGATGGCTCTTGCCTTCGAGCACATAGAGGGTCAGTACCATGCGATAGCCTGTCGGCAGACGGTTCAGCATCTGCTGGAAGATGTCGGGCGGAATGTCGCTGAGCGACAGGTCGTCGTCGGATTCGTCGATAACATCGTAGCCCGGCTGCAGCAGCTCATGCTGTCGTCTCGTCCTCAGGAACTTCAGTGACTCGTTGACCATCACCTTTGTGGCCCAGGCCTCCAAGGAACCGTCGCCGCGGTACTTGAAATCGTCGATGTGGGAGAAAATGTGGACGAGTGCATTCTGTATCACGTCCTTCAGGTCTTCCTCATCAGCGATGTAACGCGCACAGACACTGGCAAGGCTGTCTCCATAACGGGCATAGAAATCCCTCGCTGCAGTCTTATCACCTTCCTGCAGCCGCTTCACCAAGCGTTGTTCTTCGTTCCCGATAAAAGACACGTGTGGCATTTCTGCGTTAATCTCTATCTACTAAATCCAGAAATGAGGAAAAACTTGCATGACTGCGCTAAGAATTAACACAGTTTAACCGATAGGAGAAAAAGAAGTCCGACAAAGACAGAAAGGACTACCGGCGGGCGGAGGTTTCGCGGATGATGACCTTTTGGGGCACGATCTCACGGTAGATCTTGCGGTCGCCGCCGATGTTCCGCAACAGCAGCTGGCAGGCTGTCTGACCCATGATGCGCGACTGGTCCTCGATGGCCGAGAGCTTGGGTGTGACGTAGCGGGCATGTACATCGTCGGTGAAGCCGATGAGTGCCACATCGTCGGGGATACGGAGGCCAAGCTGCTTGATGGCCGTGAAGGCGGCGAAGGTGATGATATCGTTGAAGGCAAGGATGGCGTCAGGACGCTTGTCGCCCTGCAACAGTCGGATGGTGGCCTCAAGTGCCCAGTCGTAGTCGAAACGGTCGCAGACCACGAGGTCGCGGTCGATGGGAATGCGGTTCTCACGCAGGGCCTCAAGATAACCGTGCTTACGGCGGCGCACCATATCAAGGTGGTTGGGGCCTCCGATGAAAGCGATGCGACGGCTGCCCGTGTCAATCAGGTGCTGCGTAGCCTCCTGGGCGGCCACATCGCCGTTGGCAGTAACGCTCGAGAACTTCTCAGGCAGACAGGTACGGCCAAAGAACACGAGGGGGATGTCCATCTGCGAGATCTCCTCGAAGTGGCTGTAGTCGGTCGTGTTCTGCGACAGACAGGCAATAATACCCTCCACATGCAGACTGATGAAGTTGTCGATGGCCTTGACCTCGGCTTCGCTCTGCTCGTGGGTATTGGCACTGATGACCGAGTAGCCCTTTTTGGCGGCCTCCTCCTCGATGCCGTCGAGTACGGCAGCATAGTAATGGGTCACGAGATTGGGCACGACTACACCAATCACGCGAGGTGCCTCCTTGCGCAGACTCTGTGCGAAGGGGTTCGGTCGATAGTTGAGCCGACGGGCCAGTTCTTTCACACGCGCCTGCATCTCCTGGCCTATCTCAGGGGAACTACGCAGAGCCCGGCTGACTGTAGCGATACTGACGCCAAGTTCATTGGCGAGGTCCTTCAAGGATACACGATGCTTTCCGTTTGCCATGATCAAAAGAATTATAATGGATAGTTGATAACGACTGCAAAGGTACGTTTTTTATCTGAATATCGCAAACGTTTACGTGTTTTTTTTGCATTTTAATTCCGCTTTCCCCTCACCTCTCACTAATTTTTTGTACCTTTGCACCGTGATTAAGAATGAGTAATGAATAGTTGATAATAAGTTAGTTAGAAAATAGCCAAGACTGTCGTGATGACACTCTTGGCTTTTTTATTTCCATTGACTAATCTAATTCTTCATCAGCCTCATATCCTCCCATTTCACGAATGGCGTTCTTCAGCATCGTATGCTGACGGTAGAGGTGGTTCACGGCCTCCTCGCCCTTGGTGTAGTCATGCATCGGCGACTTCAGGAAGAAACTGAGGAAGGACTGTATACCGCTGCGTCCGGCCCGGGCAGCCAGGTCGATCAGCAGACAGAGGTCGAGGCATACCGGCGCGGCGAGGATGCTGTCGCGGCAGAGGAAGTTGATCTTCACCTGCATGGGATAGCCCAGCCAGCCGAAGATGTCGATGTTGTCCCACGACTCCTTATTGTCGTTGCGCGGCGGGTAGTAGTTGATGCGCACCTTGTGATAGTACTGCGTGTCGTCCTCGTTGCCGTGGCCGTAGAGGTCGGGCTGGTCCTCTGGCTTGAGGATGGTCTCGAGTGTGGAGAGTTTCGACACCTCCTTGGTGCGGAAGTTCTCCGGCTCGTCAAGCACAAGGCCGTCGCGGTTGCCGAGGATGTTGGTCGAGAACCATCCGTTGAGTCCAAGGCAACGGGTGCTGATGATCGGGGCGAATCCCGACTTCACGAGCGTCTGTCCCGTCTTGAAGTCCTTGCCGGCTATGGGCATTCCCGTCTTCTCCGCCAGTTCCCACATGGCCGGGATGTCGACGGTGGTGTTAGGAGCACCCATGACGAACGGTGCCCCCTCGGCGAGGGCGGCATAGGCATAGCACATGGAGGGAGCCACATGCTGGCGGTCGTCAGCCCGCATGGCGGCCTCAAGGTCGGCGAGGCGATAGTGCACAGTCTGCTCAACGGGAACATAAATCTCCGTGGATGCCGCCCAGAGCACGACGATTCGGCTGCATCCCTTCTCCTGCCGGAACCGGCGGATATCGTCGCGGAGCATCTCAACCATCTCCCAGCGGGTCTTGCAGTCTTTCACATGGTCGCCGTCCAGGCGCTTGACATAATTATGGTCATAGGCGGCCTTCATCGGTACGATCTGCTCCAGTTCGTCACGCACCGCCTCGATGTCCTTTGCCTTGAGCACATCAGCATACATCGCACTCTGGTAGGCATTCTGCGGATAGACATCCCAACAGCCGAACACGATATCGTCGAGGCTTGCCAGGGGGACAATGTCACCATACTTCAGATAGCACTTCTCTTTCCCCTGTCCTACGCGTACCTTGTCGTACTGCGTCATAGAGCCTACGGGCTTTGCCAGTCCTTTGCGGACCATCAGAACACCTGTCATGAACGTGGTGGCAACGGCACCGTTGCCAACAACCAGAATTCCCAGCTTCCCTTCTGCTGGCTTAACTTTTGTTTGATTCATTTTTCTTATTTCGTTTTCATTCATTATTCTCCAATAACTCGTCCAGGCCATATATCACGCGGTCAGCCTCCGGTGCGGAAGCGTCGTGAGCCGTCCATCCCTCACCCTGCAGCCATACCGTCCGGCATCCAGCCTGTCTGGCGGGTATGATGTCCTTCTCCAGACTGTCGCCCACAGCCGTCACGCTGTATGGCGGCAAACCCAATGCCTCGGCTCCCAGAAGGAAGATGCGCGGGTCAGGCTTGCGCACGCCGACGACGGCCGACTCCACGACCGCCTCGAAGATACCATCGAGTGCGAACTCCCGAAGCACCGTAGAGAGGTTGCCGTAGAAGTTGCTCACGAGCACCAGCGGGCAGCGCTCCTTCAACTGTAGCAGGATATCCCGGCTCCGGGCCGTCTGCTGCACTGCCCCGGCATAGACATCATCCAGCAATGGCAGAAGGGCGTCATCCCCTATCCCCAGGAACGCCATCTGGAGTCGGAGCTTCGTCTCCAGTGTCTTTCGGAAAGTATCAGTCGGCTTGATAATGGGGTTCTTGCCCAACGTGCGCTCCGCATGGACATAAGCCTCCCGGAACTGCTGCTCCGTGACTGCTATGCGATGGCGCTCATAGGCATGCCACAGCACCTTTCCCCAGTGCTGCCCGCCCGTGTCGAGCGTTCCCCCGTAGTCAAAGATCCAACCTTCCGTCATGCCTTAAGATATTTTTCGTTCAATGCGCCACACAGCCTTTCGTGACTGCGGTGCATATACGCGTACATTATATTTAATATAATAACCTCCACCAACAGATAGACCCAAGGACAGTCCAACAGACACGTCACATAGATCGTGATGGCACGGACATTGAATGTCAGCATGTTTGTGTACTTCATCAACGGCAGACTACCCTGACGGAACTCCTGTCTGAGCGTCTGAGGCATATCCCCGACATTGGGCCACTTTTCCTTCACCTTACTGAAGAAGGTCTGGAACTGGGGCGTACGCTTCTCCTGACTTTGGCAGTAACTAGCGTAGTTGATGCGGAACAGACGCTCGAACCACTGACGCCTGGACAAAGACTTGAGGATCTGACGCTGTTGGGCACTGCTGTCCAGTTCACTGCCTTCACGGCCAAGTAAGAAGTAAAGGTGTATCTGACGATAATAGTCGGCCAGCGAACTCTGAGGTGCATGAGAGAGGAAACCTGCTGCGGCAGCCAACAGGAAGCCCCAGATGCCCCACTCTATCGAAGTGCCGGGAATCTGCTGGGGCCACAGACGTACCGCGATACCCACATAGATGAAGAAGAACCACACATCACCGGAGAAACCGTCGAGTACGCGTCCCAGAAGTGTCTTCTTGCCCGAGAGACGGGCCATCTGTCCGTCGGTGGAGTCACAGAAGTTGGCCACCATCAACAGGGCAACACCATAGAGGTTATGGCGGAGATCGGTGTAATGGAACATCCATCCAGCCCCCGCACCGACAAAGAACGACACGATGGTGATGACGTTCGGGTGGATGCCCAGCCTGTTCCACAGGAGAGCAAACACCAATCCTATAGGACGCGTGAAGTAGACATCCAGCCACTCCTCCGTGTCCTCAGACTTGAACGATACCTTCAACAGTTCTTTAAACGTTGCCATCTCAATTATATACTATTCACTATAAAATTAACTTGACTATCTCCTCTGCGGCCTCCTCACGACAGCGCGAGAAACTCGGCCAGTCGTTGAAGTCTATCAGGCAGAACGAGCCGTCAGCTCTCACAATGGCGTCACCACCATAGATACTGACGCCCACCGCCTCAGCCAGCCGCTCGGCTTCATGCCGCAGCGCCTCCTCATCGAAAGGATAGTGGCAGGCCGTACCATTACGATACTCATCACCGAACTTCGACGCTCCGTCATCCGTCGGGTAATAGTAACGGAAGAACCGCCCCTCTCCCACTCCGTAGAACTTCACGAGGTCGCCCACGACATGGGCACTCACCACGAAATCTGTCATGCCACGGTCTCTCATTGTCTGTACAGCCATAGCCAATGCCTCTTTGTCTGCGGCAAAGACAACATCATCACTCGTCTGTGCGGCAGCATCGCCTCGCTTCAGCCAATAGCCATCGTTACCCTCTTTCGGAGGAATGGGCGTACCGATGCGCTCCATCATCGCGTGGAGCCTGCTTCGGGCACAGTTCTCAACACCCTCGGGTGTATTGACAACCTCAACACCGGAGTACTTCAGCCAGGCGAGAGTCTCGGGCCGACGTCCCATCGTCAGGATAAGATCCGGAGACTCTGGATAATCCGGGTGATCCGGACTTGCCAGACTGTCCTCACTAATGATACAGACTTCGCAGCCTCTTGTTCGCAGACGGTCGGTCACAGCCTCCATGATCGCCCTGTCCTTTTCAACGGAGTTAGGCGAAAACCGCTCTGCCCTTGTGATAGCCAACACCTTCATGCCTTCAAAAAAGCCTCCGCCTTTTGAATATCACTGGCATGATCGATATCGAGAACCTTCGAGAAGGGCCAGGCCTTCAGCCGTAACCCGTCACGGAGCATGGCCCTCTGGAAGTTACGCATACGCTGTTCTCCACGTTCCAAACAAGCCTTGAGGGTATCAATACTCTTTGGGGTAAGACCATAGATACCACCACTGACATACCGGGGCGCATCACACTGGTCCAAGAAGGCCGTGATCCGCATCTCTTCATCGGTGCAGACATAGAGTGGCTTCTCATCGTCGATATAGTCGGTCACACCCATCAGCCCGTCCACCTCATCATGCTTCAGGGCTTCCTGGAAGTCGGACACATATCGGGAAAACTCCGTTTCCTGAAAAATAGTATCGACAGTGGTAAGCAGGAACGGACCGTCGTCAAGCCACCGGCTCAGTTCCCACAAACTATGCATGGAACTGGGCGTTGACTTCACGACAAGCCTCAACGGCACGCGGCAGGTCTGCTGTACGGCAGTGAGATGCTCTCTCACCTCCTGCATCTGCTCATTACAGATGACAACCACCTCTGATGCTCCATGAGCCTCAAAGATTCTCAGCAGCCTGTCAAGCAGCCTCTCACCGTCCACCTCCACCAGAGGTTTAGGGGTTCTGATGCCTTCCTGAATAAGCCGCGAGCCTTCGCCCGCGGCAATCACTGCGTACTTCATTCGGTTTCCCAATACGGTGTTGCCTCACAATAATTCGGCAAAAGTAATCATTTATTATGAGAAACCGAAAGATTTTAATAAATTTTATTTTAGTATATACAATTTATCGACATCGATGTCGCCTGAACCTGACTTATACTGGGAGAATTTTTTCACCTTCCCTTCAAGGGTGATATCACCGGAGCCACGAAGGTCACAATCCACCGCGCCGCAGTCTTTATTGAACTCAACCGTGATATCGCCAGAGCCTTTCAGCGCCAGACGGGTGTCATCCACTTTCTGCAGGCAAAGGTCAATGTCACCCGAACCAATCAGTACGGCCGACGTTTCCTGAGCCTCCACAGAAGCTAAGTCGATGTCGCCAGATCCTATCAGTTCCACATGACAACGGTCACAAATCAGATCGTCGACCTGAATGTCACCTGAACCGCGAAGGGTCACATCCATGTTGTCAGTATCAATGCGCTGACGGCTGATGAAGTCACCAGAACCGTTCAGGCTGATGCTTGTCAGATCGGGAGAGGTAACATAAACGGCCAGTTCGTCATCCTCACCCAACTGTAGGTTGAACATTCCGAACTTGCCTTTATTGCGTATCACCAACGTCTTGCCATTCATCTCTGTAATAATGTTCTCCACCTGACTCTCCGTACCTTTCACCTTCACAGAAAAGCTATCAGCCTGATTGTAATGGACCGTAGGAGAACCGCTGATCTCTATCTCCTCAAAGCCTTTCAGACCGCGCCATTCAGTGACATACTTGTCTCCGAAAAGAGTATTTTCCTTCCAGACGCCCACACACGACGTCATAGTGACTGCTGCCATCAACAGCATCATCCCCGACATTACAATTTGTCTTGTTTTCATAATCCTATTCTCTTTAAATGAACTTTCTTTTCTGCCTGTTAGACGAGGCTAAAAGAAGAAAAGTTGCAAAAAGCGACAAAAAAAGAAGCGTCGCAAATCAGAGAGGCATATCGACCCAGAAGGTAGAGCCTGCACCCAACTTAGAATCAACCCCGATTGTTCCGCCAAGACTCTGAGCATGCGACTGGGCCACAGATAAGCCAAGACCCGTTCCAGGAACAAACTCGTCGAGTTTGACAAAACGTTCAAATATCCGCTGCTGATCGATATCAGCAATACCTTTTCCAGTATCCTTCACCCAGATATGTACGCCGCCATCGTCCTTCATATCATAACCAAGAGTAATCTGTCCTTCGGTCGTGAACTTAACGGCGTTTTGTACCAGGTTATCAAGTATTTCAAACAGTTTATCGCGGTCACTCTGAATCAACAACTGATCCAACTGGCACTGGAGATTCATCGGTACATTGGTTGTCGGCTGATAAGTATCTATCATCTGCTGTAGCAACTGATTAAGATCGATCTTGGCCATCAGCAGACTCTTGGCACCGGCCTCAATCTTCGACATGCTCACCAGACCGTCAATGATACGCAGCAGTTTCTTGTTATTATCCTGGATCTCTTTAATGAGCTGATTACGTTCTTCCTCGCTCTGCACAATGGGCAGCAAGTCTGAGAAGCCTACAATGGCATTAAGCGGTGTACGGATCTCATGTCCCATATTGGCAAGGAAGGCGGTCTTCAGACGGTCACTCTCCTCAGCCTTGTTCCTGGCTGCCACCAATGAAGCCTCCAGTTCCTTTCGCTCATCAATACGCTGGGAAGTACCAACGATCTTCGTCGGCGTACCGTCAGGCTTACGGTCTACAATAGTAGCATAGCTTTCCTCCCAATAAGATGCGCCGGTCAATTTGTTCACCACCAAATACTCCTGATGGTAAAAGTCTGTACGCCCTTCACAAATATCCATAAACGCCTTGTTCACATGCTCAACGTCGGCTGGCGAAATAGCGTTCAAACTATCATTGAAAGTCTCGCCCGGAGCAGGCGTATAGTTGTTAATGCCTTCACGATTGTCCTTCTCATAATAGAAAGACATGGTCTCTATATCGAACCTCCAAATGGAAACCTTCATGGCCTTGAGGACAAAATCGTTCTCCAGATTGCCTCTTCTGATCTTGTCAAGTTCTTCCAACTCACTTCTTAACCGCTTTCCAGTACGTATCTGTACAAAGACCGAGATAATCAGGAACAGCAAGAAAAGCAAACCGAATCCCCAAAGCAAGGTAATCGTCAGCGTACTTTCTGTATGGACATATAACACCAAAGCGTTCATATCAGAGATATTTTGGGCAAAATTACATATTTTATTTGAAACTCATCATAATTCTATGACGAATTTTATCAAAATACATGGATTTTCATTTGATTAACAGTAAAAAACAATGTTTTTTGACTAACTTGTATTAACTTTGCAGGCAGAATTCCACACATTGCCCGTCTGAACGGGCATGCAAGAAACACTATCAATGGAACAGAATTTCGAAATGATCGCCAAAACGTTTATGGGACTGGAACCTGTACTGGCGAAAGAGCTGACCCAACTGGGGGCTAATGATGTAAAGATCGGTAGACGAATGGTATCGTTTACAGGTGACAAGGAATTGATGTACCGTGCCAACTTCCAGCTGCACACTGCCATCAGAATCCTTAAGCCCATCTTACACTTCAAGGCAAGAAGTGCGGATGATGTCTATGAAGAAATAAAGAAAATCGACTGGACTGACTATTTGGAAAACGAAAAGACCTTTGCCGTAGACTCCGTGGTATTCTCCGAAGAGTTCCGCCATTCGAAGTTTGTATCCTACAAGGTCAAAGACGCTATAGTAGACCAATTCAGGGAGAAGACAGGCAAGCGTCCGAATATCTCCGTGGCCAACCCTGACCTGCGGTTAAACATACATATCGCCGAGGATCTCTGTACGCTGAGCCTTGACTCCAGTGGTGAGTCGCTTCACCGTCGCGGTTACCGTCAGGAGAGTGTAGAGGCCCCGCTCAATGAAGTATTGGCGGCAGGTATGATTCTGATGACAGGCTGGAATGGTGACACCGACTTCATCGACCCCATGTGCGGATCGGGAACAATACTCATCGAGGCCGCCCTGATAGCCAGGAACATGGCACCGGGACTTTTCCGTAAAGAATACGCCTTCGAGAAATGGTCAGACTTTGATGCAGACCTCTTCGACGAAATCTATAACGACGAGAGCCAAGAGCGTGAGTATAAGCATCATATCTATGGTTACGACGTTGATATTAAGGCAGTGAACACAGCCATACAGAATATCAAGGCAGCAGGACTGAGCGACACGATCACTGTCAGTCTGCAGGACTTCAAGGATTTTACCCAACCCAAGGAGAAGAGTATTATCATCACCAACCCGCCATACGGTGAGCGTATCTCTACACCTGACCTTCTGGGCACATACAAGATGATCGGTGAAAGACTGAAGCACCAGTTCAAAGGGAACGACGCCTGGGTGCTGAGTTATCGTGAGGAGTGTTTCGACCAGATTGGCCTGAAACCAAGCATCAAGATTCCTCTCTATAACGGTTCACTGGAGTGTGAGTTCCGTAAGTACCAGATGTTCGACGGCAAGCTGAAGGCTTTCCGTCAGGAGGGTGGTGTCGTGAAGACTGATGAGGAAAAACGTCAGATGGCTGAGAAACACCGTTTCAAGAAGAACCGTGAGTTCAAACAGAGACTGGAAGAAACGGAACAGAACGAGGAAGGAGATATCCGCTCGTTTACCTTCCATCATCATGACATAGAGAAGAAGGACCGCAGAGAGAAAAGTTTCAGGAAGGAAGACGCCGAGCGAGATGAACGCCAAGACCGTAGAGGTAAAGAGCGCAAAGGCAACTATAAGGGCGGCGCAGGAAAAGGCGGCCAGGATCGCTTCGACCGTCGTGCAAAAGGCCGTCCGTTCGGAAAAGGAAAAGACTTCGGAAAGGGAAAGAGTTATGACAACAACCCGAGAATTGATGATGAAGATTAGTCGAGCAACACGATTGGCTGTATTGCTCATATTCACCGCAAACTCTTTTTCCATGACAGCTCAAGACAGACGCTTCACCCTTGAGGACCTCAATTTCGGCGGCGCCAACTATCGAAAGATGCTGCCACAAAACAAGTGGCTCACATGGTGGGGAGAACAGCTCATGTATCAAGATGCGGAAGAAGGCGGCAGCTTGGACAAGAACGGCCAGCGAAAGACACTCTTTCACCTCTCTGACATCGGAGACGAATGGCATAGTGCGATGAATGCCGAATACCCCTACCCCGACCAGCCTCTGGTGAAACTGGAAAACGGCAAGGAGCGTATTCTCTATGATTTTCAGAAAAACACAGTGGTATGGCGTCAAGAGCGTAGCAAACAGGCCTTTGCCGACTGGAGTCCGAAGTCGAAGGCTGTTGCCTATGTACAAGATCATCAACTGTACATCATGGATGCCGAAGGAAAAGTGACAAAACTGTCTGAAGACGGCAGTCGCGATATTGTCTATGGGCAGTCCGTTCACCGTAATGAGTTTGGTATCGAGAAAGGCACATTCTGGAGCCCTGACGGACAGAATCTGGCCTTCTACCGGATGGACCAGAGCATGGTGGCAGACTATCCACAAGTGGATATCTTCCCAAGGGAAGCCACCTATGAACCCGATAAATACCCGATGGTAGGTATGACCTCACATCAAGTAACGGTGGGTGTCTATGACATGAACACACGTAAGACCATTTATTTGCAGGCCGGCGACCCCACAGACCGTTATTTTACTAATATTGCCTGGAGTCCTGATGCCAAGACAATATACCTGTTTGAGTTGAACCGCCAGCAAAACGACTGTCGTCTCGTATCCTATCATGCTGAGACGGGTGAGAAGATAACTGAACTCTTCCGCGAGACATCGGATAAATACGTGGAACCGTTGCACCCCATCCAATTCCTGCCTTGGGATGACACTCAGTTCATCATGCAGAGTCAGAAGGACGGCTACAACCATCTATACCTTTTTAATATTGAAGGTAAAGAGTTGAAGCAACTGACAAAGGGTCCGTGGGTGGTCATAGAAGTAATAGGTTTCAACAAGAAATCCCAGAGCATCATCATTGTATCTAATGAGAAGAATCCGTTACAGAGAAACATCTATGCTGTGAACATAAAGACAGGCAAGCGCGTGCCCTTAGGCGAAGGTATCGGCTGCGTACAAGACGCCAAGCTGTCAGCATCAGGGCAACAGATCTATTATAAGTACTCTGCCCCGGATATCCCAAGAGTCATAGACGTCTGTAATACCACCAACGGCAAGGGTTATGAACTGCTAAGAGCTACTGATCCTTGGAAGGACTATCTGCAGCCGCTCTTTGAGAGTGGCAGTATCAAGGCTGCCGATGGAGTGACAGACCTCTATTACAGAATGGTGAAGCCCCATGATTTCGATCCAACGAAGAAATACCCGACGGTCGTATATGTCTACGGAGGTCCTCACGCTCATAACGTAGAGGCTTCATGGCACTGGGGAAGCCGTTCGTGGGAGACCTATATGGCACAGAAGGGCTATGTGCTCTTTATCCTCGACAACAGAGGTTCAGAACGTCGTGGTCTGGACTTCGAGCAGGCCACTTTCCACCAGTTAGGACAAATCGAGATGCAAGACCAGATGAAAGGCGTAGAGTTCCTGCGCACACTACCATACGTCGATATGGATCGTCTGGGTGTTCATGGCTGGAGCTTCGGTGGTTTTATGACCATCTCACTGATGACCAATTATCCCGACGTGTTCAAGGTCGGTGTGGCAGGAGGACCTGTGATAGACTGGAAATGGTATGAGGTGATGTATGGTGAGCGGTATATGGGTACGCCTCAGGATAATCCTGAAGGCTATGAGAAAACCAGTCTGATAACCAAAGCCCAGAATCTTAAAGGCAAGCTGCAGATCATCACAGGCTATAACGACAACACCGTTGTACCCCAACACTGTCTGTCATTCCTCGATGCCTGTATTAAGGCAGGTACCCAACCCGACTTCTTCGCCTATCCGGGTGAAGAACACAATATGCGAGGTCATGCCAGTGTACATCTGCATGAGCGTATTACCCAATACTTCGAAGACTACTTAAAGTAATCATAAAGTTCAAAGTTTAAAGTTCAAAGATGAAGATATTGTTATTAGGCAGTGGCGGCCGTGAGCACGCCCTAGCATGGAAGATTGCTCAAAGCAGCAAGTGTGACAAACTTTATATCGCCCCGGGCAATGCAGGAACCAATAACTGCGGTGAGAACGTGGCGATGAAGGCTGATGACTTCGAGGCTATCAAGGCGTTCTGCATAGAGAAGCAGATCGACATGGTGGTCGTGGGGCCTGAGGATCCGCTTGTAAAAGGCATATACGACAACCTGAAAGCTGACAGCCGTACTAGTCATATTCCCGTCATAGGACCATCAAAGGCCGGTGCGGTACTTGAAGGTTCAAAAGACTTTGCCAAGGGATTCATGCAGCGTCACAACATCCCCACAGCCCGCTACCAGACCTTCGACGGTGAGCATCTGGATGAGGGCCTGAAGTTCCTCGAGACGCTGGAGGCTCCATACGTTCTGAAAGCCGACGGCCTCTGTGCAGGTAAGGGCGTACTGATCCTTCCCACGCTTGACGAGGCAAAGAAAGAGTTGAAGGAGATGCTTGGCGGTATGTTCGGCAACGCTTCATCACAAGTGGTCATTGAGGAGTTTCTCAGTGGTATTGAATGTTCGGTATTCGTACTCACTGACGGCCTGCACTATAAGATCCTGCCAGAGGCAAAGGACTATAAGCGCATCGGAGAACACGATACTGGTCTGAATACTGGTGGTATGGGCTCTGTCACCCCAGTTCCCTTCGCTACCAAAGAGTGGATGCAGAAGGTAGAAAATCGCATCATCCGTCCTACTGTTGAAGGCTTGGCTGCCGAGGGTATAGACTATAAAGGTTTCATCTTTTTCGGACTCATCAATGTCAAGGGAGAGCCGATGGTCATAGAATACAACTGTCGTATGGGTGACCCAGAGACCGAAAGCGTCATGCTTCGTCTGAAAAGCGATATCGTGGATCTGTTTGAGGGTGTGGCTGCCGGTGATCTCGACAAGCGTTCCATTGAGTTTGATTCCCGTGCCGCAGTCTGCGTGATGCTCGTCAGCGGCGGATATCCTCAAGAATACAAGAAGGGTTATCCCATAACGGGTATCGACCATGTGGAAGGTTCCATTGTGTTTCACAGCGGCACTGCCATGAAGGATGGTCAGGTGGTGACTAACGGAGGACGCGTGATTGCTGTCTCTTCATACGGCAAGGATAAGGCTGAAGCCCTGCAGAAATCGTTTGAGGAAGCCCAGAAGATACAGTTCACAGATAAATATTTCCGTCGCGACATCGGGGCGGACCTCTAAGAGCTGGGGATTGAGAGTTAAAGGATGAAGAGGCTCCAGAACAAGATTGCAGGAAGCCGCACTTCCCTGCCTGTCGCCCTTATCTATGGAACGGTCGTATGGCTGTTGGCAGGACTGATACAGGAAGAATTGTGGATTCAATATGGCTGTTTCATTTTGTCAGTATTACTGATCATGAAGATGAACAATAAAAACCTGCTGATCCGCATTTTCAGCCGTTCTGTATCCGTATCCTTCATCTTCCTGTTCTGTGCAGCTCTTTTCCTGTTCCATTCATGGAGAGGAGGTGTCGCACAAATGTGCTGCATTTTATCACTGCTGCTCCTATATGACTGCTATCAAGACAACACAGCCATCGAACGCTCCTATTACATTTTCCTTATCTTGGGAATAGGCAGTCTGTTCGACATACAGGTATTTTTTTACGTGCCGGTTTTCTGGCTCATGATGAAGATTATCGTCTACTCGCTTTGTTGGCGCACTTTTCTTGCATCCCTGCTTGGACTGATCACTCCCTACTGGCTTCTCGCCGGATGGACTATCTACCATGACAGGGAATCATTCTTTTCCCGCCTTACCCAATTCCACTTACCCGACAGTGTCACATTTTCTTTCGGCTTCGAATCATTGTCGCAGCTCCAACTGGCTTTTATCCTATTCTTGGTATTCCTGGTTGTCGTAAGTAGCATCCACTTTATGCAGAAAAGCTACCTTGACAAAATCCGTGTAAGGCAGCTATATTATAGTTTCATGCTTCTGGCCTTCTACTCCTTTCTGCTCATCTTCCTGCTACCGGAGAACGAAGGACTGGCAGTTCGCATGCTGATAATTGCCACAAGTCCGTTGTTCGGACATTTTTTCGCACTGACAAATTCCAAACTCAGCAACGTGACCTTCTGCATTCTGTCAGTAGCCACCATTCTTTTCACTGGTTTCTATCTATGGACTTTATCATATCCTTCCTGACCCAGTATGGCTATTGGGGCATGCTTCTTGCAGCCTTCCTGGCCGGAAGTTTCTTCCCGTTCTCCAGCGAGGCGGTGATGGTGGGACTCATGGCCTCAGGCCTCGACCCGTGGATCCTTATGATTTACGGTACCATCGGCAATGTTCTTGGCAGCATCGTAAACTACTGTGTAGGTCGTATGGGAAAGATGGAATGGATAGAGAAATACTTGCATGTGAAGAAAAAGGATCTTGACAAAGCCCACCGTTTCCTCTCCGGCCATGGTGCATGGATGGGATTCTTCGCTTTCCTGCCCGTTCTGGGTAGTGCTATCACAATCGCTCTTGGACTGATGCGCTCCAATATTGTCATCACCTTCATAAGCATTACAATCGGCAAGATTTTCAGATATATTGTCTTAATCTATGGTGCCGGTTTGTTTATGTAAGTTAATTATTAATTGTCGATTGCCAATTATAAATATATTTTCGTAACTTTGCAAACTGAAAATAGAAATAACATTAAATTCATATTATTCCGATGAAACAATTCTTTGCGGAGCAAGGTGGCAAGGCCGGTTACAGAGTGGTAGACAACACCCTCGGCTGGCTTACTTTCTTTATTGCTGCCTTCGTCTACTGCTCCACGATTGAGCCGACAGCCAGTTTCTGGGACTGTCCGGAGTTTATCACCACTGGCTACAAGATGGAAATCGGTCACCCCCCTGGGGCACCGTTCTTCATGCTGACAGCCAATCTGTTCACACAGTTTGCCAGCGATCCTTCGCAGGTTGCCAAGATGGTTAACATCATGAGTGCCCTGATGTCAGCAACGTGTATACTGTTCCTGTTCTGGAGTATCACACACCTTACACGTCGTCTGCTTATTGAGGACTGGAGGGAACTGACTTTGCCAAAACTTATTACCATTGAGGCTTCTGGTCTTGTAGGTGCCTTGATATACACCTTCAGTGACACCTTCTGGTTCTCTGCCGTAGAGGGTGAGGTATATGCCTACTCTTCAGCCTTCACTGCAGTGGTATTCTGGCTCATCCTGAAATGGGAGGATGTGGCCGACGAGCCTCACAGCGACCGTTGGCTGGTACTCATTATGTATTTGACAGGCATCTCTATCGGTGTCCACCTTCTGAACTTATGCTGCGTTCCAGCCATTGGTCTGGTTTACTACTATCGTCGCTTCCCCGATGCCAACCTAAAGGGTTCCTTAGTGGCATTATGCGTTTCCGGCGTCATCTTGGCAGCAGTGCTCTATGGCGTTGTCCCTGGCATCATCACTGTCGGCGGATGGTTTGAGTTGTTCTTCGTCAACACCCTCGGCTGCCCCTTCAATACGGGTGAGATCGTCTATATCATTCTGCTCATCAGCGTTGTCATCTGGGCCGTCTATGAGACGCAGACACAGAAACACAGCGTACGTGTACAGAACATCGGGTTCATCCTCTCCATCGGCATGTTGGGTATTCCCTTCTACGGTTGGGGATGGCAGGCTTTCTTCATTGGCATCATTGTGTTAGTGGCCATTTGGTTCGGACTCAATTACAAGAAGGATAAGAAACTTCTCGTTACCGCCCGTGCAAAAAACACGATTCTGCTCTGTATGCTGATGCTCATGGTGGGCTATTCCACCTATGCCGTCATCGTCATCCGCTCTTCGGCCAATCCCCCGATGGACCAGAACTCTCCTGAGGACATTTTCACCTTAGGTGACTACCTTGGACGTGATCAGTATGGCCAGCGTCCGCTATTCTATGGACAGGCATACACCTCTCAGGTAGCACTTGAGAGCGACGGCAAATACTGTCGTCCTGTCATGTCGAAGGGCAAGCCCGTCTACCAGCGTAAGGAGAAGGCTTCTGCCGACGAGAAGGATTCCTACTTTATCGTCAGGACCAAGGATGAGTACAAATATGCACAGAACATGCTGTTCCCGCGAATGTACGATGCCGGACATGCTGCAGCCTATGAGTCATGGATGGGAGGTGTCGATGGTACAGAAGTTCCTTACGACCGCTGCGGTGAGCAAATAACCGTGAAGGTTCCATCACAGTTAGAAAACATCCGCTTCTTCCTCTCCTATCAGTGTAACTTTATGTATTGGCGCTACTTCATGTGGAACTTCGCAGGCCGCCAGAATGACATCCAGGGAAATGGAGAACTGGAACATGGCAACTGGCTGACAGGATTCTCATTCATTGACGATGCCCGTCTCGGCAACCAGTCGCAACTGCCTGACGAACTGAAGGAGAACAAGGGTCACAACGTGTTCTACTGTATGCCTCTGCTTCTGGGTCTTATCGGACTCTTCTGGCAGGCCTGGTACACCCGTAAGCGCAAGATACAGGATAACGGAACGGAGAAGACCATTGAGGATCCTATTGGAATACGTCAGTTTTGGGTAGTGTTCTTCTTGTTCTTCATGACAGGTCTGGCAATCGTCATCTATCTGAATCAGACCCCGATGCAGCCTCGCGAACGCGATTATGCATACGCAGGCTCCTTCTATGCCTTTGCTATCTGGTGCGGCATGGGTGTGGCAGCCATCGTCGACTGGCTTGAGCAGACCTTTAAGAAGAGTCATATAATCATAGCTGGACTTGCTGGACTGGCCTGTCTGGGCGTACCCATACAGATGGCCTCACAGACTTGGGACGATCACGACCGTTCAGGCCGTTATACATGCCGTGACTTTGGTCAGAACTACCTGATGACACTCCAAGAGGAGGGCAATCCCATCATCTTCACCAACGGAGATAACGACACCTTCCCGCTCTGGTACAATCAGGATACGGAGAACGTCAGGACCGATGCCCGTGTCTGTAACCTCTCATACCTGCAAACCGACTGGTACATAGACCAGATGGTACGTCCGGCCTATGACTCCCCGTCACTGCCTATCACATGGAATCGTCTGGAGTATTGCGCAGGTACAAATGAATACGTACAGATAGATCCCAATCTGAAGGAACAGGTCGTCCAACTCTATCAGGATCAGCCTGAGGCAGCCCGTCAGCAGTTTGGCGACGAGCCTTTCGAACTGAAGAACATCCTGAAGAACTGGGTGCGCTCCACACATAAGGACTTCCACGTCATACCTACCGACACCGTCTATGTCACCATCGACAAGGAGGCTGTCCGCAAGAGTGGTATGATGATGGCTGCCGACAGCATCCCCGACCGCATGGTTATCTCGCTGAAGGGTAAGAGCGCTCTCTACAAGGGCGACCTGATGATGCTCGAGATGATTGCCAATGCCAACTGGACGAGGCCCATCTACGTGGCACTGACCGTAGGACAGGAGAATTACATGAACCTCGGCGACAACTTCGTGCAGGAAGGCCTTGCTAACCGTATAACCCCATTCACAACAAAGGGAGAAGGGACAAAGAACTTCGATACGGCCAAGACCTACGACAACGTTATGAACAAGTTCAAGTTCGGAGGCGTGAACCAGAAGGGTATATACATCGATGAGACCGTCATGCGTATGTGCTACACCCACCGTCGTCTCTTTGCTTCACTGGCTCAGCATCTGCTCGATGAAGGTCAGGATGCCAAGGCCAAGGAAGTGCTCGACCGTTGTGAGAAGGAGCTGCCTGAGTACAACATCCCGCATGACTACCAGAGCGGCTCGGTAGACTTAGCACGTTGTTATGCCAAGACTGGACAAGAGAAGAAGGCCCAGGCGCTCCTCGACGAACTCTGGCTGAAGTCCTGCCAATATCTGTTGTGGTATATGTCGCTCGACGGCTCACGCTTCTCCAGCAGCCAGCACGACTGTCTCATACACTTCTATATCCTGGAACAGTTACTCAACGTTCAGGATCAGGTTAGCAAGGAAGAGGCAGACAAGAAGGAAGAGCAGTTGAATAGCCTGATGGGATACTATCAGTCCAAGGGCGGCGGTGTAGCTGAAGAGTAGTTTAACATTTTATAGTTTATAGATGTTCATTGAACAGCCCGCCATCTACCTCCGCTGGCTCTATCCGAAAGCCTATTGGAGAATGGACCGTCACGAGAAGGCCGTCTATCTGACCTTCGACGACGGTCCCATCCCCGAGGCAACACCTTTTATCCTGGACACGCTGAAGGCCTTCGGAGCAAAAGCCACCTTCTTTATGGTAGGTGACAACGTACGCAAGTACCCAGAACTCTATGAACGCATTGTTGCCGAGGGTCATCAGACTGGCAACCATACCCACAATCATATTGTAGGCCTCAGACACACCGTCAAGGAATATAGTTACAATGTGGAGAAGGCCAATGCTTATATCCATAGTCACTATATGCGACCTCCTCATGGCTGGATGCGTCTGGCTCAGTATGCCTGGCTTAGCCGCAAATACAAAGTTGTCATGTGGGACCTCGTCACACGTGACTATTCTAAGTGGCTTACTGCCGAAGATGTGATAAATAATATAAAGAGGTACGCACGTAACGGTTCCATCATCACCTTCCACGACTCTCTGAAGAGTATCGACAAACTCCAAACAGCCCTGCCCGCCTCTCTCCAATGGCTCCGCGACCAAGGCTACGCCTTCAAGATCTTCCCATAATCTCCCTAATCACCCTAATTTGCCCTAAAAACCCCTAAAAATAACATAACAATGAAAAAATTACTAACAACCGGCTTATTAATTGCCACATTCGCAATGACAACAAATGCTCAACCACAGCTCAGCGTCGATAATATCGACGAGGTTCTTAAGGCTATGACCCTTGAAGAGAAAGCCCAACTACTTGTTGGCGGTGCGAACAACTTCTTTGGCGCTAACGCCGTCGTAGGCGGCGAAGCCGACCTCGTGGCAGGTGCTGCAGGTACGTCTCCTGCAATTCCGCGTCTTGGTATCCCTGCCACTGTTCTTACAGACGGACCTGCTGGCGTGCGTATCAACCCCACCCGTAAAGGCACTGACAAGACCTACTATGCCACAGCATTCCCCATCGGTTCCTGCCTTGCTTCCACTTGGAATACTGAATTGGTCAGTAAAGTGGGTCAGGCCATCGGCAATGAAACGAAGGAGTACCGTTGCGACGTAATCCTGGGTCCTGGTATGAACCTGCATCGTAATCCCCTCTGCGGACGTAACTTCGAATACTACTCCGAAGACCCGCTATTGACCGGAAAGATTGCTGCAGCCTATATTCAAGGCGTGCAGAAAGAAGAAGTTGGCGTATCGGCCAAGCATTTCGCCGTGAATTCACAGGAAACCGACCGTACTGCTGTCGACGAACGCGTCAGCCAGCGTGCCGCCCGGGAGCTTTACCTTCGTGGTTTTGAGATTGCCGTCCGCGAGAGCGATCCCTGGACCATCATGGCCTCCTACAATCAGGTCAACGGACAGTACTCCATGGGCAACTATGACCTGCTCACCAAGATCCTGCGTGAGGATTGGGGCTATAAGGGTATCGTGATGACCGACTGGATTGGTATCCGTGATGGTCTCAAGACTATCGACGAGGTACATGCCGGCAACGACTTGATGGAACCTGGTCAACCTGCCCAGGTACAGGAGATTATCGAAGGTGTTAAGAGTGGTCAGCTCGACATCGCTGATATAGACCGCAACGTACGCCGTATGCTGGAATACATCGTTAAGACACCCAGTTTCCGCAAATATCCCGCCTCTAACGATCCTGACTTCAAGGCACATGCCGCCATCACCCGTCAGTCTGCTGCCGAGGGCATCGTTCTGCTGAAGAACAACGGTGCTTTGCCTTGGAAAGGCGAAGCCATTAAAACCGTCGCCCTGTTCGGAGAAAACTCCTATGATTTCCTCTCCGGAGGTACGGGTTCAGGTTGCGTCCATCCCCCATACGTCGTCGATATGCTCGAAGGCCTGAAAAATGCTGGTATCAACTCGTCAGCCACACTGACAAATATCTACCGTAAGTACATCGACTACGCCCGAGTGAAATTCCAGGCCGAGCGTCATCCGGCCAAATGGTTCCAAACCGAGATGATGGGTCAGCAGAAGTATCCTGAAATCAGTCTCTCGCCCATCGCCATCAGCAAGGAGGTGCAAGGCGCCGATGCAGCTATCATCACCATCGGCCGTCAGGCTGGTGAGGGTATCGACCGTGACATCGAGACCGAATTCAACCTCATCCCTGAGGAGCGTGCCCTGATTGTTGACGTCTGCAATGCCTTCCACGCAGCAGGCAAGCCCGTCATCGTCATCATCAACTCCGGAAGTGTCATCGAGACAGCTTCCTGGAGCGGCTATCCTGATGCCATCCTCTGTGCTTGGCAGCCTGGCATGGAGGGTGGAAACTCCATCGCCGACCTGCTTACAGGTAAAGTCAATCCCTCAGGCAAACTCACGATGACCTGGCCCATCGCAGCCACCGACCATGCTTCCACGAAGAACTTCCCTGGCAACATCGATCCCTATACCTTTGAGATGATGGTAGGCAACAGGATGCCTATCCCTGGCCACGCTTACACCAACCACGAGGAAGACATCTACGTGGGCTACCGTTATTTCGACACCTTCAACCGCGAGGTGGCCTACCCCTTCGGCTTCGGACTCAGCTACACCACCTTCGAATTCTCCAAGCCCATGGTCAAGGCCAAGGGTAAGGATGCCGTCGAGGTCAGCATCACCGTTAAGAACACAGGTGCTGTGGCTGGTAAGGAAATCGCTCAGGTCTATGTTCAGGCTCCCAAGGGTCGTCTGGAGAAACCAGCACAGGAACTGAAGGCCTTCGCCAAGACGCGGGAACTGCAGCCTGGTGAGAGTCAGACGCTCACGATGACCATCCCTGTTCGTGATCTCGCCAGTTTCGATGAAGCTGGTTCCCAATGGCTCACCGAAGCCGGCACATACACCTTCCGCATTGGTGCCAGCAGTCGCGATATAAAGGCCTCACTCCCTCTCGCCCTGAAGGAATACACCGAGAAGACCACCAACGCCCTCGCGCCCCAGCAGCCATTGAAACTGCTCAAGCAATAATACATAAGGAAGGGGATAGGCGACGACCTATCCTCTTTCTTTTTACTCAAACGTTTTCATGAGATTTTCAAGTCATAGCGATACAATGTATGGGATAAGTTCGTAACTTTGCACCATCAAAAGGAAACAAAAAGGAAAAAAAATAGATACAAAACATTAAAAAAGTAACAGCTATGAGTAAGAAATTTGTTATTGGAGACCGTTTGAAGGATGAGTGGATTTCAGTACTGGACACTGAGAAGAAGAAGCTCGAGTTTACCAACCACCTGGCCAGTGCCAAGGAGTATCTGCTGGAGGAGGACGCCCAGATAAGCCTCCAGAAGATTCAGGAGACCGGCTACTTCAGCGACCTGCAGATCTACATGAAGGAGGACAACAAGGCCTATAAGATTGACGAGCGCGACACGCTCTAATGATACGCCCCTCATAAAACAACCCCGTCTAAGTTTCAGGCGGGGTTGTTTTGTTTAGGTCTGAGTGTACGATCGAAAGATCATTTCATGTCATGTTTCATCTTTCTATTTTATCCACGACTCACGCTGCATCTTTGTGTCGAGCAACCATCTTATTAACGCCGGATATCTACACATCCACCGCAATATCAGAATTGCGGGCTTTGAGAATAGTATCCTATTCACTCGCATTTGCTTTTTCATCTTTTGGAAGACATGGGCGTTTACCTCTCTGAACGACCGATTCTCGATGATTGCCGTTGAGGCATTACGTGCCGTGAGGAAGGCATCATAGAGCCCCTCACAGGTGGTACGGTTAGCAAACCCTCCAGCATCACCAATCAGAATCACATTATCCTTCAGAGGATAATCGTTTGAAAGATAGATATATGCTCCACGGAAACGCTCCTCAGGGATACTCCGTTCACGGAGAATATTCCGGAACTTCTCGAACGTAGTGCTGTAATCACCAAAACCAACCACATCGTTGGCATCATTGGGGAAACGATAGAAATAGCCACCGACATCATACGATGACGATATAGCTACTTCGATGGCGTTACCAGGCTTCTTGTCTACATACTGCTCCAATGGCAGAATCTTAATCCCGGAATCATCAGGATTGAGGCAACGGCGCACACGGCTATTACTACCATCTGCACCCACAAGCCACTTACAGGCAATCTGCTCGCCCGACTTCAGTGTGGCAATCACCATGTTGTCTTGCTGCTCAAAGCTCATCAAGGCACCCTTACAGAAGTTGCCACCCGCCTGAATAAAATGCTGTAATAATTGATGGTCAAACACCTTCCGTTGTACTATCCGGATCGGCTCTTTTATGTCAAACTCACAATGAGCCTTCCCGTCGACGTCGATTCGTATATGACTTACGGGATTAAAGTCATACGTAAAGTCTGGCATTAAACGTTCCAGAAGATGAAAGCATTTCGACGTAAGACCACCACCACATATCTTGTCGCGGGGAAAAGTAGCATGATCAATAACGATGCAGTCCATACCTGCCTTCTTCAACAAATAGCCACAAACAGAGCCAGCAGGTCCGGCTCCAACTATCAATACATCAGTTTTCTTCATTTCGGCTTTCTAAGTATCCACTCTATATAATAGCCGATGCCGGCCTTTCCAGCATCATAACCCAACCAGCCAAGGATGTGGTTAGTGACAAACTGCTGTGGCATCAAAGCGTATTGAAGTTTCCACAGCCAAGGACGGCTCATCGTCCAGTTTGCACTACGCTGCAAGTGTTTCAGGTCTGGCAGGGTTTCCTGCGTGTAATCCGTAATCTTCTCAATCTCAAATCCACAGTTGGTGTAATGGGTGTTTAGTTCGTCCAACGACTCGAATAAGGCTGCCGATCCTCCCTTAGCCGTCAGGGTGACAGCCATCTGGATTTTCGGATCGTAGGTATTATAACTGTCAGCAAGGGCATAATCGTAGATAATCATCACACCACCAGGTTTCAGGACACGATTGACCTCTCGGTAAATCTTCTCCTTGTCGGTGTTGTGGACAATGGTCTCAACGGCATAACACACATCAACGGAATTATCTGCGAGTTGCGGGATACTACTATAGTCCTGTTCATAAATCGTCACATTCTGCGGCATCTGGTCCTTCTTGAGAGGAATCAGGTCGACGCCCACGAAACGTGACTCAGGGAAACCATGGGCGAGATACAACAGATTGGCTCCTTGTCCGCACCCTAACTCCAGCACCGTGTCGCCAGCTTTGATATAGTCGGCAATGGCATCGGGCTGATGATAGATGTCTTCATCGGTAAAGACTCCACTCTTGGAGATTCTGAAGTGCATGAAACCGTCTTGCGAGTGGAAGAGTTTGTAGGCCCAATGACTGACCCTGAAATAATTGCGTATCTGGGCCAAAGAATTCTTCTCACCCTTTATCAGCTTTTCCAGGTCGATGAACTTGGACATCGCATCCACCTTGGAATGAAGTTGATAAATATAGTACCCTTTATTCATATGAACTATTATATTTAGAAAAATGATTATCCGTAGCGAACTACGGATAATCGTTGACTATTACTCTTTGCCCAGCAGAATCTTCATCATTTCGATGGCAGAATAGGGAATTGGTGTACCAGGACCGAAGATGCAAGCGACACCAGCCTTGTAGAGGAAGTCATAGTCCTGAGCAGGTATAACACCTCCAGCAGTGACCATAATATCCTCACGTCCAAGCTTTTTCAGTTCTTCGATCAACTGTGGGATGAGTGTCTTGTGACCTGCCGCAAGAGAGGATGCACCCACAATATGCACATCGTTCTCTACGGCCTGACGGGCAGCCTCTTCCGGAGTCTGGAACAGCGGTCCCATATCCACGTCGAAGCCACAGTCGGCATAACCTGTTGCCACTACCTTAGCACCACGGTCGTGACCATCCTGACCCATCTTGGCAACGAAGATACGTGGACGGCGACCTTCCTTCTCGGCAAACTCGTCGGTAAGGCGCTTGGCCTCCTCGAATTCCTTATCGTTCTTAGATTCTGAACTATACACGCCTGAAATTGTTCTGATTACTGCTTTATAACGGCCTACGATCTCTTCGCAGGCATCTGAAATCTCACCCAGAGTACAACGCAGCTGAGCAGCCTTGACAGCCAGGTCGAGCAGGTTGTTCTCGCTCTTGCGACCTTCCTTGAAATCACGGACACACTCGGTGATAGCCTTGAGGGCAGCCTGACAAGCGGCCTCGTCGCGGGTAGAGCGTACCTGCTTGAGGCTCTCTTCCTGCTGCTTGCGTACGGCGGTGTTGTCAACCTCGAGGATATCGATGGGATCCTCGTGCTCCAAGCGGTACTTGTTGGTACCCACGATGGTCTGGACGCCACTATCGATACGAGCCTGAGTACGGGCTGCAGCCTCCTCGATACGCATCTTGGGCAGACCGGTCTCGATGGCCTTGGCCATACCACCCAGTTTCTCAATCTCCTGGATATGCTCCCAAGCCTTATGTACCAGCTCGTTGGTCAGGGTCTCCACATAGTAAGAACCTGCCCATGGGTCGATCTGCTTGCACACCTTAGTCTCGTTCTGGATATAGATCTGGGTGTTACGAGCGATACGAGCCGAGAAATCGGTAGGCAGAGCGATAGCCTCGTCGAGGGCGTTGGTATGCAGCGACTGGGTGTGACCCAAGACGGCAGCCATAGCCTCGATACAAGTGCGACCGACGTTATTGAATGGGTCCTGCTCGGTGAGCGACCAACCTGATGTCTGTGAGTGGGTACGCAGGGCCAGCGACTTTGGATTCTTAGCACCGAAGCTCTTCACGATCTTAGCCCACAGCAGACGGCCAGCACGCATCTTGGCAATCTCCATAAAGTGGTTCATACCGATAGCCCAGAAGAAGCTGAGACGAGGCGCAAAAGCATCCACATCGATACCGGCATTCACACCTGTACGCAGGTAGTCCATACCATCGGCCAAGGTGTAAGCCAGCTCGATATCAGCTGTAGCACCAGCCTCCTGCATATGATAACCTGAGATAGAGATACTGTTGAACTTAGGCATCTTCTGTGAGGTATACTCGAAGATATCAGCGATAATCTTCATGGAGAATGCAGGGGGATAGATATAGGTATTACGCACCATGAACTCTTTCAGAATATCGTTCTGGATGGTACCAGCCATCTCCTCCAACTGAGCACCCTGTTCCAAACCTGCTACGATGTAGAATGCCAGGATAGGCAGTACGGCACCGTTCATGGTCATAGAAACAGACATCTTGTTCAAGGGGATTCCTGAGAACAGCACCTTCATGTTCTCCTCGTTACAGATTGATACACCAGCCTTACCAACATCACCCACCACGCGAGCGTTATCGGGGTCGTAACCACGGTGTGTAGGCAGGTCGAAGGCTACAGAAAGACCTTTCTGACCCGAAGCCAGGTTACGGCGATAGAAGGCATTCGACTCTTCGGCAGTAGAGAATCCGGCATACTGACGGATAGTCCAAGGCTTGAAGGGGTACATCATTGAGTACGGGCCACGCAGATAGGGAGGGATACCGGCTGTAAAGTCGAGGTGCTCCATACCCTCAAGGTCTTCCTTAGTATAAACCGGACGAACCTCGATGTGCTCTGGGGTCTTCCAGTTCTCTACAATACCATTGTCCTTAATCCACTTGGCACCATCTTGAGCCTTGATGCCTGCATAGATATCAATATCTTTAAATTGTTTACGCATAATTCAAGTCTCCTATTCTTTAAATACCAAGTTTCTGATTATATTCTTTCAATGTCTCCAGAACGTTGCACTTCACGTGAACGAAGTTCTCGATGCCGGCAGCCTTCAGGTCTTCCATACAAGCAGGAGCACCAGCCACTACGAACATGGCACGACCATTCAGATACTTGAAGGCGGGGATGGCATACTCGGCATACTCATCGTCACTGGAGCAGATCACCACGATATCGGCCTTAGCCTCAAGGGCTGCATCGACACCTTCCTCCACAGTCTTGAAGCCGAGATTATCAATCACCTTATAGCCGGCACATGCCAGGAAATTACAAGAGAACTGTGCACGAGCCTGACGCATAGCTAGATTACCAATGGTGAGCATGAATGCCACAGGCACCTTCGTCTCCTCAGTATGGATACGCAGGTCCTCGAAGTCGGCAGCGAGGCGAGTCGAAGAGATCGCCTTGAAAGGATGCTCCTCTTCCTCAGCATGTCCGCAGCAGCAGCCACAAGCCTGAGCTTTTTTACCCTCGCTCTTCTCGGTGAAGTTCGGGAACTGGTTAGTACCCAGCAGGAACTCTTTGCGCTTGGCAGCATCACCGTGCCGCTTCACGTTCGTGGCATTGATATCATCCTGGATTGTTCCAGCCTTCACGGCAGCGAGGAAGCCTCCCTCCTCTTCTAACTTCAGGAAGATCTTCCATCCCTCCTGAGCCAGGGCATTTGTCAGGTGCTCAATATAGTAAGAGCCAGCACCCGGATCCACGATGGTTCCGAAATGGCTTTCCTCCTTCAACAGCAGCTGTTGGTTACGGGCAATACGTTCTGAGAAGTCAGTAGACTGCTCGTAAGGTGCATCGAACGGTGTCACCACCATCGAGTGGATGCCTCCAAGGGCAGCACTCATGGCCTCCGTCTGAGAGCGGAGCAGATTCACGTAACTATCGAAAAGCGTCTGGTTATAAGTCGACGTCGTAGCATTGACAATCATCTTACAAGCGCAGTCGCACTTAGGTTCATACTGCTTGACAATCTGAGCCCAAAGCAGACGAGCGGCGCGGAACTTAGCCAGTTCCATGAAGTAGTTCTCAGAGATACCCATGTTGAACTTGATACTTTTAGCAGCGAGATCCACGTCCACACCGGCATCCGTCAACTGCTGCAGGTACTCATTACCCCAAGCCAGGGCATAACCCAGTTCCTGTGCGATGTAGGCACCGGCATTGTTCAGTGCGTCACTGCTTACAGCGATACAGCGGAAGTTAGGATAGTCCTTCAACGCTTCAACGAGTTTCGGAGCCACTTCAAGAATAGGAGTCACATCCTTGCCCTTCATCACCATCTTGGCCATCGGGTCCCACTCGATACTGCCTACAATCTTCTCCTTATCATAGCCCTTCTTTTCGAAGAACTCCACGAGAATATCTGCCAGTTCCAGTGAGTGACGGGGACAGGTGGCGAAGTTAATCTCAATACAATCACAGTAGATAGTGTCGAGCAGAGCCTCCACGGTCTCCTTGCTCACCATCTTACCAGGCAGTTTGAAACCTAAGGAGTCGATACCCTTGTTCAGGATGTCAAGAGCCTTGGCATTAGCGACCTTAGGATCATCCACCACAATGTTCTGACGGACATACCATACATTCGAGTCCTTCTTGTTACCACGCACGAACGGGAACTCTCCGGGGAGAGCGTCGGGAGTCTTCATGTTCGCCAGGTCTTCCCGACGATAGAAGGGCTGCACATTAAAACCTTCATTTGTTCTCCATACCAAGCGTTTCTGAAAGTCGGCACCCTTGAGGTCAACCTGAATTTTGTCGAGCCATTCCTGGGTTGTCGGCGCAGTAAACTCGGTAAAGAGTTTCTCTTTGTTTGCCATAGATTATACGTTAATTATTATATAAAGTTGTTCTTAGTTTACACTTAACAGCCGACAAAGATACACAAAATTTATTCAAATGAGCCAAATGAACTGTGAAAGAAATAAAAAAACGGTTTTTATCCAAAAGAAAATGCACAAATTTGCTTGTAATGAGCAATTTTTGAGTACCTTTGCAGCGAATTTTAAGAAAAATGCGTTACGAGTGCAGTCTGCACTATTCTTGCACGCATCAGGTTTAAGAAGATTGATATAGTATTTAAGTATGGAATCTTTTCAATGGCTGAAAGAACTGTTTATGACCACTGACTCCGTGGCTCATATTGTATTGCTCTATGCAATTGTCATTGCCATCGGCGTTTATCTTGGCAAAATCAAGGTCTTCGGCATCTCACTCGGTGTCACCTTTGTGCTCTTTGTCGGCATCTTGGCAGGACATATCGGCTTTACCGCCCCCATCAGCATCCTGACTTTCGTGCAGGACTTCGGACTTATCCTCTTTGTGTTTATGATTGGTCTGCAGGTGGGACCCGGTTTCTTTGAGAGTTTCGGTACCACAGGTATCAAGCTTAACGGTCTGGCGGCCACGGGCATACTGCTGAACATTCTCGTGATGTTCGCATGCTACTACATCTTCTTCGATACGAGCAACTCCTCCAACCTTCCTATGATGGTAGGTACTCTCTACGGAGCTGTCACCAACACCCCCGGACTTGGTGCCGCCAACGAAGCACTCAACAACGTGTTCCCCCATGGTGGTGCCCCGCAGATAGCATCGGCTTATGCCTGTGCCTATCCCCTCGGCGTGCTCGGCATCATCGGCGCTACTATATTAATAAGGTATATATGCAAGGTGAAGTTGGAGAAGGAGGAAGAGCAGCTGAAGGCCATGGAGGAGACCAACACCAACAAGAAGCCCTATAAGATGCACCTTGAGGTAACTAACCAGTACCTTGAGGGCAAGACACTGCTTCAGGTACACGATTTCCTGAACCGCGACTTCGTAGTGTCTCGTCTTGTTCATGCCGGTGAGCTCTGCATCCCTAACCGCGACACAATCTTCCATGTAGGCGATCAGATGCTCATTGTCTGTGCCGAGGCTGACCAGGAGGCAATCATGGCTTTTATTGGTCCGAAACTCGACATCGACTTCGAGCAGCAGGACCAGCCGCTGGTATCCAAGCGTATCCTCATCACAAATCCGAAGATTAACGGTAAGACGCTGGCCTCCATGCACTTCTCGAGTGTCCATGGTGTGAACGTCACCCGTCTCACCCGTCACGGCATGGATCTTTTCGCCTCTGCAGGACTGCCCCTTCAGGTAGGTGATAAGATTATGGTAGTGGGACCTGAGGATGCCGTTGACCGTGTAGCCAACCAGATGGGTAACTCTACACGTCGTCTGAACGCGCCAAACATCGCCACCATCTTCGTGGGCATCTTCCTCGGACTGATTTTCGGATCCTTCCCCTTCGCCATCCCAGGCATGCCCGTACCCGTGAAACTCGGTCTGGCAGGTGGTCCTCTGATCATTGCCATCCTCATAGGACGCTACGGCTACAAGATACACCTCGTGACCTATACCACCACCTCGGCGAACATGATGCTACGTGAGATAGGACTCGTGCTCTTCCTTGCTTCCGTGGGTATTAAAGCGGGCGCAGGATTCTTCGAGACCGTCATCGAGGGAGACGGACTGCTTTACGTGCTTACAGGCTTCCTCATCACCATCATCCCGATCCTGATAATCGGCCCCATTGCACGTATCCGCTACAGGTTCAATTATTTCACCATTGCAGGTATGATAGCCGGTACCTATACCGACCCTCCCGCATTGGCCTATGCTAACAGCATCTGCTCGAAGGAGGCCCCGGCACTAGGCTATTCCACGGTCTATCCGTTAGCCATGTTCCTGCGCATCTTCACTGCACAGATCATCATTCTATTCTTCTGCGGATAAGATGTCATAACGAAATAACGTCATAACGAAATAACGAAAAATAATACACGCATAAAAATGAATAGTTTCAGACTTCTTCTCAGCGGCATCTTGCTGGCAAGCGCCTCGGCGGTGATGGCTCAGGGAGCCAAGAACATCCGCATCAACGAGGTGATGACCAACAATGTCGCCAGCATCCAGGACGAATACGGTCAACGTGAGGCGTGGATAGAATTGGAGAACACATCATTCACCACCTACAACATCCGAGGCATGTATCTCACGACCGACCGCAGTGTTCTCGATTCAAAGATGAGCGTGCCTGAGCGCATCAAGCGCATGAGCATCATCCCCAATGGTGAGCCACGCACCCAAATTGGCGGACGACAGCACATCGTATTCTTCAGCAATTCCAACCCCGCACAGGGCAAGTTGCACCTCTCACTCAAGGTTCCCATGTCGGAACCCGTATGGATTGGATTTTACAACGGCAATGCTGTCGACCTCATCGACTCCGTCACCGTGCCTGCGCTGGCTGCTGACCAGAGCTATGCCCGTCATGGTAACAAGTGGAGCGTGAAGGCGGCCGAGAAGGTCACTCCCGGCATCGAGAATTTCATCAAGACCGACGAGACGAAAGATGCCTACTTGAAGCGTGAGGATCCCCACGGCATTGGCATCACCCTGCTCGCAATGGGCATTGTATTCTTCTGTCTGGCGCTGCTCTTCATCTTCTTCTGGCTCTTCGGAGAGATTATGGCACATATCGACATGGCCAAGAAGGTTGTCAACACCCAACCCATCAAACCCATTACTAAAACTGTCGAGGTGACCCATGACATAGCTCACGCCACAGGAAACATCCTGCAAGACGGTCTCAAAACCAGGGGTATCGACAAGGAAGTCTATATCGCAGTCATCTCAATGGCCCTGAAGCAGTATCAGGATGACGTCCACGACGTGGAGTCTGGAATCATCACCATCAAGTCGAAGGACACAGGCTGGAGCGATGAATACTCACAGATGACACACTTCCACGATCCGAAGCAGCCATTAAGCCACACTGCTCCCCGCATCCCCACAACCCGCGACATGAAATAGTTTATAGTTTATAGTAGATAAAGAAAATGAACAAGTATCAATATAAAGTACAAGGCGTCGACTACGACGTAGAAATCGAAGAAGTAGAGGGCAACGTAGCCAAGGTAAACGTCAATGGCATCCGTTTCGACGTCGTGATGAAACAGCCCATCAATGCAACCAGTACACTTAAGAAAGTGCACGTCGAGGCTCCCAAGCCCGTAGCCCGTCCTACTGTGACACCTGCCGCAGCCCCCGCAGCCGACAAGCCCATGGCCGCAGGCACAGGCTCACCCGTGAAGGCCCCGCTGCCCGGCACCATTTTAGACCTGAAGGTCAATGTAGGTGATAAGGTCAACGTAGGCGACATCGTGCTCGTACTCGAGGCTATGAAGATGCAGAACAACATCGAGTCGGAGTTCTCAGGAACCGTCACATCCATTACCGTCAAGCAGGGCGAGACCGTGATGGAAGGTACCATCCTCATGACCATCGGGTAATAGTTTACAATTTTAGCTTACAGTTTACAGAAATGGATCTCGGACAATTTATCATACAGAACTTCCATGAGTTTCTGACCTACACGGCCTTTGCCAATGCTACCGTCGGGAATCTCATCATGATTGCGGTGGGAGCATTCTTCATCTGGCTCGCTATCAAGAAGGATTTCGAGCCGTTGCTGCTCGTCCCCATCGGACTGGGCATCATCCTTGGCAATATACCTTTCCGTGCAGACGCAGGACTGGAGATAGGCCTCTACGAGGACAACTCCGTGCTGAACATCTTCTACCAAGGTGTGCGTCAGGGATGGTATCCCCCACTCATCTTCCTCGGCATCGGAGCCATGACTGATTTCTCAGCCCTGCTCGCCAATCCTAAGCTGATGCTTATCGGAGCCTCCGCACAGTTTGGCATCTTCGGCGCCTACATGGTAGCCCTTGCCATGGGCTTTGAACCATCTCAGGCAGCAGGTATCGCTATTATCGGCGGTGCTGACGGTCCCACGGCTATTTTCCTCAGTTCGAAGCTCTCGCCGAATCTCATGGGAGCTATTGCCGTTTGTGCTTACAGCTACATGGCCCTCGTGCCAGTCATCCAGCCGTTCATCATGCGTCTGCTCACCACGAAGAAAGAGCGCGTCATCAAGATGAAGCCTGGCCGTGAGGTGTCTCAGACAGAGCGCATTCTCTTCCCCATTATCGGACTACTGCTCACCACGTTCATCGTACCCTCTGGCCTGCCTCTGCTAGGTATGCTCTTCTTCGGCAACTTGCTCAAAGAGAGTGGCAAGACCACCCGTCTGGCCAAGACTGCAGGTGCTGCTCTCAATGATATCGTGGTGATGCTCCTCGGCCTCACAGTGGGCTGTTCTACCCAGGCCTCAGAGTTCCTTACTTTCAACACCATCAAGATCTTTGCCCTCGGTGCCATGGCCTTTATGATAGCCACAGCGTCAGGTGTCTGCTTCGTCAAGATGATGAACCTCTTCCTGCCAGAAGGCAAGAAGCTCAATCCGCTTATCGGAAACGCCGGTGTGAGTGCCGTTCCAATGGCTGCACGTATTAGCAACAACCTCGGACTGGAGTACGACCGCCACAATTTCCTGCTCATGCACGCCATGGGTCCGAACGTGGCAGGTGTTATCGGCTCTGCTGTCGCTGCAGGTGCCCTACTCGGATTCCTTTCATAGAAACGTCAATGACAAGCCGTCCGAAAGTAGCGATTCTCGACCCCAACACCTTTTCGGCGTTGGGGTTGAAATCGATGCTTCAGAACGTCATACCCATCATGACCGTCGATATTTTCGGCTCCTTCACCGAGCTGACCGCCTCCGATGCCGACAGTTACTATCATTACTTTGTGGCCATGAGCGTCCTGCTTGAAAACAAGCCCTTCTTCCTTGAGCGACGTCGCAAGACCATTGTCCTCACCCTTTCACTCGAATCCATGTCGCAGCTCTCCAACTTCCACTGCCTCTGCGTTAATGTTCCCGAGCAACAACTTGTCCGCTCTCTGCTCTCCCTACAACAACACGCCCACGGCCGTGGCGAGCACATGCCTTCCATGCCTGAGGTGCTGCAACGTAAAGTCCTCTCCGACCGTGAGATTGAGGTCATGTCGCTCATCGTACAAGGCTACATCAACAAAGAGATTGCCGACCTTCTGAACATCGGTCTTAGCACGGTCATCACTCACCGTCGTAACATCATGGACAAGCTTGGTTTCAAGAGCGTGTCTGCCCTCACCATATACGCCGTCACCCACGGCTATGTAGACATCAATAAAATATAAGATGAAAAAGTACTTGATTATGACTGTCCTGATGACAGTTGCGGTATGTGCATCGGCACAGAGTAAACCAGAACCTTACTTCTCGTTCAGAGAGTTGCCTAACATGCTGAAGTGGTGTCCAGCTCCACCCGACACCGTCGGAGCTGCCTTTGCCTACGACATCATGCAGTATATGTGGGGTAAGGAGATGCGCGAGAAGGACAAGGAGCGTACAGAGATTGCCATTCGTGATGCTGTCTATAGCCTGGAATACATCGCCCAGGAGTTCAGTGAGCCTTTCGGCCTGCAGATTTCCGAGGAAGAGACGCCTGAAATATGGAAGTTGCTCCGTGATGCGAAGGCTACGTGTGAGCACATCAGCGGTTTTCCCAAGTTTTATTATAAGCGGATACGCCCGTTCATGCGATTCCACGAACCAACGGCGACTCCACAATTCGAACCAGACCTGCGCAGAAATTTCTCCTATCCCTCTGGTCACACTATCCTCGGCTGGGCTTCTGCCCTGTTGCTCACGGAAATCAATCCAGAAAGGGCCGACACCATCTTGAAACGTGGAATGATGTACGGCGAAAGCCGCGTGATTGTGGGTGCACACTGGCAGAGCGATGTGGATGCCGGCCGTCTGGCTGCCGCCGCCGCATATTCTCGGATGCACACCAGCGAACGTTTCCTGGAGCAGATGCGACTGGCGCGTCAGGAGTTCCGTATCAAGGCGGGCTTAGCCACTATCGTTGAGATGAAGGCTTACAAGAAAGAGGCAGAGAAACGTGCCAAGGCCGCAGCAAAGGCTGCAGCCAAAGCGAAGAAAGCTGCTTCAAATTGAAGTCTATCTAACCGTTTCGTTCAAATTCCGTTTTAGGAAGAAGGCCTTGGTGGCAAGGAAGAAACAAGCCACACCCGAGGCGTTGACCAATACTACCGTCCAGAAGGCGGCTATATAACCCATGAACTCAGCAATCACGCCACCAACGAGGATGCCGAGACCCATGCCGATGTCCCAGGAGATGAGGATGGTGGAATTGGCCGTACCTCGCTGGTTGTTGCTGGCCACATTGATGGTCATATTCTGGAAGGCAGGCCACATGTGACCATTGCCGAGGCCGATAAGGAGAGCAGAGCCGTAGTAGCCCCACCAAGTCGGTACTAATATAAATAAGGTGTAACCAATCAGGGAGATGACCATACCCTCGCCTGCGTTATGAGTGACACGTCCCTGACGAAGGGCCATGCCACCCTGAAGCCGCGAGAGGATGAGTCCGACGGAACAGAGCATGAAATAGGCTCCCGTACCACCGGTGATGCCCATCACTTCCTTGCCGTAGATGGCGAGATAGTTACTCAGCACACCGAAACTAAAACCGAAGGCCACCATATTCAATCCTAAGAGCCAGCCACGCACAAGGAAGAAACGATCGAAGGAGAGTTTCGACTTATCGCGGACGGCCTCTCTTTCAGGCAGGTTCACTGTAGAATCGACGATCCAACCCGCACAAGCCACTACAAGTGCGAGCCAGAACAGCAATTCGAAACTGTGCGAATAGCGGTAGATGAAGATGCCGATAGTGGGGGCCAGAGCCATCGCTAAATTGTTGCTTAGTCCGTAGTAGCCGATACCCTCGGTACGACGGCTGGAGGGCAGCACGTCGATGGCCACCGTGGAGTTCGCCACGGTTAATGCTCCAAAAGGACCGCCGTGGAGTGTCCTGACAATCATGAAAAGCAACAGTGTAGATGCCGCCAGATAGCCTGCAAAGAAGATGGCGAAAGCTCCAAAACTCACCATGAGCACCGTCTTTCGGGGGAAGGTGTCGACGACATATCCGCTGAAAGGCCGGAAGAGTAGTGCAGTGATGGTATAACCAGAAAGCACCAGTCCTATTACATCCTTCGTGGCTCCAAAATGCTCACTCAGATAGAGCGGCAGCAGCGGCGTCAGCACGTAAAAGGCAAAGAACAGCGTGAAGTTCGCCGTCATCACCTTACAGTAGTTCCCGTTCCAGAGTCTGTCCATCAGTAGAACTCATGGTGCCATAAACTGTACTTACATCGAAATGCTCTCTATACGGAGCTTGAGCATGCCTGCGGGAACGCGCACCTCCACCACGTCGCCAGGCTTCTTGTTCAGCAGAGCCTTGGCTATGGGCGACTTTATAGATATCTTGCCCTCATGTATGTTTGCCTCGTTGGGACTGGCTATCGTATAGGTCATACGGCTGTTGTTGGCCAGATTGGTCATCTCAACCTTACTGAGCAACTGAACAGTACCGTTGCCAAGTCTTGACATATCGATGACACGTGCATTGGCGAGCACTTTCTGTTTGAAACGAATCCTGCCAAGCAACCTCGCCTGTTCGCGCTTGGCGGCATGATATTCAAAATTCTCACTGAGATCACCCTTGTCGCGGGCCTCGGCAATAGCATCTTTCACCTGAGGCAATTCAACACTCTCCAACTGACGGAGTTCGGCCACGAGCTTGTCGTAACCTTCCTGGGACATATATTCTATGCTCATATTGCAAATATCTTCTTTCTATCAGCTTATTTGAAATACCACACACCCAACTATTTGACAATCAGATGCGTACTACCTTGTGGCATTTCCACAGGAGGAGTGACTTTAGGTGTGAGAATCTGACTGGTAAAGATGGCGATTTTCTCATCAGTAGGAAGAATATAGTCACCAACGATTTTGTAGTGGTTAGTGGCACAAGTCTTACCCTTCTTCATGTCTGTCCTGTTGGTATCGTATGCTATGTGACCAACCTCTACGCTCGACTTAATGAGTTTGTTGATTGGGGCATTCATCTTGAACTGCAAGAAAGCAGGAATCTCTATGTCACATTTTGAACGAACCGTTGGAATACAATCCTGAAACACCCAATCATAGAGATACGTGGGCCTTGGGCTTGTGATGTTGTATTGGTATTCGATGATACTACCAGCCTGAACATCTGGCACAACCACGTGCACGACCATATAGTTGGCATCAACACGTTCCTTGACAAATGAGGCGGTGTTGACATTCTTTTTTTCTACCTTTCCCTTCTCATTCTTGTTGAAAACCCTAACCTTCAGATCCGACAACTCATCGAAACTGACATTCTTATTGTTATCAGGGTCATAGTAGGTAATGTCAATATTAGCATGCTTGGCACCTTCTGGTTTCAAAATCTTAGTACGGAGCCTGAACTCATATTTAACCAGTATACTACTGTCGTCAATCTGGTTCTTGCTAAAATCCTGAAGATTGTCAAAGCCGAAATCAGATCCCTGAGTGTTGCTGAACACCTGATCTGAAAGCTGATATGTCGCAGTCATCGTTTTGCACAAAATGATGGCATCAGCATTAACAGCATCACCCCATCCATTGAACTCCCACTCCATACTTGACGGCTTGCCAAATTTCTCATTAGGCAACTGTGCATTCGCCATACTTCCGAAAGCGAAGAATGCAACCAGTATTAATAATTTACGAAAAGAATAGGTCATAATTATCTGTCATTAATGATTCTCACTTATCAAAAACACCCAGTTTCACCAAAATTGGGTGTAAAACTGGGTGTAAACCTACTACTTACTGATTTTCAGCGTAGTTGGCGGAGAGAGAGGGATTCGAACCCCCGGTACCTCTCGGTACGGTAGTTTTCAAGACTACTGTAATCGACCACTCTACCATCTCTCCAGTGTTTCGATTTCTTGAAAGCGGGTGCAAAGGTACAAAGATTAATTGATAATTGATAATTGATAATTGAAAATAAGACCATACTTAACGTTTTTTAATAAGTTAGATGTAAAAACTTCATTATTCAATCTTCAATATTCAATAAAAAGCACTACCTTTGCACCGTGATTTATCCGAATAACTTCGAACATAAACTTGGTTTCGACGAGATAAGGCGGTTGCTGAAGGAGCATTGCCTAAGCACTCTTGGCAAGGAGAAGGTTGACGAGATGACTTTCTCCACAAATTGTGCTGAGATCAACGAATGGCTTACACAGGTGAGGGAGTTCCGCCGTCTGCAGGAAAAAGGAGACGACTTCCCTATGCAGTATTTCTTCGACGTGAGAGAGGCTGTAACACGTATTCGTATGGAAAACACGCACCTGGAGGAAGACGAAGTGTGGGACCTGAGGCGATCGTTGGAAACCATTGCAAATATTGTAAAGTATCTGAACAAAGGTGACGATGAAGTTGACTACCCTGCCCTGCATAGGCTGACGGAGGGAGTGGTGACCTTCCCTGCGATGATACGTCGAATTGACTCCATCCTCGACAAATTCGGAAAGATCAAGGACTCAGCATCAATGACGCTGGCCAGCATCCGTCACGAACTGGAAAAGACACAAGGCGGTATCTCGCGTACATTATATACTATACTACACGCTGCCCAGAAGGACGGCCTTGTGGACAAAGATGCGGCTCCTGCCATGCGTGACGGCAGACTGGTGATACCCATTGCGCCCTCTCTCAAACGACGCATCAACGGTATTGTGCACGATGAATCAGCAACGGGCAAGACCGTATTCATAGAGCCGACAGAGGTGGTAGAGGCAAATAACAAGGTGCGCCAACTGGAAGCCGAGGAACGGCGTGAGATCATCCGTATTCTGACGGTCTTCACTGATGAGGTAAGACCATTCGTCAGGGAGATTCTCGACTCATATCAGTTCCTGGCACAGATAGACCTGATACACGCTAAAGCCGAATGGGCCAATAAGACAAAAGCCTTTGAGCCAGACGTGGAGGATAAACCACACATCGACTGGATTCATGCAGTACACCCGCTGCTGCAAATGTCGCTCGAAAAGCAGGGCAAGCACGTAGTTCCGCTGGACATCATCCTCACACAATCCAAGCGACTGCTTATCATTTCTGGACCTAATGCAGGCGGAAAGTCGGTATGCCTGAAGACTGTGGGGCTGTTGCAGTATATGCTGCAGTGCGGACTAAGCATACCCATTGGCGACCGCAGTACGACAGGTTTGTTCAACCACATCATGATAGACATCGGCGACGAACAGAGTATAGAGAACGACCTATCCACCTATTCGAGCCATCTGATGAATATGAAACAGATGATGCGTCAAGCCGACGGCAAGACATTGCTGCTGATTGACGAGTTCGGAAGCGGTACAGAGCCTACTATCGGCGGTGCCATCGCAGAAGCCATGCTGAAGCAGTTCTGGAAACGTGAGACATTCGGCGTTATCACCACCCACTACCAGAACCTGAAGCTGTTTGCTGACGACCACCCTGGTGTTGTTAACGGCGCTATGCTCTACGACCGTCATGAGATGCGAGCACTATTTCAACTGGCCATCGGTCAGCCTGGATCCTCCTTTGCCATCGAAATAGCCCGTCAGACAGGAATTCCAGAAGAGGTGATCAAAGACGCCTCAGATATCGTAGGGTCCGACTATATCCAGAGCGACAAGTATCTGCAGGACATTGTCCGCGACAAACGCTATTGGGAGGGCAAAAGGCAGACCATCCATCAGCACGAGAAATCTTTGGAGAGCAAAATCAACCGTTATGAGGACGAGTTGAACGAAATTGAACGCCAACGCAAGGAGATACTCCGTCGTGCAAAAGAACAAGCTGAGGAACTGCTGAGGGAGAGCAACAAGAAAATCGAGAATGCCATTCGCGAGATCCGTGAAGCCCAAGCCGAAAAGGAACGTACCCGCATTGTCCGTGAGGAACTGAACACCTTTAAGGAAGAACTCGATACTATTGACACCCGTGACAACGACGAGGCCATTGCCCGTAAAATCCGTCAGATTCAAGAGCGTAAGGAGCGTCGCGAGAAACGGAAAGCGGAAAAACTTGCAAAAAAGGATTCTGGCAGCAAAGAGAATACCACCGCCAACAATAGTAACACGCCTCATGACTCACGCCTCACTCCTCTTAAGCCTGGCGACACTGTCCGCATAAAGGGACTTTCCTCAGTAGGTGAAATAGAAACTATCAACGGCAATCAGGTAGTGGTCATCTTCGGCGGTATGCGCACGAAGATGCGTGCCGACCGTTTGGAACGTGCCGAGAGGCCCAAGGTTCAGTTGTCGAAGTCAGAGGAGCGTAACAACAATATTGCCGGCTCGTACGGCCTGGTTTCGAAGGATACCCGCGAGGTGATTGACAACCGTAAGCTGAACTTCCATCAGGATCTCGATGTGCGAGGAATGCGTGGAGACGAAGCCATTAATGCCGTCACCTATTTTATTGACGATGCCATACTCGTAGGCATGTCAAGAATACGTATCCTGCACGGTACTGGTACGGGTATTCTTCGCCAGTTGATACGACAATATCTGGCCACCGTTCCCAACGTTCTTCACTACCGTGATGAGCACGTCCAGTTCGGCGGAGCAGGCATCACAGTAGTTGATTTAGATTAAGTGTGCGCACACAGTTTTCTTAAAAAAGCCAAAAAAATTTGGCTAACTGCCTGATTCTTTGTACTTTTGCAGCGCAATTGAGAGAAATTGCCTGCGAAATCGACGTGATGTCGCAATTTTGATGAGAAAATCTAAAGGATAACGCGGTTACTCGAGAGAGCATCCGCCTAAAGTATAGAGATATGAATCAGTATTTTAAGAAAGTAAGTGTGATCCTGATGGCTCTGATGATGGGCACCACCGCTTTAGGAGGAGGCAGCGCCACAAAGAGCACGAAAACGTCAGGTGTCAACTGGAATCCAGTAATGGATGCGATTATTCAAGTAGAAAGCGAAGGAAATCCCAACGCCGTGAGCGGAAACTCAGTAGGCGCCATGCAGATTACTCCGATTCTTGTGAAGGATTGCAATGTCATTCTGAAGAAAAAGAAGAGTAAGAAGCGCTTCACGATGGCCGACCGTTACAGCGTCGCCAAGTCGAAGGAGATGTTCCTGTTGATTCAGTCGCATTACAACCCTGAGAATAGCATCGAGAAGGCGATTCGCTCCTGGAACGGAGGTGTGAAGTACAGTGTCCGTGCGACCAACAAGTACTACAAGAAGGTTATGGCGAAGTTGAAGTAAGCATTCTATTTTTAGAACTATACAAGTCCGGTTGTCAGGAAGAAAACCTGGCGACCGGATTTATTTTGTAATAATTCTTAAAATTTATACGACTTTACAACTTTTGATTGTATCTTTGTCGTCAGATTCATAAACATTTAAACATTTCGTATTATGACACTGATTATCATTCTCGTAGTGATTGTGCTCCTCGTAATATGGGGCATCAGCATCTACAACAATCTCGTGAAACTGAGGAACAATCGTGAGAACGCGTTTGCCAACATCGACGTGCAGTTGAAGCAGCGCCACGATCTGATTCCGCAATTGGTGGCCACCGTGAAGGGTTATGCCCAACACGAGAAAGAACTGCTTGAGCGCGTCACTCAGGCTCGTGCAGCTGCCATGAGCGCCACTGGTATCAACGACAAGATCCAGGCTGAGAACGCATTGTCGAGTGCACTCGCTGGCCTGAAGGTTTCTGTCGAGGCCTACCCAGAGTTGAAAGCCAACCAGAATTTCCTCCAGTTGCAGGAAGAAATCTCAGACATCGAGAACAAGATTGCCGCTACGCGCCGTTACTTCAACACAGCTACCCGCGAGCTGAACAACGCCGTGCAGACTTTCCCGTCGAACATATTCGCCAATATGTTCGGATTCCATAAAGAGCCGATGTTCGAGATTCCGCAGGAAGACCGTGCCACCATCGAGAAGGCACCAGAAATCAAATTCTAAGTACGGATGAGATACGTTGGAATCCAGAGCCAGATCAAGAGCAACAACTTTAAAAGCACGTTACTGCTTATATCATTCCCTCTGATATTGTTGGGAATGGTCTGGGTGTTTCTGGCACTCATCAACTACTTCAGCAACGGCTACTACGATCAGGCCGGTTACTTTGTAAACCAGCTCGACTCCGACTCTGTGAACCTGACGTTCGCCCAAGTGGCACCCATTGTGGCTATTGCCGTAGGCATCTGGTTCGGTATTGCCTACTTCAGCAACACAAAGATGATAAGCAATGCCGTAGGTGCCCAGCCGCTTTTGCGTAGGGAGAACCCTAGGGTTTATAACATCGTTGAGAACCTTTGTATGGCTTGTGGTATGGATATGCCCAAGGTGAACGTGGTAGACGATCCACAGCTGAACGCATTTGCCAGCGGTATCGACAAAAACTCGTATACCGTTACCGTCACCACAGGCCTGCTCGACCGTCTCAACGACGAGGAACTCGCAGGCGTCATCGGACATGAACTGACTCATATCCGCAATCGCGACACCCGACTGCTCATCACAAGCATCATCTTTGTGGGTATCATCTCAACGGTGATGTCGCTGGTGGTGCGCATGATTTACAACCAGCTGTGGTTCGGAGGTTCACGCAACCGCAACAGCGAGAAAGGCAACGGGCTGTCGATTATGGTGATCATGCTCATCGGCCTGGCCTGCTCAGCCCTCGCCTACTTTTTCACCCTGCTCACCCGCTTCGCCATCTCACGCAAACGAGAGTTCATGGCCGACGCAGGAGGTGCAGAACTCTGCGGCAACCCTCTGGCACTGGCCTCTGCACTAAGGAAGATATCCAACGACCCGGGCCTCGGCCATGTGGAACGCGAGGACATCGCACAGATGTACATCATCCATCCCCAGCAGTTGAAGCAGGGACTGATGTATTTCATCAACTCGATGTTTGCCACCCATCCAAGCACGGAAGAAAGAATCAGGATTCTGGAGCAGTTCTAATTACTAAAAAGAAGCGCAACCAATTGGCTGCGCTTCTTCTTTTAGTTGCGGAGGCAGGATTCGAACGTGCGACCTCCAGGTTATGAGCCTGGCGAGCTACCAACTGCTCCACTCCGCGATGTTATTGGGTGCAAAATCAGCGCAAACCGAATGCAGAGAGCTCGCTCTTTGCTGAGGCGAAGCCTGATTTCGCTGGGCTTTTCTCGAAAAGCGCTGCAAAGGTACACATATTTTTTGAAATACACAAATATTTATGTGATTTTTTTGCTTTTTCATCCTTTTTGTAACTTTTTACGTTCTTTTTCTTGCTCAATTCGAAGAAAAACCGTAATTTTGCACACTGATACAGCAATGTGCAATTTCTGATAAGATAAGGAGGAAGCATACATGTCAATATCCAAGACCAGACACAAACTCGTAGACGTAGCTCGCCAGTTGTTTGCCAAGAACGGACTGGAGAACACAACAATGAACGACATTGCCCAACTCTCGGGCAAAGGGCGTCGTACGCTTTACACCTATTTCAAGTCAAAGGAGGAGATCTACTATGCCGTCATTGAGAGCGAACTTGAGCGCCTCTCCGACAAACTCGACGAGGTGGCAGCCCGCAAGATACGTCCTCAGGACAAGATCATCGAACTTATCTATACCCACCTGAGCATGATTCGTGAGACGGTGGTCAGAAACGGCAACCTCCGTGCCGAGTTCTTCCGCAACATCTGGATGGTTGAGAAAGTACGCAAGCATTTTGACGACGCGGAAATAGAACTCTTCCGCAAGGTCTATACCGAAGGAAAGGAAGAGGGTGAATTCGACATCGACAACATAGATCTCGTGGCCGACATCACGCACTACTGTATCAAAGGTCTTGAGGTACCTTACATCTACGGACGTATCGCCCACGGCATGAAGGAAGAAGACACCAAGCCCCAGGTAGCCAAGGTGGTCTATGGCGCCCTCGGCAAATTCCAAAGGAAGTAATCATAAAGCTTAAAGTTTAAAGTTCAAATATTAAAATTAAAATTATGGGATTATTAGAAGGTAAGACAGCGCTGATTACTGGTGCTGCACGCGGTATCGGAAAAGCTATCGCACTGAAGTTCGCCGAGGAAGGCGCAAACATCGCATTCACCGACCTTGAGGTGAATGAGGAAACAGAGAAGGAGATCGCCGCCAAGGGTGTTAAGGCCAAGAGTTACGCCTCTAACGCTGCCGACTTCGCACAGACAGATGAAGTGGTAAAGGCCGTGAAGGAAGAGTTTGGATCGATTGATATTCTTGTGAACAACGCAGGTATTACGAAGGACGGTCTGATGCTCCGTATGACTGAGCAGCAGTGGGACGCCGTGATTGCCGTCAACCTGAAGTCTGCATTCAACTTCATCCACGCCTGTGTGCCCGTGATGATGCGCCAGCGTGGCGGTTCTATTATCAATATGGCCTCTGTAGTGGGTGTTCATGGTAATGCCGGACAGGCTAACTACGCTGCTTCTAAGGCTGGTCTGATTGCTCTAGCCAAGAGTATCGGTCAGGAGATGGGTCCCAAGGGCATCCGTGCCAACGCCATCGCTCCAGGCTTCATCGATACCGCTATGACGCAGGCCTTGCCTGACGACATTCGCAAGGAATGGATCAACAAGATTCCTCTGCGCCGCGGTGGACAGGTGGACGATATCGCCAACGTGGCTACGTTCCTCGCCAGTGACATGTCGAGTTATGTCAGCGGCCAGGTGATTCAGGTCGACGGTGGAATGAACATGTAAGGCGGGCTTCGCCCTAAATAATAAATGATAAATGATGAATGATGAATGTAGTCTACGAGGATAATCACATCATCATTGTTAATAAACAGAGCGGGGAGATCGTCCAGGGCGACAAGACTGGCGACCGCCCCCTCTCTGATATTGTAAAAGACTATATCAAGGAGAAATACCAGAAGCCTGGGGCCGTGTTCCTCGGCGTCGTACATCGCCTGGACCGTCCCGTCAGCGGACTGGTCATCTTCGCACGCACCTCGAAGGCCCTCACACGTCTTAACAAGATGTTTGCTGAGGGAGAGATCCACAAAACCTATTGGGCGATAGTGGGAAGTGAAAAGTTAAGAGTGAAAAGTGAAAAATTTGCTACCGCCACACAAGAGTGGCATACGCTGGAGCACTGGCTCGTGAGGAATGAGAAACAGAACAAGTCGTACGCCTATCCTACGGAGAAGCCCAATGCCAAGAAGGCCATCCTGAAATATCGCGCGCTCTCCCACTCCGACAACTACACACTTCTTGAAGTCCATCTTCTGACAGGCCGCCACCATCAGATTCGTTGTCAGTTGGCAGCGATGGGTTGTCCTATCAAGGGCGACCTGAAATACGGCGCCCCACGCTCCAACCCCGATGGCAGCATCTCACTGACAGCCCGTCGTGTGGAGTTCATCCATCCCGTCTCAAAAGAGCCCATCGTCGTCGAGGCACCCGTCCCCAACGACGCCCTTTGGCAGGCTTTGACTCAAGATTTCTCACAGCAGGGACAGTAGTAATTGTGAGAAAAAAACTGTCACAACTGTCACAGTTCAACTTTTTGCTGCTTTCAAAGAAAGAACTTCCCTAAAATCCTTGCACGTTTCGGAAATTTTTCCTACCTTTGCGGTTAGAAAACAGAAACGAACATGCAAAAGCTACTTCGTGAGACCTTCCCGCTGGCCATTCTCGCCGGCATCTGCATCTCCATTGGATGCGTGGTCAACCTCCGTGTTGGTGGCGTTGCCGGTGCTGTTCTCTTCGCCTTCGGCCTCACTACCGTCGTTTATTATGGTCTGAAACTCTATACAGGCACCGCCGGATTCATCCGCCGTCAGGGCGACTGGACGATGCTCTGTGTCGTACTCTTCGGCAACATCGTGGGCTGTCTGCTCTCCGCCTGGATGATAGCCTATGCCCAGCCAGACTGTGTGGAACCAGCCTCGAAGATACTCGCAGGACGATTGACGAAAGGTCCCTGGGCCTGTTTCCTGCTGGCTATCGGCTGCGGATTCATCATGACCACCGCCGTAGAGTTCGCCCGCAAGGGCAAGATGCTGCCGCTCGTGCTGGGTGTGCCCGTCTTCATCCTCTGCGGATTCGCCCACTCCATCGCCGACGCCTTCTATTTCCTCGTCTCCCCTGCCGACCAGCTCCTCCAGCCCGATGTCCTCATCGTCTATGTCAGCGAGGTACTCGGCAACTTCGTCGGCTGCAACCTCTATCGCTGGACGCTCTTCTTCAAGCCCGAGGAAGACGAGCCAGCCCCACATAATTAACTGAATCTCACTAATAACAAATAAAAACAAATTATGAAACAAAAAGTATTACCTTTTCTGATTACCGTGCTCATGAGCATGGTCGGAACAAAATCATTCGCCCATGACATCGAAGTGGCAAATTCTGAAGGTGTCATGATCTACTATGCATGGATAAATGGCGGCACGGAGTTGGCTGTCAGTTATCGTGGCGATAATTGTGATGCGTATAAAAACGAATACACTGGCGATGTCGTTATCCCTAAATCAGTGGATTATGGTGGAAAGACCTACAATGTGACAAGTATAAGAGAAGATGCATTTGATAGTTGCAAAGGTCTGACTTCCATCACTTTACCCTCAACATTGACATCAATAGGATCAAGTGCTTTCGCCGACTGCACCGGTTTGAATGCTGTTCACATTTCTGATTTGGTGGCTTGGTGCAAGGTAGAAAATAGAGGTCTACCCCTTCACCATCTTTTCTTAAATGGCACAGAAATAAAGGATTTGATTATCCCTGATGGTGTAACAAGCCTCGGATATGGGGTATTCAGGGGATCCGCCGTGACCTCAGTGACTATTCCCAACAGCGTGACAAGTATTGGAAACAGTGCTTTCATGAGCTGTAGTAGCTTAGCCACCATCATTTCTGAAATTGAGACACCATTTGCTATAGAAGATTATACTTTTTATGATATATACGCTACAGCAAAATTAGTTGTTCCCGCCGGCAAAAAGTCAGCTTATCAGGCTACGGCAGGATGGAAAAACTTCCAGAACATTATTGAGAATGTCAAGGTTGGTTCTGTATTTAATTATAACGGCATAAACTATAAGGTAGGTGAGAACAATACCGTTGCTGTAACGAGGACAGAAGATATTACCGGCGTCATTCTGATTCCAAGTCAAGTTGTCTACAATGAGGTGATATATACCGTTACCTCTATTGAAATGAGCGCGTTTGATAAGAACCATCTTGATAATACTATTACAAAGGTTGTGATTCCCAGTACCATAAAAAGTATTGGAATTGAAGCCTTTGTAGACTTAAAAGGCCTGACGGGCGTATATATCTCGGATCTGGCAGCGTGGTGTAATATCAGTTTCGTTGGTACTGCATCCAATCCGCTTGAGTATGCACAGCATTTGTTCCTGAACGATACGGAAATTACAGACCTGATCATTCCTGACGATGTGAAAAGTATCTCAACCCGCGCTTTCTATGGTTGCAGCGGCCTCACATCCGTCACCATTCCAAACAGCGTGACAAGTATCGGAGGCAGTGCTTTCAAGAACTGCACGGGTATTAAGAAAGTCTACTCAGAGATTCAGAAGCCATTTGCCATTTCCGATGATGTGTTTGAGGGCATATACGCCGAAGCAACATTATTAGTTCCCATAGGTACCAAGTCTGCCTATCAGTCTGCGGAAGGATGGAAAAACTTCAAGAACATTATTGAGAATGTCAAGGTGGGTTCTGTATTTGAGTATAACGGCATATACTATAAGGTAGGTGAGAACAATACCGTTGCTGTAACGAGGAATAAAGATATTACAGGCGTCATTCTGATTCCAAGTCAAGTTGTCTACAATGACGTTACATATACCGTTACTTCTATTGAAATGAGCGCGTTTGATAAGAGCCATCTTGATGATACTGTAACAAAGGTCGTGATTCCCAGTACCATAAAAAGTATCGGAATTGAGGCTTTTGTAGACTTAAAAGGCCTGACGGGCGTATATATCTCGGATCTGGCAGCGTGGTGCGATATCAGTTTCATTGGTACTGCATCCAATCCGCTTGAGTATGCCCATCATTTGTTCCTGAACGATACGGAAATTACAGACCTGATCATTCCAGACGGTGTAAAAAGTATCTCAACCCGCGCTTTCTATGGTTGCAGCGGCCTGACATCCGTCACCATTCCAAACAGCGTGACAAGTATCGGAGGCAGTACTTTCAAGAACTGCACAGGTATTAAGAATGTCTACTCAGAGATTCAGAACCCATTTGCCATTTCTGATGATGCGTTTGAGGGTATATACACTGAAGCGACATTAACAGTTCCTGTAGGCACCAGGTCTGCCTATCAGGCTGCGGAAGGATGGAAGAACTTCAAGAACATTGTTGAGAATGTCACGGTTGGTTCTGAATTTGAGGATAATGGCATCCGTTATAAAGTCGGTGAGGACAATACCATATCTGTAATATCCAAAACAGGGAATTATTCAGGTGCAGTTGTGATTCCCAGTCAAGTTACATATAATGGTAAGACCTACACTGTTACATCCATTGCCTCAAGTGCTTTCGAGGGTTGTGTCGATATGACGGCCGTCACCATTCCAAGCACCGTGACCTCAATAGGTGATGCAGCTTTCTATTATTGTACTGCCCTTACGATCATTGACATACCAGATGGCGTGACGACAATCGGCGAAGGCGCCTTCAGTAAATGCTATGGTCTGGTCTCAGTCACCATCCCCGGCAGTGTCACGTCCATAGGCGAAAACGCGTTCTTCCAGTGTTATAGCATCACTCAGATCAATTGTAGGATAGAGAATCCGTTTACCATTAATGAAAACGTATTCCCTGCCAGCGTTTATACGAATGCGGCTCTGTTGGTTCCTACAGGCAAGAAGGCTGACTACCAGAAAGCCGAAGGATGGAAAAAATTCCAGAACATTTATTATGCCGACGGCGTCTACACGTTGACTTACTATGTTGACGGAGTAGAATATAAGTCAGTCAAATACAATCATGGAGCAGGCATCACCCCAGAGCCCGAACCGGCAAAGGAAGGTTATACTTTCTCAGGATGGAGTGAAATCCCAGAGTCTATGCCTGACCATGATGTGACAGTGACTGGTACTTTCACGGCCAATAAGTATGCACTGACATATAAGGTCGACGGTGAGGTTTATGTGACCTATCAAGTAGAATATGGTACACCGATTACCCCAGAGCCCGCACCTACAAAGGAAGGTTATACTTTCTCAGGATGGAGCTATATTCCTGAGAAGATGCCTGCTGAGGCAGTGAATGTCGTTGGATCCTTCACCGTCAATCAGTACACCATCACCTACGTGATAGACGGCGAGACGTATACTACGGTAACGGTTGACTTCAATTCGAAGATCGTTCCTCCGACACCTCCAAGCAAGGACGGCTTTGACTTCGCATGGGAGGAATATCCCGAGACGATGCCTGCCTCCGACATCACGATCAATGGCTCATACACAACGACGGGTATCCTTTCCATCGCTGTAGAAAGCGGGAAGGCTAAGATCTTCACGTTGGACGGCAGACAGGTGGATACACTCCAGAAGGGCGTCAACATCATTCGGATGGATGACGGGACAACCAAGAAGGTCGTTCTCGGCAAATAACTCTTGTCAGATAATCGACAATCCGTTAGGGGTGGGCATCATGCTCACCCCTAAATTATTCCCCTTAATATTTGCAAGTTCCCGAATTATTTCCTATATTTGCAGCCGATAAACAAATAAAAAGATGTTGGTACTTCAAGATTGCATTGATAAGTTGTCTGCGTAATTATTATTAACTAACGATAAACAATTATGAAGAAAAAATATATCTTATTTCTTTTGGCATTGCTATCAAATGGAGATCAAGCTTATTGTCAGAACAACTACGAAACAGCGAAAGCCTTTATGTCAAAAAAAGGTATTCAATTATCTGCTGATACTTTAAACAGCAGAAACGATGGCGGTTATGACGTTTTCATGGCTGTTGACGATCGTGGATATGCGGTTGTTAAAGATCATGTCATCATAGCATATTCAACAGAAGAACCATATAGTAATTATACATTCAAACCATCTACAAGAGCACTTGAATTAACGCCTAAATCTCCGATTCAGCCAATGATTGAGGCTAAATTCATTCAGAACGGGTCGCCGTATGTTGACAGTTTACCTCTCAGAAGACCGGTTGGATGCGGAGCCCTTGCAGTTGCCAAGATCATGTATTACTATAAGAATCAGCGGTGCGATGCTCTTGATGAAGTGAAATTTGAAAATGAGCGCATTCCCGATTTGGAAGCATTGCCCCCAACCACTTTTAACTGGGACAATATATTACCTAGATACAAAAAGGGGCAATATACAGAAGAGCAAGGAAAAGAAGTTGCGAAATTAATGAAATATGTAGGCTATGCCGTCCATTCTGAATATAATATGGTTGCAACTGGCAGTTGGGTATTGCCACAATGGTTAAGGAAATTAGGTTTTTCGGATGAAACATACACTACTGTCGGAGACGAATATGAAGTAGGAACCGATAAGTGGTGGCAATCGTATAATGACTGGATCATATCTGATGCAGAATTAGAAGCGCTGCTTGATTACGAATTAGAGCAAGGCAGGCCTGTTATGATTGCCGGATATAATATGACATTTACAAACAGCCATTGGCAAATTGTAGACGGCCGTGATGATACTGGCAGATACCACATCAATGAGATAGGTTATGTTATCATGTCACAAGAGATGTGCGCCAATAATTATGCCCCTCCTTTAGATTATGCTAGAGAGATCAATCGCTGTTGGTGCGTAGTTCCCATTGTCTCACAAAGCATAACAGGTCAAAAATTTGAGAACAATGGTATACGTTATAAAATAGGTGATAATAATACGGTTTCCGTTGTTTCAAGAGATGCGAATTATGCAGGTGACGTTTCTATTCCGAATCAAGTCGCATTTAATGGCAATAACTACACCGTTACGTCCATCAGCTCAAGTGCTTTCGAGGGATGTATTGATATGACTTCCATTTCTATCCCAAGTAGTGTGACCACGATTGGTGATGCAGCTTTCTATTATTGCACAGGCCTGACGACCGTAGACATACCAGATGGTGTTAAGACTATCGGCGAAGGAGCCTTCAGTAAATGTGGTGGTCTGACCTCAGTCACCATTCCAGGTAGTGTCATGTCCATAGGCAAAAATGCGTTCTTCCAGTGTTATGGCCTGACTCAGATCACTTCATGGATAGAGAATCCGTTTGCCATTGATGAGGGCGTCTTCCCCACCAGCGTTTATAACAATGCTTCTCTGTTTATTCCTTCAGGCAAAAAGTCTGCCTACCAAAATACCGCTGGTTGGAAACGATTCCAGAATATTTATTATGCCGATGGAATCAACTCGTTGACTTATTATGTTGACGGGGAAGATAAGTCTATCACACACAACTATGGAGCCAAGATCTTCACGTTGGACGGCAGACAGGTGGATGCACTTCAAAAGGGTGTCAACATCATTCGCATGGATGACGGGACCATCAAGAAGGTTGTTCTCGGCAAATAACTCTTGTCAGATCAGAAGGACTATCCGTTAGGGGTGGGCATCATGCTCACCCCTAATTTATTCCCTTTAATTCTTGGAAGTTTCAGAATTATTTCCTATATTTGCAGCCGATAAACAAATAAAAAGATGTTGGTACTTCAAGATTGCATTGAAAAGTTGTCTGCTTTCAAGCATGACTTTGGCAGACAGTTCGGTATCACGAAGCTCGGCATTTTCGGTTCTGTGGCCAGACAAGAGAATACGGAGGATAGTGATATCGATATTGTCGTGGAGGTAGAGAAGCCGACATTATCTCTCATGTATGAATTGAAGGAGAAGCTGAAGTCTCTCTTCAAGTGTGAGGTCGATCTTGTCAGATTCCGCTCCACGCTGCGTCCCCTCTTCAGGTCGAACATATTAAACGATGTTGTCTATGTCTGAAAGAGATTTGACCATAAAAGACAGATTGGAAGACAACAAGCAGTAGTCAATGAACTTTTATCCAAATATGTTTAGTGTCAAACCCTAAAACAAACCGCTTATGGTAACATAGCAAAGACAAAGAAAACAAATATACGTTGAAGCGTCCGCTGAATCTTGTTTCTGAAAATCTGCAAAATTCAAAGAATCATCAAGAACAGTAGTAGACGGTTCACGCCCGAGGGCGTGAGCATTACTCGTTTAAGATGATTGGGTGTTTGCAGATACCTCAGAAACGTAAGCGAAGTAAATTGCTCACGTTTTCTTTTTATTTCTATAACAACGAATTATTAACTCAAAACAATTACATATTATGAACAAGAAAATTCTATTATTCTTATTGATGCTCATGCCATTGGTGGCAAGTGCTCAAACAAAACGCACAATTCATGTCGCTACGGCAGGTACATTGTCTAACTATATTTCAAATGAAGAGAAGTATCAGATAGAGGAACTGACTTTGACGGGTGAATTGAATGGTGATGATTTAGGATATATTCGTGAAATGGCGGGAAGAGTAAAAGTCATATCACAGTATAGTGACCTTTATACTCAAGGTTCATTAAGTATTTTAAATATTGAAAATGTCAATATTGTAGCAGGTGGTAATTTTTACTATGCGGACGAGTGGGACACAGCCATTTCTGACCATGAATATTATTATTTAAACAACAATAACACTCTGCCTACATATGTTTTTAATGGATGTAAAAGTTTAAAATCCATAATTCTCCCCAACAGCGTGACGAGCATAGAAAGCCATGCTTTCTCTGATTGTAGCGGCCTGACCTCCATCACGATTCCCAACAGCGTGACGAGCATAGGTTGGTATGCTTTCTATGATTGCAGCGGCCTGACCTCCATCACGATTCCCAACAGCGTGACGAGCATAGGAAGCTGGGCTTTCTTTAGCTGCAGCGGTCTGACCTCCATCACGATTCCCAACAGCGTGACGAGCATTGGATCCGAAGCTTTCAAAAATACGGGATGGTATAATAACCAACCAGACGGATTAGTATATGCTGGTAATTTTGCATATAATTATAAGGGGACTATGCCAAATAATACATCCATTATAATTAAAGATGGAACAGTAGGAATTGCAGACCGTGCTTTCTGGGAATGCAGCGGCCTGACCTCCATCACGATTCCCAACAGCGTGACGTACATAGGAAGCGAGGCATTCTGGAGATGCAGCGGCCTGACCTCCATCACGATTCCCAACAGCGTGACGAGCATAGAAAACTATGCTTTCTCTGATTGTAGCGGCCTGACCTCCATCACAATTCCCAACAGCGTGACGAGCATAGGATACAATGCTTTCTCTGGTTGCAGCGGCCTGACCTCCATTGTTTCAGAAATAGAGAATCCATTTGCTATAGATAATGTATTTTATTGCTATAGCAAGGACATTTACGCCACAGCAACGTTGATAGTTCCTCCTGGCAAGAAGTCTGTCTATCAGAATACGGCAGGATGGAAAAAGTTCCAAAATATAGGTGAGGCAGAACTGATGGGTTATGAATTTGAGAATAGTGGAATACGTTATAAGATAGGTGAGAACAATACAGTTTCCGTTGTTTCAAGAGCTGAGAAATATTCTGGCGATGTCGTGATACCAAGTCAAGTATCTTATCATGGCAGTAATTACGATGTGACAGCCATCGGGCCAAGTGCTTTCGAGGGCTGTGTCGATATGACGTCTGTAACCATTCCCAGCAGCGTGACCACGATTGGCGGTGCGGCATTCTATTATTGCACAGGCCTGACGACCGTTGACATACCAAACGGCGTGACCACAATCGGCGAAGGGGCTTTCAGCAAATGCGAAGGTCTGACCTCAGTGACCATTCCGGGCAGTGTCACGACCATAGATAGTAATGCCTTCTTCCAATGTTATGCGCTGACTCAAATAACTTCTTGGATAGAGAATCCGTTTGTCATCAACAGTAATGTCTTCCCCACAAGTGTCTATTCTAATGCCACCCTGAATGTTCCTTCCGGCAAAAAGACCGTGTATCAGAATACGACAGGATGGAAGAAGTTCGAGAATATCTCAGAATCGTCAAAGTGCGCCAAGCCTATTATATCGTATAGCAACGGAAAGATCAGTTTCTCTTGTGAAACAGAGGGTGTGGAGTTCCATTATACTATATCGAACACGAACTCCAGCACAGGTGTAGGCAGCTCGGTGAATTTCTCTCCAACAGTCAACATAAGTGTTTACGCCTCAAAATCAGGGTTTGCCAACTCTGACACTTCAACAACAGAGATAGTGGTTCCTGCCGGTCTGAGGGGTGATCTGACTGGCGATGGCCAGGTAAATGTAGCAGACCACGTGGAACTTTCTAAGATCATTTTAGGTCAATAAGTCCAGTTTGAGGATATAATAACATAGGGACGGTTCTTTTGTTAGAGCCGTCCTTATTTTCGCCCGTTCCGAGCCTCCGGAGTTTCAAGCTTGGGCCTTTGAATATCTATACTAAAAATGACGAGTGAAGTATTTTAGCAATTGGTCAAGCCACACTGGGTGAAAAATACGTGAGTTAACTCAAAACATCAATCGAGTTAACTCAAACGACAAATCGAGTTAACTCAGCTGTTTTACCTTTGCACAATGGTCGTAAGACAATGATAAGAATGACAGAGGCCGAGTATTGTTCAATAAGGCACGCTTAATTTTCAATAAGCGTTCCTTATTGCGCGGCAGAGGCTGGTTCGCTAGGGAGTGGCAGAACGCAAAACTGGGTGGAGAGGCTTCGCAAAATGTGATATATAAAATAATTTCGCATCTGTATTTTAGGTCTTTTTGACCCTATTTTCGTCCATTTCGAGCCTTTAGAGTTTCAAGCCTGCAAAGTCAGACTTTCGAGCCTTCAAACTCATACTTTCAAGCCTGTAAACTTCCAGTTTCTATAGTCCGCCGTCAGTGAGCATTTTATCAAATTAAAATTGTAAATATTTTTTTGAATCGCATCATTATGCCGGGGAAGACACACACCATGTGTCTTTTGTTAACCCATGGTAAAAAATATATGACAGAAATGATGCTGTATTCAGAAAAAATGCCTATATTTGCAGTCGAAATCATCATTGTACATGATCAGGACTTTAACCATCGGCCTCATAACGCTCTGCCTGCTGCCCCAAGCAGGCAGGGCACAGGTCTCGGAGCCAGCCATCGGCCAGCAGCCACAGCCATTCGAACTGCGGAAGGAGCACGACAGCCTCTACTGGGTAGGCGACTGGCGGCTACCCTACCCCGTCTACCAGTTCCAGACGGGCGATGTGAACGGCGACGGCAGCGAGGACGCAATGGTGGGAGTGATCAAAGGAACACGGTTCTATCCTGAGAAGGCGCACAGGCTGTTCATCTTCAAGCAGGTAAACGGCAAGGTGCGTCCCCTCTGGCTCGGCTCGAAACTCGGTGGGATACTGGAAGACTTCCGCTTCGTCGACGGCAGGATCCGCGCCCTGGAGTCGACCACCGACTCGCTCTACGTGGTGTCGGACTATAAGTGGAGCGGCTTCGGCATGAAGTTCGACCACCATATCATAAAAGGTGTAGACAAAGAAACAGCAACTAAATACTTTGGAAATTGAAAATTGAAAATTGAAAATTGAATACTTAAGCCAATGAAGACAAAATCTTTCTTTATCGCCTGCTTAGCCGTACTGATGACGGCCTGCAGCCAGAAACAGAGTGCAGTGTCTGTGCCCGTTTCCCACATCAATGTCGAGGATCTGCTCGACAGCATCGACTTCGACATGGACGTGTCAGCCCTTCCGCTGAGCGACATCCAACTGCTCAGCAACGCTCCTGCCGCACGCAAGGGATTCCCCATCAAGGACGCCTACCTGAGAGGCATCTACCAGACCACCACGTGGTATGACTCGCTGATGTACCAGTTCGCCGAAAGGGCAGACTTCAACGCCATTGAGGCGAAGGAGGACGAGCCCTGGCGCACCTACCAGTACCGCGTCTTCAACGAGACCGCAGGCTTGAAGTTCTCAGACCAGGAGCAGGCATTCATCGACCGCATGAAAGCCCGTGAGGAGGAGTTGAAGAAGCAGAACTTTGATGTGCCAGAGGGTCTGCGCGTGAACATGCAGAACCTGTCGAACCCCACGCAGCTGAAGGAGTTCGACTCACTGCTCTGCGAGCATCTGGCCAAGGACGGCTTCGCCATAGTGCCCGCCAACCACGACCAGCTGTTCAACATCTACGAGCAGAACGACTACAGCCAGTTCCCCAACTTCGTGACCACCGACCTCTTCCTGCAGCTCTACCACCTCTACATCGACTGCATGCTGCGCGAACTGGAGGAAAACCAGCTGCTGCCCATGATGGTTCAGTTCTGCCGCAACATGCACGAGCTGTTGTACAACATGGAGAGATGGTCAGGCTCCGACGAGACAATCAATAAGATTGCCCACCACAATGCCGCTTTCTACAACATCGCCTACAAGCTGTTCACAGGCGAGTATATCTCCGACCCCAACCCAGGCGACGTCGATGCAGAGGAAGTCAATAACGTGATGGCATCGCAAGACAACTTCAGCGACTTCATGCAGGACTATAAGGAAATCAAGTTCGCCTACAGTCTCTTCCGTCCGCGAGGCCACTACACCCGTACGGAGAAGCTGAAGCGCTACTTCCGAGGCATGATGTGGCTCCAGACCGTTCCCTTCGGCATGAATCACAAGGACGAGGTGCTGGCTGCCGTCATGCAGGCCTGTGCCCTGAAACTCGACAAGACCTCGCAGAAGAACTACAACCGTCTGAACCAGATCATCACCTACCTCATGGGCCAGTCTGACAACCTCAGCCTGCCGCAGGTGATGGCCGAGGTGGAGAAGACCGGCTTGCAAATGGAAGACCTCATCCACAACGGTGAGGCCATCGCCAAGATCACCGCCGCCCTCGAGAAAACCGGCAACAGTCAGACGCGCATCCGTCCGAAGTTCGAGAGGACCAGCCACAACAAGATCAACGTGATGCCTCAGCGCTACCAACCCGATGCCGAGGTGTTGCTGAACATGGTGGACTACGATAACAAACCCACCAAGCGCGCCGTTCCTAAGGGCCTTGACTTCTTTGCAGCGATGGGCGTCAGCGCCGCTGAGCAGATCCTGATGGAAGAGCAGTCGGAGTGGAAGGCCTTGGGCGACAGTCTGAAATCCATGAAGAAGCGTATGGGCGAGATCGACTGGAGCGAGACGACCTGCACGCAGTGGATGAACGCCCTGAAGGTGCTCGCTGTTAAGGAAGGCAAGCAGCAGATGCCATACTTCATGGTGACGCCCGAGTGGGACAAGAAAGACCTGAATGCCGCGCTCGCCTCGTGGGCAGAGCTGAAGCACGACGCCATCCTCTACGCCAAGCAGCCCGCTGGAGCCGAGTGTGGTGGTGGCGACGACATACCCGAGCCTGTGGTAAAAGGCTATGTGGAGCCTAACACAGGATTCTGGAAGAAAGCCATCGAGTTGCTTGATAACACAGAGAAGTTGTTGAAGCAGGAGGACATGCTCTCGGAGAAGGTGAAGGATATCACCCAGCGCATGCGTGAGGAAGCCCAGTTCCTGTTGAACGTCAGCGAAAAGGAGCTGGCGGGCCAGGAGATCGCCGACGAGGAGTACGACCAGATCAAGGTGATAGGAGCAACGTTTGAGAACATCTCCCTCGACCTCGTGCGCGGCGCAGACCAGTACCTGATGGGCTGGAGCGATGTGCAGGGAGCCGACAAGAAGGTGGCGCTCGTAGCTGACGTCTATACCGCCAATGCCGACAACAATCCTGCAAAATCTATCCTCTTCGAGGCCGTCGGCGATGCCGATGAGATCTACGTGGTGGTGGAAATAGGTGGTTGTCTGTATCTGACGCGTGGTGCCGTGTTGAGCTATCGTGAGTTCATACAACCCATCGACGAACAGCGTCTGACGGACGAGGAGTGGCAGCAGCAGTTGGAGAAGAATGCCCGCAAGGGTGTGCCTGAGTGGATGAAGCCGCTGTTCGTGCCGCTGAACAAATTGCCAGAGGCAAATGAAGAGTTCTTCTATAGCTCTGGTTGTTAGTCTGATGTTTAGCGTGTCTGCGCAAGGTGCCGACACGCTAAACGTCGTTTTCACGGGCGACATCCTGCTTGACAGAGGAGTACGCCGAGTGATAGAACATCACGGAGTCGGCCATTTGTTCTCGGATGGTATCGACTCCGTGTTTCATGCCGCGCAGGTGGTCGTCGGAAACCTCGAATGTCCTGCCACGAAGATCCATGCGCCCGTCTTCAAACGTTTCATCTTCAGGGCTGAGCCAGAATGGCTCGACAACCTTCGTCAGCATGGTATCACCCACCTGAACCTCGCCAACAATCACGCCATCGACCAAGGACGCGAGGGACTTATTGATACCAAGAACAACATTATGGCTGCAGGCATGGTGCCCATCGGAGCCGGCGAGAACATGCAGGAAGCGGCAGAGCCAGTTCTCCTGGCCTCAGCGCCGAGGAAGGTGTGGCTTGTGCCATCATTGCGTCTGGCACTTGAAAACTACGCCTACCTGACGGACAAGCCCTGTGTGAGTCAGGAGCCGATGGACTCGCTACTCTCACGCGTGTATCATCTTCGTCAGCAAGACTCTACGGCAGTCATCATCGTGTCGCTACACTGGGGCGCAGAACACAAACTGGAGCCCGTGCCCCGTCAGAAGCACGATGCCCACATGCTCTGTCTGGCTGGTGCCGACGTGCTCGTGTGCCACCATACCCATACCCTGCAGACCATTGAGGACTTTCGCGGCCACAAGATCTATTACAGCATCGGCAACTTCATCTTCGACCAAAACAAACGCCTGAACAGTGAGGCATGTATGGTGCGCCTCATTGTCACCGCCGACAGCCTCGAAGTGGAAACGATACCCGTCGAGATCCGTCAGTGTGTGCCCGTCATCAACAATTAAACAGCCAGATGACGGCGGCGGTATTTATAGGCCGCATAGGCACAGAGTGCGAGTGCTGCGGCTACTACAACGATGGCCAGAAGCAGTGATGGCGAGTCGTTGGTGGGAGTGCCAGTACCATTCAGCATAATCTGTGACGAAGAAACGCTGTCGGCCACCGCTTCTTTCACATCCGTAATAGTGTCACGGACGGTGTCGATGGTGTCAATAACAACTTCCTTAATGGGTCTGTAAATCCGCTCATTGTGCGGAATGTCGATAATGTCTAATAGAATCATAATACTACTATTTTAGGGTATAAATAAAAATATCCAAGTTCAAAAAGCAGTCCAAGCAAGAAACTGAAGGCATTGCAGAGCAGGCTATAGACGAAAGCCTGGGAAGGGCGACGTACGAACCAACAATACCATAGCCCTTCTACCAGCACCACCAGTAATTCACCTACGAGAATGCTCACCCACCAACTGCTGATATAGGCGATAAAGAGATTCAGCAGCGGATTTGTCAAGATATTGATGACCACAGAGGCTGCAAGCACTTTCCTGCTCCGTTCGCCAAGGTACCACAGCACCGTCAGCTCAATCAGGATGGTGGCGAGAAGAACGATGATAAGAGTCTGAACCATCATACGCACACCTTATTAATATATAGCCAACAGCCAGCCTGGGATCAGTGCCGCTGCCAAAAGTCCGAATGCCAGTCCCTCGCGCCCCTTGAGCACGACGTTAGCCAGCCATAGTGTCACAGCCATCGTGCAGTTGATGGCGAAGATGCCCACCAGAAGCGCAGCCAAGCCAGACTGCCTGAACAACATGGCAACCAAGATCACCAGAAGTACAACGACCATCGAGGTTATAATCCCCAAGCCCTTTGCCAGCCATCCGCCTGCCATCTTGCCCAGCATGGCTACGCCCCCGATGACAAGAATCAGCGTAGGCGTCTTGGCGATAGCAGAGGAGAAATCCTGTCCCACATACGAGCGGAACATCACCACAGCCATCAACAGGGCGACAGACAGCCATACCACATTCAGAGAATAGTCCGAGTTCCCAGAAGAAGCAGAGTTCATAGAGCGACTCTCCACCATTTCATCTCGTGAGGCAAACAGCGCCAACAGACATAAGGCTATCAGCATCACATAGAGCAGCGCCCATGAACAATACACAAAGCCTACGGCAAGACCGAAAGCACCTGTCGAGACAAAGACACCAAGCGCCCTTATGTCGTTACCCATAAGTGCCACCGTCTGCTTGCCACCCCAGACGTGGAAGAGTGAATTGCCAAAGCCTAACAGAAGAGGCAAGAGGTAAGAAGGGGAAGGTAAGAAAGAGGCGATGCCGACGGCAAGGGTCAGCAGCACGATGCTCAGCAACAACGCCCAATGGCGGTTCCTCATTCTATCGACCCAGAGGCCTGTTAACGGCTGCGTCATGAATGCCAGGATGTTATACGTCAGGAACACCTCCACGAAGCCGACACCCTCGTAGGAAGGCAACAGCAGATAAAGGCAGCAGATACAGAGGCTGTCGACCAGAAAATGCATCACGGCACCAACGCCTGTCAGAACGATCTCCCGCTTCATGATCACACTCAAATATGGTGGCAAAGGTACAAAATAATTATGATTTATGAGTGATGAATGGAGGAAAATTTGTACTTTTGCAGCGTGAATTGCAAAAACTGATGAAGAGATTGCTGAAGTGGATGGGGATTGCGGTACTCTCGCCCCTGCTGCTATTCATTATACTTGCCGCCTTACTCTATCTGCCGCCAGTACAAAACTGGGTGGTACAGAAGGTGACGGCCATCGCCTCAGATAAGACGGGGATGGAGATTTCAGTAGGCCACGTGAATTTAGAGTGGCCCCTTGATTTAGGCATTAACGACTTCCGTGTGCTTCATCAGAATGATTCCCTTCCGCAAGTCAAGGATACCATTGCCGACATTCGCAAATTCGTGGTCAACGTCAGACTGTTGCCGTTGTTCAGTAAGAAGATGGTCATCGAAGAACTCTCGCTGCAACAGTCGAAAATCAATACCAACGGCTTCATCAGCGACCTGCGCATCAAGGGTGAGTTCAACAAGTTGTGGCTCTCGTCAAACGGCATAGATCTCAGTAAGGAGACGGTAGAGGTGAATGGAGCCCGTCTCTCAGATGCCCAGCTCGACATCACCATCACCGACACCGCTGCCGTTGATACCACAGAGAGCAATCTGATGTGGAAGTTATTCGCCGACAGCCTCAGCCTGACCCGTAGCAGGCTGACTCTCACGCTGCCTGGTGACACCACTACCACGAACTTGTGGTTTGGCAGGGCCGTGGCCCATAAAGCTGACATCAACCTCGCCACAGAAACTTATAAGGTAGGAAGCCTCGAATGGAGAGACGGCAGCCTGAGTTATGCCCCAATGTCACTGACAGCCATTAATCTCGGCGTAGACTCCATCAGCTACTCGCCCATGGGCACATCACTCTTCGTGCGACAATCTGCCTTCAATCTGAATCTGGGCGATGGCAGAGGTCTGCAGGTTACAGAGATGACGGGCGGAATCAGTCTCGACTCTGCCTTCAATCATATACGCATGCCGCTGATGTCGCTGAGGACCCCCGACTCCAACATCATGGCCGAGGCCGATATGGACTTTAACGCCTTCAACGAACAGCACCCAGGAATCATGAAACTACGGCTGTTCGCACAGGTAGGCAAACAGGACATCTTCGCTCTGACAGGCCAACTGCCCCAGAAGTTCACACAGCACTTCCCCACCCGTCCGTTGATTATCAGAGGCTCCATCGACGGCAATATGGACCACATGAAACTGACGGGCATCGAAATCGACCTGGCAACAGCTATACATGCCACGCTGAAGGGAACGATAGACCACGTGACAGACCTGCGCCGTATGAAAGCCGACATTAAGATGGACGCCAAGGCCAAGAGCCTGAACTTCATGACGGCACTCCTCGACCCAGAGATGAGCAACGACATCCGAATCCCAGACGGTATCACACTCAACGGTAGCATGACAACCAACGGCACCAAATACTCAGCAGACCTGACAGCAAGTGAGGGAGGCGGCAGCATCAGGATGAACGGCAGTGCCACAATACCCCTCGACACTAAAGACGAGTTTGCCATAGACATGACATCTTACGATGCAGACATCAGCATCAAAGACCTGAACGTGCACCACTTCCTGCCCAAGGACTCCATTTATACGCTGACTGCCGATATGAAAGTCTCTGGGTACGGTACAGACCTCCTGTCGCCCAGAAGTCGTCTTACGGCCGATGCCCGCATCCTTGCTCTTCAATACGGACAATGGAACCTTGACAACCTGACAGCCACTGTCAACCTGAAAGACGGACGCGGGCAAGCCAATATCACTGGTCACAACGAGATACTGGAAGGCAACATCGGAGCAGACCTACTGCTCAATTCCCGCAGAATAGAAGGTACGATCAGCGGTGACTTCACCAAAGCCGATCTCTACCAGATGCGACTCACCGACAGGCCTCTGACCATCGGCACCCACGGCAGTCTGAAGATTGACTCAGACATGAAGCAGAGCCACTACATCAGTGGACGGTTGAACGATGTCTATGTGAAGGATGCCAATAAAACATATTCGCCTGGCGACATAGGCATACTGCTCAAGACCAATCCTGACACCACGTACATCCGGGCCCAAAGCGGTGACTTCATCCTGAAGTTCGATACCAATAGCGGCTATGAACGGCTGCTCAGCCAGTTGACGCTGCTCTCTGACTCTGTGATGGCACAATTCAACGATAAGGTCATCGACCAGCCGGCCATCAAGCGGCTGTTGCCAACCATGCGGCTGCACCTTGAAAGCAAACGCGAGAATCCTGTAGCCCACATGCTGAAAGCCATAGGCATAGACTTCAAGGAGACAGTCATCGACCTTCACACTTCGGCAGAGACAGGCATTAACGGCCAGAGTCACGTCTACTCCCTGAACTACGACAGTATTCTCATTGACACCATACGCCTGAACCTCACGCAGAAGGGTGACCGTCTGACTTATCAGGGACAGATATGCAACAACAAGCGGAACCCGCAGTTTGTATTCAATACCCTCGTCGACGGCCATATCCACCAGCACGGAGCACTTGCCGGACTGCGTTACTTCGACGACAAAGGACGTATGGGCATAAGGATAGGTGCTACGGCAGAGATGGAGACAGATGGTCTGCGCTTCAGACTGATGCCCGATCGTCCGACATTGGGATACAAGGAGTTTAACCTTAACAAAGACAACTATATCTTCATCTCTCCCGACAAGAAGATTCAGGCAAAGGTAGACCTCATTTCCGACGACCGTGCGGGCGTGAAGATCTACACAGAGAACCAGGACTCCACGAAATTGCAGGATCTGACCGTTTCACTGAACCGCATAGACCTTGGCGAACTCTCGTCAGTGTTGCCCTACTTGCCACATCTCACTGGTAAGCTGAATGGTGACTACCATATCCTGATGGATCAGGAAGAGAACATCTCCGTAGCCTCCGACATGGGCGTGATGGATATGACCTACGAGGGTGCTCCCATCGGCAACCTCAGCACAGAGATGGTCTATCTGCAGAAGGAAGGGAATACCCACGCCGTCGAAGCCCGTCTGATGCTCAACGACGAGGAGTTCGGTCTGCTGAAAGGATCCTACTATAACGAAGACCAGGGAGTAATCGATGCCACTTTCGACATGACCCGTATGCCACTCTCACTCGTCAACGGCTTCGTACCAGACCAGATTATAGGTCTCGACGGCTACGCTGAAGGCAGTATGACCATACGCGGCACCACAGCGCATCCAGACATCAACGGTGAGGTGTACGTCGACTCCGCACACCTGATCAGCATCCCCTATGGCATCCGTATGCGACTGGACAACGACCCCGTCCGCATCGTCGGAAGCAAACTACTGCTTGAGAACTACGGACTCTACGCCTACAACGACCAGCCGCTGAACATGATGGGCAGCATCGACTTCTCCGATACCGACAAGATCATGACCGACTTGCGCATGCGGGCCCAGAACCTGTTGCTCATCAATGCCAAGCAAGAGGCGAAATCCATCACCTGGGGAAAGGCCTTCGTCGACTTCTTTGCACAAATACGGGGACCCCTGGATGAGATGAGCATGCGAGGCAGACTCAAAGTGCTTGGTTCTACAGACATGACCTATCTTTTGCTCGACTCCCCACTCTCAACGGATAACCGTCTCAACGAACTGGTGAAATTCACAGACTTCAGCGACTCTGTGCAGACAGTCATCACACGCCCTGTGCCTTCAGGACTCACCGTCAACCTGAACATCGAAGTCTCGGAGGGTGCCCACTTCGTCTGCGACCTCAATCCTGAGCAGACCAACTACGTGGACCTTACAGGTGGCGGAGACCTGAGTTTGAATTACAATGCCGAAGGTATCAAATTGAATGGAAAATATACCCTCTCCAACGGTGAAATGAAATACTCGCTGCCCATCATCCCGTTAAAGACCTTCACCATTAAAGACGGCAGTTCTGTGGAATTCACAGGCGACCCCATGAACCCCAAGTTGGATATTACCGCCACAGAACGCACCAAGGCCTCCGTCAGCGACGAGAGTGGCGTAGGCCGTAGCGTGGTCTTCGACTGCGGAGTGGTCATCAGCAAGACGCTCAACGACATGGGACTGAAGTTCATCATTGATGCCCCAGAGGACAATGTCATCAAGGGAGAACTCAACTCTATGTCAGAGGAGGAACGCGGAAAGATTGCCGTCACGATGCTCACCACAGGCATGTATCTTGCCGATGGCAACACCAACGGTTTCTCGATGAACGCCGCCCTCAGTTCCTTCCTGCAAAGCGAGATCAACAACATTACCGGCTCAGCCCTGAAAACCTTCGACGTCAGCTTGGGCATTGACAACTCCACCGATGCCAGCGGCACCATGCATACAGACTACTCCTTCAAGTTTGCAAAGCGCTTACTCAACAACCGTCTGAAGATTGAGATTGGCGGACTGGTGTCGTCAGGCAGCAACAACGCCATGGGACAGAAGCAGTCCTTCTTCGACAACGTGTCGATGGAATACCGTCTGAACCAAAATGCCACGCAGAACCTGAAACTCTTCTACAAGCAGAACGTCTACGACTGGCTCGAGGGCTACACCAGCGAGTACGGCGCAGGATTCGTCTGGCGCCGTAAGCTCGACAACTTCTGGGATATCTTCCGCTTCTGGAAGAAGGAACAGCAGCCGACGTACCCCACCCGTCGCCCATCAGAGCAACAGCCCTCAGACCGTCTGCCGATGATGCAGCGCGACAGCATACAAGTTGACAGTATAAAAAAAAGGTAAAATATGAAAGAATTAAACCATCATAGCATCATATCAAAGGTGAAGGCGCACGCCCTTTTACCTTTTTACCTTTTTACCTTTTTACTTTTCTTCGTCTCCTGTTCCATGACGAAGAACATCCCTGAGGACGACCAGCTCTTCACAGGCCTGACAAAGATCGTCTACGAAGATGAGCCGGAAGACAATCCCTTCGAAGACCATCTCGACGCCATAAAGGAAGAGGTGGAGGCAGCACTTGCCACCACACCCAACGGCTCGCTCTTCGGCAGCAGCTATTACCATACGCCCTGGTCTTGGCGGTTATGGGTGTACAACACATACGCCAATAAAGACTCCAAGTTTGCACGTTGGATGACCAAGTCCTTCGGCCGTGCGCCAGTGCTGATGAGTCAAGTGAATCCTACCCTCCGTGCCTCCGTGGCGCGCTCCGTTCTCCAGAGCAACGGCTATTTCCGCGGCAACGTGACCTACGAAACCGTAACCAGTAAGAATCCAAAAAAATGCAAGATAGGCTACACCATACATCTCGACTCCCTTTTCACCCTTGACAGCGTGGCCTACGTCAATTTCCCTGCCCCCTTGCAGACACTCATCGACTCCACCCTCAGCGAGTCGCTCATCAAGAGCGGCGAACCCTTCAGTGTGTCTGCCCTCGACGGAGAGCGCTCACGTGTCACCAACCTCTTCCGCAACAACGGCTACTATTACTACAACAGCAATTACGCCTCGTATCTCGCCGATACGTTCAACGTGGCAGGAAAGGCACAACTGCGCTTCCAGTTAGCGGAAGGTTTGACACCGGAAGCCCTCAGCAAGAGGTACATCGGAAACATCGCAGTACAATTCCGCAAGAACATGCGCGAACAACTCACCGACAGCGTAAAGCGCCGTCATCTGACCATCCGTTACAACGGCAAGAATCCCCCTATACGTCCGAACACCATCCTGCGCAATCTCCGTCTTCGCCCGCGTCAGGAGTATAGCTACGACAACTATCTCGAATCAGCCAGCAAGATCAACGCTACAGGCGTATTCTCCTCCACCGATTTCCTGTTCACGCCGCGTGCAGGCACCGACACCCTTGACCTTGTGCTGAACTGCGTATTTGAGAAGCCCTACGATTTCTACCTTGAAACCAACGCCATCGGACGCACCAGTGGTCGCTACGGCCCAGAGGTGAAGATTGGTTTCACCCGCCGTAACCTCTTCCGTGGCGGAGAGAAACTCGATATCAACCTCCACGGCTCCTACGAGTGGCAGCATGGTGGAGGCGAGAATTCTGCCACCTACCAGTATGGTGCCGATGCCTCCATCGAGTTCCCGCGTATCCTTGCCCCCTTCTACAACAGCGAACGTGTCCGCCGTGACAAAAACGGCCGTCCCATCCGTCGTCGCAGACCTTACGCTGCACCTACCACCGTGGCGAAAATGTCTTTCGACATCGTACAGCGTCCAGACTACTACCGTATGCACGTGGCCAGTGGCGAATGGACCTACCGCTGGCAACCCACAGCCACCAGCCGCCATGAGTACTCCCCACTGACGCTGAAATACCAGTTCAAGAACACCACCACCGCAAAATACGACTCCGTGATGGAAAAGAACATGTATCTCAGTGCCTCGATGGAGGACTACCTCATCCCCAAGATGCGCTACACCTACACCTACACAAGTCCTGCCACCCTGCGCAACCCCATACGCTGGGAGACAACCATAGAAGAGAGCGGAGGTATTACATCGCTGATCGACCTTGCCCGCGGCAAATCACTCAACGAAAAATACAAGACCCTCTTCAAAGCCCCCTATACCCAGTTCATCAAACTGGAGACCGACCTGACAAAGACTTGGTCGTTAGGTCTCTTTTCGAAACTGGTGGGCCACCTCAATGCCGGCATCCTCTACAACTATGGTAACTGCGATAATGCCCCCTTCACAGAGCTCTTCTATGTGGGCGGCGCCAACAGTATCAGGGCCTTCCTGATGCGCGACATCGGCCCGGGACGTCTGATGTATTTCGAAGGTGCCAGCCGACAGATAAACTACGTACTGCGTAACGGCGATTTCAAGCTCGTGGGCAACCTTGAGTATCGCACCCCGCTGTTCGGAAACCTTGAGGGAGCACTCTTCCTCGACGCCGGAAACGTGTGGTTCCTGCGATACTCCGACCTATTAGACGAAACAGATTACACCTCTCAGGAGGCGTATGAGGAAGACAAGGAAATCTACGAACAGATGGGCTTCGATGCTTCAAAGTTCTTTAACGACATTGCCGTCGGTACTGGTATCGGCCTGCGCTATAACCTGGGATTCCTCGTCATCCGTCTCGACTGGGGTGTGGCTCTCCACGTCCCCTACGACACCGGCAAGTCTGGCTACTTCAACATCAACCGCTTCAAGGATGCCCACACCCTCCATTTCGCCATCGGCTACCCGTTCTAGATATCGTATCTTCTTTATTATGTTACTTTGTCTAAAAAAAGTTAGTATGTCTTGGAAAAAAGTTGTATCTTTGCACGCAAATTCGAATATAACTCAAAATAACACATTATGAAACCGACATTATTTCTGCTTGCAGCAGGTATGGGCAGCCGCTATGGCGGTCTGAAACAACTCGACGGTCTGGGCCCCAATGGAGAGACCATCATGGACTATAGTATTTACGATGCCATCCAGGCAGGCTTCGGCAAGATCGTATGGGTGATTCGCAAGGATTTCGAGGAGCAATTCCGTACCCAGATCCTCGCCAAGTACGAGGGACACATTCCTTGCGAGCTCTGCTTCCAGGGTCTCGATGCACTGCCCGAAGGCTTCAGCGTACCCGAAGGTCGTCAGAAGCCGTGGGGCACAAACCACGCCGTACTCATGGGTAAGGACGTGATCAAAGAGCCCTTCTGCGTCATCAATTGCGACGACTTCTACAACCGCGATGCCTTCATGGTCATCGGCAAGTTCCTCTCTGAGTTGCCCGAGGGCGCCAAGAACCAGTACGCTATGGTAGGTTTCCGCGTAGGCAACACCCTTAGCGAGAATGGCACCGTGGCCCGTGGCATCTGCTCGAAGAACGAGAAGGGCCATCTGACGACCGTCGTTGAGCGCACGGAGATCGTTCGCTGTGCCGCTGACGGCTCGAATGCCGGCGCAGCAACCGAGCCTATCCGTTACAAGGACGAAGAGGGCCAATGGGTGATTGTCGACGACAACACGCCCGTCTCCATGAACATGTGGGGTTTCACACCCGACTACTTCAACTACTCCGAGGAAGAGTTCAAGGTATTCCTCAGCGACCCGAAGAACATGGAGAACCTGAAGGCAGAGTTCTTTATCCCTCTGATGGTCAACAAGCTCATCACCGAAGGTACAGCTACCGTCGAGGTGCTCGACACCACCAGCAAATGGTTCGGTGTGACCTATGCCGCCGACCGTGAGTCCACCGTCGCCCGCATCCAGCAGCTTGTCGACGAGGGCGTTTACCCGAACAAACTCTTCTAATGGATATTAATATTCTCAACGAAGCGCAATTAAGTCAGCTGGATCATCTGATTATCTCTGCGGATACCATCCTCATCACCTGCCACAAGAGTCCCGATGGCGACGCCATCGGCTCTTGTCTGGGCTGGGCAGAGTACCTGCGCTCGCGCGGGAAGGATCCGACGGTCATCGTGCCCGACCAGTTCCCCGACTTCCTGATGTGGCTGCCCAACACGGAGAAGATTGTGCGCTACGACAAGCACAAGGAGAAGTGCGACATGCTCTTCAAGATTGCCGACCTCGTGTTCTGCCTCGATTTCAACGCCACTAGCCGCGTCAGCGACATGGAGTCTGCGCTCGTAAGCACGCCTGCCCCGAAAGTACTCATCGACCACCATCTCGACCCAACCGTTCCGGCAGTGCTCTCCATCTCCCACCCCGAGGCCTGCAGCACCTGCGAACTGGTGTTCCGTATCGCTTGGCAGATGAACGGCTTCCAGAGCCTCGGGCGTCAGTTCGCCATACCCGTCTATTGCGGCATGATGACCGATACCGGCGGTTTCCTCTACAACAGCAGCCGTCCCGAGATCTACTTCATCATCGGCGAACTGCTCACGAAGCACATCGACAAGGATCGCATCTACCGAAACGTCTATCACAACTACTCCGAGGACCGCATCCGCCTGATGGGCTACGTGATGTACGAGAAACTCACCTACCTGCCCGAGTACCACGCCGCCTACTACACGATTAACAAAGACGAGTTGCGGCGCTTCCACTTCATAAAGGGCGATGCCGAAGGACTGGTAAACATCCCCCAGCAGATAAAAGGCCTGCGCCTCTCCATCTCTCTTCGCGAGGACACGGAAAAGAAGAACCTCATCTGGGTAAGCCTGCGCTCCGTCGATCAGTTCCCCTGCAACAAGATGGCCTCCGAATTCTTCAATGGTGGCGGCCACCTCAATGCCTCCGGCGGTCATCTCAACATGACGATGGAGGAAGCCGTGGAAACAGTCCGCCGCGCCATCATCGCCTATGCTGAGATGCTAAAATAGTTAAAAAAATGACAAGGTACGAAAAAATGTTCAGCGTACCACGTTCCATGTTCAATGTTTTTCGTATCTTTGCAACCGAAATGAAGAAGTTTTTACTGATAATCATAGCTGTAGTGGCACTGTTCTCCAGTTGCAACGACTACGAGACCTACGGTGACAAGAAGGAGAAAGAGCGCAACGCCATATCGAAGTTCATCAACGACTCCGCATTCACCGTCATCTCCGAAGATCAGTTCAAGCAGAACGGCTACAAGACCGACGTTGAGCGTCGCGAGTTCGTGAAACTCGACAAGAGCGGCATCTACATGCAGATCATCCGCGAAGGCTGCGGTGAGCATGTCAAGGATGGCGAGAGTCTCACCATCGACTGTCGCTTTACGGAGTTCGACATCCTTAACGACACGACGACCAACTGGAACAACACCACAGGTTTATCCTCCGTCCCTGACCGTATGACCGTCACCCGCAGCGGTGGTTCCTATTCCGCCACTTTCATCAGCGGCATGATGTCGACAGCATATGGCGCCTCGGTACCCGCAGGCTGGCTCATTCCACTGACATATGTTAAGGTGGGCCGTCCGCAAGCGATGGACGAGATGTGCGCCAAGGTGCGTCTGATACTGCCCCACACTCAGGGGCATGCCTACGCCTCATCCTACGTGCAGCCCTACTTCTACACCATCACCTACCAACGCGAGTTGTAAATCGTAAATTCGTAAAACGTATATACAATGACATTGATTAAATCCATATCCGGTATCCGTGGTACAATAGGCGGACATACCGGCGATACACTGAATCCTCTTGACATCGTAAAGTTCACCACGGCCTACGCCACATTTATTTCAGGCACATCCGGCAAACATGGTAAGATTGTTGTCGGACGCGATGGCCGCATCTCTGGTCTCATGGTGCGCAACGTCGTTGTAGGCACCCTCATGGGCATGGGTTTCGACGTGATCGACATCGGCTATGCCACCACGCCTACCACTGAGCTTGCCGTACGCATGTCGGGAGCCGATGGTGGCATCATCATCACCGCCTCGCATAACCCCCGTCAGTGGAACGCCCTAAAACTGCTCAATAACGAGGGCGAGTTCCTTACCGCAGCCGACGGAGCTGAGGTGCTCCGCATCGCCGAGGCCGAGGACTTTGAATACGCAGAAGTGGACCGTCTGGGTACATGCACCATCGACGACACATATAACCGCCGCCATATCGACGCCGTGCTCCAGCTGCAGCTTGTCGACGTGGAGGCCATCCGTCAGCGCAAGTTCCGTGTCTGTGCCGACACTATCAACTCCGTAGGAGGTATCATCCTGCCTGAGTTCTTCCAGGCTCTCGGCATCGACTACGAGATCCTCAACGGCGACTGCACGGGCGACTTCGCCCACAACCCCGAGCCACTGGAAAAAAATCTCCACGGCATCATGAAGCGTATCAAGGAAGGCGGCTTCGACCTTGGTATCGTCGTAGACCCCGACGTAGACCGACTGGCCTTCATCTGCGAAGACGGTGTTATGTTCGGTGAAGAATATACCCTCGTCAGCGTCGCAGATTATGTGCTGACCCACACCACGGGTAACACCGTTTCCAACCTTTCCTCCACCCGCGCCCTACGCGACGTCACCAGCCGTCACGGCGGTCAGTACTTTGCATCAGCCGTCGGTGAGGTCAACGTCACCACAAAGATGAAGGAAGTGGGAGCCGTCATCGGCGGCGAAGGCAACGGCGGTGTCATCTATCCCGAGAGCCACTACGGCCGCGACGCCCTTGTGGGCATCGCCTTGTTCCTCTCTAGCCTCGCCCATAAGGGCTGCACAGTCTCACAGTTGCGCTCTACCTTCCCTGACTACCAGATAGCCAAGAACCGCATCGACCTCACACCCGAGACCGATGTAGACGCCATCCTCGTGAAGGTGAAGGAGATGTTTGCCAAGGACAACAGCGCCACGGTCAACGACATCGACGGTGTAAAGATTGACTTCCCCGACCGTTGGGTACACCTGCGCAAGTCGAATACCGAGCCCATCATCCGTGTCTACAGCGAGGCCCAAACCATAGAGCAGGCCGACAACCTCGGCAAACAGCTTATGCAGGTAGTCTACGACATGCAGTAAGCATGTACACTGCATATTATGAATAACGATATCACACGGAAATTCTGTTCTTCATATTATCACAAGGCATCTGTCCGACTCGCAATCAGGGGGAACAAATTGTTCTTCCTGCGAAAGTCGAAACTGTTGCGAGGTCGCAACCTGGTAGGTGTGTCATCTGACGGATACGGTAAGCAGACTGTTTTAAAACAAGACTCAGATGGAGGGTATGACCTCAGCATCTTACCTCATACCAATCAGGTCCTTTCACTGTGTAGGCACATTCCTGCTACCGATAACTATTCATCTTACATACGTATTCCTATTTCTGTCAATGTACGCAATGCCATTTTTCACAATACACCAGCTTATATCTATAACATAAATAAACTCAAAAGAATCGCTAAAGACGAAGCATCTCTACAATATTGGGTTAAAGCAACTAATTATTTCAAGAGCGATGAAGAGGTTATCAAAAATACTGCAGCAAAGATTGCGAAGAAATGCCCAGAGGACAATTATCTTAGGGTATTGGCAGTATACAAGTTCGTCGCTCGTTACCTCTTCTATGACTACGATGAACTTCAAGCCAAAGAACGTCAGGATGATTCTTCTCTCGCCGTGATTAAACGCCGACACACCACGTGTCGTGGCTACGTAAGTCTCTGTGTATCATTACTGCGTGCTTTGAATATACCAGCACAACAGTTGGCTTGTTATCTGGCAAAGCCAGGACAAATGATAGACATAGAAAATGTCAAGCCAAAAACCAATCATGTTGTTGTTGCAGCATTTGCCGACAATCGTTGGCTGCTTCTTGACCCTACACGAGATAGTCATAATAAGTATGAGAATGGAGAATTCTATAGATCTAACGAACAATCCTCTCTTGCCAATTTCGATATGACTGAACAGCTCTTTTCATTTACTCATTGGTTTCCCCTATAATGATTAAAATAAGAATCCCGCTGGACTGGCGGGATTCTTATTTTTATAGTAATTGTTTTGCGCGATCGAGGGCGATGTTGATGTGGGAACAGATATTGTCGGAACCCAACATCGTGTCGAAGCCCGATTTATGAAGGACGGCCTGCACCGTGGGGTTGACACCTGAGAGCACCACCTGGATGCCTTCTGCCTGCGACATGAGACAAAGGTTCGTGAGGTTGTGGATGCCCGTGGAGTCGACAAACGGCACCTTTCGCATGCGGATGATACGCACACGGGGCATCTGGCGCTGATGGCGCAGGACTCCCATGACCTCCTCAAAACGGTTGCCGGCTCCGAAGAAATAGGGACCATTGATCTCGTAGACCTCCACACCATCGGGGATGGTGAGGTGCTCGAGGTTACCGAGCTGAAAGTCGCTGTCTTCCTCCTCAGGATTGATCTCCTGCGAGATGACCTTCACGTCGGTAGTCTCAGCCATACGTCTCATAAAGAGCAGGCAAGCACAGAGCAGGCCTACCTCGATGGCGATGGTAAGGTCAAAGATGACGGTGAGCAAGAAGGTAACCCAAAGCACGATAACGTCACTCTTGGGGTTCTTGAGGATGCTGAGGAACGAACGCCAGCCGCTCATATTATAGCTGACGATGACGAGTACACCGGCCAGACAGGCCATGGGGATGTATTGTGCCAGGGGCATGAGGAAGAGGAAAATGAGCAGCAGCACAGCAGCGTGGATGATGCCAGCAACGGGAGTGCGGCCGCCGTTGTTGATGTTGGTCATCGTGCGGGCAATGGCTCCCGTAGCGGGGATGCCTCCGAAGATGGGGCTGGCAAGGTTGGCCACACCTTGGGCTATGAGCTCTGTGTTGGAGCAATGACGGTCGCCAATGACACCGTCGGCCACAGTGGCTGAGAGCAGCGACTCGATGGCTCCGAGGATGGCGATGGTGATGGCTGGTGACACAAGACTCTTGACAACGTCCCAAGTGAGGTCTGGCACTACGGCTCCAGGCAGTGTAGAGGATATTGAGAAGCGGTCGCCGATGGTCTCGATGGTGGTGACGCCGGCATACTGGCGGAGCAAAAGGGCGGCAACAGTCATGAGGATGATGGCGATGAGGGAGCCGGGGAGTTTTGACAGCACGCTGTTGAACTTGGCTATCTTCGGCCAGAGGGCGATGATGGCCACAGAGGCAATGCCAATGCCGGCACTCCAGCGCTCAATAGTGTCAAAGGCCTGGAAGTAGGCTATCCACTTCTCAATGAAGTCGGAGGGCACAATGGCCATGGAGAGTCCGAGCAGGTCCTTGATCTGTGTGGTGAAAATGGTGAGGGCGATACCCGAGGTGAAACCCACGACGATAGGGTACGGGATGTACTTGATGATAGTACCCAGATGGAGCACACCAAACATGATGAGGAACACACCAGCCATGAGCGTAGCAATGGTCAGTCCCTCGAAGCCATACTGCTGGATGATGCCGTAGATGATGATGATAAATGCGCCTGTGGGACCTCCTATCTGAACTTTTGAACCTCCGAGGACGGAGATGATGAGACCTGCCACGATGGCGGTGATAATACCTTTCTCTGGCGTCACACCTGACGCGATACCGAAGGCAATCGCCAACGGAAGGGCAACGATGCCCACAATGATGCCTGCCAGAAGGTCGGTCGTGAACTGGCGGCGATCGTAATGCCTCAAAGCCGAAAACAGTTTCGGCTGAAATGTTAATGATGTCATCTTATCGTATTGTTATCTTGAAAAACAGGTGCAAAAGTACAAAAAAACTAAAAAAAAACATCGGGATGCAATGAGTTATTCAAAAAAGGTGTAATTTTGTTGCCGAAAATCAAGAGAGAGTAATCTGTATACGGTTACAGTTAGTGTTTAATTTAAATTGAAAGCATTATGAAAAAGGTATTATTTGCAGTGGTGGCCATGATTGCCATCGGGTTTGCAGCATGTACTAACAAGGCTCAGGCTCCAGCAGCCGAGGCTGAGGGTGTGGACATTGAGGCAGCAGTGAGCGAAATCACTTCAGCCCTGTCAGAGCAGATTGAGGCTCAGGATGCCGGTAAGTTCCAGGAGGTGCTCGCCGCCGTTCAGGAGAAAATCAAGGAGTTCGTTGGCAACAACCCCGAGGTGGCCAAAGAGTATGTGACTAAGATTCAGGACTTCCTGAAGGAGAATGCTGAGAAGATTAAGGCTTTCGCTGGTGAGAATGAGACCATCAACGCTGCTATCAGTGCGCTGACTGATGCTCCCGCAGACGCTATCGTGAGCGGTCTGTCATCGGCCGTTGGTGCCGCTGGTGAGGCCATCGAGGGCGCTGCAGAGGATGTTGCCGACGCTGCTGCCGACAAGGCCAACGAGGCTGCCGACGCTGCCAAGGACGCTGCCGGTGAGGCCGTAGATGCTGCCGCTGACAAGGCTAAGGATGCACTGGGACTCTAATTAGTTGATAGTTTACAGTTTATTGTTTATAGTTTGAAACTCAAATTTTTATACATATTATTGGCAGCTGTACTGGGTAGTACGGCTGCCATTGCCGATACAAAGACTACATATGTAGTAAACGTCAACTATGACGGCACAAAGGCTACAGTGACGATTCCAGACGCTGTGAAAGACTACGTTACTTGCAAGAGTGGCGATTCGCCGATCGTGAAGCTCGTACAGGCACCCACCGTCAGCGACAAGACCACTGGTGAGATCATCTATGCCCTCAAGGGCGCAACGGAAAACGGCATGTTCTACCTGACGGGTGAGTACAAGGCAACACTTCGTCTCGACGGCGTAACAATCTGCAATCCAGACAGTTCAGCCATCCACATAAAGAATGGCAAGCGCATCAAGGTAAGCATGACTGCCAACACCGTCAATACACTCTCAGACGGCGTGGCTGACTCCACATCGAAGGGTTGCTTCCACTCAAAAGGACATACGGAATTTGTGGGCAAGGGCACGCTGAACGTTTCCAGTAAGTTCCGCCATGCCATCTTCAGCAAGGAGTATGTAGAAATCAAGAACTGCACACTCAACATCACTGGTGCGAAGAAAGATGGCATACACTGTCAGGAGTATCTGCTCATGAACAGCGGCACAGTGAATATCAGTGGTGTGGAGGACGACGGCATACAGGTGGAACTGAAGGACTCGGTGGCTACCGGCACGACCAAGGACCATGAGGACGAGAACAGTGGAAACCTATACATGATCAACGGCACGCTGACCATCAGTGACGTGGGTGACAAGTGTATCAAGACTTACGGCACCATCAAATACTCAGGCGGTAAGCAGAACTTTGACACAGCCAACGTCAAGGAGAACGCTACGGATGATAATCCTTCTGACGTGAGCGTCATCAAAGTTTTAAGAGATGGCGACAGGCCAAATGCCATCTACGACCTCAGCGGAAGACAGATGCCTAACGACGCCTGTCTGCCAAAGGGTATCTACATTGTGAAAGAGGGAGACAGAACCAGAAAGATCCTGGTGAAATAACAAGAAGCATGACGACAATGAAAAGACAGATCTTGAGCACGCTGCTGCTTGCCGTCATCTGCAGTTGTGCGGCTGACAAGAATAAAAGCGCTGAAGCCGAGCAGAATCAGAACATAGAAGAAATGGTTCCTGAATCGGAAGCCTTTGAGGCTGCTGACGTAGAGGCTCCGGACTTCACGCTCAACGATATCAACGGCCAGCCGCTGAAGCTTTCCTCGCTGAGGGGCAAATACGTCATCTTGGACTTCTGGGGCTCGTGGTGCGTGTGGTGCATCAAAGGATTTCCCAAAATGAAGGAGTACTACCAAAAGTACGCCGGTAAGTTTGAGATTCTCGGCATCGATTGCAACGACTCTGAGGAGAAATGGAAGGCTGCCGTAGCCAAGTACGAGCTGCCTTGGCTGCATGTGTACAACACTGACAACTCTGGGGTACTGGAACAATACGCTATCCAGGGTTTCCCCACGAAGATCATCGTTGGTCCTGACGGTAAGATTATGCATACCATCATCGGTGAGGATCCTGCGTTCTACACGCTACTCGACAAACTGTTCCAGTAACAGTCACTATAGAGAAGAGACGCTTCCTTTGTGCCGGCTGACACGAAAGAAGCGTCTCTTCTATTATTACCATCTGACACTCAGTCTGTATTCAGGGACGATCTCCACATCCTTGATATCGACCACAGGCCCTCGGCTGAAGTCGGGTATGGACTCACGGGGCAAGTCGCGCAGGAAGGGTGCTTCCTTACGAAGGGGTCTGACGTAGAAGGTCAGCGGATCGGTCTCAAGATCTGTGGCATAGCGTTTCAGACCGATGGTCCAAGGCTCACCGTGGAAGAACTCATCCTGCACCAACTGGCCCTTCATGAAGGCCATCGCCACGTCGCCCACGTAATTGATGGAGAGGAAATACTCCTGAACCTGAGGATCATCTGAATACAGGAAATGGACGCTCATGCGCCGGGGACCTGCTTTTTTTACTTCAAATTGGGGAGTGACGGGTTCTACGGTGACAGTCTGGGATTTGAAGCCCTTTGCTGAGGGATAGAGCACGTAATCAACGGTGTTACGGCCCAAACAGAGCAGGTCGGCTCCGTCTTCCGTGGGCAGTACGGTGGCATCGGCTATCAGCAGACGTCCGTTCACCTTCACGGCATTAAGTGCCTGCTGACGTGTCAAAGTGGTTACTTTCACAGTATTGCCGTTACGTGTCTTCATAGTAAAGGTGCTCTTCAGTCCCGCAACTATTTTAAAGTGATGACGGCCCTTGACTGTCTGCTGGTCGAAGTGGTATTCCGTCGACATTCCTTCTGGGGCAAAGAAAATATAGTGGTCAGCCTGTCCATCCTTTATCTTCATCAGCAACTGGGCGGTGGCATATTTCAGCAGCGCACCATCCATCTGAAGATTGAAGGGCAGTATCCCGCTCTGGTCCTTTGCCAGCGTCAAGGTACCGTCGGAAGGAATAATCAGCGTCTCATTGCTAAGACTCAATCGCAGTTGCAGACCTGACATATCGTGGCGCAGCGTATCGTGGTCCTGGAAATTCACCATGAAGAGGAAGCCACTATCATCTTTCATGCGTGCTGCATAGCGCAGGTCGTCGCGGTTATCGGGAGTCATCCTCTCCCACCCTTCCGGCAACACGGGCTCCATAGGTGCCAGACGATCGCCAAAGTCAGAAAGGAACGAATGTAACAGCCTCAGACAGCGGTACATCCTACCCTCCAATCCGAACTCTCCGAGAGGCGCCTGGAAGTCGTAACTGACCTTCGGCATGCCCATCGGCTCGTCCTGAAACGATCCCACACCGCCTATCTGCTTTGGCGTGGAACCGCCGTGGTACATGTAATATCCGATGCCGTTGGCTCCGCTGCCAAGCGTACGTACCATCAATCCCTCGGCAGCCTCAGCAGTCACTATGGGTCTGGCAGAGTAGATCATCTGGATGCCCACTCCCATCTCTGCACACATCGAGGGATAGTCCTGTGGGTTGTAGCGCGTGGGGGAATAGTCGGCCTCCTTCGTGAGATCCTTGAACATCAGGAATTTCGACATGTGTGGTTTTGACCAGAAAGGATAGGTATAGGCAGCTGTCACTGGCAGGGCCTCACCCTCGATCACGGCTGCATTGCCCCAGCCTGTGGCAGTGTATAACGGTGTCACGATGCCTGCTTCTTCGGCTATACGCTTCAGCGTGCGCATGTGCTGTTCTCCTAACTCCGAGGCAGTGGCCTTACGAGCCTGCTCCCCTACTCCCACCATCGCCTCAGCGGCATTGTATGAGGCAGCCGTATTGTCCTTCGGTTCTCCAGGGTAGCAGATGGCCCAAGGAGCTGCAGAGTGTTGCAGTTCGTTCTCTATCTGACAGCCGATGATGGGGCCGCCGTCCTTGAAATAAAGCCCCTCCAACTGTCTGCCAATCTCGGTATAGAGGCGTTTCACAAGTTTCAGATATGCGGAATCGTCGCACCTTACCTCCAACGGTTTGGCGAAGAGCCAGTCGGGCAGTCCTCCACTACGTATCTCACCATGACAGAACGGGCCTATACGTACGATGACAGGCATATCGTGCTTTGCGCAGAGTTCGATGAAGTGTCTCACGTTGCGCTGACCATCCCAGCGGAACTGGCCTTCCACCTCTTCGTGAAGCGACCAGAACACATACGTCGTCATCACCGTCACTCCACCGGCCTTCATCTTCACAATCTCCTCCTCCCATTGAGCTTCAGGGTAACGCACATAATGGAACTCACCCATCACGGGTATTACAGGACGGCCGTCTATAGAGAGATAGAAGTTGTTAACGTCGATTCGTCTGTCATCCGCAACGCCACCCATATGCAGGTGGTCGTTTCTGATCTCTTTCGGCTGAGATGGAGCCGACAGTTCATACACATTCTGCGCCTGGGCAGCAGCCGCAAGAAACATGGCCGATATGACGAGTAGTTGTCTTTTCATACCTTATTAATATCTTTATGGCTGCAAAGATACAAAAATCCCCGCTATCGGAAACACAAAATATATTAAAAAACGGGACGATTGTCGGGCTGTCTCGTTTTTTTTCGTTATCTTTGCTGACAAATAAACCAAACTCATCTACTTTAGTAAAACAAAAAACAATTATGAAAGACTTAAAAATGTACATCAACGGCCAGTTCTGTGAGAGTTCGAACGGCCAGTGGATCAATGTGTTAAACCCCTCTACGGAGGAAGTCATCTCGCGTCAGCCAGAAGGCACCATCGAGGACGTGAACCGTGCCCTCGACGCAGCCCGTGCAGCCCAGAAGGCTTGGGCCAAGACACCAGCCATCGAGCGTGCAGGCTACCTGCTGAAGATGGCCGAGGGTATCAAGAAGCGTGAGAAGGAATTCACGGAGATTATCATGCGTGAGCAGGGCAAGACCCGCACATGGGCTTCGATTGAGGTGGGTGCCACCATCGCCTATTTCGAGTATATGGCCACCTTTGCTCGTCATATCGAGGGTGAGATCATCCCTTCAGACCGTCCCAACGAGACCATCTTGCTGACGAAAAAGCCCATCGGCGTGGTAGCAGGCATTCTGCCCTGGAACTTCCCGTTCTTCCTTATCGCCCGTAAGGCTGGAGCAGCGCTCATTGCTGGTTGTACCATCGTCATCAAGCCCTCACAGCTCACGCCAGAGAACTGTACGGAGTTTGCCAAGGTGGTGGCTGAGACAGGTTTGTCCGCAGGCGTCATCAACATCGTCACAGGTAAGGGTTCGGTCATCGGCAACGAGATGGCAGGCTCACCGAAGATTGACATCGTCAGTGTGACTGGTTCCGTAGGTGCTGGTGCCAGCATCATGGCTGCTGCCTCGAAGAACATCACGAAGGTGTCGTTAGAGTTAGGCGGAAAGGCACCTGCTATCGTCATGAAGGATGCCGACCTGGAGCGCGCTGCACAATGGATTGTCGACAGCCGTATCGGCAACAACGGTCAGATCTGCAACAACGCAGAGCGCGTGTATGTGCAGAAAGAAGTGAAGGCTGAGTTCACGAAGATCCTTGTGGAGAAGATGAAGGCTGTAAAGGTGGGCGATCCCTGCGCAGACGAGAGCGTAGACATGGGTCCTCTGGTAGAAGAGCGTGCCCTGGAGAGCGTCACGGAAAAGGTGGAGCGCGCCATCAAGCAGGGTGCGAAACTGCTCTGCGGCGGCCATCGCGTGGGCGAGAAAGGCTATTTCTATGCAGCTACGGTGCTCGACGACTGCCGTCAGGATATGGACATCATCCATGAGGAGACCTTCGGTCCTGTGATTCCGCTGATAGAATTCTCAGACATCGACGAGGCCATCAAGTATGCCAACGACTGTGAGTACGGTCTGGCTTCGAGCATCTTCACGAAGGACCTGAACGTTGCCGTGAAGGCCTGCCGTGAACTGGAGTTCGGTGAGACCTACATCAACCGCGAGCACTTCGAGGCCATCCAGGGCTTCCATGCTGGCGTCAAGAAATCAGGTATCGGTGGTGCCGACGGCAAACACGGTGTGGAGGAATACCTCGTGACGCACGTGACCTACCTCGACACCTATGAGGACATGTAAAAAGAATAATCCCTCGCCAGTTGGCGGGGGATTTTTCTTAGAACTTGAATTTATAGCTGACGCCTATAAGGTGACGATTGGGTTCAAGATCATCATCATCGTCACGAACATACTGGTAGCGGTAGAAAGCTCCGAGTGAATGCTGTTTGGACAGTTTCCAGTCAAGACCGGCGGTATAGCGAACCTTTTGCAGACTCATTGCATTGAAGAGTTCCACATTGGCGTATGGCGTCACGGTAAGGCCTTTTTTGTCGTACTCTACTTGCAGTCGGCTGCGCAGGACATTCTTTCCCTTGGATCCATAGGTTTTCTCCTTGCCATCGTAGGCATTATCAAGGTAACTCCAGCGCTCGCTGACGGTGTGTTCAGGACGGTAGGTATATTGCCAACGCTCACGCAGAGAAAATTTGAAGTCGCCGAAGAGTTTCTTGTCGAAGGTGAGGGACACGGTGAAACGGTGGCGTGTGCCCCAATACTTGGCACATTTCTTCAGATCACCAGCCTCAGCATCGCCGTCGAGCACCTCGTCGTCAGTGCCCTCGAAATAACTGATGCGCTCGTTGTTGTCGAAGAGCAGGTAATAGCCTGCAGAGGCTTTGAGCCATTTGGAGGCCTTCCAATCAATTCCGAGGCCGACACTCCAACGGTCGGAAGTCTTCGTGTTATCACGCGTACGCAACTCACCTTCAAGACTGAGCGAAAACTGCTTGGAGAGTTTCTTCTGAGCCTCGAGCGTAAAATCGAGTCCGAAATCATCACTCTGCGCGAATACGCCAAGTGGCAGAATGACAAATAAAAGTCCAGTTAGTCGTTTCATCTTAAAAATCTTTAAGTTGATCTTTTGTGAGTTTCAGTTCGTGGGAGATGTCACCATCAGTACGCTTGCCGCGATAGCGGATCTTCACCATTGCCATATCACGCGTGAAATCGACAGAACCAACCTCCACCTGAATGATATTCAGTCCGAGACGCTGCTCGAGGTCGGCAATGAGCTCGGCCTTACGATCGGGCTGAATGAGGTCCATCTTGTCGTACTGGATAATCTTAGACGGAAGCACCTGCAGTCTCCACTCACAGAACCACACAGCTACGAGGAAAATCAGGTTGGTGATACCCAGTTCCACCATCGGCACACCCTCGGAAATGGCGTTCACCAGCGAGAGGGCAATGATGACGAAAAGGTAGGTCATCTCACGTACAGGCATCGCATCCGTGCGGTAGCGCATGATGGAGAATATACCAAAGAGTCCGATACCGATACCCAGCGACGTCTTGCCTTTCATCTCCTCAAGCACGAAGATCATGAAGAATACGATGAAGAAGATAGCGATGGAGATGAGCATGAACGTGAAATAGAAATCACGACGCTTGCTCTTCGGATAGTACAGACGGTCGATGATAAACCACGTGACAACGAGGTTTATAACCAGTCGGACGAGCATCTCTAAAAAAGATGGGGAGAAAAACATTTCATTCATATGTTCAATATATTATTTAATAATTTCACTATTCATGTCTGAGAATCTTCTCAATACTGCGCAGGCGGGGCTTGATGCGATTTCGACGCAAAGCCTCGTTGGTCAGGGCCGAGCCGATACAGTACTTTGAGAATCCGTGAGGATGGATGCGCAGTTCAAGCAGACGGCCGAGGATGGGCGAAGGCAGATTGCCGTCGCGCTTCAGTTCGATGATCACGATGTCATCCATTGAACGGCAAGCGTCCGTCGTAATATTATGGAAGCGCAGATTCGTGTCAATGGTGAGACGCTCGGTCTTTCCCTTGTTCACCAATGTGATACGGTCGAAGCGGTTCTCCAGCTGACAGGTAAGCGCCGTAGGATCATACTTCAGCCATGTACGGATGAAATCATCGTAAGCCACATGTTCAGAATCCTGGCGTTCGAAACGGATATCATGACGAGGGTTCAGAGCGTCAAAATTTTCCATCGTCATACGCTTTTTCTTAGTGCGGCCATGGTTGTTCTTGGTCTTTATCTCGAGGAAGTTCAATCCTGCATCGACATAGGAGCGGATGCGTATCTTCTGACGGCTGAGATGCCCCACCTCATGACGATTGTACATCGCACAGTCGTCTGTATCAAAATACATCGTGTAATATGGCGAGATACGCAGTCCACCCGTCTCCTGCACAAAGTAGTCGTCACGGGCTGTCCCAAGAAGTCTCTTAAGCACAGGCACCGTCGTCACAAACTTGGTATCGATACGGTTCATCAGCCGGATGTCCTTCATCTCGTCCAGCGTAATGGGCTCATAATCCTTGAGAATCTCTGTCATGTGATACGTCTCGTTTTTGTTCTAATGTTGCAAAGTTAGGTTGATTTCTTGATAGTTCAAAATTTATTCAGCGAATCTCGACTTTTATTCAACGAATTGTCAACTCCACTGGGCAGTGGTCGCTGCCAAAGATGTCCGTATGGATCTTGGCATCCTCCAGACGGTCGCGCAAACGGTCGGAGATGACGAAGTAGTCGATGCGCCAGCCTGCGTTCTTCTGACGGGCCTGGAAACGGTACGACCACCATGAGTACTTCACCTCATCAGGATACTTATAGCGGAATGTATCGGTGAAACCGCTGGCCAGCAGATTGCTGAATTGCTCACGCTCCTCGTCGGTAAAACCGGCATTATGACGGTTCGTCTTCGGATTCTTGATATCAATCTCCTCGTGGGCCACGTTCAGGTCGCCGCAAAGAATGACAGCTTTCTGCTGATCAAGCCGCTTCAAATAGGCCCGGAAAGCATCCTCCCATGTCATGCGGTAGTCCAAACGTTTCAGACCGTCCTGCGAGTTGGGTGTATAGCAGCATACGAGGAAGAAATCAGCCATCTCAAGCGTGATGACGCGACCCTCATGGTCATGCTGGTCGATACCGATGCCATAACTGACGCTTAATGGCTCATGCTTCGTGAAAATGGCCGTGCCAGAGTAACCTTTCTTGTCGGCATAATTCCAGAACGACTGGTAACCTTCAAAATCAAGGTCAAGCTGGCCCTCCTGCATCTTCGTTTCCTGAAGGCAGAAGAAGTCAGCATCCAACTGACGGAAAATATCGCTGAAGCCCTTACCCTCGCAAGCCCTCAAACCATTCACATTCCAACTGACAAATCTCATTTTTTCGTCATTTTGGGCGCAAAGTTAATAAAAAAGCCACATAATTCATATAATATCAAAGATTATTTATAACTTTGCAACAGAATTGTAACAAAAAACAACAGTTTTTAGATGCTCAAGACGCTCACAAGCCAAATCCGCGAATATCGCAACGCCTCAATCCTCACGCCGATATGGACAGCGATGGAGGTGGTGATGGACGTGCTGATACCCTACATCACGGCCTCACTCATCGACAAAGGCATCAATGCTGGCAACATGGAGAACGTGTGGTTCTATGGCGCCGTCATGCTGGGGATGGCTTTCTTGTCACTGGCCTTTGGCATTCTCGCAGGACGTTGCGTGGCCTATGCCTCATCGGGCTTTGCCGCCAACCTCCGTAGGGCCATGTATCGTAATATACAGCGCTTCGCCTTCTCCGACATCGATAAATACTCCACTCCTGGACTTGTTACGCGCATGACTACAGACGTGAACAATCTGCAGAATGCCTATCAGCAAATTCTTCGTGTGACGGTGAGGGCACCTTTCCGACTGATTCTGTCGATTGTGATGTGTCTGGTCATTGACGCCCGTCTCAGCCTCATTTTCATTGTGGCGATGACGGTTCTGGGCTTCTCACTCTTCAACATCATCTCACGCGTAGCAAAGCTCTTCCAACAGGTGTTCGTGAAGTACGATGAACTGAACCAAAGCGTCCAGGAGAACATACAGGCCATCCGTGTGGTAAAAGCCTTCGTGCGTGAGGACTACGAGAACCGTAAGTTCTCGAAGGCCGCCGAGGGGTTATATAAATTATATGTACGTGCGGAAAGCCTGATGGCGCTGAACCACCCCGTGATGAACATAGTGGTCTATGGTTGCATCATCGCCCTCTCATGGTGGGGCGCACACTTCATCGTAGGCGGCACGCTGACCACAGGTGAACTGACCTCGCTCTTCACCTACGTCATGGCGATCCTCCAGTCGCTGATGATGCTCTCGATGATTTTCGTCATGCTCACCCAGAGTGCAGCCAGCGCTCGTCGGGTAACGGAGGTGATCGAAGAGCAGCCCGACATCGTAAACCCGGAGAACCCCGTCTATGAAATCTCTGACGGTAGCGTGGAGTTCCGTAACGTCCGCTTCGACTATAAATCTAGTGAAACTAGTAAAACTAGTAAGACTAGTGCGACTAGTATCCCTAGTAAAACCAAGCAATCCCGTCGCTCTGCGCTCTTTAATGTATCCTTCAGTATCGCCTCTGGCGAGACCATCGGCGTCATTGGTGGCACGGGCTCCGGCAAGTCCACGTTGGTGAATCTGATTTCTAGACTCTACGACGTCTCACAAGGAGAAGTGCTGGTGGGTGGAAGAAACGTGAAGGACTACGACCTTACCTCGCTGCGCAATGCCGTGAGCGTGGTGCTACAGAACAACATCCTCTTCTCAGGCTCCATCCTCGACAACCTGCGCTGGGGCAATCCGAAGGCTACGGAGGAGCAATGTATCAGCGCTTGTAAGCTGGCACAAGCCGATGAGTTCATCCAGCAGATGCCTGAGGGCTATCACACCCATATCGAACAGGGTGGCACGAACGTCAGCGGCGGACAGAAGCAGCGTCTCTGCATCGCACGGGCCCTGCTGAAACAACCCAAGGTACTTGTGCTCGACGATTCCACCTCCGCCTGCGACACGGCGACGGATGCCAAGATACAGCGTGCCTTCCGTGAGGATCTGTCTGGCATGACGAAGATCATCATTGCGCAACGCATCCTCAGCGTGAAGGACTGCGACAAGATTCTTGTGATGGACAACGGTGTGGTAACGGGCTTCGACACGCACGAGAACCTGTTGAAAGACAATGCTCTCTACCAGGAGATCAACGCCATCCAGAGTGCCGACCAAGGTGATTTCGATTCACCAAAGAAAGGAGGTGACGCATGAGACAGCCTAATTTCGGAGGACCACGAGGGCCACATGGACAGGCAGGGTTCCAAAAGGCCAGCAAAGAACAGCGTGCCGTTATCTGGCGACTGGCGAAATACGTGCTGAGCGACTATAAGTTCAGTATCCTCACCGTGCTCGTTTGCATCGCCATCACCTCTGTCACCACCCTTGCCTCTACCCTCTTTACGCGTACTTTGATCGATGACTATATCGTGCCCCTGACAGAGGCAGCCCATCCTGAGTACTCGTCATTGGCTGAGGTTCTCATCAAACTGGGCATCATCCTGTTCGTTGGTGTCGTCTGTTCCTATCTTTACAACCGTCTGATGATCAATGTCTCGCAAGGCACGATGCTTCGACTCCGACAGCGTATCTTCGAGCGCATGGAACGGCTGCCGGTCAGTTATTTCGACCAGCACTCCCATGGTGACATGATGTCGGTCTATACCAACGACGTCGATTCGCTGCGACAGATGATTTCCACCTCCATCTCACAGGTGTTCAACTCCGTCATCACCATCTGTGTCACCTTCGCCTCGATGATTGCGCTCAGCATACCGCTTACCTTCGTCAGCATCGCGATGGCAGCCATCATGATGGTCACCACCACCTGGCTTGGCAAGCGCAGTCGCAACTATTTCCGTACGCAGCAGGAGAGTCTGGCAAAGGTGAACGGCTTCATCGAGGAGATGATGACGGGACAGAAGGTCGTAAAAGTGTTCTGTCATGAGGAACAGGCCATCGACGAGTTCGAGCAGATCAACGAACAGTTACGCGCCTCGGCTTATAACGCCAATAAGATTGCGAATATCGTGATGCCCGTCAACGGCAACCTCTCCAACCTGGGCTATGTGCTCATCGCCGTCATAGGAGCAACCCTTGCCCTCGGACAATTTTCAATTTTCAATTCTCAATTCTCAATTAGCCTTGGTACCATCGTCGCTTTCCTCACACTCAACAAGAGCTTCACACAACCCATCACCCACGTCTCGCAACAGATCAACTCCGTACTGAATGCCACCGTAGGAGCAGAACGCGTCTTCAGGCTGATGGATGCAGAACCAGAGGCTGATGAGGGAACCGTGGAACTGACGGCCCCCAAGGGCGATGTGGATTTTACGGATGTGGACTTCGGCTATACGCCCCAGAAACAGGTGCTCTTCGATATAGACATCAACACCAACCCTGGCCAGAAGATTGCCTTTGTAGGAGGCACAGGCGCAGGCAAGACCACCATCATCAACCTCATCAATCGCTTCTACGAAATCCAGAAGGGAAAAATCCTCTACGATGGCATACCCCTGACGGACATCCGTAAGGAGTCGCTTCGCAAATCAATGAGCATCGTGCTGCAGGAAACGCACCTCTTCACAGGCACCGTTCTCGACAACATCCGTTACGGCCGTCTGGGCGCTACTGATGAAGACTGCGTGGCAGCAGCCCGCCTTGTGGGGGCTGACGATTTCATACGCCGTCTTGCCAACGGTTATCAGACCATGCTCAATGGCGACGGTGGCAATCTCTCTCAAGGTGAACGCCAGCTGATTGCCATCGCACGGGCTGCCGTCAGCAATCCGCCCGTGCTCATCCTCGACGAGGCCACATCAAGTATCGACACCCGTACGGAACGACTCGTGCAGCGAGGCATGGATTCTCTGATGAAGGGCCGCACCACCTTTGTCATTGCCCACCGCCTGTCCACCATCCGCAATGCCGACCAGATTATCGTCCTCGACCACGGGCGCATCATCGAGCAGGGTACCCACGAGCAACTGCTGGAACAGAAGGGCAAATACTATCAGCTCTACACCGGCAACGAGCTGACAGCCTAAAACGATGAGAGAAATGAATGTCAAAAGTTAAAAAATAACAAGGCACAACAAAATGTTCAATGTTTAATGTTCAATGTTCAATGTTTTTTGTACCTTTGCAGTCGCTTTTATGAGAGCATCGGTCCCGTAGCTTAGCTGAATAGAGCGTCAGATTCCGGTTCTGAAGGTCTTGGGTTTGAATCCCAACGGGATCACAACATTTTTACTATGGATATTACCGAAAGATTTTTAAACTACACGAAGTTCGACACGCAGTCGGCTGAAGACAGCGACAGCGTGCCAAGTACCTCAAAACAGTTAGTCTTCGCAGAGTACCTGAAGAAGGAACTAGAGCGCGAGGGATTGAGTAATGTGGAGCTGGACGGCAAGGGCTACCTCTATGCCACGCTGAAGGCGAATACCAAGGACGATGTGCCCACCATCGGCTTCATCTCCCACTACGACACCAGTCCCGACTGCTCTGGCGCAGACATCAAGCCGCATATCGTGAACAATTACGACGGCTCTGACATCCTGTTGTCAGAGGGTATCGTGAGCAGTCCGAAGAAGTTCCCGGAGTTGCTGAGCCATACAGGCGAGGACCTGATTGTGACTGACGGTCACACGCTGTTGGGTGCTGACGACAAGGCGGGCATCGCAGAGATTGTGCAGGCGATGTGCTGGCTGAGAGACCACCCCGAGGTAAAGCATGGCGACATCCGTGTAGCCTTCAACCCCGACGAGGAGATCGGCATGGGTGCCCACCACTTCAACGTGGAGAAGTTCGGCTGCGAATGGGCCTATACGATGGACGGCGGCGACGTGGGCGAGCTGGAGTTTGAGAACTTCAACGCTGCCGCAGCTAAGATATTTATAAAAGGTGTGAGTGTGCATCCCGGCTATGCTAAGGGCAAGATGGTGAATGCCAACCGTCTGGCCGCAGAGCTGGCTGCCATGCTGCCTGATGACGAGACACCAGAGACAACCGAGGGCTATCAAGGGTTCTACCATCTGCTCGGCATACAGTCGAACGTGGAGGGTGCGAAGATGAGTTACATCATCCGCGACCACGACCGTGAACGCTTTGAGGAGCGTAAACACTTCATGACGAAGTGTGCCGAACAGATGAACGTGAAATACGGCGAAGGTACGGTCACCTGTGAGGTGAAGGACCAGTACTACAACATGAAGGAGAAGATAGACCCTCAGATGCACGTCATCGACCTGGTACTTCACGCCATGCAGGACTGTGGTGTCGCTCCCAAGGTGAAACCCATCCGAGGCGGTACCGACGGCGCCCAGTTGTCGTTCAAGGGTCTCCCCTGCCCCAACATCTTCGCTGGCGGCGTGAACTTCCACGGCCCCTACGAGTTCGTGAGCATTCAGTCCATGCAGAAGGCCGTAGAGGTCATCGTCAGGATCTGTGAACTGACAGGGAAATATAGTTTATAGTTGATGGTTTATAGTTTATAGATGATTACTTCTAAAGGCAGGGAAGACTCCGCATCAATGTGACAGCGAATGGCTTGCACGGTTATCATCTATAAACTATAAACTTTAAACTATAAACAAAAACTACACCTTCATCAACGCATCGAGCGCCTCCTGCTCACCTACCACCCAGATGATGTCACCCTCCTGGAAACGACGGTTCGGGCGATAGGCAGAGAGGCTTTCTTGTCCTTCCTCCAAGCCTACGACCATACAACTGTAGATGTCGCGGATGCCACTCTCGATGAGTGTCTTCCCGATGAACGGGCTGTCGCTGCCGATCACCAACTGGCGCAGCTTCATCTCACGCATCTCCAAATCACTTTCCTCACCAAACCGCTCCTTCTCAATCGCATCGCGGAAGGTCGCAAACTGCGCGTCACTACCAATGACCTGCAGCACATCGTATGGGAAGATGATATAGTCGCCATCAGGGATGTTCACACGATGGCCACCACGCAGGATGCTGCTTACATGGACACCATACTTCTGACCTAAATTCAACTGTTTCAGCGTCTGGCCCATCCATAGCGAGTCGGACGGCACCTCAAACTCGGCGATATGGATATCCCGGTCGAGCAGACGACCCTCATAGAGCGGACGCTTCTTGCCATGCACCTGTGCCTCGATATCCCGGGAACGGAGGTTCTGAATGAAGAGTCGCTCAAGCGTGATGCTGCGATGTTTCACCCAGCGGGAGAAGATGATAGCCGCCACCACGATCACGCCAATGGAGATCATCAGCGCATTGGTGAAGCGGCTCAGGTAGTTACAGATGTAGAATATAAAGGCCACGGCGATCATTATACGCACCAGAATGGTAAAGATCAACGGCAGACGGTTGCGGTTGCTCTCACGCCACAATGCCTTGAACTCCTCACTCTTGTTCTTCTTCATCACCATCGCCCTTAGGAACGGCGCTATCAGCAGTACCGTCAGGATGCCCGTGATGGCGTTGGCATACCAATGCAGTTCCCATCCCGGCAGCAGCTTACGGGTAAACGGCAGCACGAATGTGAACATCACCGCTATGGATGCGGAAGTGAGAATCGAATAGACAACGGTGTTGATGCCCATCTGCGTGAGCAGCCGCTTCCAGTTGCTCTGCTGTTGGGACTGTTGGTTGTTCATCGACAGATGGTTCAGCGAGAGGATGACCTTCTTGGGCAGATGTCGCTCAAGATGATTGTAGGCCGGTGTAGCCAGACGGATCATATAGGGTGTGAGGAAGGTCGTGATGACTGACACAGCCACAACCACCGGATAGAGGAAGTCGCTGATGACGCCCAGCGACAAGCCCAGCGAGGCGATGATAAACGAGAACTCACCAATCTGAGCCATCGAGAATCCGCAACGCATGGCCGACTTCAACGACTGCCCACCCAGCAGGAAGGAGAAGCTTCCTAACAAAGCCTGACCGACAAGTATCGTCAGCACAAGCAACAGGATAGGCAGGGCATAGTCTACGAGAATCTTCGGATCGACAAGCATACCCACCGACACGAAGAAGATGGCGCCGAAAAGATTCTTCACAGGCTCCACCAGTTTCTCGATGCGCTCAGCCTCCACCGTCTCAGCCAGGATACTACCCATGATGAAAGCTCCGAATGCCGACGAAAACCCCACCTTCGTCGAGAACACCGCCATGGCACAGCAGAGACCCAACGACACCACCAGCAGCACCTCATTGTTGATCATGCTGCGCACCTGACGCAGGAACAGGGGCACGGCAAATATACCCACCACAAGCCACAGGATCAGGAAGAAGGCAATCTTGACAACCGACCCGAGCATCTGTCCGCCCCCCAACTCGTTGCCACTGGCCACAGCACTCAACATCACCATCATCACGATGGCCAGAATATCTTCCAATATCAGCACACTCATCACCATCCCCGCAAACTGCTGCTGACGCAGGCCCAGATCGTCGAAAGCCTTATAGATGATGGTTGTCGACGACATGGCGAGCATACCTCCGAGGAAGATGCAGTCCATCTTACTCCAATGGAAAGCCTGCCCCACGCAGACGCCCAGCATCGACATAAAGAAGATGATGGTACACGTAGAAATGATTGGCGAGGCACCCATCCTCAGAATCTTCTTGAACGAGAAGTCGAGACCCAACGAGAACAAGGTGAACATCACACCGATGTCGGCCCAAAGGTGGACGTTTTCCATGTCGATGACTGATGCCGTATAGGGCATGTTCGGACTGACCAGGAATCCTGCCACGATATATCCAAGTACCAACGGTTGCTTGAGTCGTTTGAAAATCAGGGTCACAATACCCGCTACAACCAGAATCAGCGCGAGGTCTTCTATCAATGCCGGTAGTTCTGCCATATCTATAAACTATAAGCTCTAAACTATAAACTCTAAACTAAAATCAGTACCATTGAACAGCGTTCGTCGAACCCGAGCGTTTGTCATACTTCAGGGCATCCGTCAGCGTCGCGGCATTACAACGGAACGAGAAGTTATAACTGGTATAAGGTGTCAGGATGACGTCGGCCGACATACTGAAGCAGTGGAGGTCACGAGAGAGCGACAGTCGCGTCATGGAGACACGCTTCGTCTCAAAATCGTAACCGGAATTGAAGTTGATGTTCCATCCGTCGCTCAGACTCACATTACCGCTCAGGTTCAGCGTCTGTATGATTTTGAATGGATAGCGCATCGTATCGTAGTTGAACTTCTTCACATCCGTATCCTCCCGCAGCGACACCGTATAGCCTATGTTCAGACTCCAGGGCATCTTAAAGGCCATATAGCCGTCGTCATCAGTCTCTGCCTTCGTCTTCTCACCCTTGGAGGAGTGTTTGGCCCGTTCCATCTCCAGGTCGATATTGCTGTCCACCGTGTTCTCCCAGTCGTCCTCTTCATCGTCACGTTTCTTCTTGTCCTTCTTGTCGACCTTTTCACCCTTCAGTTTCTTGAAGAAATTGATGATCTTGTCATTGTTCAGGTTATACGAGAGGTTCTGGTCGATACCTGTCCAACGACCCCACTTGCCAAGCCCCCAGTAGGTGGTATGCTCACTCACTCTCGGTGTGGCTCCCACACTATCTGCCTCATAGACATACGAGGCAAAGGTAGCGTTCAGGTTAAACGTATAAGTCTTGGAAAGCTTCAGACGCAGATTAGTCCTCAAGTCACTCAGCGGTCTGATGTCGGCAGCGAAGTTATACGACATGTTCAACCCGAGTTCGTCAATCAGGCTGATCTTCTTGAAGCCCGTCGAGTCGTCATCAGACTTCACCTTCATTTCCAGATTGTTCTTCAGGTCTATCGTCATCTGCCCTGTCTTTCCCCTACCTGGAGCCTTGTAGATATTGATGTCATAGGGTTTGTACTCCACGAGCGACACGTTGCCGTCAGCGTCGGTCTTCTGGTAGGTCTTGAAGTAGCCGTAGCGGCTGTCGCCGAAGTCTGGCGCATAGCTGAAGCTGATCGTCGGGGTCAGGACGTGACGGATACGGTCTATCTTGTCGCCGAAGATCTTACGGCTGGGGACCCAGAAGCCATAGAGTTTCGTATTGAGACCGAGGCTGAGGCTCCAGTCGTACACATTATAGAAGCCCGTAATGGTATCCGTCACCTCCTTCTGGTTCTTCTCGTCCCAGTACTTCTCAGCCTTCCTGAAAAGCGTTCGGTCGGTAAAGTTGATACTTGGTATGATGTTCAGGTATCCGAGGGCGGCGAAGCTGGCCTTGATGGGTATCGTGTGCTGCATGCCGTTCTGCCAGTCGCGCGCCAGACTTGAGTGCAACAGCTTGCTCTCCTTCACATTGTTAATCTCGTTCCTGAAGTTGCCGGTATATGACATGTTGATCTTCTCATACCACCGGTCTTCTCCAGCCGCCTTCTTCCGCTTGAAAGGATAGAAGGTCGAGACGTTGATGGTAAGGGTAGGCAGACCCACGGTAATGGTTGAGTCACGCATGTTCTGCGACAGGTTGGCCGATGAGTTGATACTCATGTTCAGACTGGAGAAACGTGTATTGAAGCCTACTGATGAGGTTCGCGTCGACTGCGTTCTAGTCTGGGGATTATACATCGAGGTTAGGTTGTTCTGGTCGTAACTCGTGGTGGTGAAGTTCACGCGAGCATTGAAGGTTCTTACGGGATGGGCCTTGGCGTCCTGCGTGTGGTTCCACGTCAGTTTGAAGTCGGTGGTCTTCAGGTAGTCGTCCATGTTCTTCTCCCCCCTGATGGAGTTCTGGTAGCTCACCAGGAAGTTACCGTTGTAGCGGTAGCGCTTCTTGTAGTTCGACGTGGCCGAGATACCCCATGAGCCTTTGGTATAGATCTCACCCAACAGCTTCAGGTCCATCTTGTCGCTGATGGCGAAGTAGTAGCCGCCGTCACGCAAATAGAAGCCCTTCTCCATCTCGTCGCCGTAGGTCGGCATGATCATACCGCTCGAAAAGCTCTTGGTGAAGGGGAAGAATCCGTAGGGGATGGCCAGCGGCAGGGGCACGTCGGCCACCACGAGATAGGCGGGTCCGAACACCACGTCCTTGCCCGGCCGCACCTTGGCTCGTGAGAGGGCCAGGTAGAAATCGGGATGGGGATCGTCGCAGGTGGTGTAGCGTCCGTGCTGGATATACATCTCTCCTTCCGGCCCGCGCTTCGACAACTCGCTGGTCAGGAAACCTTCGTTCTGCTGGGTATAGACATCGGAGATCAGTCCCTTCTTGGTCTTGAAGTTGAACGACATCGGCCCCGTCTGATACTCATCGCTGCCCATTTTGAACACAGGCGAGCCGATGGTCTCGCTCTTGAGGGAGTCGTAGCGTCCCTCAGCGTGCACGAGGTTACTGTCGAGACTCATGAAGATCTTCTCGCTGGCCAGATCCATGTTCTGGTATTTCACCTTCGACGTGCCGTACAGACGTGCCTGCGAGATGGCAGCGTCATAGGTCAGCGAGTCGTTGGCGGAGTATTCCACGGGCGAGTCGATACCACTCTTACGGCTGCGGTTGATGCTGTCGAGGGCGAGGGAGTCGTCAATGGCCTTGTTGTGCTTATAGACCGCCAGCTCCAGAGAATCCATCGTCGTCGTGTCACGTTTCACCTTGGCGGCAGCCTCCTTGAAATTGTCAATCGTTGTCAGCAGCGACTGGTCGGAGATGACCACGGAATCCTTCCTGGCCAGACTGTCAGCCGCCTCTCCTGCGGCAGCAGCGAGGCTGTCGTTGAGGGTGAATGGCAGGCTGTCGGGCAGTTCGGGAATGACGACATCCGCCACTTGAAGATCCGGACGGGAGAGTGACGGCAGCGTCACCATACCCGACTCTTTCTCTGTCTCCGACACCGATACCGGACGGAGAGATGACGGCGTACACGCCATCATCAATATGAAGGCGCAAAGAAATGATACAACTGCCAATCTCTGTTTCACGGCTGCAAAGGTACGAATAAAATCCTTATTTTAGCCACAGATTAACACAGATTATCACAGATTTATCATTTTATTCAAACAAATCAACCCATTTCTGGAATCTCTTGATTCCATCCCAGCCGAATTTCTCAAGACTGCGCATGGCCTCCACCACCGTGCGCTCTGAGCCGGGACGGGTCTTTGAATAAAACTTGTCGGCATAGCACACCACCTGTTCCTCCAGCTCCTCCGGCATGAAATCCTCATGGGGCAGAGGCAGCTGCTGCTGTTCGATATCCCAAGCCGTCAGACCCGTTCCCGTGTGCCGTTCACACACTCTGGCGTGACGCTCCCAACCTTTCTGGCGCAGGATCTGCCCGCCAATCAGCCCGTGGCGGATATAAGGCTCAGTCCCGAAACACTGGATGCCCGGGGCGTTGGTGCCGAAGATACCGATGTCGTGGAGCATCGCCGCCTCCTCCAGGAACTCAGCGTCGAGACGCAGCTCCGGGTGTTTCCTGGCTATCAGCAGACAGCGGTCGGCCACCTGTCGGCTGTGTACCATCAATATCCGCCGGAGTTCATTCTCCGACGGATAATATTCATCAATAATCGACTGGTAATCCATCTCATTCCCTTTTGTTTATAGTTTATTGTTTATAGTTTATAGCTGATTACCCTGCAAGCCCTTCCGCCTATAGAACATAAGCCCTTCCGCCTATAGAACATATCATCTATAAACTATAAACTTTAAACTATAAACATCAACCTTCCCTCTCAATCCACGCGATGGTGTCACCCTGACGGATCTGCTGTCCGGGCTTCACGCTGATGTCCACCAGCTTGCCGCCGAGGGCTGCGGGAATCTCCACGATCTCGCCCCACTTCGTCTGCAGGTAGCAGAACACGTCGCCCTCCTTATACTTCTGACCGATAAACGGCTCGATGCAGGCAGCAGGCACACCCTCGCCGCCAAAGCTCCAGATGAGCTGTCCGGCCAGCGGCGACTTCACGGCGTCGGCCTTGGCGTGCTTCAGCGCGTCGATCTCCTCCTGCGAGATCTTCTTGCCACCGCCCAGCTTGGCGTCCTTCGCCTTCTGGATGTCGGCCAGCAGCTGCTTCTTGGCCTGACCGCTCTTGAACGGACGGTACTGCTCGGGGTGCATGGCCAGCTCGAAGAGCTCTTCGTCGTCGGGACCGTACTCCCAGCCGTTCTCGTCCATCTCCTTGCGGAATCCGTCGAGGGCGTTCTGCAGCAGCGTATGCGGGTCGGCATCGGTAAACTGGCGGTTCTGCTTCTCGGCCAGCTCCATCAGCTCGGGAGCGATCGTGCCGGGCACCTTGCCGCTCTTGCCGAGGATCATGCCCCAGATGGCATCGTCCATCATCACGTAGCGGCCCTTGCCCTGCTCCATCGTGAGGAGGTTCATCAGGGCGATATTCTTCGTGTACTGCGAGAACGGCGTCACCAGTGGGGGATAACCCACCTTCGGCCACACGTACTCCACCTCGTTGAACAGCTTCACGAGCATGTCGTCCATCGTCAGCGCGCTCTCGCCCTTCTTCTCGCGCTCCTTGTTGATCATCTTCTGGATCGGACCGAGGTCGGCCATCATCGAACCCATCATACCGCCGGGCAGACCGCTGCCGAGCAGCAGGCTCGACATGTGCTTGTTCGCCGGGTTGATGAAGCAGCCCAGCCAGTCGTCGATAAACTCCTGCGTCAGCGTACGGGCCTGCATATAGGCGTTCATGTTCAGGTCGGCCACCTCGAAGCCCTCGTTCTTCAGCATCGACTGCACGGAGATGATGTCCGGATGCACCTTACCCCACGACAGCGGCTCGATGGCGGTATCGATGATGTCGGCACCGTTGTTGCAGACCTCCAGGATGGAAGCCATCGACAGGCCGGGGCCGGAGTGGCCGTGGTACTGGATGATGATGTCGGGGTGCTTCGTCTTGATGCTCTTCGTCAGGGCGCCCAGCATGGCGGGCTGTCCGATGCCGGCCATATCCTTCAGACAGATCTCCTCGGCACCAGCGGCTATCACCTCGTCGGCGATCTTCGAATAGTACTCCACGGTGTGCACGGGGCTCGTGGTGATACAGAGCGTGGCCTGGGGCGTCATGCCGCCCTCCTTGGCCCACTTGATCGACGGGATGATGTTTCTCGTGTCGTTCAGTCCGCAGAAGATACGGGTGATGTCCACACCTTGGGCATGCTTCACCTTATACATGAGTGCGCGCACGTCATCGGGCACGGGATACATTCTCAGCGCGTTCAGACCGCGGTCGAGCATGTGGGTCTTGATGCCCACCTCGTTGAAGGGCTTACAGAAGGCCCTGACTGCCAGGTTGGGGTTCTCACCTGCCATGAGGTTCACCTGCTCGAAGGCACCGCCATTGGTTTCCACGCGGGCGAAGCAGCCCATGTCGATGATTGCGGGCGCAACGCGCTCCAACTGGTCCTTACGCGGCTGGAACTTACCTGAAGACTGCCACATGTCACGATAAACGAGACTGAACTGGATTTTCTTTTTTGCCATAGTTCTGAGTTATATTTTTCGGATTAATATTCTTTCAACTTGCAAATATAGCAATAAAAATCGAACTACACGCATATTACCGCAGTTTTTTTGATATTTTTACCATTTCGGCACGATAAAGGGGAGCGCACTCACTCGCAAGTGCCCTCCCCTCTTCTGTTGATGACTGTCGGCGCGGCTTAGTCGTTCTCGCCAGTGTCATCGTCACCGCCGCCGTTGTTGTCGCCGCCGCCGGGGTTACCGCCAGTGTTACCGCCGGGGGTGGTTCCACCGCCGCCCTGCTGGCTGGAGTCGCCGCTGTTGGAGCTTCCGCCCTTGGCAGCCGCGATCTCGGCCTTGGTCTTGTCAGTCCACGAGAGCTTGGCGTCCTTCTTCAGCTCGTCGCGGGTGAACTCGCCGGTCGACTGGGCCAGCAGCTTGATGGCCTTCACGGCAGCGCCGGTCTTGGCACCCTCGGGCAGCGTGCCGATGCTGGCGGAAGCCACCTTGTCCTGCTCGGGATCGTAGAGCGTCTCCAGGCCGTTGGCCTCGACGGTGGCCTTGAAGATGGCGAGGTTGTCGATCTTCACGGTGTTGCCCATGAGAACCATCTCGCGCACGCACTTCACGAAGTCGATCAGGATACCCGTAATCGAGCCCTCCGAGAACATCGTGTTGTGTTCAGCCATGTGATGCGCCATGTCCTGCACGCTCATCGTTTGTTTGTAACTAACGCGGGCATAGTACTTACCCGCCAACTCGGACTCCGAAGACTCCGAAACTTGTGATAGATAAAGTTCTAACATCTTTGTAAATGTTTTTTGTGGTATTATATTATTAAGTGGACCAGCTGCATCGGGTGGCCCTTCCCGCCTTTATATTATGGTGCAAGGGAAGTGCAAGGTGAGTGAAAATTGAGCTTGCTCAGGTTTTTCCGAGCCGCCGCCTTCACTCGTAGAGCATTCCCTAATGCTCTACAAAGGTACAAAAAATATTTGAATTACACAAGATTTTCTTCCAAAAATTATCAAATAAATTGCATAATAATTGTTAATATAACAGGGGGACGGTTCTTTTGTTATATCGCCCGATGTAACGAAAGAACCGTCCCCTGTTATGCAAGGGTTATCATTCACCCATGATGATCTTTACCACCTCATTGATGTCGTAATCGGTGATGGTATGGTTGCCGTCAAAGTCGGCATTATTCCATTTGAAGTTGGTTGAGACATTACCGTTCATGGCATTGACCATCTCCACGATATCAGCGGCATCCACCTTGCCGTCGCCATTGGCGTCGCCGACGAGTTGCTGACTGCCTGCCAACTTGGCATAGAGCTTCACGGTACCGTCGGCATCGAATGGGATCGTGCTTACAGGGGTGGTTATTTCAGCGTCAGTGTACCAGCCGTCAAAACCATCAAGTGCAGGTGCATCAATATTGAGGTATGCACGACAGGCTCCATTCGACGGATTATGTTCGTCGAACAGCAACCCTGTAGTAGAGTCGAGCGGGCTATAAGTTCCTGTAAACGTACCACCATCGAAAGCGACAGGTGCAGGTGCCGTAGCATCAATGGTCACATTTTTGAACACAGGATTGACGATGTTCGTGCCAACGATGTTGACCGTCGGTTTCAGTACGAAATCGCCGTTCTCATACGTCCACTGGCTGCCCAGATAGGCCGACACCAACGGATGGGTGCCGCTCGTGTATATGTAGGTCGAATTGTCGCCCTGCGAGCCGACATCTTTGTTCTTCCAGCAATTGGTGACAGTCTTAGTACCGTTGGCCAGCAGCAGGTCGATGCTGCCGCCGTATGAGTAATTTCCGTTTGCCACGCAGTTCTCCACTGTGTGCGTGCCGCCGTTCTCGCCCCAGCCGTAGAGTATGCCCATGTTCGAGGCCGCGATGTTGCCGCCGAACAGACAGTTGGAGATGGTCGTCGTCGACGTGGTGCCGTTGCCCAAGATGCCGCCGACATACGATCCGCTGGTGCTCACCGTCGCAGCGACATAGCAGTCGCGGATGCTGTTCGTGCCGCCCTGCGCCACGCCCACCAGTCCGGCGCTGTGGTTGCCGCCGCTCACCGTGCCCGTCGTCTTCACGTTGTGGATGGTGGCGCCGTTGATATAGTGGAACGGGGCCGCACCCTCGCCGCTGTCGCTGATACTCATGTTCATCGTGTGCCCGGCGCCCTCGAACGTGCCACGGAATGGATGATCCGCCGTGCCCGCCATCGTCGCCACACCGTCGATGTCCGCCGTCAGCATCACCGTCTTGCCTTCATACGACTTGCCGCCGTTCACCGCCTCTGCAAACACATTCCAATCGTCCGTCGAGTTGATGGTCACATTCGCACCGTCGTCCCACTTCACAATGTAGGGCTTGCCCGCCTCGATGCTCGTGGCATCCTCGAAGTTCAGCGTCAGCGTGCCGTTAGAGAAAGCCGAACTGCCGAGCGTCATCACCGTCGCGCCCTCCAATGGCGTGCCCGTGAAGTCGCTCACAGCAAACGGTAGGCACAAAGTATTCCAGTCGCCGTCGGTGTAGAGCGTGCGGCCTTGGAGCCGAACGATACACGGTTCTCCAAGGCTGGCCGCGTCGCTGATGGCCGTCGTGTTGTCGGCATCGTCGGCAAGGACAATCGGCCCTGTGAAACTGAAGTCGTCAAGGTAGAGATATTCGCTCTCCTTGTGGCAGCAGATGACGAGATACTGCGCCTCGGCCGGGATGGTCGTCTCATAGAGCGTCCAAGCGGTATTGGCTATCACCGCGTTATCTACCCAGATGGGATCAGCTTCCTTGCTGCTGGTGTAGCCTACCGAAAAGACGCCAGAGTTGTTTGTACGTCCACTGTAATAGAATGACACCTTCGTGGGCATCCCTCCGGCGAAGTGGGGCGATATGAGATACTGGTACTGGCCTGCATATTCGAAAAGGAAACTATAAGTGCCGCTGTGGGGGCTGCTCACATTCCAGATTTTCGTCATTCCGCCGCAATTGATCATGCGCCAGCCGCCCATGCCGTTCTCGAATCCGTCGGTATAAGGCAGGTCAACCATGTTGGCCTCGGTCAGGAAACGACAGGTGGCATAGTTGCTGGCATTGCTGCCGTAGAGGGCTTTCACGCGGAAGTCGTAGTTCGTGTTGGGCGTCAGTCCGGAGAGGGTGACGGTGTTCGTGTTCAGCGTGGCCTTGGCAGACCATGCGGTTTCGCTCGCCTTCTTGTACTGATAGGCAACGCCCGTGGCACCTTCGGGGACGTTCCACACTATCGTGGCCTCGGTTTCGGAAACGGTGGTGTTGCCTATCGTGGTGGGCTTGGCGTAGGTCGAAGACTCCTCGAAACAGAAATCGTCGATATACATCTCATATTCGTTCGAGGCATATTTGACGGCGAAGTAGCGAGCCCCGGCGGGGAAGGTGTGCTCGTACCTCGTCCAGGTGCTGGAATTGCATGTTATCGCGTCGCCGAACGTAAAGGCGTCCATGTCGTTGGTCGTGGTGGAATAGCCCACGTAGATGGTCTCAGCAATACCGGTGGGGACTCTGTAGTAGAACGACATCGTGATGGCTTTGTCGTCGGGAACACGGGACGAGATAAGGTATTGTGGAATTTTGTTTCCCTCATTATAACAGCCAAACTGGAAACCGACATTACCGTTGTGTGCGGCTAGCGTCCTTCTGCCGGTGCCCCAAATGTCTTCGACCGTATCATCCCAGTTGACATCGCAATCCACCATACTCCATCGACCCATGCTGCTCTCGAAGCCTTGTTCGTAGGGTAGCGGCGTGGCGGTGGAGAAGTTGAGCGGCTGATAGGGGCTATTTCTGCTTCCATAGAGGGTCCGCACACGGAAATTGTAGTCGGTGTCGGGTGTAAGATTACTGAAGGTGGCAGATGTGCCAGTCGTTGTCACTTCATCAGACCAATCTGCATCGCTGGCTTTCTTAAACTGGTAGCCATAGCCCGTAATGGTGTTGACCGTCTCTGGTGCAGTCCATGTCAGCGTGGCCTCTTCTTCGGTACAGCTGCTCAAGGTGAGATTGTCAGGTTTGGAGAAAGTACCGGGAATGATGTTAAAGCGGATCATGTTGCGTTCGTTACTACAGTATGGGTAGTTGGCCCCGTCCAAACTTGGAACATCATTCAAGGAGCTTGCACGGTAGGACATGTTGTCGCCAGTGTTGTCAATACCAAAGTAGTACTGTCCTGTATTGCCGCGTATGGGGTCAAAGCAGCATACCAAGAGGTTGCGGAGGCCGTCATACGCAAATGGCGTGTCAAATGTGATGGTCACCCATCCATCGCCCGATGCAGAGAATGTGCCCTCAAACACCTTGTCATCTGCGCTGACTGGCACCATACTATTGTCATTGAAATTGTTCTTGTCCGTATGCTTCAGAAAGACCTGCACACCATCCATGGAGAAAGACCCTGGACCTTTATAATTGAAGGCGATGGAGGTGATGGTACCCTCCATAGCTATTTCCTCCGCAGTATAGATTTGCTCCGTTAGGGAATAAGGATAAGTCATCACGAAGGGGAGCGAATAAATCTTATCTGAACCATTTCCTATGGTCACCGTCACTGGCCCTGTCACGGTCACTTTCGTCGTGGAGCCAATCTGCAGATTTCCGTCTTGGATGATGCTGATGGTAAAAATCTTCACCCAGTAAGTGCCTGCGTCGGCGATGGGAATGTCGAAATTGAAGCCGTGGTTGCCCGTGATGCCCTTCGCCTCGTTGACGTCGGGCCTCAGTACGTTGGCCGAATGATTAATGTTGACGTCGTACGACTTCGTGCAGGCCTCGTCGGTATAGATAAACACATACAGAGGGAGGGACAGCGCCGGAAAATCGGGGTCATACGCCCAGCCTTGAATGTGGATGAGTTTCTCCCCGCCCGTGCAAGCGTCGAGGCAACCGACTGGCTGTGCAGCCCACGCCGTCGCAGCGGTCATCAACATAAGCAGCATCACAGTGAATGATCTTGTCATTCTCTCGCCCAGCGTCATCGCCGCCCGAGTCAGAAAGTTTTTAATAATAGGTTTAGTCTTCATATCGTTGATTATTTTTATTTGGGGGCAAAGATAAACATTTTATTTCAATTATTGTTCGTTTTTCCCGTTAAACTTACGAAAAGCGGGCGAAATATAACAGAGTCACTTGTAGTATCCGATGCGGATGAAGTGCCTCGGCGTGCCGAAGGGTGTCCAGGAGACGTGAAGCCAGGTGCTGCCCGTGAGCAGCTGGTCGGTGTACTTGCACGTCTTGAGAAACTCCACCAGCTGCCGGAACCGTGAGGGATCCGCCAGATGGATGTCAGCGGCCTGTCCTGTCAGGTGCTGGGAGTTGCGGACACCACCAACCTTGCGGTTCACGGCCTCACAGCGGAACCCGGAAGTGACAATGATGGGACCCGCAATCAGTCGGGCTGGTTCCAGCACCATCAGGCAGCCAAACGTCAGGTTCGCGATGTCCTGCGCCGTCGGGATGTTATCAGGATGCCTCCGCAGATGGATGAACTCCTGTAATAGAAAGTGAGGCGATAAGCGAACGGAATTGAGCTCGCTCAAATTCCTGAGCGCAGCCTCACTCGGCGAAGCCAAATGAGTTGATAGGCGGACGCCATTGAGCTTTGATTCAATAATCTGTTTCATCTGCAAAATCTGTGAAATCTGTGTAATCTGTGGTTTTTAAATTTTCTTCTGTTTCCTTTGTGGTTTCTTTTCCTGAATTTGTCTGGAGATGAATCGCACGTACTGGTCGAGTCCGAAGATCGACCCCGCCAACAGGAACGATTGCGCCACGTAGTAGAGCAGCCCCGAGGCCACGTCGTCGATCTCCACTACCTGATACGCCACCAGCGCGATACTGCTCGCAATGAGCAGCACCGCACAGGCGTACTGAGAGATTTTGAAGCCCTTGTCTTTCATGGCATTGATGTTTTACATCAAAGTGCTTCCGGCTGCCCCGCCCAGAAGCAGGGTGATGATGTAACTGAGAATCTGAAGGATCTTCTTAAATGTCTTGTTCATAATTTTACATGTTTTAAATGGTGAATTACTTGGGTTAAATTGTGGTCAAAACCACGTATCTTTACAGGTGCAAAGTTACGAAAAATTTCTGAATTATGCAAGCGTTTTGGCAAAATAAATCGCAACTTTTTTCAAAGAAAAATAACCCTCCATTATGACACGATAAGGAAGGGTTATTTGACGATAACCTTAGGTTTTTGTCGAGAGATAATACTCGCTGAAATCCTTGCAATCCCGGGGCAGCTGATGATGTACCAGATCTGGCAAGACCTTCTGCAACTGAAGGAAGAGACGTTCGCCAGGCATGTCGTTGTCCGGCCACATGTGGAACTCGATTGAAGATTGAACATTCTTGGACGAGCCAAGCGGCGGAGCCGAGCGGAACATTGAAGATTGACCATTGCCCGTTGAACATTGAGCATTCTTGGACGAGCCGGGCGGCGGAGCCGAGCGGAGCGTTGACAAGAGTTCCACGTCCTTGTGCGTGAGGAGGGTGGCCGAGGGGATGGCGATGGCCTTGTGACCGGCGGAGAGCATCGCCCAGCAGTCGGAACAGCCCTCGGTGATGTAGAGCTGATCGCCGGGCTTTAGCAAGTTCAATACAGGCAGGTTGTAGATGCTGCATTGCGCCCCCTGCGGGAATCGGAAGCGGGGCGTACAGCCTGGGATCAGGTTGCGGTTCTGAATGCCTATCAGCTTGCCTTCGCGACTGTAGTAAGGCGTTTGCAGCCAAGGCACGCCCTGCTTGTCTTTCCATGAAGTCAGCCGACACCAACGCACCACGCGAGGATCCAGCCGCCGCTCCTCAAAGAGGAACTTTCTCGCCTCATCGTTCAACCACGGCCTTTCGAAGAACCGCTCATAGCGGCTGGCATCAAACGGCTTAACTTCTTTAACTTCTCTAACTTCTTTAACTCCCCAATCCAATATCACATTATGCTCATCGGCCAGCCACCGGCAGGCCTCAACGAATTCCTTATTCAGATAGCGCATCACGAGGTCGATAGGACCGCCGCTTGCCCCGCACACAAAACAGCGGTACGTGTTCTTGCTCACCTTGAACGACAGCGAGGCATGATGATCGTTGTGGAACGGACAGAGCGCCTTGTGCCTTTTGACCGCCAGTCCAAGTCGCTCCGCGACTCCCTCAATGGGGAGTTCGCGAAGCTTTTGAAGTTGGATTCTATCCATACCTTTTTTACCTTTTTACCTTTTTACTTTTTTACCGTTAAAAGGTATTCGTCCGTCTTGGTGTACAGTCCCGTCTGGTTGGAGTAAGTGATGAACTTGCGGAACACCCATTTAGCCAACTGTCCTTTAGTACCCTCAGCACTCTTGCCGAGGCTGGTGCGAAGCGCTTCCAGCTGTGACTCGTTGAAGGGGTTCGGCAGACTGTCGAGCATGTTCTTAGGACCACGGCGTTGCGCCTCGCTCAGATGATCGACATCGTGGCCAAGCATGTCGGCGAAGAGCTGCATCTTGCTCCAAATGTCATGATAGACCAGCCATTCCACCATTTCACTCATCGATTTGGTCCATGTCTGATTGTTGAGCACCCAGAGCACACAACCGGCCTTCCATGCCGACACCAGCGATCGGTGTGACATCTCGAACAGCACGTCATCGTCGGCCAGATCGGCCAGCTCGGCCATGTCCTGAGCCAAACAGTCAGTCAGTTTGTTCAGTGGACGGATGATGAAGCGGCCCTTGCAGAGGTCGAGACGCATCAGATACTCATCCAACTTCTGGTAGAACTCGTCGGGGAACTTACCCAGTCGGGGAATCTTCCCTTCGCGGTTACCGCGAGGCTTGTAGGAGAATACCATACGCCCGAAGGTGCCGTTCGTCAGCTCGTATTTGTAGAACTTACGGGTAGACTCCGGATTCGAGGAGATTGTGATGCAAGCGCGGAGAATCGGGTTGCCTGTCACGCCGTCGGCCGTGGCACGCAAGGCACCGGCACGGGCACGGTCGTAGATGTTGCGGAGCATCAGAGACACCATCTTGTGACCACCACACAACTGGTCGGCCATCTCCACCTCGGGCAGGTTGAAGTATTGCGTGCGACCGCCCTGAGCCTCGAGCGCAATGGCGTTCTTGATAAAGGCAGGCTTGGTCGTGTCAATCGGCGGGAACAAGTAGGCCAGTTGCGGCTCAGCCGTCCGTTTCTTGTTGTTGGGCTCGGTCTTACTAATGATCTGCCATTGCCGATATTTGTCCTCCTCAGCTTTGTCGTGCTGACGGAAATCGCGACAAATAGCTTCAACAATAGGTGGAAATTGACCCTTGTTATCACCACTTTTCGCTACGAGATTGGCCATCATGCCAGTCAATTCCTTCCAACTGTTGTCAGGATACTGAAATTCTGCGCCGCTGATATGTGCGCCAAGGACAGGGAAAAACATCGGAACCAGGGGTTCTTGTATTCCTTTTGAGGCCTGCGAGAGCAGTAATTTGATGCATTCTGTCCCTTTTCCGAGGTTCGGCATTGCTGGGGCAGAGGGTTTTGAAATGTCGTATTTCATTGATTTTCTGCTATTTAGATGAATTACTGATGACCGAGTATTCCAGTTATTCCAATTCCAGTTTGCTTTTCTTGATATCCCCATTCCACCAATTATATATATAACTATCTATATATCAATAAGTTATATAATATATAAAGAGAGATTGCACCCTCAATTTTTTAATTGGAATTGGAATAATTGGAATAGCTGTAACAACCGGAACACTCTGATCTGTTTTACTTTTTTACCTTTTTACTTTTTTACCTTTTTACTTTTTTACCTTTCTTCTATCAGGCATTCGAGTGCCAGTATCAGCTCGTTGGCTACGCCGACGCCAAAGCGCTCGATGCTGAAATGCTCGTCTACCTTCATCGGGCGAAAGTTCGGGCGCAGTGAGCCGTCTGCCTGACGGGTGATTGTGATGTACCTACCCTTGAACACATGCGGATTACGCTTACGGGGTGCCGACGGAACGGTCTCGACGAAGGTGATGTGCTCGTCGTAATAATAATCCTCACATTCAACGTCACGGCGCAAAATGCCCAGATAGTCCTTACCGGCCTGCAGGCGCTCGTCGGTGCGGAGGATGGTTTTCAGATCCACGGACAGTTCCGTGTTACGGTGCCAGCCTTGGAGCATCTCTGTTACGATGTCTCCCACGAGGCGGGGCTTGTTTGATTTTTTGTTCTTTGCTTCCATTGTTCTTATTATTTTATAGGAAGTGAACATCTGATGGCGTTTCCAGTCTTGCGGCCAGATGATTACCGGGACTGGCGGGAGCCACGCTTACGGCTATGTTCCCTTCGATATCTGCTGCAAAATTACAACGATTCTACGATAGCACCATAGATTTTCCTGACTTTGGAAAAGTGCCCGAAAAGCCTCTATTTGCTGATGTTTTGACCCCAAAAACAGGGTTTTGACCCCAACCAAAATCGTGGCTTAAGGATAGCAGGAAGTTTTGACCCCAAACTGGCCTCAAAGGGTCAAAACTCACACGACAGTTTTAACCCCAATACGCCAAATCGGGGTCAAAATAATAGCTGACACTCATAGAGGCCAGCGTGCGGAAAAATGGAAAAAGTCAAAACTCAGTTGTGTTTCTCAGCAGTATTGTTCAGAAAAGTATCTACAAACTCATCCATCTGCGCATCGAATGCAGACTGCCGGCCGATTCTGTCCTTATTATCCAGAAGGAATGCCAGGCGCTTCGCCCGCATCACGGCACCCATTTTCACCACGCCGATCTTACCTTCGCAGCGCTTGGTGACATAACGGAGCAGAGCCTCGTTCTTGCTACCGTTCCAGCCGCACCAGAACAGCAGGTGCATCACGAACTCACCGTCGAGCATGCCCTCCCATCCGATGACGTCATCACGCTGTTCTATCAGTTCCTGAATGTGGTCAAGCAGCGTCCGGATGCGGGTTACCTTTACGATACTGTCCTTACCGAACAGCGCTGCCTCCTCAGGCGTCAGCCCCGCCTTGCGACCGTCGCTGATAGTCTTGCAGGCACAATAGAAATTGAAGTCCGAATGGTTGAAGGCGTGATACAGTTCGGCTATCAGCAGCTTCACATCTTCGGCCTCCTCCATCGCCTGGACAATTTCGTGGTCGATGTTTTCATCCTTCTGCTTCATCCACTCAATCATCCGGCGCTGGTCGCTGACCGAACGGTAGAAGCTGTCCTGATACAAGGCGTAGGCCCACTCAGGATCAGAGTGGATGTTCTTCTCCTCCTCAACCACCTCCAGGCACAGGTCAAGGCACTTTCCAGCCAACTTCAGGTAGTCGTTCAGATTCTTATACATCTCCCTCACAGCATTGTCGGGATAAGTCTCCCACAGGAAAAGATCCTGAGAGTATTCCCCGTTGTAGAGCGGTGTACGGTCGTAGGCAGTCACGCCCTCCTTCAGCTTGCGGCCGCGTTTCTTCTTCTCCTGGAATTCGTGGGTAATCTTCTTATAAGCCGACAGCGTGCTGCGCATCTTGCTCATCAGCTCGATGGCAGTCGAAAAGTATTTCTTGTGGTTCGTGGGATATTCCTTGTTATACGTCTTCCGCAGTTCCTGGATCCGTTCGTATTCCCTCAACGTATAGTCGTAGCTGATCTGCAGACGGGCGTTAAACGAGCGTACTTCCTCGATCGTCCATTTCTTCTGCTGAAGACTGTAGATAAAACGGTCTTCGGCTACTTGAACGAACTTCTCGTCGAGCATTCTCAGCGATTCTTCGCTCGGTTCTATATGTAAAGGATATCCCATAGGCGATCAAATAAATATTGACCGCAAAGTTACTCATTTTCAGCAACATTTCAGAGATTTTGAATCTAAAATAATCTTAAATCTCACAGAGGGACGGTTCTTTTGTTATAACAAAGGACGGCTCTAACAAAAGACACAGAAGGGTCTGACCCTAAATCAGACATGGGGACAGGCACCTGGGGCATGCGGGATAAATTCAAATTCTATCAGTAAAATTTGGAAGTATGAATAAAAAGGCTTATCTTTGCGCCTGATATTGATATTGTTGAACTTAAACACTATTTACTA